>Ga0315288_10006674_pt1 | contig 14630 bp, 8 predicted proteins | sample YL17G11_20_MG_FD_203454 | JGI IMG/M metagenome (GOLD analysis project Ga0315288, IMG submission 203454) | Sediment microbial communities from Yellowstone Lake, YNP, Wyoming, USA - YL17G11_20 | ecosystem: Environmental > Aquatic > Freshwater > Lake > Sediment | place: USA: Wyoming | collected... | reverse complement strand
TGACGCGCCCGACTTCCGAGTCCGAGTCATCAAGAAGCCCCGCTACGTAGATGAGGAAAAGTGTACCGGGTGCGGCGTGTGCATGGCGAAGTGCCCGGTCAAGATACCGGATGAGTACAACGAGGGATTGGGCAAGACCCGGTGCATCCGGATTCCTTTTCCCCAGGCAGTGCCGGCAGTGGCCATCATCGAAGCGAAGAGCTGTATCTTCCTTCAGCGGGGCAAGTGTCGAATCTGTGAGAAGTCCTGCGATGCAAAGGCGATCGACTTCAACCAGCAGGAGGAACGACTTGACCTCGAAGTCGGGAGCATTATCCTCGCGGCCGGGCTGGTCGAATTCAACGCCGTGCTGAAGGATGAATACGGCTACCGGACATTCCCCAATGTCGTAACGAGCATCGAGTTGGAACGAATCCTCGGCGCCTCGGGTCCGACCAAGGGGCATGTCCTGAGGCCTTCCGACGGCAAGGAGCCGCGCAAGATCGGCTTCATCCAGTGCGTCGGTTCGCGGGATGCCCTGGTCGGCAATGAGTACTGCTCCGCGTTCTGCTGTATGCAGGCGGCCAAGGACGCCGTAATCCTCGGTGAGCACGTGCGGGGAGTCGAGACGGCCGTGTTCGGCATGGACGTGCGGGCCTTCGGCAAGAACTTCGACCGATTCATAGAACGGGCTGAGAAAGTGAACCACACGAGGTTCGTTCGGGCCCGGATATCGTCGGTCGAAATCGACCCTGCGAGTGATGATCTGGTGATCCAGTATTCTGAGGACGGCCGGGTCAGACGCGAGCGGTTCGATTTGCTGGTCCTCTCGGTCGGACTCCAGTCCACGCCCGGGCTCCGGGACCTGGCTGCCCGTCTGGGCGTCGAGGTAGACCGTTTCGGGTTTGTCCGGACTGCGCCGTTCACTCCAGTCAGCACGTCGCGGCCCGGCATATTCGTCTGCGGCTCGACGTCCGGACCGGAGGATATTCCCGAATCGGTGATCGAGGCAAGCGGCGCGGCCTCTGCCGCCGGGGTGGTTCTGAGTCGTTTGCCCAGCCGGAAGATCACGGTCGAGTACCCGCCCGAGACGTCAGTGAACGACAGCGATCGGCCTAGGGTCGGAGTCTTTGTCTGCCACTGCGGGATCAATATCGCCGCTACCGTCAACGTCAAGGAGGTAGTCGCGCAGATCGGCGCCCTGCCGTATGTCGCCTTGTGCGAGGATATGATCTTCACCTGCTCTCAGGACGCCCAGAAGACAATCCGGGACAAGGTCAATGAACTGAAGCTGAACCGCGTGGTCATTGCCGCCTGCACCCCGCGTACCCATGAGCCGCTGTTTCAGAACACACTCCGGAATGCGGGTCTCAATCCCTACCTGTTCGAGTTCGCGAACATCCGGGAACAATGTTCCTGGGTCCATCAGCAGGAACCCGAGAAAGCGACCGAGAAAGCAACCGAGATTATCAGGATGGCAGTCGCCCGCGTGTTGTATCAGGAGCCGTTGAAGAAAACCCGCGTGCGCGTTACCCGGCGGTGTCTCGTGATCGGCGGCGGGCTGGCCGGCATGACCGCCGCGCTCGACATCGCGGGCCAGGGTTACCCGGTAAGTCTGGTTGAGCGCGAAACCGAACTGGGCGGCAACCTCCGGTATATCCCCGATACCCTGGAGGGTGAACCCGTGCCGCCGCTGCTTCAATCGCTGACTGAGCGAGTCACGAATCATCCCGATATCGAAGTCTTCACCGGGGCCGTGATTGAAGGAGTCCATGGGTACGTCGGCAACTTCCGAACCAGGATCAACGTCAGTTGGACCAACAAGACCGAGGTTGAACACGGCGTCATCGTCCTGGCCACCGGTGCCCGGGAGCACAACCCGGACGAGTACCTCTACGGCCGAGATGAACGGGTGATCACTCAGCGTCAACTGGCCGCCCGGCTCGCCAACCCCAAGGTCCTGCTCGACCAGGTCAAATCAGTCGTGATGATCCAGTGTGTCGGATCGCGCGATGACCGGAATCCGAACTGCAGCCGGGTGTGCTGCAGTACGGCGATCAAACACGCGCTGAGACTGAAGGCGCTGTCGCCCCGGATCAAGGTATTCGTCCTGTATCGGGACATCAGGAGCTACGGACTACGGGAGCTCTACTACACCAAAGCGCGGGAGGCCGGTGTCATCTTCATCCGTCACACCAGGAACGACCCGCCGGCAGTCACAACCGACGAACACGGTCTGGCCGTGGTAGTTGAAGAGCGACACGCGAATCGGTCGATCCGCTTGCGGCCGGACCTGCTGGTGCTGAGCACGGGCATCGTGCCGAATCAGGAGAACAAGGCGCTCTCCCAGTTCCTGAAAGTCCCGCTGGGGCAGGACGGCTTCTTCCTTGAGGCCCACGTGAAGCTGAGGCCGGTGGATTTCGCCACCGACGGAATCTTCGTCTGCGGGCTGGCGCACTACCCGAAGCACATCCGTGAGAGCATCGCCCAGGCCAAGGCGGCCGCATCCCGGGCGGTGACCATCCTGAGCCGGGATGAGATTGAAGCCGGCGGCAAAGTCAGCTTCGTGATCGAGAACCGGTGCACCGGGTGCGGCGTCTGCGTCGAAGTCTGTCCCTACCGCGCGATTGAACTCAACCGCGAAACCGATGTCGCGGTCGTAAACGAAGCGTTGTGCGAAGGCTGCGGAACCTGTGCCGCTTCCTGCCGGTCCGGGGCAATGAACCTGAGAGGCGTCCGGGACGAGCAGATCCTGGCCGCCCTGGATGCTCTGTGATGGACAAACCCGTGTTTGAACCCAAGATCGTTGCCTTCCTGTGCAACTGGTGCTCCTACGCCGGTGCCGACCTGGCCGGCGTCAGTCGAATCCAGTATCCGCCGAACATCCGGGTCATTCGCGTGCCCTGCTCCGGTCGAATCAACCCGCTCTACATCGTCAAGGCCCTGCAGCAGGGCGCCGACGGGGTCCTGGTTTCCGGGTGCCATCCCGGCGACTGCCACTACATCAGCGGCAATCTTTTCGCCCGCCGGAAGTTCGCGCTGCTGAAGAAATTCCTGGAGCAGCTCGGGGTCGAGCCTGAACGTATCCGGTTTTCCTGGGTATCGGCGGCCGAGGGCGTGCGGTTTGCCCAGATTATCGAGAAGGTGACCAACGATCTCAGAACCCGCGGTCCGTTGCCGTACTTCCGGAAAGACCCCGCGCAATGGGAGCTGCCGCTGTGAAACGACCGGCAACTGAGATTGCCGCAATTGCCCGGGAGTTGCTCGCGGCCGGGAAGATCGACCTCTTCATCGGCTACCGGCAAACGTCATCGCCGGTCCGGACCACACCGTGCTTCCTGACCCCGCACGACGACGTCACGCGGCTGGTCTGGAACGGTTTCTGTTCGAACAACCTTGCCGTCTACCTGACCCGCATGATGGGTCGGAAGCGGATTCGAGTCGGCGTCGTCGCCAAAGGCTGTGACAGCCGTTCGATTGCGAATCTGATCCGGGAGAACCAGATCAGCCGCGAGGCGCTGGTCATCGTCGGAATGGCATGCCCGGGCATGCTCGATGTCGCGAAAGTGAGGGCGAAGCTGGCCGACCCCGGAATCGAGAAAGTCGAGGAAATTGACGGGCAGGTCATCGTAAGTTCGAAGGGTGCAATCCGCAGCCTGGCCCGCACGGATTGCCTCTACGACGGCTGTATCGGCTGCCGTCACCCGACCCCGACCGTAGTTGATCGGCTGGTCGGCGCGGCCGCGCCTGACCGCAAAAGTCCGGTTCTCGATTCGACCGTCCGGGATTTTCTCGTTCGACCGCGCGCCGAGCGCTGGCAGATTTTTGAAAGCGAGCTCGCCAAGTGCATTCGCTGCCATGCCTGCCGGAATGCGTGCCCCAACTGCTATTGCCAGGAGTGCTTTGCCGAGCAGACAAGTCCTGAGTGGCTAAGCGCCTCGAACGACATGTCCAACACGCTGCTCTACCACATCGGTCGGATCCTGCACCAGGCCGGTCGGTGCGTCGAGTGCGGGGCATGCGCGCGGGCCTGCCCGGCGAATGTCAACCTTGGACTCTTCACTCGACTGCTGGCGGACGAGGTGAGGGAACGCTTCGCGTTCGAATCCGGGATCTCGCCCGAGCAGCCCGGACTCCTGTCGACATTCAATGCCGACGACCGGCAGGAATTCATGACTGAGCCGGAGTAACGTGAAGCTGGAACTGGAATCCGGCAGCGGTTCCATCCTCCGGCGGGAGGATCTGAATCGGTTCCTCAACCTGCTGCAGGGCAGCAACGATCTGTACGGCCCGACCAGGGTTCAGGGTCGGCATGAGATCCGCAGGATCACCGCACCGGAGCAACTTGACACCCGCTACGCGAACCTGGCAATGTCGCCCAAGAGTCTCTTCCTTCCCCAGACCGAAACGCTCTTCACGTTTGCGACCGGCAACCGCAAAACCAGCCCCGCTGCCGCGCGGGCCGGCAGCGGTCGGAACATACTGTTTGGCGTGAGGCCCTGTGACGCGATGGCGATCACCTTCCTGGACCGAATCTTCAGCGGTGAAGACTACCGGGACCCGCGCTATGCCGCCCGGCGTGCTTCGCTGATCGTCATAACGCTGGCCTGCACCGTCCCGGACCCGACCTGCTTCTGCACGACGGTCGACTGCGCCCCGGACTCCGAGATCGGGGCCGACGTGATCCTCTTTGAACTGCCCGCCTACTATCTCGTCAAGCCGGTCACCCGGGCCGGCCGCGACGTACTGGAAGCTGCGGCATCACTGCTCACCGGGGCAACCCGAAACGACTGGGACGAGAAACACCGGTCGGCCCAGAATGCGAGACAGAGCCTGCGGCACGGCTTCGACCCGAATCGACTGACAGCCAAACTGGGGGATTTCCAGGCACCTTACTGGGAGAAGCTGCACCGGGAGTGCCTGGGCTGCGGAGTCTGCACCTACCTCTGCCCGACCTGCTACTGCTTCGACATCACCGACGAAACGATTAAGTCCCGGGGCCGCCGGATAAGGACCTGGGATTCGTGCATGTTCCCGAGGTTCACCCAGCACGCGTCAGGCCACAACCCGCGGCCAACGCAGAAGGAGCGAACGAGACAGCGCATCCTGCACAAATTCAACTACGCGCTGAAGAGCCACGGACGGAAGCTCTGTGTCGGATGCGGTCGGTGCATTGCCTTCTGCCCGGTCGGGATCGACATCCGCAGTGTGCTGAAGGAAATCGTGGAGTCCTAGATGAAAGACCCGTATCTGCCGATTCCGATCCGAATTGACGGCATGGTGTTCGAGAACGAGGCTCGTGACATAAAGACCTTCCGTCTCGTCTTCACCGATGAGCCGAACCGGATCGGATTCTCGTTCCTGCCGGGCCAGTTTGCCGAACTCTCCCTGATGGGTGCCGGGGAGTGCCCAATCGGAATCGCGTCTTCGCCGACCGAACCGGACCACCTTCTCCTCACCGTGAAGCGGGCCGGTATCGCAACCACCGCACTCCATCGCAGCAGTGTCGGGGACATAATCGGCATCCGGGGGCCCCTGGGCAATACCTTCCCGATCCCGGCTATGGAAGGCAAGAGCATCGTGATCGTCGGCGGCGGGTTTGCGTTCACGACGCTGAGATCGATGATCAAGTACGTCTTGGCCGAGAACAACCGTGGTCGCTTCAACGACCTGACGGTCATCTACGGAGCACGGAACCCGGGTGAGCTGCTCTACAAGAGTGAACTCGAGGAATGGGAGGGCAGGAAAGATCTGAAGGTCCTGGTGACCGTGGACAAGGGCGACGACAGGTGGACGCGACACATCGGCGTCGTGCCCAACGTACTCCGAACGGTTGCGCCGGCGGCGAAAGATGCAACCGTCCTAGTCTGCGGGCCGCCGATCATGGTCAGATACACGCTGCCGGTTTTGGCCGACCTGGGATTCAAACCGGAGTCGATCTTCCTGTCGCTGGAGATGAGGATGAAGTGCGGTATCGGGCAGTGTGGCCGCTGCAACATTGGCCCCAAGTACGTCTGCAAAGACGGACCGGTGTTTTCCTTCGCTGAACTGCAGCAGTTGCCTCAAGAATATTGATCGCGGAACGACGACGCCGGGTGTTGGCGCGGTCGAGTTCCCCGACTGCCTGAAGGGCCGGCTCTGGGACATTCTCTGGATGCTCAGGTTCGGCAAGGACAGCGCACCCGATACCCGGCACAGCTCTACGTGAGAATGCGCCGCGGCTCTCGCGTCATACAGACAGGCAGAAGGGAGGGCAAAACGGAAGGACTATGCCCCAAGTGCGGAAACGAACTCAACAAAGGCTTCTGCCTTGAGTGTGGCGGAGCGATACCAGGCCGCGACGCCGAGCGAACCAGAAACCCGAAGCCAGGCCGCACCCTCGCGCCATTCAACAGCGGGAACGACCCGCGCGACATTCTTGACCTTGCGGTCAACACGACCATGCGCACCGGCGAAGTACTCAAGCTAAGACCCGGTGACTACGACCCGGCGCAACATTCCCTGCTTGTTGCCCGACCCAAAGAGCAACGTCCGGCAGAAGTGCCGGTCTACCAGGCGAGGTAGGAGAGCCGCGGCATCAGGAATCGAGCGACCACGTCCTCCATCACGAAATCGCGCCAGCGGAACGGCTTGGGCGGGCGGGAAATGCGCGGGTCGTCACCCAACCCGGCCAGCGCACCGGCAATCGCGACCGCGTCGTTAAAAGTCCCCAGCGAATCCACCAACCCGCAGGCCTGGGCCTGCCGCCCGGACAAGACCCGGCCGTCCGCGAGCTTCAGCACGCTGTCCTTGGGCAGGTTGCGATCCTCGGCTACGACTGAAACGAATTGGTCATAGACATCCATTATCGTGCCCTGCATCAGCTGCCTCTCTTCCGGCTGCATCGGCCGGTAGGGCGAACCGATATCCTTGAACTCCGAGGACTTCACGACGTCCACCGAAACACCCAGCTTCTTGAGCAGTCCTTCGATGTTCGGCAGTTCCAGCTTGACGCCGATGGAGCCGGTCGTGGTGCCCGGGTTGGCGACAATCACGTCGGCCGGCGCGGAAATGTAATACCCGCCCGAGGCCGCGAGCGTGCCCATCGAGACGACCAGCTTCTTGCCTTTGGCCTTGGCGCGCTTCAGTTCCGAGTAGATTTCCTGGGATGGGGTCACGACACCGCCCGGGCTGTCAACATAGAGCAGGATGACCGGCACATCGGAGTGCTTGGTGAAGTGGCGTATCTGGCGCACCGTGGTTCGGGCGTCAGTAATCACGCCCTGCACCTCGACCAGGCCGATCGACTTGCCGCCGATGCCCGACTCGGTGTCCCGCAAGCCGACCGCAAACAGGACGACGATCAATACCAGAAACAGCGCGCCGAGCACAATTCCGACAACTACCCAGGGTGATTTCATGTTCTCCTAGCAGGACCGGTCAATCGAACCGGTCCGCTTTGTTGAGATCTGCATTTTGCACTTTGAGACTTGAGATACTCGAAGAGTAATGGGCCTGAGTAGAGTCGAACTACCCACCTCGTCCTTATCAGGGACGCGCTCTAACCAGCTGAGCTACAGGCCCGCGGGTTCAAATATAGACGATTTTGTCCGACTGTCAATAGGCGGTAGACGGTAGACGATAGGCGGCAGGCAGGTCTCAGTTCAGGACCAGCACCGGCACTTCGTCCGAAACCCGACCCGCCTCACAGGTAATCCGGTGGCGACCGGAACTGAGCGGCCAGAAGCAGGAAAACGGATAGCCGGTGACGGCGAACAGCGCGCCGTCTATCCACCAGGACACCTCTTCACTCCCGGCCGGCACTTCGGCGCGGAGTTGAACCGACTGGAATGACGGGTTCAGGTTCGGGTCAAGCTTGAAGATGCTGTTCCGGTCCGGAAACAGAATCTGGAGACCCGGGCTGTTTCCTTCCCCGACCGCTGACCCCTGACCTCCGGCCACCAGCTCTGCCCCGGCCGGCGGCAGGGCCAGACCCTGGGACTGCATCCAATCGTAGTACAGCGCCGGGTACACTTCAAAAACCCGTTCCTCAGTTTCGCCGACCGCAACATCAGGCTGAGCCGGCAGGCCGGTGACGCGGTCCAACCGGAAGCGCTGATGAACCGCGCACGGCATCCTGGGTTCGGTGCCTGCGACAAAGACTTCGTCAATTGCGTTCGGGCAGTCCGGGTTGCAGGGCGCGCCGGACCCGGGACAAACCGACATGTGCACGATGCTGGCCGGCTCGGAAAACGGCGGCGGGTCGGTTGGGTGCAGGAACTGCATGATTTCGCGGAACAGCGGCGCCGCACCGGTGATGCCGGACACGCCTTGCATCGGCGTCGCATCGAAATTCCCAATCCAGACCCCGACCAGGTACTCGGTCGTGTAGCCGACAGTCCAGTTGTCCCGATAGTCCTTCGAGGTGCCGGTCTTGGCCGCACACGGGAAGTCGAGGTTGAGCGGCGAGTATTCGCCGAACGCCGGAATCCGCGCCGTGTTGTCAGCCAGAATCGACGTGATGACATGGCAGGCTGTTGGGTCAAGGACTTGGACGGGATCAGGGATCGGTGGTCGGGGGTCGGTAGAAGGTCCCTTGGCGTCCTTGGCGCCTTGGCGGTTAGCCCGAGTGAAGTCGTCCGCAACCATGCACTCCGGAACATAGTCTCCCTGGTTCGCCAGGCAGGCATAGGCCCGGCAGAGTTCAAGCAGGGTGACGTCGCCAACCCCGAGCGTGAGCGCCAGCCCGTAATGACGGGCGTCCCGGTCCAGGCTCCGGAACCCGAGTCGGTGCAGTCGTTCGAGCAGGCGTTCCGGGCCGAGCCGCTCGAGCACGCGCACTGCCGGAATGTTGTACGAACAGGCCAGGGCATTGCGCAGTCGGACCGGGCCGTGGAACTGCTCGTCATAGTTGCGCGGCGCGTAGTCGCCGCTCGGTTCGACCGCGTGCAGTTCCAGGTCCGGCAGCAGGTCGGCCGCGGTCATGCCGTTCTCCAGCGCCAGTTCATAGGTGAACGGCTTCAGTGCCGAGCCGGGCTGGCGCCGCGCGAGCGCGGCATTCACCTGGCCGTCGTGTCGGCTGTCGAACCAGTCGGCCGAACCGGCCAGCGCCAGTATCTCGCCCGTGCGCGGATTCATGACGATGACCGCGCCGTTGGTGACATTGTTACCACGCAGGCAGCGAACCGTACGCTTGAGCGCGCGCTCGACCCGCTCCTGAATCCGCCAGTCGAGCGTCGTCCGCAGAACCCCGGACAACGATGAACGATGAACGACGAACGATGAACGAGCGAGGCGGTCCACGAAATGCGGCGCGCGGAAGTTCTCGGTCCCGGGCACGAATTTCAGCGTCTCCTGCCGGGCAATATCGTATTCCAGCCCGGACAGGCGTCCGCATTTCTTCATCCGCGCCAGTATCTCAAGCTGGCGCTTTCGGACCCGCTCCGGATGACGATACGGGTCATACGAAGTCGGCGCCTGGGGAATCCCGGCGAGCAGCGCGGCCTCGGCTGCGGAAAGCACCGCACAGCTCTTGCCGAAATAGAGCTGCGCCGCGGCTTCGACGCCGAAGGTCTGGTTGCCGTACGGCACGCGGTTCAGATAGGCTTCCAAGATTTCCGGCTTGCCCAGGTGCAACTCCCAGCGCACGGCCTCAAACGCCTCTGCGAATTTGAGCACCGGATTGCGGCGCGGAAGACCCAGGGCGTTGTGCACGAGTTGCTGGGTGATGGTCGAACCGCCCGAGACAATCTTCCCGGCGCGCAGGTTATCGCGCACCGCCCGGGCCAGCGCGCGCAGGTCAATTCCCGGGTGCTCGAAGAACCGCCGGTCTTCAGCCAGCACCGTCGCCTGCACCAGCCAGGGCGAGATGTCTGAGAGCGCCACCCGTTTCGCGACGCCGTCCTGAGCGGACCGGATTTCGCGCAGCTTGACGCCGTTCCGGTCGGTAACCGTCAGCGACGCGACATCGTTCCCGCGCACCAACCTGGCCGCCGGCGGCAGGGCCAGGTAGCCGAGCAGCACCAGCGCGACGGCTTCCAGCCACCAGCCCCGTGGCCTAGCCCCTGCCCCCCGACCCCCGACCCCTGACCCCAACCTAGTCCCTCACCCGGATTTCCTGCTGGCCGGTCAGGCCGAACACTTCCGGCGTGTACATCTCTTCTGCTTTGGTCGGCGGGAGCGTGAACCGGCCGCTGGTCAGCGCCTTCACGATATAGACATACGTGTGCGCGCCTTCGAGCAGCGAGGTCGCGAACAAGCGGTACTTGTCGCTGTAGATTTCCTGGTGGTCAAATGAGCCCCACCAGCGCTCGCCGGCATCGCGCTGCAACCGGCTGAGCCGGTCGCGCAGGCGCTGGCTGGTCGTGGCGAAGTCGGTGTTCACGACTTCGAAACCGGCCGGCAGCGGGTCGTCCAGCGCCACGAACAGCCGCTCCTGCGGGGTGTAGACCTTCAGGGTAATCTTGTAGAACTCGCCGCGGGCGAACTCCTTCACCGGCTTGCCGTCGAGACTGGTGATGCTCTTGCGCACCAGCAGACCCTCTGTGCGCGGCTTCAGCTTCTCGGGCGCGATGGTCAGGCGCACGCCGTAATACAGCCGGCCAGGTCCCTGCTTCTCGAACCGCAGCCAGGTCAGCGTATCTGCGACCAGCGCCTTCGCGCTGTCCAGTGGCACCACCCGCTGCTGTGTAGCCAGGCTCCGACCCTTGAAGTTCGCCTTCAAGACTTCCTTGAGCGCGCCCTTCACCTCCAGGTTCACCGACGCGGAAAAGTCCGGCGCGTCCGGCTCGTACCGGCGGTAGTACGTCGTGAGCGCGTCAGAGACCCAGGCGTTCTCCTGCGTGGTGCGCCAGCGTCCGTTCCGGCGTTCGAGCAGCAGCCAGCGGACGATCTTCTCCGCGTCCTCGGTCGCGCCCAGCGCCTCAAGCAGCGCCTGGAGCACCGTCGCCGTGGTGCGCGCATTCGAACTCCAGATCCAGGAATACCGCTCCGCGTCTTCTTCCTCGAAGTGCGCAGTCGTCGGCGCGTACTTCGCCATGTTCCGGAACCGGCGCACGATTTCCGCCATCATTTCATCCCGGCCGAGAAGCGTTCCCTGCCGGGCCAGCGTCTTGAGCAAGCAGGCCTGGCCGGTCAGGGACAGACTGTCCCGCCGGGCATACAGCTCAGGCAGGTACCCGCGCACGTCCTCATTCCAGAGCGCCAGCGCGAAGGCGATATAGGCCCGAGTCGCGGCCCGGCAGTCATAGTTGTACCCGCGCCAGCCATCCTGGTTCGGGTTCGCCAGCAGGTCGAGCAGGAACCGCTTCGCGTCGTTCACCCGCGCCTCGTCCAGCTCGTAGCCTTGTTCCCGGGCCCGGGCCAGGAAATACAGGCAGTAGGCCGAGAGCCAGGGTGAGGCCGGTTCATAGTAGTCTTCACTGCGCCAGAAATGGAATCCGCCGCGAGCGTCCTGGAATGTCCAGACCTGGTTGATTATTTGCTGCACGAACCGGCGCAGTTCATCGCCGGTCAGACTTGAGAGTTTGAACGTGTTCACCAGTTCCGCTCCAACTACGAACGGCAGGGCCCGGGAAATCCTCTGCTCCAGGCACTCATACGGATATTCCTGCAGCCAGCGCAGACCCGGCTCCAGCCCGACCAGCCCGGACGACGCCAGGGTCAGTTGCACCGCGCCGAACCCGGGCCTAGCCCGGGCCGGCAGGCTCAAGGGCTGGCGGGCCGAATCCGGGGTCTGCTCGTACAAGGCATAGGCCTCCGTGATGACCGGGTTGCGAATCGGCAGCTTCAGCTTCAGGCCGTCGGTCTCACTGCCCATCCGGCAATGGAACCGGAACTCGGCTCCCCTCTCACCCCGGTCCCCGACCCCTGACCCCTGCCCCCCGGCCCTTGGCGGACTCACGCGGTACTTGAACCGGACTTCCTTGCTGCTGTGCGCCGCGAGCACGACTTTCCGGACCGAATCGCCGGCCAGTTCCGCGCCCGATGCGCCGGCAACCAGCGTGACTTCGCCCTTCGCCGCAGTGTTGTTGAACACCACCGCCCCGGCCTCGAACTCGTCCGCGTCGCGCAGGAACATCGGCAGCGCGGCCTGGAGCAGCAGCGGCTGATTCACCCGGAAGCTCGAGTCCCCGGACCCGAACCGGTCTCCGCTGTGCGCGACCGCCATGATCTTGAACGTGCTCAGGTTGTCCGGCAGTTTGAACCGGGCCCGGGCATGGCCGTCGGCGTCGGTCCGCACCGAAGGCAGCCAGAGCGCCGTCTCCAGGAACTTCTGGCGATACGCCCGGCCGGCCTCGGCCCCGCCGCCGCCCCGGTTCTCGCCTTTCTCGCCATAGCTCCGCTGGCCGATGACGTGCAGGCGCGACTCCGCGGTCACAACCGACAGCGGGCGAGAGGCGTAGAATATCCCGAACGGGTCCGGCGTATCGTAGCCGATAAGCTTGAGCACGCCCAGGTCAATCACCGCCAGCGTGACCTCGGACTCAACGCCATCCTTGTCCTGCCCGCTCACATCCAGGTCCAGCACGACTTCGTCCCCGGGCCGGTAGTCGCTCCGGTCCGGGCTCACGACAACGTGCAGGCGTTTCTCATCCGGCTTCACCGGCAGTTCGACGTAGCCGATCTTGAACCCGGGCTTGGCCAGGTCCTCCGACCCCAGTTCCCTTTCCAGAGGTTTGTCGCTTGTGACTTGAGGCTTGTGGCTGTCGTTGGTCCGGCCCTTGAGCAGCACCACCGAAACAAACACGTTCGGCAGGTACTCGGGCTTGATCGGGATTGTCACTGTCGGCGCGTTCCCCTGCAGTTCCAGCGTGAATTTGTCCAGCACGTACTCGCGCTCCACCGTCACGAGCACCCGGCACTGCTCATACGGCGACTTGATCAGAATCTCGGCCTTGTCCCCGGGCTTGTAGCCCGGCCGGTCGCGCACCAGTTCCACGACGTCGTCGTCGCGCATCTCCCAGCCCGCCTTGCCCGAGCCCGAGACATAGAGATTCAGTGCGTTGGCGATAGTATTCCCTTTGCGGTCGCGCGCCGAGCATTTCACAACGTAGCTGCCCGGTTCGGACGGCACGAACTCTTCGACGACCGGCTCTTTGCCGGTGCGGACCCGGCGCCGGGTAACCAGTTTGTCCTCCGGTTTGCTCACCCAATTGTAGCGCCCGCCGAACCCGGCCTTGCGCACCGACTGCCAGTTGCGCCGATAGAACTCAACCGTCACATTCTGGCCCGGCGCTGTTTTCGCGTCCCTTCCCACGGTTACGACATCCAGCTTCAGGGTGTCCTTCACGTGCAGGAACCGGTCTTTGGCCCGGGTCCCGACATAGAACTCGCCCCGGTGCACGACAAACGAATTCCCGCCCGAGATGTCACGTTGATTCGGTCCGGTCACGGTTGCCTCGGCCATCAGCACCATTGATGACTTTGCGGTTTTCAAATCCAGGTTCGCGCTCAGCTCCAGCTTGCCTTCCTTGTCCAGCCTGCCCAGACCTCGGGCCAGCACGTTTCCGCCCTCGGGTTCAACGCGCCCGTACTCCGGCTCGCTCGTGAAGTCGAAATCCTCGAACCCGATGGCCGAGAAGTGGTACGGCCCCAGGGTCAGGGTCCAGCTCGCCTTGTCCCCGGACATGATCGCCCCGAACAGGTATTTGCCCAGCACCGTAGCGGTGAACTTGTCGCCTGCGGTGTACTGCTCTTTCGGGCTCGTCACCTTGACTTCGAACTCGGCCGGCCGATAGGCCGCGACTTCGAGCCGGGCCGGGAACTCGTGTCGCCCGTATTTCATCACTGCCGAATACGAACCGCTCGGCGCGTCCGGTTTGAGCTTGAACGTGTAGTCCAGCGACCCGAACCGGGAAAGAGCGACTTCGGTGCTCACCACGTTCTCGTTCCGCGCATCCGTGACCACCAGTATGCAGTTCCGGGTCTCGGGCAGCACCCACTGCCCCTTGCGCCGGTCCCGGACAATTCCCTTCAGGTGCACCGTATCGCCGCTGTGATACAGCCCCTTCTCGGTGAACAGAAATCCCTGGGCCGCGCGCGCCCGGCCTGACCAGTCATAGGAGATACCGAGTTCATACGGCGCTACCCCGGTACCCCAACTCGAACCGATGAAGGCAAGGTCGCTGTTTCCGGTTTGCGCCTCGGTCCGGGCAAATGCCCACAACTGCGGCATACCGGAGTAGTAGTAACCCTCTTCTTCGTCCCCGGCCCCTGACCCGAGACCCCCGAACCCCAATTCCAGCCAGCCCGGGGCTTCGACGATTCCATTCCGGTCGGCCCGGCCGGTCCAGACCGTGTTCAGGTTAGCGTTCTTCAGCTCGACCTGCACGCCGGAGAGCGGCTGGGCGCTCTTCAGGTCGGTGACGAACAGCAGCGCGCCTTCCGGACCGAACTTCCCGGTGATACCGATACCGGTGACCTGCGTGAAGGCATGGAATGACTGCTTGCGATACGCGGATCCGGCAGGAGCTTGCTTCTGCCCCCAGGCTTGAACCGGTCTGACGGGATTCGGAACAAACCGTGTCACTTGCAGTGCCACACAGCCGTTCTCGTTCGGGCCCAGGACTTCATCCAGGCGGCTCCTCGCTATTTCCTGTGGGTAGGAGCTTGATTGTGCCGGTGCCTTCAGTTAGGCTGGTGAATGCGAGATATACAGTTACTTCACGTTG
>Ga0315288_10006673_pt1 | contig 14631 bp, 11 predicted proteins | sample YL17G11_20_MG_FD_203454 | JGI IMG/M metagenome (GOLD analysis project Ga0315288, IMG submission 203454) | Sediment microbial communities from Yellowstone Lake, YNP, Wyoming, USA - YL17G11_20 | ecosystem: Environmental > Aquatic > Freshwater > Lake > Sediment | place: USA: Wyoming | collected... | reverse complement strand
TGGCCTCTTTATAGCTCCTGAAGGGCTTCTTGCCCCTGAACTTGACTGCTCTGGAGGATGAGGTTTCCTTGGCTCGTTTCTTTCCGGTTGTCCTTAACGGTTTCACCATAAAAACAATGTATCATAGCCGCCCGAGCATCCCAAGTCAATGCCCAAACACTGGGATTCGACCCAGAATGACCCGCCCCGAAACATAAGGCTCACCGGCCAAATAGCTTACAGACAACTATTTTTTTACTGCAGGAAGGCAGAATTGCGCCTGTACATCAGTAATACTTAACAGGCAATTAGACTTTCTTATATCTTCGCGCTTATTGACGTGATTCTGCGGACCTTCCCCCCGCCAATAGTCCCCCCCCTCGCCCGCGGCGAACGCAGAGTCGCCCAAAGGGAGGAAGGGTAAATATTGCGCGCCTCCTGGAATCGCGGTTCTCGACTGCAAGAATGTGGTTCACGCAGACTGTCGCCCATCTTGATGGCTCGGCTTCCTGGACTTTGCGATGCCCTGGGCTTGCCCCACCGAACTGGCGGGCTAAAGCCCATACTACGTGACATACTTGGACCGTTTTCCTTTGCATCCTTCCCGAGAAGCAGGTGTGGTGTTCATTGTGACCTACCCTCAAAACATCTGCCACAGAATGGCAGCGTTTGACACAAGCCTCGCGTATAGAACGGGGTTGTTTGGAAAAGCGGTGAGTTAGAGGTTCCTTTTGGTTAGGTTGTTGTATTTATGGAAATCGAAAGGAGCTTACCTTTGGGAGCAAAGTCGAAATTGAATGTATCGGAGCGTCGTGAAGTTGTGCTATCGCTGTTGCGTCGTGAAGAACCGGCCGGCATGATGGCAAGGCGTTTTGAAGGCGGGTTTTTATTCGGCCGGGCTGTTCCGCTCGGCGTGCGGCGGCCACGTTGCGACGAGCTTTTTGGGCAGCCCATTCTCACTCGGCCGCCGGTCCGAGCGACCCAGCCCTGGGGCCTTTTGCAGCCGCACGCAGGGTCTATTCGAAGCAAATGCGTATCGATTTCGTTTACAGTCAGGAACCTCACACAAAACCACAGAAACTTTTTCCACTTGAACTGCGTGCCAAGACACGTTTACTCCCACCTCACCGGCAGCCAAATCTCAGGCAATATTCTCAATCCTTAAGCAAACAGTAAAACAGGCGACTTCATGGTTTATGCCTTTGAAGCAGGAACAGTGATTGATGTCAATGCATGGGCGACTATTCAGCCCATCAATCAAGGCGAGAGATTAGACGACGCGGGGCCATTTGTCCTTGCGCCTTTGCCCCTTGGTTCAGACTATGATATATTGTTGTGCACTCGAACCGAGTATCCATTGGAAAGTCATATCGATTCCGTCGTCTTGCAGGACCGACAGCCAGGCATACCGCTCGGCACTGGGAACGTGAATCTTTATTACGGCTCGGAAGGCGGCACGGTCATCGGTACAGTTGGGACCATTGACGGTCGGCCGATTATGGGAGCTCATGTGCTGCTCACAGCGTATGATACAGGCAGTTTTGCAGCGTTTGCTGTCAGCGACTGCAACGGCGCTTATGAGATCTATAACGTTCGGCCTGGAACATATCTTGCTACTGCCTCACACTGCAAGTATACGAAGGTTATACCGATAATACTAGCTGTTTCCAAAGGTACGCTTTCCAACGCTGCGCCTATCATAGTTGATTCTTCTGATGACAAAGAAGGACCGGATCTTAACGGCAACGGTATCGTAGATTGCGCAGACTTGAGAGAGCTTGCGAACGAATGGCTGCAAGCCGATCTTCTGGAGAGTGACTTCAATCAGGATGCAAATGTCAACCTTAGAGATTTTGCCCGACTTGCTGAAAACTGGCTCTGGCGGGCCGTGTGGTACAGTGAGTAACTGTGGAATATTGGGGATAACCTCCAGGGAAGCGCAAAAAGCGTGGTGCTGCCAGCGGCTGGCAAAAGGTGCTGAGAATATGAAATGTACGAAGCGGCCTTTGACTTGGAACCTCTTGGCTCTTTTATGCGGGGGCCTCACTTTCATGATGCTCATTGGTGCCGGATGTGGGTCGAGCCAGAAGGTTCAGAAGGTTGAGCCTGAGCCGGAGCACGTACCAAATGAGGAGGGCTTTGTAAGAATGTCTCCTCTCCAGGACGCCGATACCATAGTCCTTCCAGGCGTTGCCTCTCCCCCGTGCGAGGCCTGTACACGGAGATACTCTGAGATTGCTCATGAAATCATCAGGGCGATGTGCGAAGGGATGGGAGAGGGGGCGCTCAGAGCTTCTATTGGCCTGAAGAAGAAGAAATAGAAGATTCTTTGGACAAAGGCCTCGTACCACGCAAGACCGTATGGCTTCACGCCTTTTGCGCGACAACCGTATTTCCACCGCCACCGGCGGCCGCGAGTTCTTCGTCGTGATGACTGTGCAGAAGGGCGAGACCCCGAGGATCAAAGCATCCGGCGCCGGACTCGATGCGCGGGCGAAGGTCGGACGCCGGCAGGTGTTGTTTGACGGCAAAGGTATCCACATCGACGACTAACGACCCCATGCAGCGGTGGGAAAGGCAACGGGAGTGACCATCATTGCGGTTTCCACGAGGCGACCGCGCGGCGGACGTGCCTGAGCAATTGGTTCGTCCATAGACTACGCGAACTGGACGTCATGCAGATGGCAGGCCACTCCAAGTTTGAGACGACGAGGAACTTCCACCTCGTGATCCGCGGTGATATTTTGGAGCGGGCCAGGTGAGCTGGTGAGCTGGTGAGCTGGGGATGCAGCGGATTCCTGTTGCAAATCTGTTGCAAATGCCTTCTGAGCGGAAAGAAGAAAAAGGGCCGCCAACGCAAGTCGTTGACAGCCAAAAACTTACAGAACACGCCCGGCAGGATTCGGACCTGCGACCTACGGATTAGAAATCCGTTGCTCTATCCAACTGAGCTACGGGCGCAACCGGTTGAAAAAGCGGGTGATGGGAATCGAACCCACATGACCAGCTTGGAAGGCTGGTGCTTTACCATTAAGCTACACCCGCATGACAATTCGCTGTTGCTTGCCGGCGTTCGGCCATTTATACTCTTATTTCGAGCGTCTTTAGTGATGCTAAGAACTCAACCTCAAATAGTCAAGAGAAAACGCAAATGAGTATTGCCGAGATAGCCGCTGTGGCCAAGTCTGCTTCAATCCTGTTAGGGGCGGTCAGAACCGAGCAGAAGAATGCGGCATTGGCCGAGGTGGCCGCCGCCCTCAAAGCAAAAAGCGAGCGGATTGTTCGGGCTAACAAGGCCGATCTGGCCGCCGCCGAGAAGGGCAAGCTGGCCGGGCCGCTGCTAAAACGCCTCACGTTCGACCAGGGCAAGATAGCCGACGTATGCGCCGGCATTGAAAGCCTCATCAAGCTGGATGACCCCGTGGGTATTACGCTGTCCGCAACGGAGCTGGATAAGGGGCTGGAGCTTTACAAGGTTAGCTGCCCAATCGGTGTCATCGGGGTCGTTTTTGAGTCCCGGCCGGATGCGCTGGTGCAAATCTCGACCCTGTGCCTCAAGAGCGGCAACGCTGTGCTGCTAAAAGGCGGCAGCGAGGCGGCCAATACCAATAGAATCTTAACCGAGGTGATTGCCGAAGCGACCGAAAAGGCAGGGATGCCCAAAGGCTGGATACAACTGTTGGAAACCCGCCAGGATGTCGCCGAGATGCTGGCGCAGGATGAGCTTATCGACTTAGTTATCCCCCGCGGCTCGAATCAATTCGTCCGGTACATAATGGATAATACCAATATCCCCGTCCTCGGCCACGCCGAAGGAATATGCCACGTCTATATCGACGGCGATGCGGACCTGGATATGGCGGTAAATATCACGATCGATTCCAAGTGTCAGTACGTTGCGGCATGCAATGCCGCCGAGATGCTGCTTGTCGATAGCAGGATTGCCAAAACATTCCTGCCTAAGGTCAAGGCAGCCCTGGACCGGAAGAACGTGGAGCTTCGCGGCTGCGAAAGAACAGCTTCGATAATAAGCGTTAAGCCCGCTACCGAAGATGACTGGTCAACCGAGTATTTAGACTACACCCTCTCGATAAAGGTGGTTGATGGCGTCGATGAGGCAATCGGCCATATCAACCGCTACGGCTCAGGCCATACCGACGCGATTGTCACCGCCGACAAGGCCGCAGCCGAAAAGTTTATGGACCTCGTCGATTCCGGCAACGTCTTTTGGAACTGCAGCACGCGCTTCAGCGACGGCTTCCGCTACGGCCTCGGCGCCGAGGTCGGAATCAGCACCAGCAAGATCCACGCCCGCGGCCCCGTCGGTCTCGAAGGACTCGTCATCTACAAATACAAGCTCCGCGGAACAGGACAGGTAGTTGCGAGCTATTCGGGCCCGGATGCAAAAGAATTCACGCATAAAAGAATCTTGTAGGAACCGTGAAACCCGTGAAATCACCGGTTAAAATAAATTCACTCACAACCCGCCGTAAAACGGCGGGCTAAATATAAAAAAAGAATCTCTGTAATACAATGTTTCAACTTCTTGTTTTTTCTGCTTGATATTGTAAACCGGCTGCCATAACCACCGTTGAAATAAGACGTTATGGTCTGTTTTGAATTTTGAGTGTTGGTGATTCGGATTTGTTTCGGATTTCGGATTTAGTGCTTCGGATTTGGTTGCGGCCTTCAGGCCGCGCCGGGTCCTCTGTGGCAAAAAGAGACGATGTATGCGTGATTTTAGCAAGGCCAAACGAATAGTCGTGAAGATCGGCACGAACGTCCTGACGAAGGACGAGGGTATCGACGCCGGCTACGTCCGGCAGGTGGCCGGGCAGATAAACGATCTGCTCAAGGGCGGCAGGCAGGTCGTGATCGTCACCTCCGGCGCTATCGGCATGGGCGCGGGCCAGTTGGAGTTGGGAGGCAGGGTCAAGGGGATGAAGATGCGGCAGGCCTGCGCGGCCATCGGCCAACCCTTGCTGATGCAGGAATACCGAAAGTCGTTCCTCCAATACGGCGTGACCGTCGCCCAGGTGCTGCTGACGGCCGAGGTGCTGAACAACAGAAAAACCTATCTGAATCTGCGCAACTCCATCGAGACCCTGCTCGGCCTGGGCGTGGTCCCGATTCTCAACGAGAACGACAGCGTAAGCACCGCCGAGATCGGCACTGCGTTCGGCGACAACGATAAGCTCAGCGCGCTTGTCGCCAGCAAGATCGACGCGGACCTTCTGATAATGCTCAGTGACATTGACGCGCTCTATGACAAGAATCCGCGGGAATTTCCGGACGCCAGGGCGATACCCGCCGTCTTCGAGATAACCGACGAGATCGTCAGGAACGCGGGCGGAAAGGGCAGCCGATACGCAACCGGCGGAATGAAGACGAAGATCGAGGCTGCGAAGATTGCCTCGAACGCGGGCTGTCGCATCGTCCTGGCCAACGGCAGGGCGAAGGATGTTATCACGCGGATTGTAGCGGGCGAAGAAATCGGCACCGTTTTTATGCCGAAACGCAAGCTCTCCAACCGCTCGCGGTGGATTCTCAACAGCGCCCCGGCAGGGACGATACGCATCGACGCCGGCGCAATGCGGGCGCTGCGAAACCATAAGAGCCTGCTGCCGAGCGGCATAATATCGGTCGAAGGCTCATTCGAGGCCGGAGATGTTGTTACGCTGAACGACAACGCCAAGGCCGTGACCGGCTTTAGCAGCTCACAGTTGAAGGCCCTGGCCGGCAAACACAGCTCCGAGATCCGCAAAATCCTCGGGCCGGGCCATCGTGACGTAGTCGCAATACCGGAAGATATCGTTATAATTGATTATTGATAATTGCTTATTGATTATTTTGTGTGCCTGAGGACGCAGAGGACAGGCGCCAGCGACTATGGCCTTGTGCTTCTGCCGGAAAGGCTTGGCTTTGTGATTACTTTCAAGTGCAAAAAATGCGGTCAGTTAATGAAGGTTCCCGATGACTATGCCGGGAAAAGAGGCACGTGCCCCAAATGTAAGACCATGGTCACTGTCCCTAACCCGCGAATCGCAAGTGCCGCCGAGAATCAGAGGACTACGGCAGCCGCTGCAGGCGCTTCTGCTCCCAAGGCTTCTTCGGCTTGTTTGCCCGCGTCGCTTGGCCGCACCGCCGCACAAACAGCTCTCCTCGCCGAAGTGACAGCCCCCCCTGCAACCGGAACATCATCCCCGGGCGACAGGCTAAAGAGCCTGCTTCTTCCAAGCTACGACGAGCTCACGATGTTTCTGATGAGCGTAACGGTCGCGCTCGTCGCTGTCTGCAATCCCAGCCTTCGCAATCGGTTAATGGGCTTTATATTCTCGGTAAGCGGCGTTTTTTTTGGCGGCGCCTACATCTTAATCTACGTCTGCGGGCTCGTTCTATCCATCTATCACATATTCAGCTCGAGGGCAAAGAGTCAGACCGAGAAGTATCTGATGCTGTTTTTTGCCGTCTTCACCAACGGCACCAGCGCAATCTGCGCGGGCTTCTATTTGCTGGAGCACTCGGTTATATGGCTTGCTGTGTTTCCGATCTGGAATATCGTAAGCGGGGTTGTTTTGATTCTTATGCTCTGGTTCGACATCATGGACAGGCGATGCGTCAGTGATCGAGAGGCGACAATCCCCCAGGCGATTCTGGGATTGGCTGCCGTTGTGGCAGTCTTTTTCGCGTGCAGTTTGCTGCTCAAATTCCACTGGGCAATCACGTTCTCAATCTGCATCGCATACAGTACAAGCCTCGATAGAGTCATCCGCAAGGTATGTCGCGGAAGGTCAGCATCTGATTAGCAGACCGGGGGGCACAACTCGCAAATCCGAAAAATTCGGCATGGTTCAATTCTGGGTGGCAGCCTCAAGCGCAGCGCCCCGCCTGAGCCTGCCGAAGGCTTGGGGATGGCAAAGCTCCAAAAGCGGTGCAACCATCCCCATCCCCAGGGGATGAGGATGCCACACCGTATGGAGCCGCAAATAATGTAACTCGGAATCTGAGGTACTTGAGCCATGCCGGTTTTCATTATAGGACTTGGAGCCGGCAGGCCCCTCGGGGCGCTTATGTCGGGCCGTTGCAAAGCAACGTAAGTGGGAATTATCGGACAGGGAAATACTATTTGCATCTTTCAGTTTCTGTGTCATAATTTGGGTGAATGGGGTGCCGGACTGCGCCGATTCGATAGAGGACGATTCGGCGGCTCCATTGTGGCACGGGCGTCCCGCCTGTGGCTCTTCGACCCGTTTAGGGGTCTCCGACTGTCTGGCAGTGCTGAAAAACGGGCTCTTTGAATGGGACTAAAGCCTGGGCCGAAGGCGGGCCGATAAGACATACCGAAGGGCTTGGTAGTACAAGGGGTACGGTATGAAATATCGGTTGGCTTTCGTTGTGGCCATAGCAGCCGTTGCTGCGTGCAGCTTGACAGTCAGTGCGGCCGATGGCGGCTTGCCCGCCCAAGGACCGGCGGGCTTGGGCATAGACATCAGGCCGCTGTGGAGTGCAGCGTTGATCGCCGATACTCAGACTCGCCAATGCGAGTGGATCGACTCGCTGGCGGGCAGGCTTATGGAAAACCGGCCCCGAATGCTCATCCATATTGGCGATACGCACTTCGAGTGGGCGAATCGCTGCGCTTTTAGGGCCATCGTCGATATGTTGCGCACGGAGCCGGGGGCTCTTGAATTTCACCTGGCCCCGGGCAATCACGATATGCGCAACGGCGTGCTCAAGTTTCACCTGCGTCTTGCCGCCACCGAAGGCATCTACGGCCTTGACGACGGCTTCACGTACCAGGCAGAGGGCTACAATTACCAGGCAGAGCCACATTTTATGGGCGGTCCGCAATGGCCGGTATGGAATCCAGAGGTCGCCAATCATCCGGGCTGGCAGCTTTACGTCCAGGGGAAAATGCCTAATTGGGGAGCACCCGTCGCGCCGTGCCGCTACATATTCAAAAGAGGCGCAATTCGCTTCATCGTTTGCGACTGGTCCTATAACGACGACCAGCGCGACTGGCTCCGGCAGATTATCACGCAGCCGGACGACAGCTCCGTCACCATAGTGCTGCATCACTCGCACAACGTAGGCAAGCTGGCGAGATATTTCGACGGCCTTGAAGGACGGCACAATGTCAAACTGGTGCTGTCCGGGCATGATCATCGGTATTATCACGAGAAGCGAGACGGCATTACGTACATCACCAGCGCCGGCATCGCGCACGGCCCGGGGCGCAACTGCGATGCTATGACACTTTGGGTCTATAAGGATTATCTCCGCTTAGATAGATACGTCATCCCCAAAGGCGCCCCCCCGCAGGACGTTCAGGGGCCGCAGCCTATATGGATGTGCGAAGGCAGCTTCACCGACTACCAAAGGCCGCCGCTTCCTAAGCGCATGCCCGCGTACGTCAGGGATTTGGGCATTGAGCACGGCGTCTATTACGATCGCTCCAAATGACCCAGCTTCGTGGCCTCTGTTGGCTGACTTCTGTCATCTGGCCTCTAACCAGTGCAAAGCCATAAAGCGAAAGTCCTCGAAATTCACCTCGCAATCACCGTTTATGTCCCCTGCTACTATCGTTTCGCATGGCGGCTTGCCGAAATACGATTTGCTCGCCTCGACGGTCCCGCCGTAGGCGCCCATATTGACTATTCCGCCGTTTGGGAATGGTTCAAGCCCGATAGGACTCATCGGGTCGCCGGCATCAATGCAGGGACTCGTCACTTCGTCGATCGCCCATCGTCCCTCGTTCGCGTCCCACCTTCCCGCCTGAGATTTCAAATGATAATCGCTATCGACCCAGAAATCATCATTCGCGTCCTCCGGCGTCCCATTAGCATCCCAATATCCCGGATCTGCGAAGCAGGGATCTTCATCGATATTACCCTCCCCAGGCCAGCCACCTCGGACATTACTATAGGTTACGATTGATGTACCTCCAACTATTTCATCCGACGAATTGTCCCAGAGAATGCAATTGGTCAAAATAGGGTAACTGTTGAATTGGTTGTATATTGCACCGCCGCTAGTAGCTGCCGAGTTTCCTGTGAACGTACAATTGGTAAGAGCCGGCGTGCTTTGGTAGTTACAGATTCCACCGCCACCATACTGGATAGCTCGATTGAAGTCGAACAGGCAGTTCGTCAAGAAAAGGTTGCTTTCGCTGTTGTAGAGTCCGCCACCGCCAAACTCGGCCGTATTGCCGTTGAAGGCGCACCTTGTCAGGTACGACCTGCTCTTATGGGCGTAAATCGCACCGCCGTAGTATGCCAAGTTACCGACAAGAACACAGTCGCTTATTGTGGGGCTGGAAGCGTTGCAGAGGACAGCTCCGCCACAGAAACCAGGTCCCCAACGATGGAAACCCTCCTCTGGTCCGTACCCGTTAATGATGGTAAAGCCGGACAGTACCGAGCTTGTGTCTTCTCCGTTGTGAAAATGGAAGCCACGGTGGGGCTCGTATATCTTGCCGTCGCAATCGACAATACACTTTTCAGGGCCGTTCTCGCTGCGAAGAGTGATTGCCTTGCCGAGAAAATCGATATCACGGTTACCCGGACCACGGTACGTCCCGTCGGCCACTATGACCGTGCCTCCCTCGAGAACATGGTCGATTGCATCTTGGATTGTAGGGATATCTTCGGGAACATGGATAGTATTCGTAAAGATGCTTAAGGTGACCGACGCAGTGCGTGGAGTGTTGACGGCGTTGGAATCGTAAATGGTTAACGTACATTTATGAGTGCCCAAAGGCAGTGAGTCTGGTTCGACAGACAAGACCGCCTCATCGATCTGACCGCTCGACTGACCGTTTGGCGGCAGCACATGAAGCCAGTTACAGTCATGCAGGATTTCCCAGTTGAGGATTTGGCCCCCGCAGTTTCTCACCAGCAGAGTCTGAGGATCAGGGGTTGGGCCGCCCCGGACAGAGGAGAAAGTGGTTTCGAGAGGCGAAAGGGCTATTGACGGTCTGGTGGGGTTGTATTCGTATGCTCCCATATCCACGACAATGGTTGGATCAGTGTCGCCGTTGACAATGCGTGGATTTCCGTCCGGGTCGGTTTCCGGCAGGTTCGGCTCGATACTGTTAGTACCGGTGTCAATACAGGGGGACTCGCCCGAAAGGTACGGTTCTCCAGCCAACGCAAAGCACGGATTGGAGCCGATATTGCCCGTCCCTCCAATCGCTCCAGTCCATCCCTGGATGCAGCAATAATCAACAACGGGTTCGCCCCTATAGATTTGTGAAGACTCTCCTGTTCCGCGTCTGTCGCTGTTGCCCCAGAGAATACAGTTAACCAGCGTCGGCGCTGCGTGATAGCGATTGTCCCAGTTTGAGATTGCACCACCTTCGGTCCCCGCTGTGTTTCCCGCCAAGGTGCAGTTTATTAGAGTCGGAAAGTTGATTCCACCCCCCGAGCTGTGCATAGCACCGCCGCGACCGACTGAGACGTTACCCAAGAAGATACAGTTGATTAGCGTGGGCGTATCGTATCCATTATTGTTGAGTGCGCCGCCGGCACCGGCCGAGTTACCAATGAACTTGCAGTTGGTGAATATCGGATTAGTGTACATATCATTTTCCACACCTCCGCCGTCGTTCTCAATAAATTCACAATTGGTTAGAATCGGGCTGCTATGAGGGCCGTTGTACATAGCACGCGCGTGGTTTGCCCTGAAGGTGCAAGCGGTCAGCACGGGACTGCCGGTTTTATTGTATATTCCTGCGCCATCGTGAGCGTCATTATCTTCAAAGGTACAGTCTATCAGGCTTGGATTGTCTTGATCGTTGTACATCCCCCCGCCTCTTGTACCATAATTTCCGGTTAGCAAACAATCACGGATGGTTGGGCTGGCCTGGTAGCAATGGATGCCTCCACCATCGCTCTGGTATCCGTTCGTTATTGAAAAACCGGATAGCACCGAGTTACCATCTTCGCCGCTGTTGAAAGTGAAGCCTCGGTGTGGCTCATATTCATTGGCGGTGCAGTCGATGATGCAGCTCTTCGGGCCGTTCGCACTTTTTATGGTTATCGCCTTGCCTTTGAAGTCGATATCCCTGTTTCCGGAACCTGTGTATGTGCCTGGTTGCACTTCGACGGTGTCTCCGTCGTTAGCGTCGGCTATTGCGGCCTGGATGTTGCTGAAATCGGCTGGGCCGTCGTCATCAACGGTGATTATTCGGGCCACGCAGGGGATGGCTGCTATGAGCACAACGAAAACCAGAACCGCCTTTTTCATAATCTTTGCCTCCGGCTTCCATTTCAGGTCATTATAAGGTTTTTGCGGGGAGTATGCAATAAAATTCCCGGGATTTTGCTGAGTATCATACGTGCCAGCCGGAGCGCATCGCCCGGCGGCAAAGGCGGTTGGCCTGGTCGTCGTCGAGGAACTCTTCCCTGATCGGGTCCCACTTCAAGGATCGCTGGAGCTTGTAGGCTATGATTGTCAGGTGGCCCAGCGATGCGGAGCGATGGCCGATTTCCTCGTCGCAACTCGGCTCTCGGCGGGTCCGAATGCACTCGAACCAGTTGGCGTGATGGTTGTTCTCGCCGATATTCACCTCTCTGGTCTTGAGCTTCATCTCCTCGAAGATTTCTTCCGGGCCGCCCTCAACGGGCCCGCCAGTTGACATTGACGTCACCCAGCCTCGCTCCCCGACGAATACCCCGCCGAAGTTGCCGGCCAATCGGGCCGTCGGCGGGACGGCTTTATAGAGGTCCTTGACCATTCCCCAGTGGTCAACCAAGTGAAGGAGCGCGCCGTTAGCGTATTTGCAGGTGAGCGTGGGGTATTCTCCGCCGGCAGGATGTATTAGCTCGACGGGGCCGCTGTTCTCGGCGCCCAAGGCGTACTGAATCACATCGGCGGCGTGAGAGTGGTACCAGGTCACTGACGCCGCCCCGAAGTCCTCATCGAACGACCAGGGCACCACGCCGGGCGATGGATTGAGGTGATATGCGCGGTTGTACGGATGATACAGCGCCGGGCCGACCCAGAGGTCCCAGTCGAGGCCGTCCGGGACAGGCTCGCCAGGCAGCGCAAAATCGAGCGGAGTGTATGAGCGTTGGGTATTCTCGACGTCCATCAGGTGGCGACACGATTCGAAGCGGGGCGCCCCAAAGAAGCCGCCTAAGCTGCCCCAAATGGTGAAGACCTGCCTGACCTTGCCGAGCCCGCCTGCGCGGACGAATTCGCAGACCTGGCGGATTGTCGGGATGGAGCGGTACTGAGTCCCGGTCTGGAAGACTCGGCCATACCTGCGGACTGTATCGGCCAGCCGCCGGCCCTGGTCGATTGTTATCGAGATGGGCTTCTCGCAATAGACGTCCTTGCCCGCCTTGGCCGCGTCAATCGTCTGCAGCGCATGCCAATGGTCCGGCGTGACAATCACCACCGCGTCAATATCGGGCCGGGCCAGCAGCTCGCGGTAGTCATTGTAGGCCGAGCAGCCGCTGTATGTGCCGTCTGTGCGGGCGGCGGCGTACGTCTGCTCAACGTGGCTCTTGCCCTCCTCACGGCGCAGGCCGTCCACGTCGCAGACGGCCAGGACTTGAATCTCCCGGTCCCCGGCCAGCCGGTGGAGATGGCCCCTGCCCATAAGGCCGTTGCCGATCAAGCCCATCGTGATGCGATTGCTCGGCGCGACATTCCCATCCGCGCCTCGCGCGGATGATGGAATGATCCACGGTGCGGCGGCGAGGCCCGAAATCGCCGCGGCGCCGCCGATGAATTGCCGTCGAGTGATTTTGCAAGTGTCTGTTGAGTTGGAGTTTTCAGTTGGTGTCATAGCTATCCTCTGTCTGAAAGTCGCATGCTCAGGTTGTTGAAGAACTCGATGCACTTTGTGATGTCGGGCATTGATTCGAGCCAGTTGTAGGAGTATTCAAGGCCGAACATCGTGGGCCTGATACCCAAGCGGTGGATTTCCTCGATGAGCTCTCTCGTCCTGCCGACGCCCGCGCCCCAGGGGACATCGTGGCCTTCCGCGCTCAGCTCGTGCAGGTCGTGCATCTGCACGGTAATCAAGCGGTCCTTGAGCATATTGACGGCCTTGATCGGGTCGATGCCGGACCGCATCCAGTAGCCAATATCCGCGCAGGCCCCGATACGCCTGCTGTGGCCCTCGCAGACCTTCAGGACGCCTTGCGGGTTCCAATACTGCGGCGAGGCCTTTTGGTCGTGGTTGTGAAGGGCCACGTTGATTTCGTATTCGTCGCAGAACTTTTCGATTGTATCTAAAGCCTCGGGTGCCGGCTCGGACATGAAGGTCTCGATCCCGATCTTTCGTCCGAACTCGAATATCGTGCGGCACCCCGCCTCATCGCCGGGGATGTTGTGGATGTAATACGTCAGCAGACGCACGCCGGCTGAATCTAATTTCAGCCGGATCTGTTTCAATTCGTCGTCGGTTAGTTGAGGGTCGAAGTCTTTGGGGATTTCCTTGCTGACCTTCTGGAAGCTCAGGCCGCCCATAAAAGGCAGGCCGAGCTGAGCGGTTTTATCAATGGCCTCAAAGAGCGTGTATTTGTTAAAGGTATAAGCCTCGATGCCGAGTCGCCAGCCGAGTTTTTCCTGCGCTCGGATGGCGGGAGTCAATTTGGCGCCGGCAGTTGTCGGGGCCGGCAGGTCGCCTAAAGCGAACTGAGCGGCCGCGAGATAGAACTGCAGCATCTTAGGGTCCCAGAAGACATAAGGGTTGTGCGCGATGGTGCAGTAGAATACGCGCCCGCGCCCGTAGTTGCGGACCCACGCCAGTGCGTAGTCATTGTCGTTGCGCAATACGTTGCCGCGGGGCTGGCCCTCGAATTTGGTCTTGTCCGTGTCGATGCTCAGAAGCACGCGCACCCTGTCTCTCGAATAGACCTCCTGGAAACGAAAGAACTCATCCCGGTACTCGAAGCCATTACCCGCGAAAACCTGATTTATCGGGTGGCCGGGGTCGTCGAGCTTGATGAAGATGTGTTCATTTGCGTCGAGGTGGTTGGCGCCGCGTGCGCCCAACATTAAACCGAACTCCGGCCAGTCCTCGATCGCGCCGGGCCATCGGGTGAAGGCGACGGAAGTGCCGTGGACGCCTAAGAGTCCGCCGCCGCCATAGATAAACTCTATCAGGCTCTGCCTCAAGGCGGGGTCTTCAAAGAGATTACCCACCGTGTTGTTGAAAAAAACCGCGTCAAAGTTTTTAAGGCTCTCAGCCCTGAAGACAGAGGGGTCCTTGCTAATTGCCGTCTCGAAGGCGCCCGTCCTTTCGCCCATTAGCGTAAAGGCCAGATTGGCCGTGGGGATGGAGCCGTGTCCGCCGTAACCGACGTTCAGGTCGAAGATAAGCAGCCTGCGCTTCCTGCGAGGCTTAACGAACCCCGTCGTCGGAATCGCCGCGGCGATTCTTTCTCGCTCGTCGGCTCCGGCTTCAGCCAGGGCCGCGGGCGGTCCGTTCGTCAGGTGCGAGGCCGTAACTATCCCGGCAGTCCCGATTGCGCCGCTGAGGAAATCACGCCGAGTAAGTATGCTTGTTTGTGTTGTTGGTCTTTGCATAGGACTTAATTCCCCGTTTCTTTCTTCATTGTCCCGCGCTGCACGTGCTTCACATCGTTCAATACAATAGGTTCATCCGCCTGGTCCGCTTCTGGAAAGCTCAAATCC
>Ga0315288_10006672_pt1 | contig 14631 bp, 34 predicted proteins | sample YL17G11_20_MG_FD_203454 | JGI IMG/M metagenome (GOLD analysis project Ga0315288, IMG submission 203454) | Sediment microbial communities from Yellowstone Lake, YNP, Wyoming, USA - YL17G11_20 | ecosystem: Environmental > Aquatic > Freshwater > Lake > Sediment | place: USA: Wyoming | collected... | reverse complement strand
GTCTTTTTTGACATCAGTAATCAAGAACGCAAACCATTTCCCTGATGGTTCTTTCTTGACTACTACCTGCTTGATGTTGCCATCTATGTTTCTGTGACATCGTATCTGGATGTCGCCTATCTTTGACAATTTCAAAGTCTGACATCTCTTGCCTGTAAGTATAAGTTTGTATCCTGATTGATTGTATGCGAAAGTCTTGAAGAATCCTTTACCCTTGAACCTGAGCATCCCAACTTTCCTTCCTTGTTTTTTACTCTCGCCTAACGCTTTAAGGTTTGAGAATAAACGATAATTTTCATATTGTAATGTTTTTGAATAGACTTCTCTCAGTTCAGGATAACATATCTCCAAGTCCACAAGCCTTGTCTGTAATTCATATCTTGAGATAGTATCCCAAGAACCTAACTCGTCAAGAAGCATATTATAGGTGAACCTGCAAAGGTCTAATGTCCTGTGCATCTTTGCTTCAATTTCCTTACTCGGATAGAGCCTGAATTTGTATGTTTTCATATTTTCTTATCTTCGTTGGATGGCTTAGTTTGTAGTCAATCTCTGACTCATCAATATCATCTCTATAATTGACATAACCTTTCACATATTCTTTTACTCTTGCGTGAAACTCAACCTTATCTCCTTGTTTGAGTTCACCTTTCCTGTATGCCTCAATCTTTTCTTTCAATAACCCGTTTTCTGCATAAAACTGAATTTCCAAACTATTATCAAAGACGATGCATCGTGATTTCTTGCATATATCTGGTCTCGCCCTGAATACCTTGCACTTTAAATCCTGCCTTAACATCATACAGACATCTTTCACATATAACTCATCATATCCTTTGAATGGATTGAAAATAATTTTGTATTCTGTTCCTTCTTTTAGAGAGATTTTTCTGTCGCCACTAGGCATCTTTTCCATTATTATAACTTTATGAAACTCCAACCATCTGTAGTCAGAATAATTATTATTTGCGATGTAAAATCCTTTTTCTAAGAATGACGTTTTGTAAGCAGGTGGAAGTGGTAGAAAAATCTCAGAGCAACAATTTCCTCTGCATTGATTATTGCACGTCCAATCTTTCCCTGTTATCTTTATTGTCATCTATACCACCCGATATAAATGATACCTGCAAGATTTAGTGCTACTACAAGACTGTAAACAATCCAGAGCAATATTGCAAGAACCTGAAAGGCTATCTGCTCATCTTTTCTATAAAATAATATTGGATGATTGACCCAAATCCATCCCACAACAAAATAGATGAGCATAACGCTTGTCTTAAATAATAAAATAGAATAAGACCCATATTTTGATATTATTCCAGAAACAATCGGATTAAATTCAGCACGAATGCAAATAGTGTTAATTAGATATATTGTTGTCACCCAATCAATTATCTGAAGTATTGAGATGATTATAAAGAACGTTAAAAAAAAGTTTTTAAACCAAGTTCTGTCTCTCATTTTGTATTATAAGAGAGACCTGATGGTGGAAAAGAGGTTTAAACAACATCAAATCTCTCTTGTTTTTAAATTTATTTTTTTGTTACTAACCCATATAACTTTTCAGTCAGGGTCTCAATTTCCCCCATCAAAACGTCAAAAGACTTATTTTCTATGTCTGTTTGACAGATTAAATCAACTGCTGATTTCAAGCATTCTTTCCTCAAGAAATACCTATCTTTGTCCCCTGTTTCAACCTGTTCATGCCTTTGGATTGGTTGATTTGATGAAACTTGTGGTGTAAGTTGATTTGTTGGTGTATCAATTTGAGACACCCCGCCTTTTGGCAAAGATGGTTTTTGCAATGCCACTTTTTGCACAGGTATTTGTGGCGGTTCTTCTACTACTGCACCACCTAACGCAGGTGATTGTTGAGCCATCATTGTTTGGTAGTGTCTGGAACAAAAACTTTGCCATTGTTGTATTTCTTCATTACATCCATCAAACGAACATTTTTTTGTCATTGTTTTCCCTCATTTGTTTTTATATATATTCCCCCTTTTTTAAAATGAACGTCATAGTGACATTGTTTACATAAAGGTATTATATCAAGCCAATGTTCTTGCTCATATCCTAGATTATGATGATAAAGAACAGCTTGTGTTTGACATTCTGCACAAGACAATAAATTAGGTGAAATTAATTTTCCTTTTTTTACTTGTTCTTGCACATAAATTTCTGCCTTTCGTTTAAGAGGATTATATATTTTTTTATTTTTTAAAGTGTTTGTTTTTTTATATATTTTTATTTTATCTTTATTATTTTCTCTCCACGTCTTTTGATAATACCTTCTTCTAATTTTTATTTGTGGCTTTTGATAAAGTGTTTTATTTGCATTTCTTATTTGACCCATCCTTTTCAGATTATACTTATCAACTGTTTGATATTTAATCCGTTTATAGCAAGTATTACATAACCCTTTTGCTTGATGTTCTTTTTGCTTACCACACTCTTTGCAGATTATTAGTCTTTTTTTATAAGGATATGTTGCCCTATGACATCTTCCACATAATCCTTTTCCCTGATTTGATGTTTCTTGACCACAATTTGAGCAAATTATAAGTTTTCTTGTTTTTCTTTTTTTATTTTCATAACAATTTCTACAAAGTTTTTTAGCATAATGCTCTTTGATTTGCTTACAATTTATGCATTCTATGATGGGTCTACTCACTTTTTATCTCCTTGTTTTTTCCAGATTTTCCAATTTTTCTTTTTTATTCCAAGAAGACCATGCCTTTTACATTCTCTAGCTAAGATGCCCTCTTGTTCAACGACCTTGAATTTTCTTTTACAATATGGACAAAGACCCTGCCTAAGATAATATGTTGCTAGGCTAAGTGCTTTGTTCCCTATATACTTTTTATCTTTTTCTCTCTGTTTATCAAGCCAATTGTGATATTCCTGAACAAACAATTTTTGCATAATGTTTGTTTTGTCATTTTTTTTGAAAAATAAAAAAACAACAAGACAAGAAGAGAAAAACAATCTATCAATCGGGGCGTGATTGATTATTAATACTTTCCTGTCTTGTTGTTTTATGGCTGATATTTCGCATTTTTTTTGCATTCGGATAACGTTTTTTTATAGCCTTGAGTTTACATGGCTCACAGACGATTGAATGACGACAGTTCGCCTCATAAAGCTGATTGCATTTGCTACAATATCTTTTTCTGAAAAACCTATATGGCTCTTTTTTAATAGGTGTTATGAGTTTCATTTTCTTCGTCCATTCCTCTTATCACAATCAACGCAAACCTTTGCATATTCTCCTCGCATCTCTCTATAGTTTCCACATATTGTGCAGTATTTGTGCCTGATATACTTCTTTTCTTTTTTATAATTGTGTATTGGTGTTATCAGTTGCATCTTTCACTCCGCATCTTTTACAGATAAGGTCAAAATCTGTTTCAGGCAGAAACGTTCTAAAACAGTTACAGCACGTCTTGAATTTTGTCATTTTCCGTCATATCCTTCATATCCTTGCCTTGAAAGTTCTAATATCCTATTGATAAGTTTCTCTTTTCTTTGAGACAATTCTTTCTTTTTGTTCTTATGAGGATTTTCCTGAAGATATTTCTGATATGCAGAATTTACCTTTTTGCTTTCCGACATAACGTTTTCAAGGTTTGCGTTATTATAATTCAATGCGTCTTTCCATCTCATATATTTTTGTGCGTCCATTTTTTTCATCTCCTTTTTTTATTCTTCAATTTGCTCTTCTATCACTTTATGCAATGCTATTAATCCAATATGTGTCCAATTTGCGTTTGGGTCATTTATTGAATTTACGTTTTGTTGTAGTGTCCTTTTTTTATAAACTTCCTTACATTTTTTATATATCTGTAAATTTAGTTCTGCCAAAGCTATCTGAAAAGCACGAACCTCTGGAAATAATCTGCCTAAGTCCTCATCCAATAAACTCATTAAATTATCCCCCGTTGCTCTGATGATACAATGTGCAAGTGCCACCATACATCGTCTTGAAATAGTTTGCCTCTGTATATGATTTGACTGTATCATTGATGCTACCTGAGACACATTCAAATCTTCTGGTTAAATCCTGTGGGTCGCCAAACAATGACCCTATTGTCCCGCTTTTGATGACTGCCATTATTGTCCCTACAATAAAAAGTAAGATAAGAAAATTGTAAACGACAGAAATAATAAGATTTATCCTCTGAGACTGTCTTGTCTGCCTATAATATTGTGCTATGTCTGATATGTCTTGATAGACTTGCTTTTTCTTTAATTCAATCATCTTGATTTACCTGCTTAAACTTACCGCATACACACTCTTCTATCGTTTCTGCGTTGCAGTCGCATTGTGTGTTGGAATATGTCTCCAACTTTTTATGATGCATCATTTCATTATAACTGATTTTGTTTTGCTTTATCTTTTTTTTCAACTGAAAACACCCCTTCTTCCTAAGAAAACATTTAAAATACTCAAAAAAACAGCTACAAAAGGTAATGCTAAAATCATTGTAATTAATAGTTTACTTTCCCCCATCAATCTTGATAAATTATCTACTATTGAAATCTCCTGCGGTTGTTCTGGTTGTGATGCATCAGGTATAGTTAATTTTTTTGGTATCTCTTGTGTTGTCATGTAATCAGGAAGATTATTATTATTATTTGAAATTCCTAAAAGAAAAAAACAAAGAATAATTAAAAAGATACACCCACCAAAAAGTAAATATTTTATAGGTATCTTTATCTTTAATGGTTGCCTAACTTCGGAACGTGCCGATGGCTCATTCGGAACAGTCCGAACTACCCTACTTACTGACGTTTTTTGTTTTTGGCTTTTCTTTTTTTGCGTCATCGTCCCCACCCATTATCTTATCAACTTCTTTTTGCACTTTTTTTGTGTCGTCTATTTTGAACCTTAACCATCTTGCCAAAGGTATAAAAAGCCTCTGGTTTAGTGTATTCCACATAAAAGAGCCTAAAAAGGCAATAAAAAGAGACCCTAAAAAGAAAGCAAATAATATTCTTAAATCCATTTTGTTTCTCCTTTTGTTTGGTGTAAATTCACCAAAATATTTTTTTTCTGCTTGAAGTCTAATCTCTTTCGCTTTTTCAAAAAAAGTAAACTCACCAAAATTTAATAATTTATAATTGACAGTTATATGTGGATGCCATTTATGTGTTTTTTTTGTTCCAAGATACGCCTATCTTCCCCGATGTGTTGTTTGTTTGATTGATATGATTGATAGCATTCTGTGAATGATTACACAATCTCAGATTTTCCATCCGATTATCAAGTTTATTTTGGTTGATATGGTCTATGTAAGTGTTTTTATTTTTTACCCCCATAATTAAACGATGTAACCAAAAATAAATTATCTTAGTTTTTTTCCCTATAACATACCCTTGAGAGGTTTTACACCATTTGATAGATTGAACCTTCCCAAGATTACAAGTATCTATTATTGTTTTTGCAACTTCAATCCCATTTTTATTATAAAGAGATATATAAGTTAAGTTGCCCTGCACAACAATCTCATTTTTATCTTTGATAGTTCTCAATAAGACCTGACCTTTTCGATAAACTTGAAGATAATGTCTTTTACAATATCCATTTCCATGACAATATGAGGAACAACCTGCTACTTTGCAGGTGTGCTTAACTCGTGACATTTAGTTCTCCCTTTGCCAAATCCATAAATAATCCACCTGTTGTTGGTGTAATTATCAATGTCTGTGGTAAATAGCCACTCCACTTATCAAGCATTTTTTGTTTTAGAGTTAATTCAGTTAATGCTTTGCTTTGTAATTCAATCATCTGTGCTTGTGCTTTATATTTTTCAATTTCCTGTTGTTGTTGGAATTTTATAACCTCTAAATTATTTTGTTCTTTCAATGCTGTCTGAATTGATGTCTGTTTTGCCTCTATCTCATTCGCAAACTCTGATGTAAATGCAATGTTTGTTATGACAATATTATCAATCTCAAAATATTGTGCAGGAAAGTTTTTCTTGATTGTATCAATAGTCTTGTCTTTTACTTCCTGTCTCTTTTCCAGAATATCCATTGCTGTATATTGAGAACTTGTCTGTTTGAATGCCTCAATCACAATCGGATTGATATTTAACCTTTCTGCAATAACGTCATCAGTCCCAACATTTGCATATAAACTTTTTACAGTTTCAGGGTTATTTTTAACTCTATAATTTACATCTATTGTAGCAAAAATTTTCTGACCTTCTTTGCTTGGTGCATAATTATCACCTGATAAGTCAATTGATGCCTTTCTTATCCTCATATCATAAGGTATTACTGACACGAAAAGCCCTGTCCATTGAGTGCTTGGTTGCATCACGCCTGTTATCTGACCCCATGCGACCTTTACACCTAGATGGTTTGGTTCTACGGTATCAAAGCCCATCAAGGCTATTATAATCCCACCTATCAGCAGGACTGCAAATATTGTTACTCCTACCCCAACTGCCATATCTTGCCCTTTCTTTCCTATCATTTTTCTTCCCCCCTATCTGGTCTTGCATTATATTTTAAAATAATTTTTTCTTTTTCTATTTTTACCATCAATTCACCCTCTCAAATAATAATAAGACACATTGGTCATAGACGTGAAACTTCTCAAACAAATTCTTATAGTCTATAGTTCCTGTGTCCATGACAAGTAGTTCAGGCGAAATCTTTTCAATTGCTGTTAATGTAGCATCTCTCAAAAGTGCTTTGCAATATAATTTCTCATCAAGCAAAACGTCAAATATTTCACCTATCCTTTGCTCATAATAACTGTATATCTCTGGTTTCCTGATTGTTGTGAAAAATTTGCAGTTCAGTTTACCACCTGTATCAGCAAACATATTCCAATTATGACTGAATTTAACCTTATTTTCCATTGGTTTACCCTCGTCATATTTTCTAATATCTGTCTGTGCCATTTTAAATAATCTTATTTACTAATAATAGGATTGTAATGACCACAAACGCACCTATTTCCCATCTGAACTCCCATAAAAATTTAATAAATTTAGGTTTTTCTAAATTTTTCTTTGGATTGATAAATAGAGGTGGTTCTGGTATCTCTCCTAAAAACGTCACTTTCCCATCTACTGTTTTTGTTATCTTAGTTCTTCTTGCCATGCAACCCTCGTGATTTAATATAAAATTTGCAAAAGTGAAGTGCTATAGCTGTATAATAACCAAAGATAATTAATTCTTCTGCCTCTTTTGTCCCTCTCCATTGTTCGTAAGCAAATTCAATATCTGCCATTATTTCCTTTTCACTCATTTTATAAATCTCCCTTTTTTATCTCTTTTAGGATTTTTTACAATGCCTTTATATAATAATTCTTTTCTATTGTCTGATAATATGTGACATCTTCGACAGAGCCATTCAAAATCATTAACATCCCGTTTATATAACCCTGAGATATTTGCTAAATCTAAGGCGTGTCTCAGGTTACATCTTACACATAATAATGGTTTTGGCTTATTTTTTCTTATCCATTTATGTAATGCGTTATACCCTACCTCATCCCCTTTCCATTGAACATTAAGTTTCCCTTTTTTTAATATAGAAATTCTTATACTTATACAATTTTTTGAACCACAAGTATTTCTTTTTCCAAAAAAAGGTTTAGAACATATAACACATACTTTATTTTTATAAGGTGAACAAACCCCACGAGAAAATTTTTTAATAGACAATTTATGTCTTTTTACTGCAATGCTATTATAACTTCTATCTAAAAGTTTCTCTTGTTTTATGATTGGTAAATTTTGTATTTTTAATAATAATAACGTTTCTTTATTTGACCAAGTATTTTTTTTCATCCGAACAACGCACCTATCCCTTGCCCTTTTTTTGCTACAATTGTAACCCCGTGCAACCTTTTACCTTTCTTGTTTTTAATAAAAACTTCCATGTCAAGGTCTTCTAAGTCAAGCAAAAGTTTAATTAATTCTCTTGCTGAGATATTATCTACCGTCCTGACTTTTGTATCATTCATGCTTATCATACCCCAACTGAAGGTTAAACCCTTTTTTTTCAATCTTGTCAAATAACGTTTCATTATGCTCTAAATCAAAAAGATAAGGCAATAAGACTTGTTCTATTTTTACTGCGTGAATTTCAATAAGAGATATTTGTGCCTCTATCCAAATTTTTATGACCCGCCAACCTACACGATTGCTCTGCTCTTCATTGTTAAGATAACGTTTAGGTATCTTTCCTGCCTTGACTTGATGGTTAAACACCTGCATTATCTTGTCTTTTTCCATTGGTAGTCTAAATAATAAAGGTTGCCCGTTCACCATATATTGAAAAGCAAGGGCAGATGGTTGCCCATTGTCATACATCTTGGAAATATTAATAGCACCCCACCTAACTAAAACCTGCTCTATTTCCATGATTGTTCTCTCTGTGCTAACTTCTGTTGTATATGAAATTATTGAAGTCTTCATACAGGTATATCCTCGTCTTCTGGTTCTTCTTCCTCTTCGCCTGTGAACTGAAGAGTGACCTTGAACCCGTTTTGTGTTGCTATACCAATGTTTGACTGCACTATCCTATCGTTTGCAAACTCAAGCATCGAACTCTGCATCACGGAATTTGCCAAGTCCACGCATTCCTGACTACTGCGTGGTTGAGGATACCCCAACTGAAATTCCATGCATAATGCCTTCAATAAATCTTTAACGCTTGTCTGTCCCATTACCATTGTTTTTTCCCCCTACTGCTTTTGTCAATTTATCTATGCTTTTATCCACGACCTTTTCAAGACGAGGACTGCTACCCAATTGGGTCAATTCATATAATACTGTGGATAACCCACCCAATATATAAATTATCGTGAAAAGTTTTGATGTGTCATATTTGAGATATATGTTCCCATACCCGCCTGTGGTCAATGACGTTGTTGCAAAATACAGGCTATCCACCCAAGACCATTGCTCTAGTTTCTGATAAACTATCGTGCCTATCAATAAGATTACAAAGACCGTAACGATTGGGACTAGGATTTTTTTCATCTTATACCTCTCTTTCCTGAACAGGCACTTTCATCCTGTCGCCTCAACTCTTCCTCAAATTCATACAATCCAAGTATCGTCACGGGAAGTTTTGCCTCTAACAATTGCTCTGACATTGCTCTCAAGATTGCAGACCATATTGTTTTGTCGTTATTGTCACAATATTTACACTTTGGACAAGCACACAAAAATGTGAAGTATCCCTCACTCCCCGTCCTATAATATGCTCTGGAATATCCACACATTTTACATTTTGTATATCCTTCAACTAACATCTTTCTTCATTGCCTCGTGTATTAGTTCTTGTATTACTTCTGTCGGTGTATAATGTCTTTTATTTTTTTTGATTAATTTTACTCTTAGTTTATCAAGGAAGTTTTCTTCTTCTGTTGTCAATCCGTTATGAATATAAAGGTTATACATCGTCAATCAACCCGTCCTTTAAAGCACATTTAATACAGTAATTTTTGACTACCCGTTGCGATATTCCATTTGTCGTCCATTTATTTTTTATAATTTTAATGAAATCATCTGTTCTCTTGATAGTTTTTCCGCAATTCCAACATCCTCTCTCGTTGTGTGTGAATGATGGCATTTCAATCCTCGTAGTTAATTTTCTTTAAAGTCATCACGCCTTTATCGTCTTTTTCTATAAGCAAAATAAATTTTCCTATTCCTTTTGCAATAGTAACTGTATTCATTGTCCCGCTAACTTCTTTGCTCTTCAGGTTGAATGCTATCAAAACGTCACACATCATCGCAATCTTCTGGTTTCTTTCAAAATATCTTAGTGGGCTTGGTCTTTTAGGGTCTGGATAATATATCAAAATATTTGCACCAATCTCTTTTGCATACATCTGAGCATAAGTATCAACTCCTTCAGCACCGCCTGTAATAAGACCATCTGATTTATAGACGTTTAACTCATCAAGCCATCTTTTGACTTCTGGATAAGACCATTTTTCCCTATTGCCGACAACTCCTATTTTCATATTAGTTTCTACCTATAAAAACTGTTACAAAGCTAACGACAACAACCACCATTGCAAAAATTATACTACTCATGTTTCACTCCCCCGCACTTCTCAACTCCTCGTTAAGGTTGTGCCTATATTCTGTCCTACATTCCTTACTACAATAAACATTGTCTTCTGCATCCAATACCCCATTGCCTTCAAATTCATGTAAACAGTTATAGCATTCTAATTTTTTAATCTTTGTCATCCGTATCATCCTCATCAACCCTTTCTGTGCAATCTGCTAAATCAAGTTTCACTAACTCAAGCACACCCAACATCTGATAAAATGCAAGGTTGCTATCCATCAAAAGTGTAAATATCTCGTGTGAAATGTCATACACTTCTGTTTCATCAACAACCGCTAAATGACGTTTCTTTAGATTTTTCACAGTTACATCTTTGGAATGTCGGACATTATCCCGCCTATTGGCTTTTTTTCTTCAATCTTTTTTTCAGGAGTAAGTATTCCATCATCAATTATAATCAACTGCTGACTATCAACTGCAATTGCATCCTGTGATTTTCCTTCTTTGTCAATCTTTGGCTTGAGCATATATTGAATACAACCGTTCAAAAACTCGACCCTAGCAATTGCAATACCTTCAAAGTCTGTGACAGTATCTCTCATCCTAGTCCCTAGCTTGACGTTTTTCATATCTATCTTTTTTTCTTCAAGTAATGCTGTCCTTCTTTTTATTTCTTTATTTATGCTTTTTTTCACGTCTATTTTTTTAGTTTTTTGCATCTTTTTCACCTTTTTGGTTTAGAAATGATGTTCTGTATCTTTCAATTGTTGCAACGTTTCTTATCAATATCTTTTTTTCTGCTGTCCTGATGACTGCATTCATGTAGTTGATATTAATTCCTAATAAGATACCAGAGATTTCTTTTCTAGTCTGCCCTTCTATGTAGACAATATCAACTTCTTTATCAAGAAATCTCATTATTTCATTGACGTATACGTTGCCTTTTCCTTCTATTGGTTTTTTTATTTTTATATTTTCATCTTCCATTTTTATCACCTTATTTCATTAGTTTTTTTATTTCTGGATTTATGACTTCATTTTTGCAAAAATAACAACCACAAGATGTAAAAGGTATCGGGTTGTTGAATGACCCCGCATTTTCCCATACTTTCAATGCCTCATAGACAGAAAGGACTTTCCCGACTGTCTCATCAAATAATTGTTGATTGAATTTTATTTTATATGGGACTGTTTCAAGAGTGTTTTTTTCAATATATAAAAGTTCACCTTCAGGTGCATTCAATCCCGCAAGATATACATTGAGTTGGTCAATATGTTGTTTCATAGGAATAAATGCTAAACTTTTCGCAGATTTTATATCCCAAACATAAGAATTATCTTTTAGAACAATATCGGCACTACCTTGAATAAATGCAAGTGACCCATTTATTTGAAGTTTTATAGGTTTTTCTATATCACAGGTTTCTTGCAGTTCTGGAAAGTGCTGAACCCAATGATGTAAAATTGTCCCCGACATCATCGACCCCTTTATAATTTTATCAAACATTCTTGCGTGTATTTTTGATAAAAACATCTGACGTTCACAATAACCTAAGATGGATGGATGCCATATCTCGGGCAATTCTGTCTTTCTTTGTTGCTCTATCTCATCATTCATAATCCTTTTTTCTATCATTTGTTTTATGTCTATCATATTACGTCCTCTGCACACATCAACCCAATATCTAAAAGGGTATTTACATCAAATTTGTCTGATTTTGATAAATTTTCTTTTGCCCATAAGGGTTGAAGATTTGTATAATCAAAACACCGTTTTTGGTCTTCAGGATTTGATAAATTAAATTTTGAACAAGGAATTTTGTGGTCTAAATGCCATCCGTATAGCCCATAATTTTCCCAAGACATCCCTTCTTGAAATTGATTTTCAATATATTTTATAAAATTAGGTATGCTACAACCCAATAAGATTGTTAGTTTTGACTGTTTTTTTGCTTGTATGCCTTTTTTTACATATTGTTTTAACCAAAAAGCCAAACGATTATTTAATCTCTTTCTTATTTTATATTGAATATTTGTTTTCATCTTTTCGTTAATTTTTGCTCTATTTTTTTTATTATAATCTTTTCTTTCTATCTTTTCTTTTATTTCATTTTGTTTATGCCTTAATTTTTTAAAAGACAGTTTACATTTTCTTTCAGGACAACATATTTGCCTTTTATTTTTTGGGCTAAAATATGTTTTACAAATAATACATTCTATTTTAGGATACTTTTTACAAAGGTGATATGCTTTATCATAACGTTTTTTCCATTCTTTTTGGCATTGTATATCTCCACAAATAATACATGAATAGCTTGAGAGAAAAAAATTTTCACAAATCACACATTTTTTTTGAACAATCTCTTTTCTTGGATGAAATTTCAGGTCATAAAAATTAGAAGAACATTTTTTAGAGCAAAATATTTGTTTATTTGATATATTAGGTGTAAATGTTTTTTTACAAATTTTACATTGCTTTTCAATCATTTTTATAACCTTTTATCTCTTATTGTTTTTTGATGTAAGTCTATATCTTCCAAATCACAAAATTGTCTTATATCATATCTATGTCCATTTTCACAAACAACCCAATTATTATTTGGATTATTGCAACAATCTATTTTTGCTTTTTCACTTTCACATTTAGGACAATGTGGTGGTTTATCCAATTTTAAATAATTTTTTATAGTGCATTTATTACACACACCACAATTTTTTGAATAGTTTGGGATATAGGTTTTTGCTTTCATTCTCGCATGACAACCCCAAAATCATTAAAGCAAATAAAATCTCCCCTATTAGGGACGTTCTGCCAATCAAAAATCACCCACCTTTCCCTCATAATCAAATCAACTCTTGTTAGATATATTTCATAATATCTTGGATGTTTGATTGTTTTGAAACGAGAGCAAGGTCTTGTTTGACCTGAGTTACACCAAACTCTTTGACCAATAGAGCCAAGATAAATCTCAATCCACCTGTTCTCCATGCTCTTTCGCCACCGTCTGTTTCTTTTGTTGCCTTTATATAATCAGCTTTTACTTTTGTATCCATTTTACATCAACTCCTGATACCTGAAAAAAATGTTGTTCTTTCTGAACAGGTCAAAAATATCTCCCACTACTTCTTTGTTTTCATAATAAATAAAAAACTGATACATTAATTGTGCAGGAACTTTTATAGAAAAATCAATCTTGCCTTGCCGACTTAATTTAGTTAGTTCATCAACAACTCTTTCATGCCCTTGCCTTTCAAACGGGACATCATAAGTTACTTTGTCCTCAAATAAGATTAAATGTTTCTTTTCCATCTCGACCACCTATCCACTATATAATAAATTGGTTATGATTAGTATATATAAAGGTTACGATAAGTTCTCGTCAATCTCACCCATTATTCCATTCCCCATAACCTTACAATTATCTCTTCTTTCGTCCCCCAACCACACCTATTGCAATGCTTTGCTTTTTTCAGGTTGTTATTACAGATGGGACATTTATTTTTTATTTGAAAGTCGCCTCTATTTTTTTGTATCTATCAATCTTAGTATCTTGCAGAGACCCTAACGTTTCGGGAACATAATAATATCCATAAACGTCACGCCTGTAATATTTCTTTTTTCTTTTAATAAACTGATTTGAAAAAATATCCCAAACGTTACCATATTTATCTTTCACTAAGACTGTCATCGGGTATCTTTTATGCCCACAACAACAAGCAACGACTGTTATATCTTTTATAAAAAAATGAGTTATATTTAGTATCAAACCTCTCATGCATGGGTCAATCCTTCGTCCTGCGTTGCTTTTGTTTAGTTCACACATTTTCTCCTCCTTGTCTTTCAGATACCTGTTCGGAATCCACCTGTTCGGTGTTTTTAGGACTATGACATTTACATAAACCAAATAATTTCTTTTGGTTTGAACATTTACATTCCACCTGTTTGGTGTTTTTAGGACTATGAAATTCTGGGATAGGTGAACTACCACGACCCAAGTGTCGTGGCATCCTAACTCAACGACGGAAGTTGCACTTTGCAGTGTAGAGCATCCATCTCCTCAGGCGTTGATTCGGGTCGTTCCAACCCTATTTCTATGATTGCTAATCTTTTGATTTCCAATGCAGAATTATAGTCTCGTGGGATTGAGATGTCACATTTAGGGCAATTATGAACCCTCTGCCATATCTCTTTCCTAACCTCTGTCTGACATTGATTGCATCTTATCGTAGTGCCTCTATAATCCACAGGAACAAATAACCCACCAGTGCTTTCAACCTTGAAGGTTATCTGTTGCCTTATTGCACCGCAACAAGCGTCTAAAAATGATTTGCCGAACATCCCTCGTGCCATCTTTGAATAATCTATATTCTCCATCCCGACTGCATCATAATTGTCAGTATAATATCTTGAAACCTTATGCACAAAGTCTGTCCTTGTGTTAGCAAGTTTCTCATATCTCCTCGCTAACTTTATCCTGAACTTGTCCCTATTATTACTACCTTTTTTCTTATGCGACATCCTGCGTTGACAATCTGCCAAATGCTCGGCATACTTGTTCAAGTATTTTGGATTCTTTGTA
>Ga0315288_10006667_pt1 | contig 14639 bp, 14 predicted proteins | sample YL17G11_20_MG_FD_203454 | JGI IMG/M metagenome (GOLD analysis project Ga0315288, IMG submission 203454) | Sediment microbial communities from Yellowstone Lake, YNP, Wyoming, USA - YL17G11_20 | ecosystem: Environmental > Aquatic > Freshwater > Lake > Sediment | place: USA: Wyoming | collected... | reverse complement strand
TGACTCTGGTCAAAGCTTGGTACGCCCGGTGCGCCGCCGACGAACCGTCGCTGCTGCCGGAGGGCACGCCGTGGAATCCCTCCAAGTCCCGGCCGTCGTTCCTGGACATGCTTGGAGCCCCTCGTCATGTTCTGTGGCAGCATCGAATTTCATCCAACTCGAGGTTTACGGCGCGAGTTCAGGATATTCTGGAAACCGTTTCTTATGCACTTTCAGCGGCTGCATAAATGGCTAAACCGCACAACTCAACACACATCCCTATGAATCTGGTTTTCCGGGGTGCTCTTAAGTTTTGCCACCGCCCATTCACTTGCTCTTTTTACAACTACCGCAGGATTCCCCACCACTATGCTGTCATTCGGTATCACCCCACGCACTACGGCGCCAGCATCTACTATAACGTGATCGCCCAAAACAGTTCCCGGCATAATCACCGCCCTCGCACCAATCGTAACAGGTGCCTGAATAGCCATATCGGTTGTTGGCGACTGACCAGCAGCACTCAACCCTACCGTAATAGAATAATCATGGGTCAGAACTAGCACGTCTACTGACATCACAATCCCTTCACCAATAGTTAATCCACCCAAGGCATCAAGGCGGACAGAAAAGTCGATATAACGTGGTTCCCCCCGAAACACGATGCCCTGCAACTCATATGACCTCCTCAGCCACGCCGCGCACGCCTCTCTTCTGCGGAGAAGTCTCCATAGCCACGCGACTGTTCTGCAACATAGAACGCGCAACCGCATCCACAGCGTCATTATGTATTCCTGATGATTGTGCTTTACAGTGCCCACGTCAGCAGCTACGCTTGTTCAGGGTCTAGATTGGGCAAGGCCCACAGCCATTCCGGTGAACACAAATGGGTAGTTCCCCGCAACTAATGCAAAGCTGAATACATTGTCAAAACCCATGCAGAACAGCAGAGCTGGAAATCCGCCCAATGCACAAAGCGCTAACATGCGTGAGACATGGCTTCCATTGTAGCGATATACCCGCCATCCCTCACGTAGACAACAACCAACAGTCAGGAGGTAGAGACCTAACCCGATCAGACCGGTATCGCACAGCAGCTCAACATACCCACTGTGCACTATGTTGATATCTGTAATCTTTTGCGTATACATGAACTCTTGAACCGCACCCAAGCCTGAGCCGGACAGTCGACTCGGATCCCACAGGTCGGTCAACGCCATTGTCCATGTGGACCCCCGACCACTGTTGTTCACGTTGTCCAGTAAAACACCCGTGGGATTCCTCAAAACATCAACGCTGTCCACCGCGCCGGCATTGTGGAACATTTTCACCTTGAGGCTAGGCACGAACAAGAGCGATGCCACGCCCAACAACGCTATTCCGCACAGAAGGGGGATAGATGTGACTTTACGATAGGTCAGCAGAATGACGACAATCACGCCGATAACTGTTGCCCCAACGCCCGTCCTAACGCCTGCGACGACAGAGGACAGTGCCGCCATTACAGCGTAGCTAAAATACAAGCCGCCGCCCAAAATCCGCCACGCCGCCAGGGCAACCACCGCCATGATAGCCAAGTGATCTGCAAATGCTGCACCGCCCCAGAGAGTCTTCTCGGCACTGTTAAATACCACAGGCACAAACCGCTGAGTGAACCCACCAACCAGGAGAAATGCCACAAAGGACGTTCCGACAACCCATTTCATGGATGCGCGGATGTCCGGCATGCCACCACTGAGCACAGCCTTCCTACCAAGTACCATCGCCAGCAGTGGGCTCGCGATTTTAGCGAACGTCCTGACCGAGTATGTCAGATCAGGAGCCTGAACCGCAGTAAGTGCCGCCCAAACCAGGAAGACTATATACAGCTTCTCGGGAAGGCTCAGCGGCATTACTGAACCAGGCAGTCGCATCAAAGCCATCAGAATGAGAAAGTCCACACCCAAAAGCCACAGTGCAGATAAGCTTAGCGTCCCCCCCGCTTCTGCTTCAAAACGGAATAACCCGATGATCAGCAGAACGATTACAAAATGTGCGGGCCTCTGGTAGGAGAATCCAGTGGCCACCAACATCGCAACTATCATAAGTGTAAGACTAACTGCCGCCATGGCTTCTTCACCGCGAACCCCGAGCCGTCAACACAACTCCAGAGCAACCTCTAGGTCTATCCGGCCGTACAGGGCAAATCGTTCTTCTAGCAATGCCCGGCAGGCCTTGCTTGCAGCACGATTACTTCTCGTTGCTAGTAGTTTGGATCTCGCGGAGGAACCGCACGACGTTACGCGGCGGTTTCAGCGAATACAGTGCCTTGATGAGGTAATCACCAGTGAAACACTTCCAAGCCCGGTAGGCCAGCGTCGTCGCTCCGCTAACCTGTTCCAGACCGTTACAGTAGCGCTTGCGTAGGTCGGCGACCTCGCGACAAAAGACTTCCGGGATCGTACTGCTCTTAGTACTCTCGTGTATCCGGATGGCTCCCGTGCATCGCCTCAGACGACGATTGCGCCCTGCCCCTAAAGCGATGCGATACCACAGATCGTGATCCATCACGGTGTGACAGCCGGTATCCAAGACTTGCTGGCACTCGAAGAACCTCCGTCGCCAGAAAGTCCCGGGCTGATCGATATAGATAACGCCATGACTGGCGAAATACATCGTCTGCCGCGGCACGCAATGCCAGTAGAAGAACTCGTTGTCTGGCCCGATGCGTATGCATGCAGCAGAGAGCAAATCCAGGTGTGGATCGCGTCGCCAAACCTGCCCCACCGCGTGAAGCGAGCCGGGCATCAGCAGATCGTCACTGTTAATCCATGTTACAATCTCCCCGTCGGCATGCGACAGGCCCTTGTTGATCGCGTCGCTTTGGCCCTCGTCGCTCTCGCTTACCCAGTAGTCCAGACGATCTGCGTAGTCGCGGATGATCTCGACGCTCTTGTCTTTACTGCCCCCATCGATCACGATATACTGCAAGTTGGGATAGTTCTGCGAAAGCACCGATTCCAGCGTTTGACGCAGGAACTTGTCCTGGTTGTAAGATGGCGTGATAATGGAAATCTTCGGCCAATTCATACCGAAATCCTTGTCTTGTCTCCACCCGCAGGCAGCGAAACCACCGAATGCTTGCTCACCGCGCGGGGCCTGACCCGGCCGATCCACTGTCCCACGCGATACACCGCTACAGCGTAGAGCGATGGCTCGTGCCATTGCAGCTTGCCGTTGTGGCGGTAACGCTTCAGATCCTCACGAAATGCAGATGCCATGTTTCAGCCCGCATGGACGGTCATCGACCGGTATAGGTTCAGATACCGGTCGCCCATCAGTTCCAGTGAAAAATGTCTGGCTATCCACGCCGATGCCTGCGCGCCCATGTCGATGAGCGCCTGACCCTGGCCAAGCAGTTGGGTCAGCCGCCGCGCGACGTCTTGGGCGGGAGCGCCAGGCTCGACCAGCCAGCCTGTACGACCATCGACAACGATGCCCGGCAAGCCCCCCACGTTGGTCGCCAGCACCGGTGTGCCGCACGCCATGGCCTCGGCCACCACCAGCCCAAACGTGTCGGCGCGACTCAGGTAAACAAACAGATCGGCGGCACAATAATACTGCCGCAATTGCTCCTGCGACGAAACGTAGCCCGGCTGGACCACGTGGGTGCCCAGTTCATCCAGTTGGGCATCGCCCCCACCCAGCAGGACCATCGTCAGATCCAAAGACGGGGGCAGCTTTCGGACCGCATCAATCAGCAGGCCGACATTCTTGAACGGATTGCCGATCCCGCCGGCAGCTGAGCACAGGATTACCTTGCCCTCGGCGGGCAGGCCCAGTTCGTGGCGAGCCTGCGCCTTGGGCTGCGGGTAGAAGACTTCGGTGTTCACGCCGTTGGGGATCATCTCCAGCCGTCCCGGCCAAATGCCTGATGCCACAACGCGATCCGCCAGCCACTGCGAGACCGCCACTATCGCCACCTGACCGTCGGCCATGTGACGATAAACCCGTTCGCGGGCCCGGCGATTGGCCGCCGCCGTATCGCGCCACAATTTCACCATTCCCCCAAGAAACTCGCAGCGGGCACAACCATTTCTCCAACCCTCGCAGCCCAACGTGCAGGTGCAATGGCCGGTGTAAAACCACTCGTCGTGCAGCGTCCAGACTAGCGGAGCGACCTTTGCCAGCCGTGGCACCAGCGACAGATCAAACCAACCGCCGTGAATGTTATGCACGTGGAAAACGTCCGGTGGGCTTTGCGAAAGCTGCCTGAGATACCGCTGGCTGCACATCCCCCCAGTATCGCCTAGCAAGCGGTTGCGCCACGTGGCGAGCTTGTTGACAACCTTCAGGCCGACGCCCGCGCGATCGCCATGCCCAAAACCCAACAACCTTGAGCCTGGCCGGGTGGGTCTGGCGCAGAAGGTCTCGTGTCGCAGGCCGCGACGCTCCAGGCAGCCTACCAGATCATTCATGACTTGGGCAGCCCCGCCTTGGTTATCGGTGAAACCTATGTGAGCAATGCGCATCAGGCGTGTCCCCAGACCGTCAGTTCGGGATTCGGTCGCCAACGTGTGCTGTAACGGTAGGCATCCCCAGGCCCATTCCGCCTACGGCGGGCAGATCCCGCGTTGGATGTCCGCGGCGTGAAATGACGTTTCCATATGTCGGCTCATGCCAGGGGCCTTGTCTTGTCAGCCGCTGCGAGGGCCAATAAGCTGCCCCAAGTTGCGGCCAAGCCGCGAAACGACTCGCTTCATGGGTCTACCAATCATCCTCATTGCACTGCGCACCGTTGCCGCAGCCATCGGCCGCAGACCGGGCAGCACGCAGCGAATTTCGTAGAGTTGGTCGAAACTGCTGGTCCATTGCCACTTGTAGGGTTCATCTCCGCGAAGGAAGTCGATGACTCTGATACCCGTCTCCATCGCGTGCTTGATAAGCAGCAGCAAATGAACCTTTCCAGGGGAGTAGTTTGCCCATTCGGCGTCAAATGCAATGTTGTACGAGTACAACCTGTCACGGTTTCTGAACCCGAAGACCCAACTGATGGGCCTATCGCCGACCTCCAGCGCCGACAGATGCACATGTCCTGCCGCAAGGCAATCACGGAGAATGGCATCGAGGAAACCCGCTGGCTTAGAATCATGGGGCCAGCGCGCCCGATGGCACCGCTTGAACTCCCGCAGCATCCCCAGGGCGGCGTCCAAGGCGTCCGGCGCAGCAACGCGAAGTCGCACAGGACCTACGGTCTCCAGACGTCGTTCTTGCCTTCGCACGTCTCCTCGCATTCGTCTGTCAAGTATCCTCAGTAATGCCTCAACACCGGAGAACTGCGACAGGTCAAGGAACGGGGAGACTTCAACGGGCTTTATCCAGGCGCTTTGGCGCGGCGCGTGCAGCCGGGGGATAAGCAGGACATCGGCATTGCCTGCCCCGGCGCGCTGTACCTCAGCCAACACCACATCCCATAAGTCCTCTTCGCAGGATGCTAGGTCAGGGGAAACCAGTGGATCGTGATAGTCAAAATCGTTGAACCCAACCGGCTGCCACACCCGTGGCCAAGCATCCTTCCATTCGCCTCGCATCGATACCAGCGGAAGAAGCAACTCGCCGCCGCCCTTGCGGTGCCCGACCAGGAACCTCGGCTCCCAGTGCACCACCCCCGAGTACACCTTTAACCAAGCTCCGACCACCTCGGGCGTAAAGAACGGCTGTGGTGAGGCCGCAGCTTCGCTGAGGCACCGCCACCAAGCAATGAAGTCCGGTCGCTCGATGGCATCGCGCGTTGTCAGCCACTCAAACTGCCACTCATGCATCTTCCGATCCCTTGAATGATGGGCCGAGGCACAGACTACCGAAGTCCGCCAGGAAGGAACTCAAGAAACCACGGGGAAACCACCTGCATCAGCAGTCGCCCCGTTCATCCCGGCGGCATCGAAGAATACCTCATACGGCCAGTCGAAGGCTTTCAGGAAACTCACCGGAAGCAAGCCTGACCATGGTTTGCCGCATCCGGGCGCCATCTCGCCAAGGTAGGTGTCTATCGCGCGACGCTTCTGTTCGAAGACGCCTCGTATGTCCAGCCTAGCAGCGCGGCGCCAACCAAGGGCCAGAATTCCTCGCAGCGGCAGACTGTGCCACACCCAAACCAAGTAGTAAGACAGTCTGCCGCCCCAAGCCGCCTGAGCTATGGCCGCATGCGTGATCTCGCATGCGGCCACGTGATCGCTCCGGACATCGCTGGGGTGAGGGCAGTAGATCTCCTCCGGTGCTAGCCGCTCCAGCAGAGTGGCCAGTTTCGCCGCGGCCGCGTTGAACCCACCTTGCCCCAACCTGGGAACCGAAGCATCCACCAGGCCGAGCCAGTGCATCGCCGGTTCGTCCAACCCCAATTCACGGCCTGCCGCCCCGGCCAAGCGCCGCCGCACTGCCACGATTGCCTCGGGCGACAACCCGCAGCAACCCACATGCGCCCCCTCGCCGTTAGTCAGAAACACCACATCAACCCGCACCCCGGCCGCCCGCTTCAGGGCGATCAACCCGCCCGCCCCAAACACCTCATCGTCAGGGTGGGGGGCAACGACCACGGCAGGACTGTTTGGCCCGGCCGATGTTCGTGACGCGATCGCAGCCATTCTCCGAACGCATCCGCGCCGAAAGGCCCGCACTATCCGCCGCATTCCCGAGCCCACGTCACCCATTCCGATTCCTGGTCAACATGTGCGACCATCCAGGGCCTTGTCAAGAATGCCTGCCAGTATGCCGGCTTGCGACTTGCGGGAGAAGAATTCGACGGGCTCGCTAGATACCGGCGCCAAAACACCACCAGTGGATTTCCATTCTCTATACCACCCCATAATCGTCTCGGCCACCGCACGCGAGTCCGCGCAGGACACCCCGACCTTCTTTTCAGCCAGTAATTCGTCGAGTTCGCCGCCATCACCGGGTACGCACAGGATCGGCCGACCCAGAGCCATATACTCGAAGAACTTGGTCGTCAGAATCCCACCTCTGCCCCTGTTCGTCAACAGCAGACAGACATTTGCGTTCTCCAGGACCACCGGCACCTGGGTATAGTCAATCCTGGGGTGAATTGTCACGACCTTGCTGCATGCCTTACCTTCTATCAGAGGCCGCACGATATCCGGCTCCACGCCGTAAAGGTCAACGCTGACCTCATCGGAGGGCAATCTCCCACTCTGGACAAGCATGCTCATGCCTTCGAAGAACGGGCCTGGATCGCGAAGCCAGGTGTCCAGGATTCGTCCCACGTAGACGATTGTAAACCGTGCAGTCGCCCGCGGAGCGGAGCGGCGGAACATCGCATGGTCATAGCCGTTGTATATAACGTCAACTGGCCGCCGTAAATGTCTCGAAAGTGTTTCCGCATGCGATTTGGAGACCGCTACCACGGCGGCGGCAGATGCCACCAACGATGGCTGCCGCACGATAACCCGCCACCTCAGAAACGATGCGCGAAGCGAAGTGTCAGCGCCCGCTTCCTGTTGCGAAATGTCTCGAAAGTCAGCGACCCATGGGATTCCGCGCCGCTCGGCGACAACCTTCGCCGCCTTCAGCGGAGCGAGCGTGGGGCTTGTTGCCCACAGAATGTCGGGCTTGTAATCTTGAAGCAGTTCGTCCAGGCACAAGGCCATGGCGCGCGCCATTCCTGGAGGATGCGCTTCCTCCGGGCAAAAGAAATCCCGCATCTTCCCCGGAAGAGTACGGCTCTGCAGGTAGGACCTCTCATCTTCGCGGCTGTACGGGATTCTCGTGACATGATCAGGGGCTGGCAAACCCGTCACTTGCATCTCGGCCTGATGACTCCATTCCTCTCTCGCAAGGCCGCGAGTCAGAACGAAGGGCTCCCATCCGTAGTCGGGCAGGTATTTGGCCATCATTGCCGGCCTGATTCCTCCAACTTCCGGACGAGGGGGAAAGGTGTCGCAAACGATTAGAACCCTCTTAGGCATGGTTCCTCTTCCCAGCGTCAACCAAGTGGACGATTATTCGATCGGCGCTGTGTCCGTCCCCATAAAGGTCCTTGGGCCGGTCTTGCGGCAGCACCGCCCCGACCGCTTCAAACACTTCAACGGCTGAGACGATCGCATCCGGGCTCGCGCCGGCCAGCCGGTTACAGCCGGCCGCTACCAATTCGACCCATTCGGTCTCATCGCGCAAGGTGACACAGGGGACGCCAAACCAGTAGGCTTCCTTCTGCACGCCGCCGGAGTCGGTCAGGACCAATCGACAGGACTGCTCGAGCCTGAGCATGTCCAGGTATGGCAGGGGATCGACCATCCGTACCAGCTTCGCACTCGGCAACGCGGCAGTCGCCAGCGACTTGCGTGTCCGTGGATGGAGGGGAACGATGGTCGGCCACCTCAGTCGCCCCAGCCCCTCCAGGATTCCCGCCAGCCGCTGGGGATCATCGGTGTTCTCCGCGCGGTGAATGGTGCCCAGGTAAAAATCACGGTTTCCCACGCCTAGGCGCGACATCGCGTCGCTGCGGCCGCGAGCCTCGCTTGCGTGGTGGAGAACGGAGTCATACATGACGTCGCCGACCTTGTGGACGCCCCGCGTGATGCCCTCTCGTTCGAGGTTGGCCACCGCGGCTTCGGTCGGGCAGAACAGTAAGTCCGACAGAACGTCGGCTACCACTCGGTTGATTTCCTCTGGCATGCGGCGGTTCCAGCTTCGTAGCCCCGCCTCGACGTGCCCTACCGGCACGTGAAGTTTGGCGCTGGCCAGCGCCCCGGCGAGCGTCGAGTTCGTATCCCCCAGGACCACAACCCAGTCAGGCCTTGCCTCCGCGATCACGGTCTCCAAACAGGTCAGCATGGCCCCGGTCTGAGCACCGTGGGAACCCGACCCGACAGCGAGATTTACGCACGGCGGAGGGATGCCCAGCTCGTCAAAGAACACCTGCGACATGCCGTGGTCGTAGTGCTGACCCGTATGAACGATCCGGTTCTCGACGGTCTCAGAATGGCCGCCGGCGTTGTAAGCGGCCACGGCGCGGCTCAACGCCCCGGCTTTCACGAACTGCGGCCTGGCCCCAACAATCGTCATAAGCTCAATTGTCATACGGCGCGCTCACCATCGCCTGCTGTCGCTCGTTCAGAGTGGGTCTGTTCCCCGGTCCGCTGGCGAATCATCTTTGCGGGGACCCCTGCAATGACCGCGCCCTCCGGAAAACTCCGTGTGACGACCGCACCAGCCCCAACAACCACACCGTCTCCAAGCGTCACACCGGGCAAGATGACAGCGTTGGCCGCAATCCAGCACAGGTTGCCGATCCGTATGGGAGGCCCGGAAATCCAGCAGTCGACGCCGCTTAGGTCGTGGTTCGCGGAGATGATTTTGACTCCCGGGGCGATGATAGTGTCGTCGCCAATCTCCACGCCGTTGTTGCACTGAACATATAATCCCCCGCTGACGGCAAAGGAGATCCACACATTTCGTCCTATCTTTGGCACACCCACGACACGTGACGTATAGTGGACCATGAATGGAATGTGCCCATTGACTCCGAAAATGCGCTGGAAGATCCAGTTAACGAGGCACAGCCCAGGCGGAACCGGCTTTCGGTAATGCCAGATCAGGAAGGTGGGCCATTTCCACGGTCGGATCAAGGCTCGAAGCCAGCGGCCAATACGCATTTTCCTATTCTCCGGACTAGGCTTAGGCACCGTCTCATCGCGTATAGTGCCGGCGGAAGCGGCGACGTCAAATGACGACGCCGCAGCACCTTGCGCAAACCGGGAAGGGTCCTTTCCTTAGGATTTTGCGGAAGCGTCGATACTTCCCATTGTTCCAGATCTTCAGGAGGGGTTGTTCCCCGACATTCCCGAAGACACAATTAACGCAAAACGTCAGAGGCGTTAGCACGTCACCATTGGCCGCGATCAACGAGGACGAAAAAACGGACGAGCACTTCTCGTGGCCCGGGATAAACACGCTCGGGTTATCGTACCACATTCGGGTCTGCTCCGGAGTGAGGCTTGGTCGAATGAGGAAGGGCTTGCCTTCAAGTATGTCGTGGACGGCCCGGAGTTGACGTAGGAGCACGGTCGTATCTACGTCACGAAGGTCGGCAGTGTCCGTTGTCGCAACAACCGGATAATCGGTGCCAAAGTGATTCTTGTGCTTTTCGACCATGTCCAAGGTCCTGGCATATTGATGGGTGAACATGATCGACGAGACTCCGCGAATGTCCTTCAGGATACCGGCGAACTCCTCTAGATGCCGGTAATTAGCCTGAAACATGGGGCAATTGATTATTATTTTCGGCATGCTCTTCCCGAGGCGGGCCTTTGCCTCGACCAACTTCTGGATGCCTCTTATGACCTGATTGAATGCCCCGTCCACGCCTGTCGCAGTGTCATGTATGCGGGGGGGCCCGAGAAGCGAGACTTGAAGGCAGGCCATTCCATAGCGAACACTGTCCTCGGCGTATTGTTCCAAGAGCAGGCCGTTAGTGGTATTGGAGTAATCGAGTGTCTTCCGGTGTAGGTATTCACAGAGTTCCAGAATATGGGGGTAGAGATAGGGCTCGCCACCGGCGAAAGCGACGCCAGGGCGGAAAGTGCTGAGTTGATCGATGACGGCTTTCCACTGGTCTATCGTTAGGGGGGGGCTGTCAGAGGACCCCTTCAACTGACGGATCCACGCGGAGTCCTTGACCCTTTGCCCAATATCGCACATTGCACAGCGAGCGTTGCATCCGGGCGTGGGGACAATGGCAACCACGGACGGAGCGAAGGCCCGACCTCCGGTGGGCAAGGAGTGGAACACGCTACGGGAGACTTCATACAGGCTCCGCCGATTAAGGTAACGCCGCGGATTGGCCAGGAACTTCCGGAATTTATTGAGCAGGTTCAAGTGACACTTGCCTTTCTTGTCATGCGATCAATAAAGCCCAGGTCAGTGACTTCTGACTGCCTTTGATAATATGCCGTCCTGTCAATGCGGTTCGTCATGATAAGCTCTATTCCGGGGCACGGCGACGAATGATGGCTGCGACAACGTTCCGGACGGTTCGCTGCAGAATCGACGGGCGGGTCAGGAATGCCGCTCCGCAGAATGCTGCGCCGCACAATCGCTCAAAACGGCGTTTCTTCAGACTACTCAAGTGTTTCAAGAAGAGACCGTTCCCACAACCAACATCAAGCAGTGAAGTCACATCTGGGGGCAACTTCTCGGCGAGCGTCGCAATGCGCTCTCGGTCAGAAGCCCCATATCGATCAGATGTCCAGAGGTCAGGGTTCTCGTAGTATTGCTGTTCGCTATTCATTTACCCCAACTCCGGAGTACGCCTAGACACCGTCGTATCCCGTACACCCCATGTGAGTCCTTACCGTCCAAGAGGTATCCCAGGCCCACCAGTAGCCCTGCCGCTGCGACCATTGCCACCGCAGTCGCACCAAGAAGCACGGAGAGAGACGGTGCGCGACTTAGAGCTCCGCCAAAAATGAGAACAAGACCCGACATGAGTATGCCCACAAGGAAAGGCACTCCGGCAGGGCGAAGCAGGGCCAACATGCTCTGCCCACCCATCGCCTTTCTCCATGCAACCACAAGCATGCAAGGGGTGACCATCCCGGTTATGACGTAGCTGTATCCTGCTCCACGCAAGCCTGCCAGCGAGATCAAAGTTACGTTTGTTGTGATAGCCAGCAAGCCCAGTATAATTGTCATCCAGGTAAGATACTGTGGCTTTCCACCACCCTTGAAAACGGCATTGATTACCTCGGCAGGTGCCTTCAGGATGCAACCGACGCAAATGAGTTGTCCGATAAACGCGGCGTCGCTGCCGAATTTGGGGCCCACCCACCACAAGAGAAACCTCGGGAATACCACCATTGCCGGCACGAACAGGATTACGCTTGTAGATATTGCTATCCATGTAGCGCGAAGGAAGAGGGCTTGTTTGTTCTGTATTTCGGCTTCGGCGCTGAATCTTGGGAAAAGGCCGCTACACGCGGCAAGGACCAGGGAATGGCCTCGATAAGCTACCTGCTGTGGAACCACTAGCTTGGCAACCGCCGTGGTTGTGACCAGCATGCCTAGGAGAAACCGATCCAGGTTCCACCAGATTGTACTGATTATGTTCGTAGCAAACGAAATCAGTCCGTAACCGAACACCTCCCGAAGTCCGGTTCGCGTGGGCCGGGGGCGAATGTGGAGGTTTGGGATCAGGCGCTTGGCAACAACGGTGTTGACGACCTGCATGAAGACGGCCGTGGCTACGCTCCAGAGGACAAGCTCGTATATGCCCAGGCCGGCGAAGAGGATCGTCACCGTTCCGGCGACCTGGAAGATGCTCTGGGCGATGCTGACCTTGGTGCTTATGTCGAAACGCTGGAGGGCCTGCGGGATCGACGCATACGAGCCGCTGACAAATCCCAGGCCGAAGGTAAAGGCCGTAAGGCGAAGGAGGCTGGCGCCCAGGGCCTGGTCGGCGGGAGAGAGTGCCAGGAGGCTGGTGATCCAGCCGGCACCGAAGAACAGGGCGGCCCAGCCGAGCAGGCCCATCACAACGTAGACCGCGAAGGTCGCCCCGACGACGCGGTTGATGCCGGCCATGTCGTTGCGGCCATAGTAGTAGGCGACGTACCGCAGCGTCGCCTCGCCGAGGCCCAGGTTCATGATGCCCATCATGCCGCTGATGGACATTAGCAGGATGAACAGGCCGTAGTGGTCCGTGCCGATCTTGCCGATCAGAAAGGGCGTCAGGAAGAACGTGACGCCCGTGCTCCAGACGGTGAAGGCCACGCTCCACAGGCCGTTGCCGATCAGGGACTTGGGCCTGGACGTGGTGATCGGCGTCTGGTCGGCGGCGGGGACACCGGCGGGGGCCGCGGCGGCCGTCAGCGTGTCGGTAATGAGTTCCGTTTGCGTCATGGAGGCTAGGGTTTACGGTTCCCCGATCATTGGCCTGAAGGTAGGACGGCCGCCAGGATCTCGACGATGCGCCCGACCGCGCGACCGTCGCCATATGGGTTTTCCGTGCGAGACATAGCCGCGTACGCCTCCGGGTCGGTCAACAGTCGCGAAACAGCCTCGAAGATGGCGCGGCGGTCCGTGCCGACAAGTTTGGCAGTCCCTGCCTCGATTGCTTCCGGTCTCTCGGTCGTATCGCGCATGACCAGGACAGGCTTGCTGAGGCTTGGGGCTTCCTCCTGAACGCCGCCGGAATCGGTCAGGATCAGGTTCGCGCGATCCATCATCGCCACGAAGGGCAGGTAACCCAGGGGCTCGATCAGGTGGATGTTGGGTCTGCCGCCAAGCAGGCGGCGGACAGGCTCTTGGACGTTGGGATTCAGGTGGACCGGGTAAACAAACGCGGTCTGGGGAAACGCTTCCGCCAGCGTGGCGATCGCCCGACAGATAGACTCGAAGCCGGCGCCGAAGTTTTCGCGGCGATGGGCTGTAATGAGCACAAGCTGGCGATGCAACTGGCCGTTCATCAACTCCTTGGGAACCCCGGGGATCTCAGGCGGGTCCCTGCGTACCTTCTCCCGTGTGATGAACAAAGCATCGATGACCGTGTTGCCGGTCACGAAGACGCGGTCCTCCGGAACGCCTTCCCGCAGAAGATTGGCCTTGGCCCACTCCGTAGGTGCGAAGTGGTAATCAGCCAGTCGCGTGGCCATAGTCCTGTTGATTTCCTCTGGGAAGGGCGAGAACTTATTCCAGGTCCGCAGCCCGGCTTCGACGTGTCCCACCCGAATCCGCCGATAAAAGGCCGCCAGTGCCGCACAGAGAACCGTGGTCGTGTCGCCCTGGACCAATATCATGTCGGGCTTGTGCTCGGCCAGATAGGCGTCAATGGCGGTTACGGCGCGGGCCGTCAGCGAGGCAAGCGTCTGGTTGGGTTCCATCAGGCACAAGTCGACGTCGGGCACGATCCCAAAGACGTCCAGGACCTGGTCGAGCATCTGGCGGTGCTGGCCGGTCACGCAGATATGCGACTGGAGCATCGGGTGATTTCTCAAGGCCAGCACCACAGGGGCAAGCTTGATGGCCTCGGGTCGAGTACCGAAGATGAAGGAAATCATCTTTTTACTGCTCATGCATTCTCCGTCGGTTCAATGCATCGTGACCGCAAAGCCAACCGCACGGTCGAACAACTCCGGGACCCGATACCTTGGCAAGGTTTTTCCATTTGCGTCATCGGCTCAGGGTCTTGGGTCGGAAATATTCTCTAATGTTTCGAACGGCCGGTGGCCGATATGAGTAAAATAGCAGGGAAGGGCCACCTTCTAGCGGCCCTTCCCCGAGACCGCGTCGTGGAGGGATTGGCTGACCCGGGTGAACCTCGCGAAGGTCCGGGATGCCACACAACGCTGCCTGTTTCGAGGGTTTTTGCGGTTCTTTGAGTTCACGTGAGCCGCCGGTCGGAACGCCTGGGCCGGCGGCGACGTTTTTGGGGTGTTCCGGTGCTGACCTCCTGGGTCAAGGCCGAGGCCGGGCTGAGTTTCCACATGGTTTCCGCGGGTCAAGGGCAGGCTCCGCCGCTATTCCCGCGGTTCACTGAGCTTTTTTGGCTTTTTTGGCAATTCTAAGCGGGATGTCGGTTTGCGTGCGCTCATCCTGGCCAAGATCATCGTCGGCTTGGCTGGCTTGGCCGGAGAGCTCATAGGACACCCCGGCTGGCGCGGCCTGGACAG
>Ga0315288_10006663_pt1 | contig 14641 bp, 10 predicted proteins | sample YL17G11_20_MG_FD_203454 | JGI IMG/M metagenome (GOLD analysis project Ga0315288, IMG submission 203454) | Sediment microbial communities from Yellowstone Lake, YNP, Wyoming, USA - YL17G11_20 | ecosystem: Environmental > Aquatic > Freshwater > Lake > Sediment | place: USA: Wyoming | collected... | reverse complement strand
ACCTGTTCGCGTGTTATCAGTGCGGTAATTGTACCGCCGGATGTCCGGTGGCATTTGCCATGGAGATCGGGCCCCACGAGGTGATTCGGTACACGCTCTTAGGGTTGGAGGATGAGGCATTGAACGCCAACACCTTTTGGCTGTGTGCCTCGTGCCTCCAGTGCACTTCTCGCTGTCCGAAGGGGATTGACGTCGCACGGGTGATGGATGCCCTGAGAATGGTTGTCCTGAGAAAGAAGGATCGGAAGGATCATATCCAGATTCCTGATTTTCCAGAAGGATTTCTGGAAAGACTTCCCCAGATTGCGTTCATTAGTGGATTCAGAAAATTTCTGTCATAGGATTGGCGACGTTTAGAGAAAGTGAATTCATTTCACCACAGAGACACAGAGGGCACAGAGGACGAAATTGTTTTGGTTTGCGGGGAGGTACCCGCAAACCAAAAACCCTTGGCCTCTCCGAGGGAAAGCATCTCCCTTCTGTCGCACATTAGCCGCTCGGTGAGCAGGCTTTTCTCCAATCGATATCTCCCGATTGGAGAAAAAAACACTGTTTTCTCCGTGTTATTTCTCTGTGGCCCCTGTGTCTCTGTGGTGAAAGATAGCCTCAGGAGCTGAGAATGGATTATCTCTATTTCCCCGGATGTACTCTCTACACCAAAGCGAAGAATTTCGACCAAACAGCCCGGGAGTGTTCCCAACGGTTAGGATTTGAGCTGAAGGAACTCTCGAACTGGACGTGTTGCGGAGCCACCTTTCCTCTGGCCACGGACAATATCATGGCCCTTCTTCCACCTGCCAGGATCTTGGCGAATGCAAGGGAAGAAGGGGCCGTACTGACTACTCTCTGTTCGGTTTGTTTCAACGTGATCAAAAGAACGAACCGGTTAATCCAAGAAGATCAGGAGAAGAGAGACAAGATCAACAACTTCATCGAGAAGAACTATCAGGGAGATCTCCGAATCCTTCACTATCTCGAAATTTTGAAGCAGGAGGTCGGGTTTCCTCAGCTTAAGGAGAAGGTAAAGAAGAGTCTCTCTGGGCTCAAAGCGGCAGCCTACTACGGGTGCATGCTCCTTCGGCCGTTTGATGAGATGAAGTTTGACGATAAGGAGAAACCCACCCTTTTCGAGGAGTTCCTGGAGGCCCTCGGAGCGAAGGCCGTCGATTTTCCCTTTAAGATCGAGTGTTGCGGATCTTTTCAATCCGTGGGATCCCCGGACGTGGCCACGGAGTGTGCCTACCGCATCCTCGGTTCCGCCATCAAGCACGGAGCCGAGGTCATTGTGTCGACCTGTCCCCTGTGTACGTTTAATATCGATCACAAGCAAGCAGACATCAAAGCGAAGTATCTTGATTTCAAAGAGATCCCCGTGCTCTATTGTACGCAGGTGCTCGGCATCGCACTGGGACTCGATGATCGGACGCTGGGGTTTGAACAGAATTTCGTGAACCCCGAACCACTCCTAAGAGAGAAGGGACTCCTTTAGATGAAGGGTTCAAAGACGTTCATCAGGAGAGCGATGGTGATCGGTGGGGGTATTGCTGGGATCTCTGCATCGATTGACCTGGGAAATGCCGGCTACGAGGTGGTTCTGGTTGAAAAGCTTCCCTCCATCGGGGGCCGCATGCTCCAGCTCTCTGAGACCTTTCCCACGCTCGACTGTGCCCAGTGTACTCTGACGCCGAAAACCGTAGAGACAGGCCAACATCCCAAAATCAAGCTATTGACCTACTCCGAGGTGAACGACGTCAAAGGGGAGGCAGGGGATTTCACGGTCAAGATCCGGAGAAAAGCAGGCTATGTGGACTGGACGAAGTGCACCGGGTGTGGTCTCTGCCAGCAAAAATGTCCTTCGAAGAATCCTTCGGATTTTGAACGAGGGATGGGGCTGGGGAAAGCGATTTATACCCTCTCGCCCCAAGCGGTTCCCAACAAGCCCGTCATCAATCCTGCCACGTGTCGTTTTTTCCTGGAGAAAAAATGCAGGGTCTGTGAGAAGATTTGCCCGGTCGGAGCGATCGACTACGAGCAGAAGGATAGTTTCGTGGAGGAAGGAGTAGGAGCGATTATTGTGGCTGTGGGGTTTGATCTGATTCCACTGCAGAGCTTTGGCGAATATGGATACGGCGAGGTTCCAGACGTGATCGACGGCCTTGCCTTTGAGAGGCTGAATTCTGCCTCAGGACCCACCACCGGAGAGATCAAGAGGCCTTCCGATGGAAAGATCCCGAAGGAGGTCGTTTTTGTTCAGTGCACGGGATCCCGAGATCCGGAACGTTACATGCCTTACTGCTCCCGGGTCTGCTGTATGTACACGGGGAAACACGCCCGTCTCTACAAGCACAAGGTGCACGATGGTCAGGCCTACATCTTTTATATGGATATCCGTTCTGCTGGGAAAGGATATGAGGAATTCATTCAGCAAGGGATGGAGGAAGAGGGGATCCTCTATTTGAGGGGGAGGGTATCTCGGATCTACCGCGACGGTGAAAAAGTCATGGTCTGGGGCGTGGATACGCTCACGGGGAGAAAGGTTGAGATTGCTGCGGATATGGTCGTTTTGGCCACGGCAATCATTCCCCAGAATGATGCAAAGGAACTTGCGAAGAAGCTGGGGATCTTTACAGATACCCATGGCTTCTTGACGGAAGCTGAGAGAAAACTGAGGCCTGTGGAGACGGAGGTCAAGGGAGTCTATCTTGCGGGGTGCGCTCAAGGGCCGAGAGACATTGCGGATGCGGTCGCCCATGCTAATGCAGCAGCGAGCAAGGTCCAAGGGCTCTTTGCACAACATCAGGAAACGTAAGTCGTAAGGAGTTAGGAGTAAGGGGTTAAGCTGAAAAACATTTCCAGATTCTGATGGGGTGACTCCTTACACCTCACGACTTGCTCCTGACGGAAAGAATTTGATGAAATGAAGAAGCTCGGTGTTTTCATCTGTCATTGCGGCGTCAACATTGCCGGAACGGTCGACGTAAAGTCGGTCGCTGAGAAGATCGGAAAGATCGACGACGTGGCCCACAGCACGGATTACATCTATATGTGTTCTGACCCGGGGCAACAGACGATACGGGACGCCATTCGAGAAAAGGGACTGGAGGGGGTGGTGGTGGCCTGTTGCTCGCCCAGCATGCATGAGAACACTTTCCGCAAGGCGGTCCGATCCCAGGGGATGAACCCCTACCTCTGTGAGATTGCGAATATTCGAGAGCAGTGTAGCTGGGTCCACCAGAAGGAAAAGGACGAGGCAACCAAGAAAGCCATTGAGATCATCCAATCCACACTCGAAAAAGTCCGTCAGAATGAATCGTTGGAAGCGATCGCCGTGGCGATCACTCGGAGAGTGTTGGTGATCGGTGGAGGGATTGCCGGCATCACCGCGTCTCTCGACCTGGCCCAGGGGGGCTACGACGTTGTCCTCGTTGAGAGGGAGGCTGCTCTCGGTGGCCACATGGCTCAACTGTTCAAGACCTTTCCAGATCTTAACCCAGCCTTGGCCGGTCTTCTCTCCAGCGTATCAGAGGTTGAAAAACATCCAAAGATTACCCTATGCTGCTACGCAGAATTGGAAGACGTTAAAGGGTATGTGGGCAATTTTGATCTGACGATTCGGAAGAAAGCAACCTCTGTGAATGCGACAAAATGCAATGCATGCAGAATCTGCATAGAACAATGCCCGGTGGAATTTGCCTCAGAATTTGAAAGAGGATTAGGAGTCCGGAAGGCCATTGATACACTTTCCCCGGATTCCTTTTCAAACCGACCCGTCATCGACCGAGCCCACTGTCGATATTTTTTGGATGGAAGTTGCAAGCGGTGTGAGGAGGTGTGTCCCGAGGGCGCCATCGACCTTCGCCAAAATGATGAGCGGTTTCAGGAGAAGGTCGGAGCCGTGATTGTGGCTACCGGCTATGATCTCTACCCGACAGACCGACTGGGGGAATACGGATACGGCGAGATCTCTGATGTGATCGATGGCCTTGCTTTCGAACGGATGCTTGCTCCGAACGGACCGACCCAAGGAAAAATCCTCCGTCCCTCGGACGGGAAGATTCCAAAGGAAGTTGTCTTCATTCAGTGTGTGGCCTCGCGTGATCCGGACCGATACATGCCCTACTGCTCAAGAATTTGCTGCATGTACACTGCAAAGCACGCAACGGTTTACAAAGAGCAGGTGCCCGACGGACAACCCTATGTCTTCTACATGGACATTCGTTCGGATAGCAAAGGATATGAGGAGTTTGTTCAGAAGACAATCGAAGAGAAGGGAATCCTCTATCTCAGGGGGCGAGTCTCCAGAGTATTCCAGGAGGACGGAAGAGTCAGGGTTCTCGGTGTGGATACCTTAACTGGCAAGATGGTCGAAGTGGCTGCAGACATGGTGGTTCTCGCCACAGCCATTGTTCCGAGCCATGGAGTGAAAGACCTGGCGGCAAAATTACGGGCCACGGTGGATCGCCATGGATTTCTCACTGAGGCTCATATCAAGCTCTACCCCGTGGAAAGTTCGACCAAAGGAATTTATCTTGCAGGATGCGGTCAAGGGCCGAAAGATATTTCAGATACGGTTTCTCAGGCTTCGGCGACGGCGAGCAAAGTTCAGGCGCTGCTTTCCACAGATCAACTAATGCAAGATCCGTTGATCGCCCATGTCGATGAAGGAATCTGCAGCGGATGCGGGATTTGTGTCGCGATTTGTCCCTACGAGGCCCGGGAGATGGATCCTCAGAAAGGGATTTCCGTGGTTCATCAGGCCCTGTGTCAGGGATGCGGGGCCTGCATTGCTGCTTGCCCAAACAATGCCTGTGAACTGAGAAATAGCAAGGCGTCTCAAGTGCTAAGTATGTTGGAAACGTTTACAGCATGAAAAGACGCATAGAGCATCCGTCCTTCGCAGAAATACCGCTACGGAGGACAGGTAGCGCATAGCGAAAAGGGAAACGAGAGTGAAGACGAAAATAAGAACGCTGGCGGGAGTTTTTCCTGAGATTTTCGTTTAGGGTTGACGCTATGCCCTCTGCGCTATGCGCTTAGCGTCTTTTGATGAGAAGGGAGGGGGCCCTTTGAACGTGGCTGCCAAATTGGAAAAGGGAACGCCTACATTCCTGGAAGAGGCAAAGGAGAAAAGCGGGGAGGATCTGAGCCTCTGTTACCAGTGTTTGAAATGTACCGCAGGATGCCCTACCGCCCCCCACATGGACATTCGGCCCAACAATGTCATTCGGATGATCCAAATGGGGATGAAGGATGCCGTGCTGAGAAGCCATGCCATCTGGCTGTGTGTGTCGTGTGAAACGTGTGGGACGCGGTGCCCCAACAAGATTGATATCGGAGTCCTCATGGATACCCTGCGAGAGATGGCAGTGAAGGGAAAAGTCCCTGCCGCAGAGAAAAACATCCATCTTCTTCACGAAGCCTTCGTCGAAAGCATACGAAGGGGAGGAAGAGTCCATGAGGCGACGATGTTGATGGAGTATAAACTACGGAGCAGAGATTTCTTGACGGACCTCATTCCTGGAATGAAGCTTTTTCTGAAAGGGAAGATTCCACTCCTTCCCACCCTGATCAAAGGGAGAGACGAGATCAAGCGCATTTTTGAGAGATGCACGAAATAAGAATAGAGAAGGCGGAACATTGGAATCATGGAATGGTGGAATTTCGAAATAGGGAGTATTGGAAGGGTGGAATATTGGAATGATGGGGCAAACTAACGTGAGAGGGTGGAGCGCTTGAGTACCGAAAGGAATGGAAAAGTGTTACTTCGATTTTTGATCTTTACTGGTCTGAACTCCGTGCTGTATTCCATTATTCCAACATTCCATTATTCCGGTTATCACCATTCCATTTTTCCATTACTCCGGAATTCTCTTTGGGGAGGCTCAGGATGAGGTTCTCTTACTTCCCTGGTTGTACGGGTCACTCCACCTCCATTGAGTACGGTCTTTCCATCCATGCCGTTTTTAAGGCACTGGGTGTGGAGCTGGCCGAAATCGAAGACTGGAACTGCTGCGGTGCTGCAGCGACCCATAGCCTGAATCATCTCTTGTCCCTCTGTCTCCCAGCCAGAAATATCTCGAAGGCGCAGAAGAGTCAAGCCGGTCCCCTGGTCATTCCCTGTGCAGGATGTTTCAACATGACGAAGCGGGCCGAGTATGTTCTCAGAAACGACGAAACGAAGCGGAAGCAGATCGAGGACATCGTGGGATTCTCCTTCGATCCGTCCTTCGAAATGATGGCCCTGATGGATGTGGTGGTCAATCGAATTGGTCTGGAACGGATTCGAGAAAAGGTCAAGACCCCTCTCAGGGGATTGAAGACCGCCTGTTACTATGGATGCGCGCTGGTCAGGCATCCCAAGGTGACCCAGTTGGACGATCCCGAAAACCCGCAATACATGGACCGAATGATGAAGACTCTGGGAGCGGAGCCCGTGGCGTGGTCTTACAAGGTGGACTGCTGTGGGGCAGACCTGGCCCTGACTTACGGCAAGGTGGTTCAGAAGATGGTGGGCAAGATCGTCGCCATGGCGAAGGAAGCTGGAGCGCATTGTATCGTCACGTCCTGTGGCTTATGTCAAGCCAATCTTGAAATGAGGCAGGACCTGGATTTCCCCATTTTTTATTTTACCGAACTCATGGGCGTGGCCTTTGATGTGGAACACAGAGACCAGTGGTGGAAGAAACATATGATTTCACCCAAGGGCCTGCTACAATCTCTGGGATTAGCTTGATGCAAGTGGCACAACACTTTGACGTCGACGAAGGAAAGCAGTGAAGATTCGAAACCCTATGCACGTCATCCGAAACAATTTTGAATAAGGGGTCAAAATGGAGCAAGCCAGGAAAAGAGGGGATAAAGGTTCGGCACTCGTGGTAGGAGCGGGGATCGCGGGAATGCAGTCTGCGCTCTTGCTCGCCGAGATGGGAACCAAAGTCTTTCTCTTGGAGCAGGGTCCGGCGATCGGTGGGTACTTCCCGCTGCTTGACAAGACCTTTCCCACAAACTCGTGCGGTGTCTGCTTCATGAGTCCAACCCCTCCTGCTTTTTGCCCGATCTACGAATGTCACCTCCATGACAACATCGAACTGTTACCTTATTCAGAGGTCACAGGCATTGAGGGCAACGCAGGAGATTTTAGAGTCTCCATTGTTGAAAAACCAAGATTTGTTGACCCCAAGAAGTGCACGCTCTGCGAGGCGTGTTTGAAGGTTTGTCCTGTCGAGGTCGAGCGAGAATTTGGGGGAGGTCTTGAAAAGCGAAAGGCCATCTATCTTCCTTTTCCGCAAGCGATTCCTCACAGCTTGGTCATCGACCCGAAAACGTGCATCCGGTGTGGAGAGTGCGTGCAGGTGTGCACACCGGGTGCGATCGACCTCGACATGAAGAACAAGGAAGAGACGCTGGAAGTAGGGGCTGTCATCCTCGGTTTCGGATTTGAACCCTTCTGGGCTCAGAAGAAAGGGGAGTACGGGTTGGGTCGCCATATCAATGTCCTGACCAGCATTCAGTTTGAGAGAATGCTTTCTACCTCGAGCCCCACCCAAGGAATTCCGATTCGGGTTTCCGATGGGAAGAAGATGGAGCGCATCGCGTTCATCCAGTGTGTGGGGTCCCGTGATCCCTCTTGCGGCCAAGATCACTGTTCCACGATTTGCTGCATGTATGCGACAAAGCAGGCCATGATTGCGAAGGATCGGAGCCCGAACCTCCAGGTGACCTTTTTCTATATGGATATTCGGCCTATGGGGAAGGATTACGAGCGATATTATGAGCGGGCTAAGAACGAGTACCAGATTGACTACAAGAGATGCGCGATTTCGTCGATTAAGGAGCTTCAGACAACTAAGAACCTCCTCATCACGTACGTGAATGAGAATGGAACCTTTGAAGAACAGGAGTATGACGCTGTTATTCTCTCTTTGGGATTTACTCCACCCCAGTCCGTCAGGGATCTTGCCCAAAAGATGGGACTCCAGCTCAACAAGCAGGGATTCTGCCAGACCGATGAGTTTTCTCCTGCCCAGACGTCTGTTCCAGGGGTCTTCGTCGGAGGAGCTTTTCGCAGCCCCAAAGACATTCCTGAAAGTGTGGTCGAAGGATCAAGCGCAGCGGCTATGGCAGCCTCACTTCTCTTACCTCTTCGTCAGGCGCCAGAAGCAAGGGAGTTCCCGGCCGAGGGATCCTTGGGAGAAGAGATCCCCAAGATTGGAGTCTTTGTCTGCCACTGCGGAGAAGAGTTGAAGAAAACTCTCGCCATTTCTGATTTGGTAAGCCGTGCGAAAGAATTGAGGGGTGTCGCCCATGTGGAAGAGATTGGCTTGGGCTGTCTGCCGGAAGACGCGGATCTCATTAAGAGGAGAATCGGAGAGCAGGGGCTGAACCGGATTGTGATGGCTGGCTGCTCTCATCGAGAGATTCGGAAAACCATGGAAGACATGGCGAAGACAATGGGATTCAACCCCTACTTGATTGAGTATGCCAACATCAGGGAGCAGTGCGCCTTTGTCCACGGGGACCATCCAGCCTTGGCGACAGAGAAGGCCATGACCCTGATCAAGATGGCTGTCGAAAGGGCAAGGCGAATTCAGCCCATCCGAAAAGGAAAACAGAAGGTCGAGAAAAAGGCGCTGATTGTCGGAGGTGGCCTCACGGGGATGACGGCCTCTCTCCGTTTGGCAGAACAGAACGTTGAGGTCCATCTCATTGAGAAAGGAAAAGAGTTGGGAGGGAATTTGAAAGATTCCTTCTATACTCTGAAAGGGGCTCACCCGCAAACCCTATTGCAGGATCTTCTCAAACAGGTTGAAGGTTGTGCGTTGATTCATCCTCATTTCGAGACGGAGATCGTAAAATGTGAGAGGAAGAACGGTCATTATAGGACGACGATTCATTCCAAGGGAGAGGAGAAAGTCTTAGACCATGGAGCTTTGATCCTCGCCACGGGTGGGAAAGAAGTCAAGCCCAAGGGATATCTCTATGGAGACGATCCTCGGGTCGTGACCCAGAGACAGTTGGAGAAGGCGATTCATTTAAATGACCTAGGATTGAAGGATGTCCACTCGGTCGTGATGATCCAATGTGTCGGATCCAGAGATGAGGAACACCCGTACTGCAGCCGTATTTGTTGCGGCCACGCGGTGAAAAACGCCCTGAGACTGAAGGAGAAGGACCCACACATCAGTGTGTTTGTGATCTATCGCGATGTCAGGACGTATGGGTTCTATGAAACGGCCTACTCCGATGCCAGAGGGAAAGGCGTGATTTTTGTCCGTTATGATCTCGAGAACAGGCCAGAGGTGGCGCTCCGAAATGGAGGCCTCCAGGTTTCACTGTTTGATCCTGCCCTCGGCAGTCGGGTCAACTTACCAGCGGACCGAGTGGTTCTGAGTGCAGGGATTGAACCCAATGACCATCGTGACCTGGCGAAGATCTTTGACGTGGATTTAAACGCCGATGGATTTTTTATGGAGGCCAATCCTAAGTCTGCTCCCCTGGATTCGGTAGACCGGGGCAAGTTTTTTTGTGGCCTGTGTCATTCTCCCAACTTTATCGAAGATGCGATCTCCCAGGGAAACGCAGCTGCTGCCAGGGCAGCAGCTCTCCTCTCCAAAGAAGAAGTGGAGGAGAAAGCCCAGTTGGCCTATGTGATTGAGAGGCTCTGTTGTGGGTGTGGCCTTTGCGTTTCGGTTTGTCCTTACGAGGCCAGAGTCATCAACGAGGAAGCATGGAAGGCCGAGGTCATTCCATCGCTCTGTCAGGGGTGCGGAAACTGCGTTGTCGCCTGCCGAAACGCAGCATCCCAGCAGCGGAATTTTGAAAAGGGATTGAACCTCGCGGTCGTGGATGCCGCAATTGATTAAAGAACGCATAGCGCAGAGCGTCCACACGAAAAAGAAGAGTTTGTAAGTATATCTGTAGGAACGAAAGGTGAGATCTTCAACCATGCTGTTGATCAAGAGAGATTTTATCGCTATGCGCTATGCTCTACGCGCTATGCGAATTGGGATGGGGAGGTTTGGCAATGGCTGAGTTTGAACCCAGGATCGTTGCATTTCTTTGTCACTGGTGTACGTACACAGGAGCTGACCTGGCAGGAACAACGCGCATCCAGTATCCCCCGAACATCCGTGTCATTCATCTCATGTGCTCAGGGGCAGTGGATTCCATCTACCTGTTGAAGGCACTCATTGACGGGGCGGACGGTGTACTCGTCGGGGGATGCCACCCGGGCGACTGTCACTATCAGACAGGGAATTACAAGGCCCGAAGAAGGATTGCCATCCTTAAAGGGATCCTGAACGAGATGGGGTTTAAGGACGACCGAATTTGGCTGAGATGGATTAGCGCCAGCGAGGGAAAACTCTTTGCAGATACTGTCACGAAGATGGTGGATGATTTGAAAAAGATGGGCCCCAACCCCATGAAACAACTCTGGAACGCGTAGACGATGAATACAGCATGAAGCGTCTGCCTGCCGGCAGGCAGGCATAGGGCATAGCGTCAAAGCGCTCTACTGAAACACTTAGACCCACGGACACGCCATTGGGTGAAGAAGAAAAGGAGACACAAAGAGTATGGCAAAGCAAGCTACGATCAAGGTTAAGGAAGGGGGAACAGAAGAAGCCATCCTTGGTTTCCTGAAATCGCTGCTTGAAAAGGGAGTGGTCGAGGACCTCATGATCCCCAAGGCGCTGCCTTCCAAAGAGGGCTTTGTGCAAACACTGATCCATGATGCTTCCATGCTCAACGGGGCGTGTGCGCTTGCACCCACCATGCCGGTCCAATCGGCAAGGGTCATCTCTAACCTGAGTGTTAAAAACCTGGGGCGGAAGGTGGGCGTTGTCTTGAGGTCGTGCGAGATACGAGCGATTGTGGAGTTGACAAAATTTTTGCAGGTCAAGCCTGAGAACCTTTGCCTCATCGGGATCGACTGTCCTGGAACATTTGAGGTCGCCGACTATGCCAAGATGGTTCAGGAAGGGAAGGGTGGGGAAAAGCTGACGAAAGAATTGCTGGCAGGAGCGTCAAAAGGAGAAAGTGTTGCTCCTTCTGGATATGCGTTCCGAACCGCCTGTCAGATGTGCGAGTATCCTGTCCCTCAGGCAGACATCGTGCTGAAGCTCTTCGGTTACCCTGCGGATCAGGAGATTGGAATAGAGATCGGAGAGAAATTTGAAAAGGAAGTTGAAGAGAAGGGGATTCTCAGCTTTTCTGGAAGCGACCCCACCACGAGGACGGAGATCGTGAACAGGGTGATCGCCGAAAGGACCAAGAAGAGGGATGCTGTGTTTCAGGAATTCAAGGGGAGGGTGACGGATCTTCCAACTTTCCTCGATCGATTCTCCACGTGTATCCGATGCCACAACTGCATGGTGGCCTGCCCCATCTGTTACTGCAAGGAGTGCGTTTTCAAAACAGCTGTTTTTGAGCACGACGGCGATCAGTTTCTCCGATGGGCAGACCGAAAGGGTGGTATCCGGATGCCGACGGATACGATGATCTTTCATCTTATCCGGATGGCTCACATGGTGACGTCCTGCATTGGATGTGGACTGTGCGACAGCGCTTGCCCGAGTCACTTGCCCGTGGCGTCACTTTTTCGAAGCGTGGGGGGTAAAATCCAGAAGATGTTCGAGTACGTTCCCGGACGGGACGTGAAAGACGTGCCCCCCGTGGCTACGTTTAGAGAAGAGGAACTGAAGATTGAATCGGGAAGCCACTGAAAGAGGCGTGAGGCGTCAGGTGCAAGGCGTAAGGTGCAAGGCGTAAGGTGCAAGGCGTAAGGTGCAAGGAGATACCCTCTCGCGACTTACGACTTGCCAGTTGCGATCAACTTTAAGGAGTGTACCGATGGAAGCTGAAACGAACAGAAAAGACGAGGTTGTCCCAATTTTCATTATGGGAAAGCGGTATGAAGTCCCTGCTTCGCTGACGATTCAGAAAGCGATGGAGCACGCAGGGTATCAGCTCATCCGAGGATGTGGGTGCCGGGGAGGAATTTGCGGAGCCTGTGGGACGGTCTATCGAATTCCAGGGAGTTACAAAATTGAGGTTGGGTTAGCCTGCCAGACGATCGTCCAACCCCACATGTATCTCACCCAGATCCCCTTCTTCCCGGCGACCAAGAGTGTCTATGATATTGAGAAGGTAAAGCCCAACATAGAAACCCTAATGAAGAACTACCCCGAGCTCCTGCGATGCCTTCAGTGTAATACGTGCACCAAGTCGTGCCCGATGGAGATTGAGGTGATGGACTACATCGCCGCTGCCATGAGGGGCGACATTGAGCGGCTGGCCGAGCTTTCCTTTGACTGTGTAATGTGTGGTCTCTGCACTTCCCGGTGTCCCGCTGAGATCTGCCAGTATAACATCGCGATTCTTGGAAGGCGACTCTACGCGAAATATGTGGCTCTCAAAGCGGAGCATCTAGCCTCCATGGTGAAGGAGGTAGAAATGGGAAAATACGAACAGATGCTCAGACAGTTGATGGACACCGACGAAGAGGCCTTGAAGGAACTTTATAACGAACGGGAGATCGAACCCGAACAAGCGGGTGAAAATTGGGTTCCAAAAGAGAAAACATACCTGTGAAAACGCATAGCGCATAGAGCATAGCGCATAGCGTAATTCCTATTACCTTTTGCGCTTTGCGCTTTGCGGAAGTCCTTTGGAGGAAATATGCCTTACACCAGCGAATTAAAAGGGTTGATTAAGAAGGTAGAGGCCACTCGGCCGGCGCGAATCGAGAAAAAGAAGAGGGGAGAGGAATTTCGCCTACTCACTTTGAAGGAGAGGGAAGAGCGACTCAGGAAGTACCATCCCGATTTCGTGGAAGGGGCGAGAAAGGAGATTCGTGTGGGTCCAAGCAAGGGATATGCCATCTCCCCTGAGATTGTTGCTTTGCTGGAAGCGAAGAGCCGGGTGAACCCTGATTCCATCGATCTGACCAAGATCGCTTACGAAACGGATATCCTCATCCTCGGTGGCGGGGGTGCAGGAACGGCGGCTGCGTTGACGGCTCAGGAGAAGGGAGCAAAGGTCCTGATTGCCACCAAGCTAAGACATGGCGATGCGAATACGATGATGGCGGAGGGAGGCATTCAGGCAGCGACCAGAGAAACAAAAGATTCTCCTTACTACCATTATCTTGATGTCCTGGGTGGAGGCCATTTCAAGAACACGCCGGAACTGGTTTATACCCTCGTCACAGAAGCTCCCAAGGTCATATCCTGGCTTGAAAGCTTGGGTTGCATGCTCACTAAATTTCCGGACGGCGTAATGAAAGCACTCCATGGCGGAGGGACCAGCCGGAAGAGGATGCATTATTCAGCGGATATCACCGGTGCGGAGATCATGAGGACGTTGAGGGACGAGGCTCGAAACCGTGCTGCGGATATCAAAGTCCTTGAATTTTCACCGGCCGTCGAACTGATCCTGAATGAACATGGCCACTGTGCTGGGGCAGTTCTTTATAATCTTGAAACAGAAGAATACTTCATTGTGAAAGCAAAGGCCGTGGTCATGGCCACCGGTGGGTCCGGAAGACTTCACATGCAGGGCTTCATGACCACCAATCATTATGGAGCTACGGGGGACGGTCTCGTCATGGGTTACCGTGCCGGTGTGAAAGTCTGTTTTCTCCATACCGTCCAGTACCATCCCACAGGCGCCATCTTTCCCGAGCAGGCAGAAGGTCTTTTGATTACAGAAAAGGTGAGGGGGGCAGGGGCCAATGTCCTCAATATCGATGGAGAGCAATTTGTCAATGAACGGGAACCCAGAGACGTGGAGTCAGCCTCTTTCATCAGGGAATGTACGAAAGTCGGGAAAGGGATTCCGACAGGAAGCGGCAAGATAGGCATCTGGCTAGATTCTCCAATGATCGAAATCCTCATGGGAGAGGGGGCGGTCAAGCGAGAATTCCCTGGCAAATTCATTCTGTTCAGCCGATACGGGATCGACATTTCAAAGGAACCCATGCTGGTCTATCCCACCCTCCATTACCAGAATGGGGGGTTAGAATATAACAGCCGTTGTGAAACCTCCATCCCGGGTTTCTTCTCTGCGGGAGAAGTTTCGGGCGGGGTTCATGGTGAGAACCGGCTCATGGGAAACTCTCTTCTCGACGTCTGTGTCTTTGGAAGGATTGGAGGGATCAGTGCGGCGAGCTACATCAAAGAGAAATTCAAAGACGGAAAATTGTCGTTGGATCACGTCCGGAGGTATCACAAAGAGCTGGAAGAGGCAGGGATTATAACCGACCGGGTTGCTCCAATGCTGCTTCCTGATTATTCCAATCCCAAGGTCCGGGAACGCCAACTCACCTCCCATTATATAGGCACCCTTCGCTAACGAAGAATTGATGTCGTCAGGTACGCGATGACCGAAAGGCCCGCTAGGAATGTGGGCTTTTCTATTTTATCCGCCTACGCAGAAGACCACGGGCTCTGCCCGTGGATGAATGCGTGAGCGGTGTCTGTGCTAATCCTGAACCGAGGTATCACTGCTTCGGCGGATTTCGCCACTGGCGGATAACCCTCCGAAGCCTTGGCGCCTGCGCACCGAATTGCTTCGGCGCTCAGGGGCGTAGGAGGGTATTCTTGTGGAGGTACCACGGGCTTAGCCCGTGGGGCTCCAT
>Ga0315288_10006662_pt1 | contig 14643 bp, 12 predicted proteins | sample YL17G11_20_MG_FD_203454 | JGI IMG/M metagenome (GOLD analysis project Ga0315288, IMG submission 203454) | Sediment microbial communities from Yellowstone Lake, YNP, Wyoming, USA - YL17G11_20 | ecosystem: Environmental > Aquatic > Freshwater > Lake > Sediment | place: USA: Wyoming | collected... | reverse complement strand
CCAGACGATCCAGGATGAGCTCGGTCAGGTCGAAGCCTCTCTCAAACGCTTCGGCCGATCGCCGAACCCTCTCATTGCCGAGGTCAACGCCTATCTATTCCAAAAGAGCGGGAAGCGCATCCGACCGGCGCTGCTGATTCTCTGCTCGAAGCTCGCCGGCTATCAAGGATCCGAGCATATCTTCTGGTCGGCCTTGATCGAGGTCATCCATACGGCCAGCCTCGTCCACGATGATATCATCGACAATTCGGCCTTGCGGCGGGGCCAGGACACCGTCCATGCCAAATGGGGGCCCAACATCACCGTTCTCCTGGGAGACTTCCTGTACATTCAATCCATCGCCCTCGCCCTCAAAAGAAAAAACTATCAGGTCATCGATATCATCGCCGAGGCCACGTCCCAGATGATCGAAGGCGAACTCCTGGAATACTACATGAGCGGCCGGCCGGACATCACCGAATCCCTTTACCTGGAGATCCTGGGCAAAAAAACGGCCTCGCTTTTCTCCGCTTCCTGCCAGATCGGAGGGATGCTGGGCGATCCGTCCTCCGCCTTTACGAGCAAGCTGAAGGAATTCGGCCGGTATCTCGGTCTATCTTTCCAGATCATCGACGACCTGCTGGACTTTACCGGTGATGAAGTCACTCTCGGCAAGCCCATTCTCTCCGATTTACGGGAAGGACGGATCACTCTGCCGCTGATCTACTGCCTGGGCCAGGTATCCTCCGGCGACCGCGCCGAGCTCGCCCAGGTCATTCAAAACCGGAACGTGGAGAAGGATTTCGTCCAGAGAGTCCTCGGCCTTGTCAACGGCAATGGCGCGCTCGATTATGCCTACGGCCAGGCCGCCTCGTACTCCCAGAAGGCCAAGGATATCCTTCTCGAGTTTCCCAAATCCGACGTCCAGGACGCCTTGACCTTGATGGCCGATTTTGTCCTGCAAAGAAAAAAGTAGCGTGCTCGAGATCGAAGTCAAGGTCAAGGTCGAGAACCTCCAACTCATCCGGGACCAACTCCTGGCCCTGGGCGCCCAGGTCGAACGGGAACGCACCTTGGAGGACGACACCTTTTACGACTTCCGCCCGCCCGCGCTCCTGCGGAAAAAACACGCCCTCCGGCTGCGGACCGTTCAAAAAAAGGCGTTTTTAACGTTCAAGGGAACGCCTCAGAAATCGAGAAAATTTAAGATCCGGGAGGAGCACGAAACCGAAGTCAAGAATATCAAGCAGACAAAAAGAATTCTCAAGGCCCTGGGTCTTGGTCCCGTCTTCCGCTTCGCCAAACATCGGACGGTCTTGAAGAAAGGCCGCCTGAAAATCTGTTTAGACGAGACTCCGATCGGGCTATTCATCGAGTTTGAAGGGGAGCGGGAAAATATCGCCCGGCTGGCCAAGCGCCTTCAGATTCCCAAAGCGCGGTGGGTCAAGAAAGATTACGTCCACCTGATCAAAAATAGCGGGGAAAAAGCGTTAAAAGAGTAAGCTTTTTACTCTTCTTCCTTGTCGGCGTCACGGGGCTCGTCGGGAAATTCTTCTTCAAGATGATCGATGTCTTTGGCCGGGATATCCTCTTCGCCTTCCGGAGCTTCGCTCTCGTCGGCGATTGCGCCCCCGGCGTCTTCAAAGTCGTCCGCGCCGTCATCCACGGCAAGCACTTGTTCTTCGGGCTCGACCAGGTCGTCCTTCTTGGACTGGAGGATCTCATAATCCACAGCCCCCTCCCGGATTTCCAGTTGAGCCAAGACGATGGGATTTCTGGATTTGGACTTGACCCGGGGTTTCGCGCCTCTGAGAAGCTGTTTCGCCCTTTTCGATGCCAGAATCACGAACCGGAATTTGCTGTCGATCTTGCCGAATTGGTCCACCGCCCGTTGTCTCCTCGTCTTTGAAATCGAACTAGCCTAATATTATAGCAAAAACGGCGAAAATATTCAATCATTTTCCTGGGCCTGGCCGTCGATCATGGGGCCGTTCACGGGAACGGGACCTTGGGGAACAATCCTATTGTGTTTTTCCGGGAATTTTCCTAAGATGGACACCGTGTTCGATCGAGTCAGGGCGGCGGGCCGATCCCGCTGAGCCGGAGTCCGTCGGCCATGGAAAAATTTCCCAGGATCAAGATCCCCGAGCAAAGTCCCATCCGAAAATCGTTCCAGAAATTGGAGATCGAAGACGGGGAAAGGCTGCCCACCTTCTGGGGCCGCGTTCGGCATTTGTTGGCCGGCAAGAAAAAATCCGGCCTTCAAGAAAAGAAGCCTGCGGCCAAGGGCCGCCGTGAATAAGCGGGGTTTAGGACGGCTTGTTCTTTTTTTTCTTGATAAACTGAATTCCGAGGAAAGCCAGCAGTCCCCCGATCAATCCCAGGAACCCCCATAATTTAAACTTTTTCATGGAAGCGACCTGCCCCTCTTCATGAGGGGCCCTTCAAAAATATTTCAACATCTTTAATCTATCCAAAATTCGCGGCCCTGTCAATTTGGAAAAAACGAGAAAATCGAGGAGAGAGAGACGCGTTCAGGGACTCGAATCCTCCGGACCGTAAAAATGCTTCTGCTCTGGTCTATGGTTCAAGCTTTTCCGGAGGGCCCGGTTCAGAGGCCTGAGGCTTCTCCGCTTCTCCCGGATGGTCAGCTTTGGTTTCCTCTTTGGCTTGGCCGGGTTGCGGAGTTTGATCAGGTTTGGAAGCCGGCGAAGGAAGCGGCGACAACTTCTTCGCGCCCCTGGAGCTGTTCCTCACAGAAAAAGAAACCGCAAACAGGACAATGCCAATGACGCAGACGACTCCCGCCACGGCGATCACGGGGGACAGCAGGACATCGATAATGCGCGAGGGAATCCAGCCCAATTTATCAAAAATCAGGTCATGCAATTCTGTCGACCATCGATCATCCCAGGAAAAGGAGCCGAATTTGATGGCCCACAGCGATAGATGCTTGGCAAACAGGGAAAGAAGCAAAACCGGCAGGCTGCCGATGAAAACAGAGACACCCGACCACTTAAAGAAGCTGGATGGTGAAGAGGCGGCGATGAGGGCTCCCAGGAAGATGAATGCGGCAGGGATGAGGAAGAGCAAATAGCTGAGGAGATGAATCGTCCGGGAGAAGCCGAAGGGGAAAAATCGCAAAGCCCGGACATCCTCAAAGGCCTCAATCTTATTCGGCATGTCGTTCATCGCCTCCATGCGCTCCGCGCGCATCAGTTCTTCGGCCGTCATGAGAGAAGGCCGGCAGGCGGGCCATCCATAACGATCATGGGTTTTCGAGGCGAGCTGCTGCCAGCGCTGTTCCCCCTGCTCGTCGCAAGGCGGCAGGTTTTGGAGCGTCGCCCGAAAGAAGTTATCGACCTCAGGATGAAGGAGGGCGTTTTTTAAGGGCTGAAGATCGATCCAAATAGGCCTAGGCCTTTTCTCGCCTCTGAGAATCTGGCCGATTTCCGTCAAGGATTTCGACAATTCATTCTCCAGCCAGCTCATAAGGCCGGTTTTGTCCATCAAATCTCTGGGTGAAATGCCCGTCTTCGCCGCCGCTTGGAACCAGGCTCGCGTGTTTCCGTCGCTGATCACGTCTTTATCCTGGGCTGCTCTAAAGATCTCATCCGTCATTTTCGGCACTTCTTTGATGATTTCGCGCGGCAGATCGGATATGAATTCGGGCGATACGGAAGCCCGGATGAGGCCGACGGCCCAAACGACTCCGAAGAGCGCCGGAAGCCCAAGAAAGATGATGATGAACAAGCCGGTGATCATCCTGGCAGTTTTCATGTCCGCCCTCCTTAAATAGTTTTCTCAATCAACCATAAGGATTATACGATGAAGAAAAAGAAAAGTTCCGGCTTGTCCCGCCTTTATTCTCTCTGGACGCTGAGCTCCACAGGTTTATAGCCTCCCCTCGCCCTAAAATAAAAGATCAGGATGAGAAAGCAGACGAGCATGATGGCCGGAAAGATGGCGACCGTTTTTATGGCGCTTTTCTTGGCGGAGCCGGCAATCGAAGCGACCGCCTGCTTTTCGTCCTGGCCGAGAGCGGCGATTTTTTCCTGGTCGATCGGCTTGTATGCGCCGAAAATGCTGGGCTTCTCCTGCGCCGCCACTTGGGCATGAAGGGCCGGGTTTTGAGCCAGAAGCTCGCGGTCGATCTGGCGGTCTTGGATATTCCCTAAAAATACGGCCCCGATGACACCGACGCTCAACATGCCCATGCCGCCGATGGCGTTGATGGTCAGGGCGCCCCCTTTCGGGAATCGCTCGGCAGCGACCCCCAACATCGTCGGCCAGAAGAACGTCTTTCCTAGGGCGTAGACTGCCGCCGCGACAAAGATCATGATGCCCGCGGCTTGCGACAGGGCGAACAGGCCGATGATGGCGATGGCGCTGCACACCGCCAGCAATCCCAGAGGAGACAGCTTGTGGATGATCGGTCCGGCCAGAAAGCGGAGGACCATCATGATGAACGCCGTTAAAACCAGGACCCAGCCTGCCTGCAGCCCCATTTTGGCCATAACGGGATTGACCAGATCGGTGATCCAGCTGTCCGTCCCCAGCTCGGTCGTGGCAAGGGGAAGCATGATCAACAGGAGAAAAATAAAAATGGGGTGTCCCAGAGAGCGGACATAAATGGAGTAGCCGATGATGAGGGCCGCGGCGATGATAATTTTGAGCGAAAGCGACCATTGGAGGATGCGGCCGATTTCCGCGATCATGATGGCCACGACGATCACGGCACCGATGATCCCGGTCTCCTGGAGCATGGCTTTATAGGAGATGCCTGCCTTAACGCGTTCGTGGACGGGAAATTTTGTCCCGATCATCATCAACCCGTAGACGGCGGCCGGAACCAGGACAAGCCCCACCTTCCATCGCCAATCCAATCCGGGCATCAGGATCAAAATCATCAGTCCGCCCAGAACCATCCCTCCGGGCCAGCCGGCATGAAGGATGTTCAGCCACTTCGTTTTTTGCTTCGAGTAGGCGGTCGCCACGACCGGGTTGATCACCGCTTCGACCGTGCCGTTCCCCAGGGCGAGGACGAAGGTTCCCCAATACAGCATCTGGTAGCCCGTGGCAAAGATTGTGATGACGGCGGATGCGACATGGCAGACAAGCCCAAAAACGAGCGCCCTTCCGTAGCCGATCCGGTCAATGATCAGGCTGAACAAGATGATGCTGAGAGCAAAAGGCCACAGGCCCACTCCCAGGATCTCGCCTTTTTGCGTCTCGCTCAGGTTGAAGTGAACGCCGAGGTCGCCGATGATGTTGGCCCGGATGATGAACCCGAACGAGGTCGCCACCAGCGCGATGAAACATGTCCAGAAAAGTTTCTTGGAAACTTCTCCGGTCGCGCCCATGACATTGGCAGTGACAGCTTTTCCCTCCATTCTTTACCTCCTCTCAAATTGCGAAGCGGATGACTATCGCCGGGTCACGCCCAGGCCAATCTCTCCCCCAGCTTCGAACAGACCTTTCCTGATCATGGAGTTGCTGAGTCTGAGGTTGTGCGTGTGGAACCGGTCTCTGGCTTAATTCCCGCCCGCATCTTGAGACATTATATATCACACAGAAAAGAACTTGGTCAAATGTTACGACCGAAAATTCAATTTATGGCAAATGTCAAGGCGCCGAGAATCTTTCTGCTTTCGACATGGCCCAAGATTCATAGCGTAATTCAAAAACTAAACACGAGTCTTGCCAATGATAATTAATATCCCTATAATCCCTTTATCCATCTCCATAAATTCGGATTTCAACGGCAAATCGATCAGAGGACTCACCTCTAGAGGAGGCCTTGAAATGAAAATCAAGATGAAAAGGATTCTCGGATTAATGCTTGCCTGGATATTTATGTCCTGGTTGCCGCAGGGGGCGATAGCCGAGGAGCGGATTAATCGGCTTATCTCAATCTTGGAAGCAGGAAAGCCGGCTATTGGCGTCTGGACCGGCGCACTCTCAGCACCTCGAATTACTAAAGTGCTCGCGACCAGCGACGCTGACTTCATTGTCGCCGATGTCGAACATGACATCTACGACTTCGGTATGCTTCACCGGTTTCTCCTCGAAGTGCAAGACTTCAACAATCGTTATCGAACAGAACCGAGGATTGCGCCTGTTGTCCTGGTAAAATTGGCCAACAGAGCGACTTGGGATCCGCGCTATGAAATCGCAGAATCGCTTAAGGTCGGACCTGCCATGGGGATATGGATTCCAATGGTGGAGAGCCGCGCCGACTTGGAGCGTGCCATTTCGGCTGTGCGAGGTGCGGAAACTTCGGCCATGGCCGGGCTCAATATACCAAAAGAGCACCGCGATGTGTGGCCGCTCAATCCTAAAGGCGAATTGCTGGTCGTGGCCATGATCGAAACCGAAGAAGGTGTGCGTCACGCTCAAGAGATCGTAGAAACGCCTGGTGTCAGTGCCATAGAGACTGTTCACATCCCGGATGCGGATGCTCGCCGCATCCTAAAGATGTGTCAAGAACATAAAGTCATTTCAGCCATCAATGCAACTCCAGAGGACATCAAGGCCAAAATTGATACGGGTTACAAACTGATCAGCGTAGGGTGGGATTTCGCTCTTTTGCAGAAAGGACTAAGCGATACATTCAAGTCTATGCGTTTGGCGATAAAATAGAATTTGACGTTCCGTGCTCGGATGCCCGGTTCCCTTAGAAATTTCTCAGTAATAGCCCGCCTTTTGGAGTGCCTCCAAAGACTTGAACGGCTTGGGAGGATTCAGGTAACGGGCCAGGAAATTATAAATTTTCAGCCGGATTTTTTTTGCGTTCATGATGTCGAGCCGGTCGAAGGAGTGGCCTCCGGGCGCATCCTTGAAGATTTCATATTCGAACTTTTTGCCCGCCGCTTTCAAAGCTTGAATGAGATGCTCCACCTCGAGCACATTGACGTCCTCGTCGTTGGTGTTTGTGTGAATAAGAAGCGGCGTCCGAAGCTTGTCAACGTGGGATACAGGCGAGCGGCGGAGGTACTCTTTGACATCCTCTTCCGCCGTCTTGCCAATACTGTATTTGGCCTCAAACTCGTCCCGGTACTCCTGGTCTTTGTATCCCATCCGCGCGACAAGGTCGCTGACCGGCACGCCGGCAAAAGCTACTTTGTATCCTTCGGGATGGTCGAAAACGTTCATCAGGGCGATGAGTCCCCCGTGGCTCCAGCCGATGATACCAACTCTGTCTTTGTCTACGATATCATAATTTTCCACCACAAAATTGCGGCTGGCATAGACATCCTCATTCTCCAACCCGCCGTAATCGACGAGTCTGTACATCCCGCTTCCGTAGCCGGTGCTCCCCCGGTATTCCGGCGCTACGACCACATACCCCTGGGCGACCATCTCCCGGATGATGTGCGTGTGGTAGGTGTCAAAATCGGCGTGAGACCCTCCGTGGGGCAGGACGAGGAGGGGATATTTTTTCGACCGGTCTACGTCTCTGGGGATAAAGACATAGGTATAAAATTTAACGGGATTTCCTGCGCCCTGGGCCGTGGGATTTGGTTCCTTCCAGCGCGGCGGTCCGACGATGCGGACTTTGTCCACATAAGCCACGTCGCCGACTCTCTCAAACCAGGTCACATCATCGACGGCCTTCTCCAGCACGTCCAGCCGGTGATTGAGCGCTTCGAATTGCTGGCGCAGATAGCGCAGCTCGGCGCTCTCGGCTTGTGAAGAGACCTGAGCGAGAACCGGGGAGAGAGGGACAAATCCCAGGGCGGCCATGACGATCACGGCTGAAAATATTTTTTCATAAAATTTCTTCATCCGAGCACCTCCTTTAGGGATAGAAATTCTCTTTTTTCCTCCGCAGAGGAATTCTTTCTTTTGTATTTAAAATCCATGTTTCCCATCGCGCAAAAATATATCGCCGGCCGGCGAGGAATGTCAAGCGCTTGAATTCTTTGTCCATAGAAATCGTCCCTTAGGAATTAGCGATTCAAATATTGTAACTTTATGGCCTCTCTTTGCCAGCAGATTGCCGGCAACAAGACCGCCCATACCAGAGCCGATTATTGCCACTGTGCTCATGTTTTCTCCTTTTGAGTTATTGCGATTTGCTTTTTCGCGCAACGCGACGATCTCTCCCGTTCAGATCGGAATCGGTACCACCCTTCACGAGAAAAAGATATTCCTGGCCGCCGATCGATGTCAAGAACGAGGGAACGGCCGCGAGGCAGGCCGTCCGGCCAGATCATCGTTCCGGACACCCAAGAAATCCCTCCAAAAGACGATAGTCTTCCCGCCCCCTCTGTCCATTACTTTTTCCTCTTCCCCTCCCCCGACATGCCCGGGATGTTTATTTTAAGCACGAGGATAGCCGTGGCCTCGATTGAATATTTTTTCTGATCCTCTGTTATCCTAGAAGGAGAGGTCTAGGCGATTTCCGGTGCTTTTATGCTTCCCTTCGTCTTCTTAGCCCGCCTTCCGCTATTTTGAGCTCACCTTGACATCCGATTACGCTGCGATTTATCATCCCAAACGATGGGACGAAGCAAAATCGGCGCATAGACGCTCATTCAGCCCCCGCTGCAAAAAAGGAAATTATTAGCCTATCCGCATCCCTTAGCTGAATTTTGGGGTGATAAATTTTTGTATTGGAATAAATTGGTGATTAAACTGGAAAGGATGAATTTGCTGTGGTCAAAGAAACAGCTTTACGACGCACGGTGTATGCTGGAGCCGGGCTAGTTATTAGAGTAGCCGCATTATTAGCCTTTGTGGTCATACCCCGGCTAGCTATGCATCCGGAGGCAACTGCGGACGGTGTTGATCGTTCTTCTAAGGTTTTTTTTATAATCCAATTGATGGCGGCGGCTGTTTTATTGGCTTTTATCATTCGAAGTCGGCAGGAAGATCAAGGAGTTGCTGTATCTTGCGGGGATCGTGGTAATTTTGCGGGGCTTCATTTGGTTTAGTAGTGCCATATATGGTTTGCAAACGTACCATAGGTTTTATGAAGTGGCGATTTTGCAGTTGGTATGTGTTGGAGCAAACCTGATCGCCGGAATTCTGGCAATAATTGCGGCGATCATGTTACGGCACTGGTCATCGGCAAAGTGAGGAGAAGCTTTGACCCTACTATGGACCGGGAAGCCGGCGTTTGGATTTGAATACCGAATCCAATGTCTATTAACCAGTTGCCGGCTTATCAGATGAAATTTTGGGGGAACTCCTGTCAAATCAGAGCGGCAATTTCTTTCTATTTTGTTTCGCGGATTCCCGAGGGGACTATCTCAAGCTAATTCACTCCAGGGGGAGATGAGTCTAATCGGGTATTTGGAAGGCACGGACTTCTCCCACGTCACAGCCACGTCACAAAAATAGATTAAACTCGCTTAAAGCTAATTAACGGGACACAAACCGAGAACCGTCTAGGCTATCGGTTTTCAGGGGAAAATAGGGAAAATTGGGACTGACCCGTGTAGGGCTCGAACCTACAACCTGCGGATTAAGAGTCCGGTTCCCCGTGCCTCTAATTGTCGTGTTTAGAAATACTTACAGGCTTGGGGATTTGGACGCTGTCAACTTTTTGTCGGCTCTGTCCTAAAAACTCGCCCAACTTCTGGACGGCAAGCTTCATGTTCTCGGGAGTCGGATGAGAGTATCTCATCGTCATTTGGATGGACGCATGGCCAAGGATTTTCGAGACCGTCACGAGGTCAATCCCGGCCTCTACCATCCTGGAGGCCGCCGTGTGTCGAAGGTCATGGAAGCGAAGGCCCCCTATCCCGGCCCGCCGACAAGCGGCCTTGAAGCCTGTCTTCACGTCCTGGACGTGCGTCCTGGTTTCGGGATTCTCGAATACAAACTCCCGGCTCCTGTCCATGTCGTGGAGCATATCGAACACCAGGGCGTTCATGGGCACGTTCCGGCCCTGGCCGCTCTTGCTGTCCGCCACGTGGAGGAAGCCCTTCACGAAGTCAACTTCCTTCCAGCGAAGGGAAAGGACTTCGTTTTTCCTCATCCCCGTGCTGAGGGCTATGATGAGCACGGGCCGGAGTTCGTCGCCAGCTTCGGCCAGGAGCCTTTTTGCCTCATCGACCGTGAGATATCTTTCCCTGCCGTTTGCCTCCCGGAATTTCTTCACCTTGGCCGCAGGGCTCAGGTTCAGCTTCCCCCATTCAACGGCTTTGGTCAGGCACGTCTTCAAGCAGGCAAGCTCCCTGTTGACTGTCGAGGGTGAGATAAGCCTTGGCTCTTTCGGTTTCGATTTCTTCTTCTTCCCTCGCGGCTCGATGATGTCCGCCTTCCGCTTTGCCTTGTATTTCTCGATAAGTTCGGACGTAACCTCCGAGAGTAGTTTTCCCCGGAAGAAGTCCTTTAGGTGATTGAGACTCAGCTCGTCCCTGGCCCATGAACGTTTGTTCTGTTTCGAGTAAAGCTCCAGAAATTCATCGGCATGGACTTCAAACAGAGCATCCCCGACCGGCTTCTTGAGTCCCCTTACTTCATCGAGCTTGAGGATCCTGAGCCGCGCCAATTCATTTCGGGCCGCTTCGAGACTGTATCCGCCGAAGGCTCTGGCCCGCTTTCCATGGAAAGTAAAGTCCAGATACCATCCTTGGCCCATGAGGCCGTCACGACGTTTGAGATTTTTTTCCTTCATGCTTCCTCCTGCCTATCGAACGGCGGCCCCCGGACAGGCAAGGAAAAGTAGCATGAACGAACACGTGATAGATAACGCGTCCGCCAGCCCAGGGGCCGCCTTTTTATCTCACTGCCAGCTTGCCAAGCTGGTCTTTCTCGCTCTAGGATCGTCTAGGAGCCTCTACCCCGGTAGGGGGGTAGGGGCAATTTAAAGGCTGTGAGCCCTTCGGAAGCCTCTGTCTCGGGGGAAAACTGGTAGCTGGAGACTTGGAAAATTATCTGTTGGTTCATTTTCCGCGTCCTCATTGTCTTCCTGGCCTTTGAGGCTTTGGGAGACGGCCTTCTCTACGTGGTCATGGTCTTCATCATCGCCCTGCTCATCGTCATCGGCGGCCTTGAAAATAAAGCCGTCATCATGGCGGGGGTCAGACCTTCGGCGGTCTTCTTTGGCCCGGACAAAAAGCTTATGGACTTCCATATCAAGCTGACTCATGCCGTCTTCCTTGTAGAATTTGAGCCGGTCATTCTCGCTCCATTTCTTGTCCTCGACTTCGTCCGCCTTGCCCTCATCCTTGGCCGGATAGCCGTAATCGCCGCCCTGGCCGTAGCTGGCCGCCGCTCCACCGGCGACACCGGCCAGGAGTTTAACCGCTTGTCTGGCATCGTCGGCCAGAACGTCCATGTATGGAGTCAGCGTCTTGATAGCTTCCTTGACGGCCTCCATGGCCTTTTTCGTGTCTCCGGCTCCAGCCTTGTCCACAATGTCGGCCTCCTCATCCTTCACCAGGCCCATAAACTCTTTCAGAGCTTCGTCAAGGCTCTTTTCGGCGGCCTTAACAATGGCAAAGGTATGGCGGTTGGCTCCTTTCGTCACCAGGCTAATCTCCTCGATTTCGATATCCTGGAGGAACCGCTTTTTTTTCTTTGGGTCAATCTTGAACATGGTTACTTCTCCTCATCCTGACCCCGGCCCGTCCAATCGGGGGCCTTGGTCAAGACTTCCGCCATTTTTTCCCGCTCGGCCTTGGTCATGGGCTCGGCCGTCTTCATCATCTCCCGCTCCCGGCGTTTCAACACCCGCTGTTTTTCGGCCTCCCGGACATCCTGGACGTGCTGGAGTAGCAACTTCTTTACCAGCAGTTCCCGCTTTTCAACGGTCGTGCTGTGCCTGTCATTCAGAATACTGAGAGCACCCGGACGAAACACGAGCCGCCCGAGTTCGCCCTTTGTGTGATTCGGAGAATCCCAGTAGCGGATGAAGCTGTCTAGTTCGCCCCGGAGCGACCTGACAGCGTTCGTAAAATTCTCGATTGCCTTGCAGGCCCGGAGCGGCGGAAGCCAAAGCGGATTTGCTTTCCATCGGTAGGCTGTCCGGGTGTCAATCCCGCAAAAATAGGCCACAAGTTCGGGGCTCAAGAGGGACTCTAGCGGAAACACAATCTCGATGAAGTCCTTTTTGATTTTTCTCCGAAGCCGGTCAGACTCAGACTCGACAACCTGGGGCTCCTCAGTGATAACTTCGGGCTCCGGTTCGGGCTCCTGGACAGGCTCCAGGGTCTTCTTTTCCTCTTGATTTTCATCCATGGTAACCTCCTATATCGGGCATGGCATATCCCAATATAGGGCGCATATCTGGAAATGTCAAGAGATATTTTTGGGAAGGGGTCATATTTTTTTGACCGGCCAGCCGTCGTCCTCAATGTCCTCGTTTAACCGGGCTTTTCTCCTTTGACGAAATTCTTCCGGGGACATATCCTTGGCCTTTTTTGGCTCAGGACTTCCCTCCGAGACAGAGACCTTGCCGAGCCGCCCTCCTGTTCCCATTCTCACCGGCGGAGGCCCCGGCGGTTTTGGCTTCTCAGGTTGTCCACTGAATGAGACCCGGCCCGGCCTTAATGCCCTTGCCCGACTTGCGAGAACCAAGGCCCCGGTCACGGCATTTGAAATATCATCATGGCCGCCCGGATAATGCGTGATGAAGTCACGGCCTCCAGAACGAACCCGCCGCTCCAAGTTCACAAGCTGTCCGGTCAATCTTTTCGATTCCAAAAGCTCAACGGCCCCGGACGTGAACAACGGCAGGGCCGCCAGATAAAACTCAGAGGCCGAAAGTTCGGCGGCCTTGACCTTGACCCCGGCCTTCGCAAATTCTTGAACCGGCCATTCCCCGCCGTATCTATCGCTCTGAACCTCCAGGATATTGTAAATTTTGAGGACTTCGGCAAACTCCTGAACCACCTGAGCGGGTGAAAATGGGGGCCGCCGCTCTCGGATACAGTCCAGAATGACCGGCCCGTCTTTCTCCAAATGGCAAATGGCCAGGGTAAACGAATCAGAACGCCCGCCGGAAGGGTCGAGAAAGCCCGTGTATCGAACGCCCAAGACCGGGGGAAGCTCCGCCCGGCCCGGAACGACAAGCCTTTCCACCACGTCCAGGCCCAAAAAGGACTCGATATCGCTTCTAAATTCTGCTTGCCATTCGGAAAGACCGGCCTCCCTGTCCGCCGCTAGAGCCTGGTCTATCGTTTCAATCGGGATTGTCGGATTCATCGTCCTGGTCGAAGCCCGCCAAATAAGCGGGGCTCCAGGTTCATTCTTAGCGAAGTGGGATTTGAACGCCTCCCATAAAACCCCTTGTCTCGCATAAGGCGTTGAGATTCCGAGAAGTAAACTTCCGGGGACAGTAGCCAGGGCCGGACGTAGAGCCGCCAGGATTTCTTTGTCCGGGTTAGCCGCCCCTTCCTCACTCCGCCAAAATGCTACCTCCTCCAGAACCGCCGCCAAAACCGTGTAGCCCCTCAAGCTCCTGAAGCTGGACGTTTTCACCATAACCCGAATCCCGTTTCTCAACAGGACGGATTCCTTCAAATCGTCTTGAACCAAGGCCCGAAGTGCGGGGACGCTGTTTAAAATTCCGCCCACGTAGTGCCGGACAATGCCCGCCTGAGCTTTGTCAACGGCGATGATAAAGACATTCGGCGTTTCTCCCGGCCCTAAGAACGGCCCCCAGTCCCTGAGACAGGCCAGGAAGACGGCAATCAAGGCCGATATGAATGACTTCCCGCTCCTCCTCCCGGCTATGCAAAACGCTTCCCGGCTCTGTCCGCTAGGTGGAACCTCCCGGCCCGTGCATGAATGGAAAACCTCAAGCTCCTCCTCTGTCATCCTCAGACCGAAAAGGCTTTTGAGATACGCCCGCCATGGCCGCCATGTTTCCGGCGTCTTGAACAACGGCTTGAAAAGCTGTTCGTCATCCATCGCTTCAAGAATGTCCATTGTCACCTCACGGCTGTTGAATCTTTTCCGCTGGATAGTTACCAGGACGGCCCTCCAGGCTTCTAGAATCGTCTTTCATGCCCCGGCCTATACCTACCTAGCCACTTTCTCGCCGCCCTCGTTCCCTGAAGACAGGCTACCAATAGGAACCGCCTTCGCCGCTTTCGCCTTATCGAACGCCTTGACATAGGCCATGATGTCCGGGGTCTCCGGCTTCTTCCCGTCCAGGCCCAGGGCCGCCAAGGCAAGCCGCTGACTGTTCAGGAGCCCGAGATAAGTCTTGGCAAGGATAGGTTGAGGCTCCAACTTCCCCCGCCTTGCCTTCACTTCGTCCAGGATACCGGCCCGCCTGAAATACGCTTCGATGATTTCAATCAAGCCCTCAGTCCTCACCACTTGGCCAATGAGAACCCGCCTTTGAGGACTGTCAGTAACCGCCTGTTCTAGGGCCGTCCTGAGTTCGCCAAGGCGTTTATTCAGTGTCCTCCGGCCCCTCATACTCCCGGCCCTCATGGCCGAATACAGGCCGTGCTTAAGGCTTGCCTGGTTCCTGTCAGTGAACCGGCCCCGCTCATCCCGCTCCGTTCCCCTGAGAATGGGCTTATCTGTCATCTTTTCCTCCGTTTCCCTCAATCTGAGAATGGGATTTCACCCCGTCTTTTTGGCCTCAAATTGGATGTTACACCTATTGTCAAGCCCTGAATCACGGCCCAAATGGGACGGAAGACGAAATAAAATCCCGTTTTCCGAATAGAGACAATCCCCCCGAGAAGGTGA
>Ga0315288_10006661_pt1 | contig 14643 bp, 11 predicted proteins | sample YL17G11_20_MG_FD_203454 | JGI IMG/M metagenome (GOLD analysis project Ga0315288, IMG submission 203454) | Sediment microbial communities from Yellowstone Lake, YNP, Wyoming, USA - YL17G11_20 | ecosystem: Environmental > Aquatic > Freshwater > Lake > Sediment | place: USA: Wyoming | collected... | reverse complement strand
ATCGGCGGAGAGGTATTGGAAATGCGCAGTCAAAACAATCAAGCTGTCACTCAAATCTCTAAGGCTAATGAATCCAACAGCCTCCGGAACGGAGGGCAACTCGAACGGTTCTTCGATCTCTCTTTAGACCTCTTGTGCATTGCCGGCTTTGATGGCTACTTCAAGATGCTGAATCCGGCCTGGGAGCGGACCCTGGGCTTCACCCGGCAGGAACTGCTGGCCCGGCCGTACATCGAGTTCATACACCCGGACGACCGGATGGACACTCGGGCGGAACAAACCAAATTACTGGAGGGAGCGCCGGTCCTGCATTTCGAGAACCGATACCGCACCAAAGAGGGCCGCTACCGGTGGCTGAACTGGAAAGCGACGCCGTTTGCCGGAGAACAGGTCATTTACGCCGCGGCCCGCGACATCACCGAGCGAAAACGCCAGGAGGCGCTGCTGGCGGGAGAGAAGCGGGTGCTGGAAATGCTGTCCACCGGCGCCGGCCTGGCCGAGACACTGGAGAGCCTCACGGAAGCGGTGGAAGCCGTCACAGACGAGATGAGGTGCTCGATTCTTCTGCTGGAGCAAGAAGGCGCCCGTCTGCATCCGGTGGCCGGTCAACGGCTGCCGGAAGCATATAGCCGGGCGATCGACGGTGTCGAAATCGGGCCGAACGTGGGCTCCTGCGGCACGGCCGCCTACCTCCGCGCGCCCGTCGTGGTCGCCGACATTGCCGGCGACCCGCGCTGGGAAGCCTTCCGGGACCTGGCGCTGGCCCATGGCCTGCGCGCCTGCTGGTCCACGCCGATCTTTTGCTCGAAAGGCACGGTGCTGGGCACCTTCGCCATGTACTATGGCGAACCGCGCAACCCCAGTGAAATGGACTTGAAGGTGATCGAGCGGGCCACTCACCTGGCCGGCATAGCCATCGAGCACAAAAGGGCCGAAGAGAATCTGGCCCGGGCCCATGATCAACTGGAGGCCCGCATCCAGGAGCGGACGGCGCAACTGGCGGCCACCAACGAGGCGCTGGAGGCCGAAATCGTGGAGCGCAAGCGGGCTGAAGAGGAAATCAAGAAGCAGCAGGAATCCATCCGGCGCCTCTCGACGCCGGTGCTTCCGGTGCGGGAGCGCCTGCTGATTCTGCCCATAATCGGGGAGATCGACGCACAGCGGGCCCGGCAGCTCACAGACCAGTTGTTGCACGGCATTCGCGCCAACCGCGCCCGCGTCGTGGTGATGGACATGACCGGCGTGGCTTCGGTGGACTCCTACGTGGCCAACCACCTGGTCAGGACCGTGCGGGCGGCCAACCTGCTTGGCGCGTCCGTTATCGTTACCGGGCTTTCGCGCGAGATCACCCAGACGCTGGTCCACATCGACGTGGACCTCAGCAGCCTGACCACCCTCGGCGACCTGCAGAGCGGCATTGAAGAAGCCGAGCGCCGGCTCGGCTACCACCTGTCCGTTGTCGCGCGCCACACTGGCGCGTGACAATGGGACCCGGCCCGCGCGCATTTCTCGCCAACCCAACTGAGGCGCGACCCTTGGCGGGCGTGCGCAAAACCATCAGCGACGGGAACGCCGTTACGGTTGCGGCTCAGCCGCGAACAGGCCGGGTAAGTCATTGCAGGACAAGGGGGAAAAAAGCCATCGTTCCGCCCGCCGCTACAATCTAATCCGCGAAGGAGATCGCGATAGAAAAGGGGGGGAAGGCCGCATGGGCGACACAGAGGCACCGGGAGCCGAAACAGTTCAATTCCCGGAAGAAGGCAAGCTGCGGGTGCTCTTTGCCGGGGCAGGACCGAGGCCGGCCGGCGAGCACACCAGCCGGTTCTTCAATTTGTCGGCGGATCTGCTGTGCATTGCCGGCGTGGACGGGTATTTCAAGATGCTCAACGACGGGTGGGAGAGAACGCTGGGGTTCTCCAAGCGCCAAATGCTGGCGAAACCCTATCTGGAGTTCGTGCATCCGGACGACCACCAGGCGACGGAAGCCGAGATTCAGAGGTTGTACGGCGGCTCGGACCCGTTGGAGTTTGAGAACCGTTTTCGCCACCAGGACGGTTCGTACCGCTGGCTGTCGTGGACCGCGCGCGCCTTTCAGGCCGATCAGCTCATCTACGCGGCGGCGCGGGACGTGACCTCCCGCAAGGCCGACGAGCAGTTGCTGGCCGGCGAACGGCGCCTGCTGGAAATGATCTCCACCGGCGCTCCTCTGCAGAACATCCTGGAGGAGATCACTGTGCTGATCGAGGAACTGGCGCCGGGGCTTATCTGTTCCATTACCCTGCGCGCGCCCGACGGCGGGCATGTGTTACATGGAGCGGGTGAGCGGCTGCCGGAAGCCTACCGCAAGGCCATCGACGGCGCGCCGCTGACTTCGGACGTGTGCTCGTGCCGGACGGCCATCGCTTCCGGTAAGCAGGTGATTGCCGCCAATGTCGCCAGCCACCCTGATTGGGTCGGTTACTGCGAAATCGCGTTGCGGCATGGCCTGTACGCCTGCTGGTCCACGCCCGCCTTTTCCGCCGGCGGCGAGGTCCTCGGCTGTTTCACCATGTATTGCCGGACGCCGCGCGAACCCCGCGCCGCCGAACTGAAGCTGATCCAACGGGCCACCCACCTGGCGGGGATCGCCATCGAGCGCCGGCGCCACGAGCAGGAGTTGCTGGACCTCCACTGGAAGCTGGAAGCCCGCATCCAGGAGCGCACCGTCGAGCTCCAGCGGGCCAACGAGGCGCTGGAGGCCGAGATCGCCGAACGCCGGCGTGCCGAGGCCGAGATCCGGAAGCAGCAGGAGGCGATCCACCGGCTCTCTACGCCGGTACTGAAAGTCCGGGACCGCCTGCTGGCCGTTCCGCTGATCGGAGAAATCGATGCCCAGCGGGCGCGGCAGTTGACCGGCCAGTTGTTGGCCGCCATCCGCGCCAACCGCGCCCTGGTTGTGGTCATCGACATGACGGGCGTGGCCGCCGTAGACTCCTACGTGGCCAGCCATCTGGCGAAGACCGTGCAGGCGGCGGGCCTGCTGGGCGCCGACGTGATCGTCACCGGGCTGTCGCGCGAGATCACGCAGACGCTGGTCACCCTGGGGGTCGAACTGGGCGACATGACCACGCTGGGCGATCTTCAGAGCGGCATTGAAGAAGCCGAGCGACGGCTCGGCTTGAGGCTGTAGGCTGGAGAGCGGAGACGGCAGCTTGCGGGCCTCCTGCAGCCTCCAGTCTCCGGTCTCATTTGGCGGCGCGCAGCATGTCGCGCGCGTGCTTCAGCACCGTATCGGTGATGCGGGCGCCGCTGAGCATGCGGGCCAGCTCCGCGGCCCGCTCGTTGTCCTCCAGGCGGCGCGCCCGCGTTACGGTCCGCCCCTCCTGTTCCATTTTCTCGACGTAAAAGTGCTGGTCGGCGAACGAAGCGATCTGGGGCAGGTGTGTGACGCAGAGGACCTGGTGTGCGCCGGCCAGCGCCTTCAGCTTCCGGCCGACCGTCTCGGCCACGCGCCCCCCGATGCCGGCGTCGATCTCGTCGAAGACCAGGGTGCGCGCCGTCTCCGGATCGGCGCCTGCCCGGCGGCTTTGCCGGCCCGGCGCGCCCGATTCGGGCGCGCGCTGCTCTTCGACGGCTGTTTTCAGCGCCAGCATCAGCCGCGACAGTTCGCCTCCCGAGGCCACCTGGTCCACCGGGCGCAGCGGTTCGCCGGGGTTGGGCGAGATCAGGAATTCCGTGCGGTCGATGCCGGTGGCGCTCCAGCCGGCGCCGTCGCCGCCGGCCGGTGTCTCCTCGAGGGGCGCGAACTGGATCGAGAGCCGGGTGTTTTCCATGGCCAGCTCGCCCAGGATGCGCGCCACCGCCTTTTCCAGCCGCGCGGCGGCGGTCTTGCGGCGCCCCGAGAGTTCCCCGGCCAGTTCGCGGTAGCGCGTTGCCGCGGCCTCCATATGCTGCTGCGCCTGGCGTGCCAGCTCGTCGGAGGACTCCAGCTCTTCGAGCTGGCGGCTGACCCTTTCCAGGTGCGCCAGCACGTCCGCCAGCGACGGACCGTACTTCCGCTTCAGGCGGTCCAGCGCCGCCAGGCGGTCTTCCACCTGCTCCAGCCGCTGGGGATTGGCGTCCAGCCGCTCCAGGTAGTCGCGCAGGGAAAGGGAAGCGTCCTCGATGGCGATGCGGGCGCCGCGCAGGCTGTCGCAGAGCGGCTGCAGCCGGGCGTCGAAGCGGGCCACCTCTTCCAGGGCCCGCAGGGCGGCGGCCACCGCGCCGCCGGCCGCGCCGGGCCCTTCGTAAAGCTGCTGGTAGGCGGCTTGCACGGCCGCCTGAATGCGCGTGCTGTTGGCCAGCACCCGCTTTTCCTCGGCCAGGCGCTGGTCTTCCTCCGGTTCGGGGCGCGCCGCTTCGATCTCCTGTTTTTGGAAGGACCACAGGTCGGCCAGCCGCAGTTTCTCCTGTTCGTTGCGGGTCAGTTCGGCCAGGCGCGCGCCGGCCCGCCGCCAATCGTCAAAGGCCTCGGTTACCTGCTGGGCTGCGTCCTCCGCACCCGCATAGTGGTCCAGCAATTCCAATTGAGAGGCGCGCAAGAAAAGCGCCTGCTGTTCGTTCTGACCATGGATGTCGCCCAGCCACGGCGCCAGCGCGCGCAGCGCCCCGACCGTGGCCGGGCGGTCGTTGAGGAACACGCGGGTGCGACCGGAGACGTGCAACTCGCGCTTCACCAGCAGTTCCCCGGCGGGCTGCAGCTCGATGCCCAACTCCTCGGCCGCCCGGCGCAGTTCGCGCGGAGTGGCCGTCTGGAAGACGCCGCAGAGCACGGCCCGCTCCGCCCCGGCGCGGATGGCATCCGGCGAGGGGCGGCCGCCGAGCAGCAGTCCCAGCGCATCCACCACGATCGACTTGCCGCTGCCGGTTTCGCCGGTCAGCAGGTTCAGCCCCGGCCCGAATTCCAGCGCCAGGCGGTCGATCAGCGCGTAGTTTTCGATGTGGAGCTGCTGCAGCATAGTCAGGTGTCAGGTGCCAGGTTTCAGGTGCCAGGTCGGCCCCTGCACTCCACGGGCGGAGTGTACCATGTCCAGCAACCCCTGGCGGATTTTGGATTTCGGATGGCCTGATACCTGACACCTGGCACTTGGCTGCACCGGACATCGGCTTTGTGTTACTGTTAACATTTGGGGCGTAATTTCGAGGGGGAATTGTCTTTGGCCTTATCGCTTTTCGCAACCGTGGGCGGCAGCGAGATGATCCGCCTGGTGACCGAAACCGGCGTGGTCGCCAAAATCGTGCTGGCGATCCTGCTGATCTTTTCGGTCTTTTCCTGGGCGGTGATCTTTTCCAAGTGGTCGCGGTTCCGCCAGGCGCGCGCGCAGAGCGACCGTTTCTTGCGGGCCTTCCGGCGCAGCCGCAAGCTCTCGGATCTGGACGCCATCAGCCAGCAGTTCCGGCCCAGCCCGCTGGTGGCCCTGTTCGAATACGGTTACGAGGAGTTGCGCAACCAACTGGCCGGCGGCGACCCCACGGGCGTGCCTTTTCAGGCCGGCAGCCTGGTGGCGGTGCAGCGGGCCCTGCAGATCGGGGCCAGCGAGCAACTGACGGGGATGGAGCGCATGCTCAGTTGGCTGGCCACTACCGGCGCGGTGACGCCGTTCATCGGCCTGTTCGGCACTGTGTGGGGCATCATGGATGCCTTCCACGGACTGGGCACGGCCGGCGCCGCCAGTATCCGCGCCGTGGCGCCGGGCATTTCCGAGGCCCTGATTACCACCGCCGCCGGCCTGTTCGTGGCCATTCCCGCCGTCATCTTTTACAACTATTTTCTGCACGGGCTGCGGGATTTCGGCACGCGCATGGACAACTTCTCGCTGGAATTCCTGAACGTGGCCGAACGCAATTGCGCCGGCCGCGGCGAGCGGACAGGGAGCTAGGCTGTAGACTGTAGGCTGTAGGCTGCAACGGTTGCCATATCTTGATCGCCTACAGCCCACAGCCTACGGCCCACAGCCGTGAATATGGCGTTCACCAACCAGCAAGGGCGCACGCAGACGTCGCTGGCCGACATTAACGTCACGCCCTTTGTCGATGTGGTGCTGGTGCTGCTGATCATCTTCATGGTGACCGCGCCGGTGATCGAGTCGGGCATCGACATCGATTTGCCGCAGACGCGCACGGTCAAGGAGATGACCCAGGAGCGGGTGATTGTCTCCATCGACAGCAAGCAGCGGCTGTACATTGGCAGCGAAGCCATCAACGTGCACCAGCTTGGGCCCCGGCTGCGGAGCATGCTGCGCGACCCCAGCCGGCAGGTCGTGATCCTCCGCTGCGACAAGGACGTGCCGTTCGGCGTTTGGGCGAGCGTGGCCGACGAAATGTACCAGGCGGGCATCAAGAACATCTCGGTGGTCACCAAGCCTCTGGAGAAGCCGCCGGCACAGCAAGGCAAATGAAGTTGCGCATCCAGCTCGGGAAGCGCGCGGACCGCGAGGCAGGCGGGCCGGAACGGCTGGGGCGGCCGCTGAGCGCCTCGCTGTTCCTGCACGGGTTGCTGGCCCTGGCCGCGGTCTTCGGCGGGGTGTTGCTGGCGCCGGGCGGGCGCCACCTGTGGGGCGAGGCCGGGCTGGGCGGCGGCGCCGCCGTCCCCGTCAACCTGATGCCCTCGGTTCCCCTGCCGCCCAGCCGCGGCCCCGAGAACCCGCTGGCCTCGCCGACCAAGGAATACTATCCGGTTGAGCCCAAGCGGCCCGAGCGCGCCGCGCCTCCACGGACCTCGGCCCGCGATTTCGAAGAGTTGAAAGAGAAACTGCGGAGGCTGGAGCGGGAACGGGCACGGGAAGAACTGGCGGGCCTGAAGCGGCAGCGCGAGATTCCCGACAATGCCCTGCCCGGCTCCACCAGCAGCGGCCGCGCTTCCTCGCCGGTGTACGGCATGGCCACCGGGCAGGGCTCCGGCGGCATCGGGTTCAGCGGCGATTTCGGCTCGCTGTACGGCTGGTACGTGAGCGCGGTCAAGTCGTGCATCGCGCGGCACTGGGACCGCAGCCGCGTGGACGCCTCCATCCACTCCGCCCCCCGCGTCTACGTGGAGTTCGATATTCAGCGCAACGGGATCATGACCGGCGAGCGCATCGCCACCTCCAGCAATATCCCCTCGGTGGATCGCGAGGCGCTGCGCGCCGTGCAGGGCTGCAGCGGAAGAAGCGACGTCGGCGCCGACTCGAAACTGCCCGACCTGCCGCGCGACTACGCCGGCAAGAGCGTCCGCGCCGAAGTGTGGTTCGAGTTTAAGAAATGAGTAGACAAAAGAAGCTCTCTTTTGAACCACCAAGACACCAAGGCACCAAGTCTTTGTGCCTTGGTGTCCTGGTGGTTGTTTTGGCTCTTTTTGCCTACCACTCAGCCCAGGGCGCTCCCCAGGCGGAACGGAAGGCGGCCATCAGCATCGGCATCCCGCTGAGCCTGGAGCTGAGGAAACTGGCGGTGGCCGACTTCCGCGTCCACAGCCCGGGGCTCGGCCCGCTGGTTGAGGTCTTCAACCGGGTGGTGTGGAACGACCTGGACAACTCGGGCGTGTTCGACCTGGTCAGCAAGAGCTTTTACCCCCAGAATGTCCCCGGACGGGGGGAGGAACTGGCGGCGCCCGGAGCGTTGGCGGCCTGGGCGGACCCGCCGGTGGGCGCGCAACTGCTGGCTTTCGGCAATGCCTCGCTGGTTTCCGGCAACCTGGTGGTCGAGGGCTTCCTCTATGACACCACCGGCTCGGCGCGGCCGCAAATCCTGGCGCGGCGCTATACTGATGTGACCACGGAAGCGGCCGCCCGCGTGATCGCCCACCGCTTCGCCGACGCGATTCTCCAACTGGCCGGCGGCGGGCTGCCCGGCATCGCCGAATCGAAGATCTACTTCGTGCGGCAGGCGGGTCCGGGCAGGAAGGACATCTGGGTGATGGATTACGACGGCGCCAACCAGCGCCCGGTCACGCAGTATCGCAACCTGACGCTGACGCCCGCCGTCTCGCCGGATGGCAGCAAGCTGGGCTTCACCAGCTACATGGAAGGGTCCCCGAAGGTCTTCATCCTGTCGCTGGTCAGCATGAAGCGGCTGCCCTTTCTCAATGTCAGCGGTTCGCTGAACACCACCCCCGCCTGGTCGCCGGATGGCCGCAGGATGGCCTTCGCGGCCTCCCTCGAGGGCCACTCGCAGATCTTTGTGGCCGATGAGGACGGCAGGAACGCGCGCCGTTTGACCAGCACCGGCGGGGTCAACATTTACCCGCAGTGGAACCCCAAGACCGGCGCGCAGATCGCCTTCGTCAGCGATCGCGGCGGCCTGCCGCAGGTCTACCTGATGGATTCGGACGGCGCCACTGTGCGGCGGCTGACCGAGGGGGATGGCGACGCCGTCCAGCCCTGCTGGTCCCCCAACGGCATGACCATCGCATTTTCCTGGACGCGCGGCTTCGCTCCCGGGAACTATAATGTATTCTTGCTCGATGTCGCCAGCGGGAAGCTGGTGCAGTTGACTCATGGCGCCGGCCGCAACGAGCATCCCTGGTTTTCGCCCGATGGCCGCCAGATCGTTTTCGAGTCGGACCGCAACGGAGGCAAGCAGATTTTCACCATGCTGGCCGACGGCACCAGAGTGCGGGCTCTGACCACCGCGGGCACCAACACGGCTCCGCTGTGGAGCCTGAAATGAAGCGCTGAGTGCTGAGCGCTGAGTTTAGAAGAGCTGGGCGTCACCACCCAGCATTCAGCACTCAGCACTTGAGAAACGGGAATTCATGAGGAAGGAGAGGAAACACAACAATGAATAAACAACACCTCCGGCTCCTGGGTCTGATCTTAATTGTGGTACTGATTGCTTTTAGTGGTGCGGGCTGCAAGAAGAAGGCGGCGCCGCCGCCGCCGCCCCCGCCGCCGCCACCCAAGGTGGAAGCGCCGCCGCCGCCCCCGCCTCAGCCGACAGTCTCGCTGCGCGCCAATCCGAGCACCATCGAGCGCGGCCAATCCACGACGCTCTCGTGGGAGTCGAAGGATGCCGCAGCGGCGACGCTGGAGCCGGGCCTCGGCCAGGTGCCGGCGCGCGGCTCGATGACGGTTTCTCCGTTCGAGTCGCTCACCTACCGCATCACCGCCAAAGGACCGGGCGGAACGGCGGACGCCAGCGCGCGCGTCACCGTCAACCCCCCGCCGCGGCCGCCGGCGCCGCCCCCGCCGGTGGTGGAGGATATCCAGGCGTCCTTCAACAGCCGGGTGCGCGACATCTATTTCGATTACGACAAGTCGAATATCCGGCCCGATGCGGTGCCCGTGTTGCAGGCCAACGGCGAGTGGCTGCGCGCCCATCCCAATGCCAACATCGTGATCGAAGGCCACTGCGATGAGCGGGGCTCGGCAGAATACAACCTGGGGCTGGGTGACCGCCGCGCCACGGCCGCCAAGGAGTACCTGGTCTCACTCGGCATCGACGGCAACCGCATCCGCACCATCAGCTACGGCAAGGAGAAGCAGGTCTGCTCCGAGCACAACGAAGACTGCTGGCAGCGCTGCCGGCACGGCCATTTCGTTCTTGCCCAGTAGCGAACCAGGCTGTCGACTGACGACTGGCGGTCTGCGCTGTGTCTGCCCAGCGGCCAAGCCCCGGCGTTCTAGCGGACGCCGGGGTGTGCGGCAGCCCGCAGCCGACTGCCCTTCAAGGGAGGACCATTGTGAAGCGCGAAATTGTCTATCGCGGTGTGACTGCCGCCTGCCTGGTGGCGTTGCTGGCAACGCCGGCCTTCTCGATCTCCAAGACCGAGCAGATGCTGATCCAGATCCAGACGGTCGTCAACCAGTTGCAGAACGACATGCGCGACCTGCGCAGCGCCCTGGACGAGCGCATGGGGATGGTGCGCCAGTTGATCGAGCAATCGACGGTGACCGTCAGCAAGCTCAACACCGCCATCGACGCGGTGCAGCGCAACGTGCAGAGCAGCGTGGCCGCCCAGGGCGCCAAGGTCGATCAGGTGACCACCAACGTCCAGGCGCTGAACGACTCGATCGAGGACATCCGGGCCCGGCTGGGAAGGCTCTCGGAGCAGATGGCCGCCATGCGCGTGGCCATCGAGACGCTCCAGACGCAGCAGGCGCAAATCCAGCAGGCCGCGGCCCAGGCGGCCGCCTCCAGCCAGCCGGGCGCCCCCGGCGCCCCCGGACAGCCGGCCGGTTCCGGCGCGGCGCCTGCTCCCCCGCCCAAGGAACTCTATGACAACGCGCTCCGCGACCTGAGCAGCGGCAATACCGAGCTGGCCATGAAGGAGTTCCTCGACTATCTGCGTTACTACCCGGATACCGACCTGGCCGGCAACGCGCAGTTCTACGTCGGCGAGTCCCTCTACCGGCAGAAGAAGTACCGCGAGGCCATCGATGCCTACGACACGGTGCTGGATCGTTATCCGCGCGGCAACAAGGCCGCCGCCGCGCGCCTGAAGAAAGGGCTGTCGTTCTTCGAGCTCAAGGACCGCGCGGGCGGCGAACGCGAACTGCGCCGCCTGATGCGCGAATTCCCCAACAGTGATGAGGCCAAGATCGCCAAGGACTATCTGAAGTCGCCGTCCGCCAGCGACACCAGTGGGGGCCGAAAGGCCCCCGCTCGGCCCGTCTCCCGCCGCCGCTAAACCCTCCCTTCAACAAATAGAACACTGTTGCGGTATGTCAGCGAGAAGGGAAACACGCTACCATGCTCGGATGTTCCAGCCCTCGATGGCACGCGAGCGACCCGTGCCCCTCGCCTGTTTCATCACCTTCAGTTGCTACGGCCATCGGCTGCATGGTGCTGAGGCAGGCTCGGTCGACCGCCGCGGTCACGTTTTCGGGGCATTTCGCCTGCCGGCCGACTCTGCCCTGGAAACCCTCGAACTGGCGAACATGCGGCAAGCTCCCTACCAACTGAGTCCCGAAGCGCGCGGTTCCGTGCTCGCGACAATCAAGCAGGTATGCTCCTATCGTGGCTGGTTGCTTCTGGCGGCCCATGTCCGGACCGCTCATGTTCACTTGGTTGTTCGTGCACACGCGGCGCCCGAGCGCGTCATGAATGACTGCAAAGCATACGCAAGCCGAAACCTGAACTTGATCGAGCCAGGATCTCGTGACCGCAAGCGCTGGGCTCGGCACGGGAGTACCAACTATCTTTGGAAGGTGGAAGACGTAGAAGCGGCGATACAATATGCGGCAGAGGAGCAGGATGAGCCGATGGCTCTGTTCAAAGATGACAATTGGCTGGCGAAGCTTCGAAAGGCGACAGGACCGCGCGCCTGACAGAGCCGCGAGCGTAAGCGAGCGGGTGCTTGCGCAGCGCCGCGTTGCCACATCCACCGATGGTGCCGCTGCGCAGGCACCCGCTCGCTTACGCTCGCGGCTCGGTTGCTTTACTTGGATGCTGCCCGGGCGGGCGCGACGACAGGTGCGCGCGGTAGCCCAGGCCGAGCATGATAGCGGCAAAAACCAGCAGCACGATTCCCCACTCCGCGTTCACGTTACTGCTGGTCCACGGAGCGCGCGCGCCGGGGCTGAAGAGGCCGAAGGCGGTCAGAATGCCGCCCAGGATGGCGAACATCCATCCGATGAAGATTCGCAGGTCCGGTCCGTATCCATCGCTCATAAAACCCTCGTTGTAGCGGCGACCCCGTTTTTGGGGGGCGCCGCTACGTTCTACCAGAACTTGATATTCATCCAGGTCACGAACGCGAGCACGATCACGCCCCAGAACAGCGGCCGCCGGTACAGCGGCAGGTGGGTGCTGGGGGGCTTGTCCGACAAGGCCCAGACCAGCCCGCGCAAATCCGATTCCGCCGGCGCCTTGGTCATCAGGCTGATGACGATGGTGACCACGAAGCAGGTGGTCCAGGCGGCGATGGCGCCGTTGAAATTGGCGGCCATGTCGCTGGTGTAGTGCAGGACGTGATAGGTGTTCAGCAGGTGGTGGGTCATGGCCGCGGCGATTCCCGCCACCAGACCAAAGAACGCGCCCGGCGCCGTGGCCCGCTTCCAGAACATGCCCAGCAGGAAGGTGGCGAACAGCGGCGCGTTGAAGAAGCTGAACAGCAACTGCATGTAGTCCATCAGGTTGTTGAACTGCAGCACGATGTAAGCGCAGGCCACGCTGATCAGCACTCCCAGCACCGTCACCCAATGGCCCACGGCCAGGTAATGCCGGTCAGGCTGGTTGGGCCGGATGTAGGACTGGTAGATGTCGTAGGTGAAAACGGTATTGAAGGCGGTCACGTTGCCCGCCATCCCCGACATGAAGCTGGCCAGCAGGGCGGTGATCCCCAGCCCCAGCAGCCCGGAGGGATAAAACTGCTGCAGCATGCGGGGCAGCGCGTCGTTGTAGCCGCCGGATGAGGTGGCGATATCGGGCATCAGCGCGATGCCGATCATGCCGGGGACGATGATCAGGAAGGGGAACAGCGACTTGGGGAAGGCGGCGATGATGGGGGTCATCTGGGCAGCGGTCATGTCGCGCGCCGCCATGGCCCGCTGCACCACCAGGAAGTCGGTGCACCAGTAGCCGAACGACAGCACGAACCCCAGCCCCATCACCATCGCGAACCAGTTCACGCCCATGGAGTTGGAGCCGGAGTCGGCCAGCACCCGCCAGGAACTCACCATGCCCGGGCTGTTCAGCCGCGCCACCAGGCCTTCCCAGCCGCCGATGTGCCGCAGGCCCATGATGGTCAGCGGGGCAAAGCCCAGCACGATCAGGAAGAATTGCAGCACCTCGTTGTAAATCGACGACGTCAGCCCGCCCAGGTAGGTGTAGGCGAGCACCACGCCGGCCGAAACCAGGATGCTGGAATGGATCGACCAGCCCAGGAACACGCGGAACACCACGGCCATGGCGTACATGTTGATGCCGCTCATGAGCACGGTCATGACCGCGAAGGAAATGGCGTTCAGCCCGCGCGTCTTCTCATCGAAGCGCAGGCGCAGGTACTCGGGCACGGAGCGGGCGCGGCTGCCGTAATAAAACGGCATCATCCACACCCCGACAAAGACCATGGCCGGGACGGCGCCCACCCAGTAGAAATGGCTGGTCAGCATGCCGTACTTGGCGCCGCTGGCCGCCATGCCCATCATCTCCAGCGCGCCCAGGTTGGCGGAGAGAAACGCCAGCCCGGTGATCCAGCTCGGCATGCGCCGGCCGGAGAGGAAAAAGTCGGTGCTGGTCAGCATGTACTTCTTCAGCGTCCAGCCGATGGTCAGGACGAATGCGAAGTACACCAAAATGATGCTGTAATCGACAGGAGCGAGTCGCATGCGGTCAATCCAGATTCCAGGGCGAAGATGGGCCTGGAAACCCGCTATAGTACCCCAGCTTACGCCATCAGCGAACAACCATAATGAGGGAACCAATCCGCAGATCGCGCGGATTACGGGGATGCGACCGGCTGGTGAATCTGCGTAATCTGCGCAATCTGCGGATCGGTTCTTACCGGCGGAGCTTCTCGTCGGCGATGGGCTGGATGCGGCCCACCAGCGTCCAGATCAGCGCCGCGCAGATCAGCGGCATGACGCCGGAAGCGAAGAACACCGGGCGGTAGGAGAAATGATCGACCACTAGGCCGGTGGTCAGCCCGAACAGCATGCCGCCAAAGCCGGCGCCCATGCTGGCAATGCCGTACACAGTGGAAACCGATTTTCGCGGGAAGACGTCGGAGGGCAGGGCGATGATGGTGGCGTTGGCGCCCATGTAGCCCATGGTGGCGCACGACACCAGTCCGATGGCCAGCCACACGTTGGCGGTCAGCACGGCCGGAATGGCGCCGGTCATCAGCGCCGCGAACAGGGTGATGGTGGTCTTGCGCGCCGCGTTGACGCTCCAGCCGCGCTGGATCAGGTGGCCGCTCAGCCAGCCGCCGATCAGGTTTCCGGCGTCGGCCGTCAAGAACGGGATCCAGGCGTACATGCCGATCTTGCCCAGGTCGAAGCCGCGCACCCGCCTCAGGTATTCCGGGAACCAGAAAATGTAGAAGTACCAGACCGGGTCCAGAAAGATTTTGCTGAGGGTGAGCGCCCAAACGAAGCGCAGGCGGAAGAGTAGCCAGAAGGGCGGCTGCGGGCCGGCCTCGCGCGCCTCGTCCTTCGCGCCTTCGGTGATGTGCGCCAGCTCGGCGGCCGACAGCAGGGGGTGGTTGGCCGGTACCCGGTAAAACAGGAACCACGCCAGCATCCAGATTAATCCGACGCTGCCCACCATCACGAAGGCGGCGCGCCAGCCCCAATGCAGCGTGATGGCGGCGACCAGCGGCGGCGCGATCAGCGCGCCCACCGACGCGCCGCTGTTGAAAATGCCGCTGGCGAAGGCGCGCTCGCGCTGCGGGAACCACTCGGCCACCACCTTCACCGCTCCCGGCCAGTTGCCGGCTTCTCCGGCGCCCAGCAAAAATCGGCAGACCACCAGGCCCACAACGCCGCCGATCAGCGAATGCGCCATGGCCGCGGCCGACCACCAGGCCATGATCAGCAGGTAGCCGCGCCGGCTGCCCAGCAGGTCGATCACCCGCCCCGAAACCCCGTTCATGATGGTGTAGGCCAGCATGAAACCGAACACCGCGTAAGAGTATTCGGTGTTCGACATGTGGAACAGGTCGCGCAGGACGGGGGCCACCACCGAAAGCGTCTGCCGGTCCAGGTA
>Ga0315288_10006660_pt1 | contig 14644 bp, 8 predicted proteins | sample YL17G11_20_MG_FD_203454 | JGI IMG/M metagenome (GOLD analysis project Ga0315288, IMG submission 203454) | Sediment microbial communities from Yellowstone Lake, YNP, Wyoming, USA - YL17G11_20 | ecosystem: Environmental > Aquatic > Freshwater > Lake > Sediment | place: USA: Wyoming | collected... | reverse complement strand
CCCACACCGAGTGGGAGGGCTTCACCTTCGAGGATATCATTATGCCGTTGTTTCTCTTCATTGTCGGCGTGGTCATGCCCTTCTCATTCAGCAAGCGCCTCGACCGCGGCGACAGCAAACGCAAGCTCTACTTTCACGTGGTGCTGCGAAGCGTGGTGCTATTCGTCCTCGGAATGGTTGCCCAGGGTGAACTCTTGGCACTCGACTCGGCCAAGCTCAAAATCTACTGCAACACGCTCCAGGCCATCGCTGCGGGCTATCTCATCTCCGCCTTTATCATCCTGAATATGCGCGTTCGCTGGCAGACAGTAACCACGGTGTTCATGCTGCTCTTGTTCTGGGCCTTGATGATGCTTGTTCCCTTCCCCGGGCGCGTCGCAGACCGCCTCGACCAGGATGCAAACCTCGCCGCCTTCATTGACCGGGTCGTCCTCCGCCAATTCGACGACGGCCTGAACTACACCTGGATTCTCAGCAGCATAACCTTCGCCTGCACCGTGATGCTTGGCGTAATGGCCGGGCACGTGCTCCGCTGGCAGGTGGCGCGCCCCGGCAGGGTCTTTGTCCTTTTCGCCCTCGGCATCGCCTGCCTCGCGCTCGGCTCGCTGTGGGGCGGCTGGTTCTTCGGCATAGGTGAATTCTACTTCGGCCTCTTCCCCATCGTAAAACGGCTCTGGACCAGCTCCTTTGTCCTCTTCGCGGGGGGGCTTAGCTACCTGCTCCTTGCGCTGTTCTACCTGGTCATAGACGTCTGGGGCTTTAAGAAATGGGCCTTCCCGTTGGTCGTCATCGGGACCAATGCGATCTTCGTCTATATGGCCGCCCACCTGTGGGACTTCCGCGATATAGCCGGCGTCTTTGTCCGCGGCTTGGACCCTTTTGTCGGCCCCTGGCCGGAATTCATCCACGCAATGGCCGGCTTTGCCCTCGTCTGGCTTATTCTCCTCTATATGCACCGCAAAAAGACCTTCATCAAGGTCTAACATTTTGCATTTTCAACTTGCTTGCATCCCGATCCCTTGGGATTGATTTTTGCATTCTCAAACTGACCGCCGGTCAGTTTGAGTAAGTCAGTACCCCAGCTTCCCCCAGCAGCCACGTTGCATCCTGTGCAGATCCTCTTTGCCCTCGGTTGTGGTGGGAGTCCAGGGCGTGGGCGAGGCATCCCAGTGAGCCCTTGCATACTTTATCGTTTCCATTGCCTTCCATTTCCAGTAGTCGGCGTGCCCATCCGCGAATGCGACGTTTGTCCCGTCGCCGTGCCGAACGGGCGCGTTGTCCCACCATTTCTCCTGCCTGTAATAGACCGCATAAGCGTCCGGCGTCATGTAGCCTTCGTCGATAAAGACCAATCGCAGCGCAGGCGCAGGGCTGTGAATCTCGTTGCGGTTCTTGATGTGCGCGCCGTTGACTCCCTTGACCTCATCGTGGCAGACCGCGTTCATCGAGAACATTATCGAATAGGTCAGCGCCTCGCCTCGCCGGCCCGTCGGGCACCTATAGATATTGTCGTCCCTGGTGTAAGACCACAGCGCGCCGTCCATAATCCCCTTTATGGCCGTGTCCCAGTCGGTCGAAAGCTCATCCACCCAGGCCAGCTCCTTGCTGTGGTCGCCCCACGACATATTCTGGAAGCTGTACCCTGCTGCCCCGTTGACGATCCGGTCGGCGTTCTCGTCGGCATATATGCTCCAGGCGAGTATCAACTGCCTGACGTTGCCGAAGCACGCCGCCCTTTTGCCGTGTTCTCTGGCCCTGTTGAGCGCCGGCATCAATATCGCCATAAGCAATGCGATAATCGCGATTACCACCAACAGCTCAACCAGCGTGAATCCTCTGCGGGATATCACGGTCCTGGAACTCGACACAGGCATTTCTGATCGGATTATGGCTTTTGATGTCTTCATAACCGCACCTCTTCGTTCAGACAACTATTCCGGCAGTTCCATATAAGATTCACGATCTGAGCCTTGTGTTCCCTTGAAAACTTGCTCTAATATGCCATTTTGTTGTATCCTGAGCAGGTTTTCAAGTGTTTTTCGCCGGAGTTGCCCCGAATCCGGGACGATTTAAGTTGCATCGAGTCGTATGACCGGGGCCGATTCAATGGAAGGCGGTGCTTGTGGTTTTGAGACAATCACGGCTGTTGCAGGCCGATAAACAACCAAAAGATTCGATTGGCTGCTCCCGTTCGGGGCGTATGGGCGGACTGAAATCCCTTATGCCCAGGATCGAAGTCCTGATTCTGCTTGTCGGATTGTTGTGCACGGTTTTGGGCAAGCTGATGGTCGTGCGGTCCTACAAGCCCGAAAGCGTGGCTGCGGAGACGGCTGCGGTGACGTTTCCGGACCTGCTGTTCTTTGCCGTCGTTGCCCTGCTTGTAAGATGCCTGTACATAATCAAGCCATCGGTTCTCTGCGCACGCTGCGCGCTCTTGATCGCGGCCCTTGTGGCCGTCTGGTCGGTATTGAATACCGGCTGGCTGATAAACAGCGGCGTTCAGTTGCAGACCGGAATCCTCCTACTGTATGTCCGGGACTTTCGAAACCTCTACCCCCTCGTAATGGCTCACATGCTCGAGGACATCAGGCAGTTCGTGCTATTTGCGTTGGGAAGCATTGCGGTCTGCGTATTTTTCCTATGGCGTCTATTCAGGCCCGGCAGGATTCTCCCCAGCCGCAATCACCACGAGCGATGGGCCCTCGGCCTGGCGCTGGCAATTACTGCCGGCCTGATTGCCAGGCCCTCCGTTCAGCCGGACGCCGATTCAAGCTTCGCCGCAGACGTCTTGAATTTCAGCAGCCACTCGTACGCCTTGCTCTCCACGGTGGCCGGTCAATCCCATAACAAGTACCCCGTAAAGCACAGCCCCAACATATACCTCTCGGGCCGGCGCCAAATCGGCGCTCCCAAATGTCCCCCAAAAGACCTGCCGAACATCGTTATAGTGCTGCTGGAGAGCGTATCCCATTCGGTAACTTCCCTCTCCGGGACGGCCGAGCAAACTACGCCTTTTCTGGCGCGTCTGGCTTGTGAAGGCGTCGAGTTCCGCACCACGCGCGTGCCGATGCCCTACACAAACAAGGCCTTCTGGGCAACTCTGACCGCAGTGACGCCAACAAGCGATGTCCACAACGTCGAAGCCGTGCCCATCGACGAGCCTTACGAGGGCCTGCCCTCAATCCTCGCAAGGGTCGGCTACCGCTCAGCTTTTTTTGAAATGTCAAAAGGCAACTTCGAGTGTGCGCCTGGCTTCTTCAAAAATCTCGCGTTTGACTGGGCCTGGTTCAGGGAGAATCTCCAGGACCCCTCCGCACACATAGGATACCTGGGCGGCGATGACTGCCGGATGATTGAGCCGACCATTGAATGGGCCGGGGAAAATGGCCGCCCGTTTCTCCTAATGATGATTACGTCAATCGCCCACGACCCCTTTGAGGTCCCGCAATGGTTTGAGAAGCCAAAAGAAAAAGAATACGACAAATATCTCCAGACGATTCGCTATACGGATTATTTCCTTGAGCAGCTTTACACGGCGCTGCACGCCAACGGTCTCGATGAAAACACGCTTCTTTGCATCATAGGCGACCACGGCACCAGTTTCAGCACCGAGCGGGCAAAAGGCCGGTGGGCGCCGCGCGAGGAGGTCATCCGCGTGCCCTGGGTGATGCACTGGCCGGGACATTTAGGCCCCGGAAAGGTCGTCGAGTGGCCTTGTTCGCAACTCGATGTGGCGCCGACAATTCTCAATCTGATAGGATTCGACATTGGCAGTGCTGGCTTTGACGGAAGGGACGCCCTCGCAGAGCCGAATTCGCTCCGCCGGCTTTACTTCTCGTCTTTGGTGCCCGGCAGCCCCGCCGGGTTTGTCGAAAATGGCAGAAAAGTCGTCTTCTGGCCTTACATCAATAAGGCGTTTGAATACGATCTAACGACCGACCCGCAGGAAAACGACCCTCGGACAATCCCCGCCGACCAGATAGAGCAAATCAGGGAACAAATCACTCGGTGGGAATCGGAATCGCAGATTGCCGTCGATGCAAAAAAACATGCGAAGCGTTTCTTGTATTCTCACTGGCAGACATACAGCGCCGGCCGCCTGGCGTGGGCCTATTACGTCCCGTGAGTCGCGGCATAAGGGCGATAGGCATAGAGAGCATATATGTTCAGTCGTCGAGAGCCAAATTCAGATAAAGTCGCCGGCGCAGTCACAAGGCTTGTGATTCTGCTCGGCCTGTTTATCTGGATGTTCCGCCCTGAGCTGACCAGGATAGCCTCAACTGCCGCCGGCTCCAGCGACTGGGTGCATACGTTGATAATCCCCGTTATGATAGCGCTTTTGGTCTATCTGCGGCGCGCCGCCCTGGTTGAGAAGCTGTCCGGCGGTTCACCCTGGGGGATTCTACTCTTGACCGCGGGATTGGCCCTGTACGCCGCCGCAACCTGGCCCTTCAGCTACGGATACATACGCGATATTGCAATGATACCCGTTCTGGCCGGCATCGTGCTCGTCGCTTCCGGGTGGGGAGCATTGAGGCTTTCTTTGCCGATGCTGCTGCTCGTAATGCTGGCGATTCCTCTCGGCCCCCGGATTTACGCCCGCCTGATCATCCTCCCTGAGACTTACACCATACAGGCCGTCGCCGCCGTTCTCGGGGCATTGCCGGGAGTCGATACGGTGGTAAGAGGCGTTGATGTATTCTTCAAATCCGATTTCGGTTCCGGCGTGGTCGCCCTGGCCGAATCCAACCGCGGCGTCAGATTGCTGCCGGCTTTCGCTGCGCTCGGTGTATTCGTCGCGTTCTCAAGGATTAGGTCTATCCGCCGGCTTGTTATTGTTGCATGCGCGGCTGTACCCATTATCCTCTTCTGTAATTTCTTCCGGTTTTTCTGCTGGGGTGTGCTGGATGTCTATGCGGTGGATAGCCCCGCCGACCCGCTGCCGCGAAACGCATCGACCATACTATCTTTGCTGCTTGCTTATGTTCTGTTTGCATGCGTCAGTTCAGCCAAATTGAACCTTTTTGTCGATGTAGGCCAGGGCGCTCCGCGCGGGGAGGCTGCCAATGAGTAGGAGAGGAAACGGCGTGTCGCTGTCGAAGTCTCTGCTCTCCGCAGGGTTCCTATTCTCAGCGTCTGTGCTCGGCGTCGCCGCCGTAGGCCTGCGTCCGGGCGTCGAAGCCTTGTCCAAGCATTATGCCAAAGAGCCGATCCCCGTTCGCAAGCCGTTGAGCGAATTCGATACGTCGCGCCTGCCCTCCTTCGCGGCCGGCTGGGCCCGCGAAGATATACCTCCCGAGGAGATTGAAACCGACCAATTCGCCATTATGCGCCTCACCCGCCGGCAGATTGCGCAAGGCCCCAAGGAAGTGGTCCTGTTCGTAACATATTACAGCGACCCGAAAAGCAAAGTCCCCCATACCCCCGATGTGTGCTATCGTCAGGGCGGTGCGATTCTAAAGGAAATGAAGAACATCGTAATTGACGTTCCCGCGCTTGCCCAGGGCCGAGAAGTGAAGGCTCGCTTGTTACTATTCCAGCAGCAAACATACAATCAGGCCGTAATCTTTTGCTTCTATGCGGATGGCCGGTTCAGGCACAGCCGCGAGCAGGTCAGGTGGCTTATAGGCATGCCCGGCAATCGCCACGTCTATTTCAGCAAGATTGAAACGGTTGCGAATTACCCTAAGGACGCGAGCCCCGATTCCGCCATCGAACTGTGCAAAACCCTCTTTCGTGAAGCTGTGCCGCTATTGATATCCGAACACTTCCCCACCGTCGAGCAGCTCAGGCGGTAGCGGATGGTTTTTGCGCTCGACGGTCTCTTGCGACGATGATGGCGCTGTGCGCAAGAACGATAAGAAGCACCCCGCCCGCCACAAGCGCGATATAGCTTCTCGGCTCCGCAGCCGGCGTCCACACATCCGCAAGCTCGGCGGTCTGCCCCGATTCAAACTTCACTCTCGCCGCCGCACTGCCTAAAATCGCGCCCTTGCTGCTGACGCGCATCGAGAACTCGCCCGTTTGGCCGGGCGCGATGCCCTTTGCCGGAATCTCGGTCCACGCCCGAAACCTCCCGCCGGAACTGTCGATCTGCCAGTCTTCCGGCGTCTCGAAGTTGTACGCCGCGTGCTGCCCCACCTCGAAGGCAACGATGGCCGAACTGCCTGAATTCTTCACCTTGTACGTATAGACGTTTGACTGGATGCCGACCGTGATACTCGCCTGTCCATCCTTAAATTCCGCCTGATTCGCCGGCGCGCTCGCCTCTTCGCGCCCGCCCCCAAAAGCGAGACTCCAGATTGCACACAAGGCCAGCATTGTGATTCCAAGCCGCTGCTTCATATCAATAATCAATAATCAGTCTTCCCCATCCGTCAAGATAGCCGTCACGCTAATCCTCCTCGCACCAGTGCAGGCCCATGATGCACAGGTCCCGTAAGTCAACGATACAGTCGCCGTTTATGTCGCCGGCAACGATGGTTTCGCAGCCCGGCTTGCCGAAGTATGACTTACTTGCCTCCTCCGTGCCGCCATACGCGCCCATATTGATTCGCCCGCCGTTGGGGAAAGGCTCAAGCCCGATGGGACCCATCGGGTCGCCCGCGTCAATACACGGACTCGTCACTTCGTCTATCGTCCATCGTCCCTCGTTCGTATCCCACCTGCCCGCCTGCGACTTCAAATGGTAATCGCCATTATTTGGATCGGCGAAGCACGGATCGGCATCGATATTCCCTTCACCAATCCACCCGCCTCCGATATCGCTGTGTGTGACTCTCAAACCGGGCCCCTCAGTCCAGACTTCGCCAACTCCATTATCCCAGACTATTGAATTGGTGACTGCTGCCTCCTCGCCGTTCTCAACTCCGGTGCGTCTCCACAGGATCCCCCCTCTGTTCCCCAGGATCGTGCAATTGATGATGGAGGGATTCCCCCCCAGAAGGTCTATGCCGCCAATTCCGCTGTTGTTCGAGATAATACAACCTGCGATTGTGGGCTTCCCAAGGAAGGAGTGAATCCCCCCTCCAAATTTGGCCGAATTACCGGATATGATGCACCTGCGAATTGTCGGACATGAATTTTCCCGTACGCAGACTCCTCCGCCCACATTGAACAAGCCGAAACCGCGTGACAACTTCAGCCCAAAACCGTTTGTGATCGTCAGCCCAGCTACGGTCGAATCCCGTAGTTCGTTGCTGCGGAAGTAAAAACCGCAGTGTGGCTCCTCTTCTGTCCCGTTGGGATCAACGATGGTCGTTCTCACGACGATGGGATCATTCGGATCGAGACTACGAACAGTAACGGGTTTACCCTTGAAATCAATGTCCCGATTCCCTGCTCCCATGTATCTACCGGGCTGAACCACCACAGTATCTCCGTCGTTGGCATCGTCTATCGCCGCCTGGATGTTGTTAAAATCCGCCGGACCATCGTCATCAACGGTGATCACTCTCCCGTGACAAACGGCCGCAGTGCATAACACACCCAGCAGTACAAGGATGAGCGTTCTCATACCAATTCCCTCTGAAACGTGCGTCTATCAAGTCAATCTATTATACCTATTTTCCATTTTGATAACAAGTCAAAGTCTCGTCAGAACAAGGTATCACCTTAGAAATTCACCGGAAAACGCATCGACGTAGACATGACTCCTGCCGTTTACCTCGAATCCCCATGCAGGCACCAGGTACTGATACACGTCCTCACTTGGTGGACCATAATAGAACAGCTTTATATCAGTGATTGCATACCCTCCGCTCGCCTGGAGAAAAACGCCCGGAATGTTCTCGATGGCCACATCCAGTACATCCTCGGCTGAGATGACCTGCATAGCGTCCCCGACCGGGCCGACAATTGTCCGCCAATGTCGATCGAACCAGACAACTCTGTCTCTCTCGATGCCCACAAGGATGCGATCGCCCACAACATCCATGCTCCCAATGCTGTGGTTGTATTCAAAGAAGTACTTTTTGACATACTGACGCCATGTCTCTTCCGGCTCAGAGGCATTATACGTTCCCGCATTCTGCAGAGCGCTCCTCCATAGATTCGCATCGCTGGGCATGCCGCCCCCAGCGTCTTGTACGAATAGTTCAGCCGCATCTCTCGCCTCCGTCTTGCTCATCAAGACCGGTCCATCGTCTTGGAGATGTTTCGCGAAACGTGATCGACCCGTTTTGTCAAATCGGGTACAGTCAAAACCGGATGGATCGTAAGGGCCCAGTGTAGGTGTTTCTCGCAGCGCTTCTACAAGGTGGAGAAATGGTCGTTCGGTGGGAATATTGTAGTCTATGGTCACAGCTGCTTGCCCAAATCCCACGGATGCTCCTTTGAATCCACCGCCCCATTCATGCACGTTCGGTTCATTATCATCCTCAACGTACCATGTGTAGTACATTGCGGGATCGTTCGTGTCCTCCGTTACGTCATCAAGGTAATCGTCTTTGTTCTCTTTGTGAAAGAGAGCTGCCATTCCCCATTCAACATCTGTCACTTCCAGGGCGGCGGCCATCCACGCATCCAGCACTGTCGTCCCGTTGCCCCGAATTGCTTCACAGAATTCAACCATCACATCGGGTGCCTCGAAATAGAGAAGGTCGGCCGATGCCAAGATCCCATGACAGTTGTTGACGCCCGAACCACGAACCAGCGCGTCATCCCAGAAAGTGACCCATGCTGTCGCATCAGACTCCGGCAACATTCGGTGCCAAGTGTAACTCCCGTACTGACCGAGCACATTACAGGACCAGAATATAGCCCATTCTATGTCAACCGTCCAGTCAGCAGGTGCGACACATGGGTCATTAGGCTCATCGGGATGGTCATTAGGTTTGTACAACTCGAAGTAGTCCGTCTGCTCGCCAATGTTCCCATAGCCTCCATGGGAACTCTGAAAAAGGATGTCCGCAGGGAAGGATGACTGTGAATTCCCAACGTCTTTTATGAAGTCAGCGAATCCATCGGTTTCTCCGCGTTCCTCTCCACCGTCCCACCAGTGATAGTCTCCAGGATTGTTTGGTTCGTCCTTGTCCAGAAACTCGTCAAGTTCGTCTGCTGCCCCGTCAGCCGCCTCTTGCTGAGGTGCTTCCAGAGCAATAGTTATCGTTGCAACTTCCCCACGGTCCACTTTCGCCCCGGGCACGCCTTTTACGTAGAGGGTCTCTTCGTTGAGGACCTTGAGCTCGCGATTGGTCTGATTGCTGTCTTCGGCCAAGTGAATGGCCTCGCAGTGGTAGATCCCTGAATTGTTGGCGTCCTCGGTGAAATCGACGGTAATCCCGTTATTCGGGTCGGAATCGCTGGTTATCGGAATATTCTCCAACTCGTCGGCGCATGTCCTGTCGCCGCCCCCGACTTCTGCTTCGATATAGAGATTCGGCTCGCCGTACCCGCCGGTTCCGAGCCTGTGCGTGAAGTGCACTTGGCAGTTCCGCAGGCCTTCTCCGTCGTTGTCGTCGTATGCATCGGAGGTAAACACCCTGACCTTCGGCTGGAACTCATAAGCGCCCATATCGATCCGCGCAACACCGTTGCTGTCCCAGTCCCCGTCGATGAATCGATCATCCCCGCCCACGTCCGTTTGTCCGACGTCGTTGGCGTCGCTGTTCGGATCACCGGCGTCGATGCACGGCGAATTGGGCTCGATATGAAAATCATTGGCGTCCGCATCGACGAAGCACGGCTCATTCGCATCCCCGCTGATATTGCCCGTGCCTGAAGCGTCGTTCGGGTCCTTAATGCAGCTATATGTCGCGGTGCAACTGACCAATTCGCTGTTGCTGCCATTGTCCCAGATAATGCAGTTGCTAATCGAAGGAGTATTGCTGAGGAAGTGCCTGGCAATGCCGGTGCTCGAGTTTGAGACGACGGTATTATTGCTTACCACGGCCTGCGATGAGCTGTTGTAGACGGATATCCCTGTGGCGTTGTCGTATATGAGATTGTTCACGATCAGTGGACCGGCGGTCTTATAACAGTATATTCCTGTTCCGCCGTTATTTCGGATGATGTTGTCTCGAATGTCCGGCGCCGAATTGGTCGCGGCCCAGATTCCAAAGTTTTCGTTGTCCTCTATGAAGCAGCGGCTGATTACAGGGCTGCACGATCCGCTACAGAGCACACCGCAGTGTGCGTTGCGAATGGTAAAGCCGGTCAGCATGGAATTGGCGTCCTCGCCGTTTTCAAAAACGACGACGGTCGTGTTCGGGTCGTTGGCGTCGATGATCGTATCGGCAACGACGCCCCAGTCTTCGGGGTTTGTGCTCGTCACCGTGCAGGCCACGCTGTTGAAATCGATGGTCTCGTAGTACGTCCCCTCCGCAACAATCACCGTATCGCCGCTCCCGGCCGAGTCGATCCCCTTCTGAATCGTCGCAAACGCCTCTTCCCACGACGATCCGTCGTTCGCGTCACTGCCGCCGACTGCCACGTAGTACGTTGCCGCCTGCGCGCAGACCCCAGCGAGGACCAGGATTACAACAAGTATCGTTACAACGGTGTTTCTCCCATTCATTCCGTTTCTCCTTTGCCGGGCGTGGTTGAATGTGGAGGTTCCTCTCTTGCCGCATCTACGCCTGTTGCCCAGCCACTAAAGCTACACAATCCGAGAAACAGCACACGACTTCATTTTCTATTGTACCGCGCAGCGCCCCGCTCGGTCAATAGGGAAAACGACTTTTTTCAGAAAACTTTCAGAAAAACCGGAGACTGTAGCAGAGTAACCGGGCAATATCTCCGCAACTACTTATGCGTAAAGGCATTACGTACACATTCGCTTTTCGTTGTTTGCTGTTTTTCGCTATAACTTGCCTGATCTTCGTCTTTTCCCAACAAAAGAGAGCTTTCGCACGAAGACTACCATATTCAAACTAAGCAGTTTCCCGGTAGGCTTGGTACACTCTCAAAAACCGCCCCCGGCTTCTATTTCAAATGATTATACCCATTCTGTGGCGTGTTTTCAAGTGGAATCCCGCTGCATCGCCAATCAGGCAGTCAGTAATCAATAATCCACCTATGTTTGACGACGTTCTTAACAAGATCAAAACCGTTTGAATTCAAGGTTGAGCATCTCTGCGTTCACTTCTGCGGCCGGCTCGGTTGAAGATAGGGTTTGCCCCGGTTGTAAAGCTCCAGTCTTTCCTGTATGGTCTTTGCCAGTGCCTCGTTGCCGCCTTGATTCGCCAACTCGATCGCTTCCCTGGCCGTAGCCGCCGCCTGGGAAAATTTACCGCCGGCCGCATACGCTGCTGCGAGCGTATCCAGCAGTTCGGGCGCCTTACGTTCGGTCAGCCGACAGGCCTTCTCGGCCAATTCGAGGGCCTGCGGATAATCGGCAACGTCGCTATCGCCGGTCGCGAGCATCCAGGCGAGCAAGTTCAGGATTGCTGCGTTTTCGCTCTGGGTCCGCAAGATCGTACGACATTCTTCAACCGCCCGCAAGAACCGTCCCCCCCTAAACAGCGCGTCGGCAAGCCCCATCCGAGTTATCGGATGATCAGGCCTGATCCGCAGCGCTTCATCGTAATGCTTGATTGCAAGGTCGTACTGTCCTTTGGCATGGAGGACCCGAGCAAGGTCAAGGCGGGCAGAAGGATTCTCCGGTGCCAGTTCAACGCTGCGTTCAAGGTGTTCGCGCGCTCCGTCCATGTCCCCTTGTCTCACCATCGCAACGCCAAGGCTGTAGTGCGCCTCTGCATAATCAGGATTGGTATCAAGCGCCTTTCGATAGCTCTGTATCGCTTCTGCAAGCATGCCCTTCTGCTGCAATGCCACGCCAAGGTTGAAGTGAGCTTCACCATGAGACGGCTGGATGGCAATTGTATTGCGGTAATGCTGAATTGCCTCGTCAAGTCTCTCTTGCGTCCTCAGTATGTTGGCGTAATTGAAGTGAATTTCCGCAAGACCAGGATCAAGCTCCAATGCCTGTTTGTACTTATCCACCGCCTCATCGAGCCTGCCCTGAGATTGAAGCACAGACCCGAGGTTGCCGCGGGGCATTCCGGAATCTGGATCAAGCTCAATCGCCTTCTTAAAACACACCGTCGCCTGATTAACGTCGCCGGTCTTAAACAAAATATAACCTTTCTCATTATGCGCCTTGGCATAAAATTCGTTTAGCTGTATGGAATTCTCCAATTCGGCAAGAGCCTCTGGGTATTGGCCCTTCTCACGCAGCGCCAACGCATTCTTGAAGTGACGATAGGACTCCTGAATAGGCACACTGATCGAGGCTATCGCATCGGGCGAGTTATTGAGAAACTCGGGAATATTTACCGCCCTGTTGTCGGCTGTTGAATTAGGTATAAAGATTGGCGGGCTGTCGTTGCCGTCCTCGTCGATATGCGTTAGAAACATTTGTGTAAATGGGGAAAAACCTTTGGATGAAAAAACCATCCATCGGTCGTTCGGAGAAAAACTGTGCCACGAATTCATAACGGCAAGGTTGCAGTTCATCCGGCGCGCCTTGCCGCCTTCCGCCGGCACGATGTACAGCTTGCTGTCGGGCCGCATTAGCTGCCCCTTCTCAGACTGCACAAAGACAATCCATTTGCCGTCCGGCGAGTATCGGGCGAATGAGTTGCTCATCCCGTTGCTCGAAGCACCCTCCAGCGGCTTGGGCTTGCCGCCCCTTCCGTCATTGAACGCTATAACGTAAAGATCGTACTGTATGAATGTCTCCTTCGGATCGCCGACATGCGTTGGCACCGCCTCGCTCTCGTAATTGTCTTTTGCCGGAGCCCTTGAAAAAACAATTTTATCGCCGTTTGGACTCCAGCAGCCGTTCACGTGGACGTACTCAACGTCATCAGCCCCCGGAAGCGCATTCATCTGTCCCGTGCTCTTGTCATAGATTACGAGAATCCCCCTTGTAGGATAGAATGACTGCAAAAATCGAAAATCCGCGTAGTTCCCTACAAACACGGATTCATTCAGCGTACTAATAACGTACCTGCCGTCCGGCGAGACCTGAGAGAACATGCCAATAGTCTTCTGTCCCTTTATGGCTCCTCTGTATGAGTTCCAGCTAATTATATCGTCTGCTGTAATCACAATATCTTTCTTGACCTTGGTAATAGCGTAGGCACCCTTATCTCCCTGGGGACCGTCCATATCCATCGCCAGAATCGAACCGTCCCGCGAAAAAGAATGGCAGTTCCCGCATGTGGGCATATCCTTGAGTACTACCGGGGCTGAGGCCTTCGAGATGTCACGCAAACGCCACGAGATCAGAGGCAATGCTTCCGGGGCAAGAGGCTTTATCTGACCCTTCTTGGTCATAGAAGGCATCAGAGGTACGTCTCGGTAGAAGATTGGAGCGCCGACGGCGTCTCGTGACGTTGCGATTCTCACTGTACCACGGGACAACACTTTCAGATCGTTCCGGTCTATCCCCATGATAGTGATTGTCGCAGGCGCTTCGACGGAGTTTGCCTTGATTAGCTCCCAGGTCGCCTCATCCGGGGACCATGCCCTGCTTGAGAGATCATAGTCGCTGGGTTTGTAATGTTCATTGGCGGGACTGACCGCCTCCGGATCAATTCTCCGCTCGGGTAACCGTCCGCCGGTAAGGGCATAGATATGATGAGGGCCCGTATCCAAAGAAGAATCCACAAGCCAAAGCCCGGCGTCCTCGGCGTCATCATGCCAAAGAAATCTCGGCGCCACAATCTCCGGCGGAAATATTGATCCTTCAAACGGATAGTCAACCACTATGCGCCGATAAGATCCCGTCGGCGTCATGCCGGCGAGTATCGCCTTTATTACTGCGTCCGGCGACTGCGCAGCCGGCAATTCCGTATTCACGTCCGAGATTATTAACACATCTTCCTCAACCGACCGATTGTCCGGCAGGCGCATGACGAGGATTGTGCAGAGGCCCACAATTAAAACCATCGTTAATAGTGCAATCAATGTCCTGCGTACAGCGTTGTTGTCCATATTCCTTTTCCGCATGCGAGTGTGTCAATTTCCTTTACCGAGGCGTTTCAACCCGTCAATCAATTGTCAATTGCCTACGCCAGGCCCAGCCGCTCGGCCTCCTCATACAGGCCGTAACGTTTCATTTTCTTGAACAATGTCGTGCGGTTTATTTGAAGCGCCTTGGCCGTCTCCTGCCTGTTCCAGTGGTTGGCCTCGAGCGCCCGGCGGATAATATCCTTCTCCGGCCCTGCCAGTGCATCCTTCAGGCTCATCGGCCTATATTCCTTTCTGTCCCGGCTGCGGTCCTGCTTAATCGAGTCCGGCAGGTCATCGGCCCCTATGAACTTGCCCTTGCTCAGCAGCGCCGCCCGCTCGATTACATTCTCTAACTCGCGGATATTGCCCGGCCACGAGTACCGCTCCAAGTGCTCCATCGCCTCGTCGCTAAAGCCCAGCTTCTCTCTGTTATGCTGGGCCGAGTACATCTTCAAAAAGTGCCCGGCCAGCAGCCTGACGTCTCCGACCCGCTCGCACAACGGCGGCAATTCTATCTTGACCACGTTTATCCGGTAATACAAGTCCTCCCGGAACCTGCCCTCCTTTACTTCCTCGTCAAGATTGCGGTTTGAAGCCAATATGATTCGCGTATCAACCGTTATTGTCTTGTTGCTGCCGACCGTCTCGAACTTGCGATCTTCCAGCACGCGCAGCAGCTTGGCCT
>Ga0315288_10006659_pt1 | contig 14644 bp, 21 predicted proteins | sample YL17G11_20_MG_FD_203454 | JGI IMG/M metagenome (GOLD analysis project Ga0315288, IMG submission 203454) | Sediment microbial communities from Yellowstone Lake, YNP, Wyoming, USA - YL17G11_20 | ecosystem: Environmental > Aquatic > Freshwater > Lake > Sediment | place: USA: Wyoming | collected... | reverse complement strand
CGTTTATAAATAGTGTCCAACATTTTCGGTGTTGCAGTATCTATGTTAAAGCATCGTTATATTTATGAAGAAGATTGTAACGATGAAAGGAGCATGAGAAAAAACAAAGATGAAAAGATATATTTTTACGTCAGGAAAAGTTTTTTCAAGCGCATGGGGATTTTCTTGTTGATCATCCTGATGATATTTCTATGGCCGTATTTTTTCTCGAATCTCAATATTGATAAAATTACGTATAATTGTGTTTCCTATTGTAGTAGTGGGTTGGGCATTCTCTATCAAGTTCCGTGTTCGAGTATAGTATATTCGAACATTTCTGTACCTCCAGATATTTTAGGAGATACTTGTGAATATTACAAGATCGGATTATACGGTTTACTCGGATTCGGTCTATTCGTAATAATATATCACGCGGGATTCATTATTTTAGTCTATCTGTATTTTTTTTATCGATGGTGATTTTCATATGGCCAACAAATCAAAACAGAAAGGGAACGCGTTCGAATATGATTGTCAGGCATCATTGAAGCAGATCATGCCAGATATTTACAGGACATCAGAGCGCGGGTATCAGATGCAGTATGACCTTCGCTCTGAAAAAGAAAATTCTGTTTTTGAATGCAAGCGTCTTAAGGCGATCACATGGAATAGCCTGGAAAAATTCTATCGGGAGCTTGAAAATCTCGTCGGAAAACCGAAAGCATATTTGCTTTTCCAGTCGAATTTCCAGCCATGCCTTGTTTTCTACAGGGATTTTGATGATCATCATCTGCATATAAAGAGATTCGAGGATGTTTTCAATGTTCCTTTCATCAAGCACGAATCATCGAGGAGAAAATGAAATTTTATTTTTTAATCATTGCATTATTTTTATTGACAGGTTGCTCTATCCAGGAAGGGAACACAAAAGACAGGGTCGCTGGATATGATATAGGTATTTTCTGGGGCCATCTATATCTTGTCAATGATCATAAGACAGTATATTGTTTTGATAAATCAATGGCGGAGAAGATCAAGGATATGGAAGATATGAATGAGACTGTCAAGGTCAATTACAAGAAAGGTCTCCTGTTCACGGCTTTTTTATGCGGTGCAGATGATTCATATGAAATTGTCAGGGTCGTGAGTATAGAATGATGGGTAGTGCGATATTGATTTTTGCAATTATATTATGTTTTATTCTTATTTATGCTTTTTATATGTGTTTCATCCGGAAGGATTATAGTTTTTTCCTGCTGTTATTGTTTGTTTCGGTATTAGAGATCTATCTGGTTTTTTGCATATGTTTTATTTCCGTCAGAGATTGCGCTCCCAATGGGCATTATATTATGACAGATTTGACACTGTTCAATAGAATAGGGTGTGATTTCAGATATCATTATGAAAAGATAGAGGGGTCGTGCTTAGAATATGATAAATGGAATGATAGTTGTATATCATATAATTACATATATAAAAGTCTTGATAATAGATGAGAATAATCACTATTGAGAAATACCGTATCAGATGGATATGTAGATATTGTAACCATGAGCATATAACACGGAAATACGGCCCGGTTCTATTCTATATTGGAACGAGAATAATCCAAACCCATAATTTTTATAAAGGATAGATTTTTCATGACATCTCATGAAGAGGCTGCAAAAATTTCTCAGGGATCGGGGTATTAAGGAATTAACGTCAAGAAAGCAGAAATTAGCCTTCGGGCGGTACGAAAAGATCGGCAAGCATGTCAGGTATGAGGTTAACATTGACGGCCAGAAACGGGTCATTATAGCGCATAAGCGCAAGGATATGGTTATATTGAGGGATTTCTATACGTTGGATGTCTTGGCAACCACGAAACGATATAAACTGACCAAGATCCGGTTCGAAAAGAAGCTTGTCATCAGGCAGAACGTCAAATATCTTGAATATCCGATAAAACTGCGTTATCTGCGCAGGATCCCGTTGACAAGGAAAGAGCTGGTTTATTATAGCCGGCCGCAAAGAGGCGCAGGCCAGGTATATCTCAACATAACGTTTTCCAGCAGGTATCGCAGCATGATTGCAGAAGGCGGGAGCCGCAGGCCGAGATCAATGAAGGTCTTCTCAGAACGCAATCGTGCTTATGATGAAGCGTTCCAGGGCGCTCTGAGCCAGATCGATTTTTCATATGAGGATTATACAGTGAACTGGCTGTATTACGCATACTATGAATCATTATAGGGATTATTCCACACAACAAAAAGCATTGTCTGAGAAAATAAAGAGATTCCGTACCAGGCAGTGGGCACTTAGGAAATATTGGCTGGAATTAGACCTTAAAATAAATTATCTGAAGAGGAAGCTCAATGATGATATCAGAGGAAAAAATCATAGCCGTTCATGAAGATTTCACGCCTTTCGTGTTGAGATTCGGTATTTTTTATTGTGTTGGTACATACCAACACAAGGAAAACCGGGTCTGCATCAGCAATATTTATGCGCGGGGAAGGATGAAATATTTCATGGATTACTTGATCAAGAAATTCAACACAAGGAAAATATTATTTTTCTGCGTGATGAATTTCAATGCTTTTAGCAGATTAAGGGGTTTCAATAGAATCATAATCCTGTATCACGGCGATGCGGTCGAATGCCTTGAAGGAGAATGGGAATGATAATAACCAGAGCGACAGCAAATTCAAATTCCCAGACATTCAAGATCAAACCCATAGCGGAACTTCTCAAGAAGTACAATGTCGGTACGGGCTGGATAGATCCTTATGCCGGGAACAATAGTATGGCTGAATTTACAAACGATCATAATCCTGAAAAATCTGTAAAATATCATATGGAGGCCATAGATTTTATCAATCTATTCCAAGATAATTTATTTACCGGGGGATTGTTCGATCCGCCATATTCATATCGTCAGGTAAGCGATCATTATAAAGTCATCGGGAAGAAAGCGACACAGTTGGACACATCGACCAATTTCTATAATCGCGCTTTAAACCCGTTGGCAAACAAGATCAGACCTGGCGGATATTGCATTTCTTTCGGATGGAACACGAACGGTATGGGGAAGAATAGGGGTTTTGAGATCGTTGAAATATTGATTATCGCTCATGGTCAGCATCGTAATGATACATTATGTGTTGTGGAGAGAAAATGCGCATCTTAAAACGTCTCAAGCAGGGGTATGTCAACAAGAAGAAAATCTACGGGTTCGATATCGAGACATGGCACGAGCGGTCAGATGTCGGTATAAAACAGCATTTTCTTATGGGCTCTATAGTCGGTGATGATTTCCAGAGGACGTTCTGGGATCAGGACGAGATGCGATCATTTCTTCTCAGTAAGCCCATGCGTCAATCCCAGATCTTCGCGACGAACCTCGATTTCGATTTCAACATGCTTTTCCACGAGAGCAGGTATATCTTCAAGAAGATCATCAAGGATGGCTCTTTGATCTATGCGCAATATATCAAAGATAAGCATTACGTTGAATTCCTTGACACATGGAATTACACGGGCAAGATCAGTGTTGAGAAGATGGGCGAACAACTTAAGAACTATAAGAAAATGGTCAAACCGAAAGCATGGAAAAAGGATCTTACAGACGAAGAAAGGGATTATCTGATAGAATATAATCTTGCTGACAGCATGGTGACATATGAATATGCCAGGCAGATCAAGGAATTTTTCAATTTCCTCGGCTGTCGCATGAAAATAACGATTTCAAGCGCCGGCCAGGACAACTGGCGTAGGTATGACCAGCCGCAGGATCTGTTCCAGGAGAAAAAAGAGATTCTGGACAAGCATTATGAAGCTGGGATCCACGGCGGAAGGTGTGAAGTATACATGCGCGGGAACGTCCTTCCTGGCATAGAAAAATATTATTGGGATTTCAACAGCAGCTACCCGGACAGCTGCATGAAAGGGACAGATGATAAAGGATCATATCCTGACCCGAACACGTCAAGATATCTCGATGGCGGGTCTGTCGATCTTATAGAGCAATATGAAGGGATCAGCAAGATCGATATTTTCGTGCCATATCGGAAAATCCCGGTCTTGGGTGTCGTCAAGGACGGGAAATATATCTTTCCTTATGGCAGCCTGTCAGGATGGTTCACGAACGTCGAGATAAGGGAAGCGATGATCCACGGCGGGAAAATAAAAAAAGTTTACGAGATGATCTATTATACCGGTTATTTCAAGCCGTTTGTCACGATCGTCCCGAAATTGTATGCGTTAAGACGGAAATTCAAGGAACAGGATAATGAGGTATTCTCGAACCTTGTCAAAGTCATGATGAATGGCGGGTTGTTCGGGAAATTCGGCCAGAGAATGAAAGGCAGGGAAGATGTGTATGATGAGCGCGAAGTCTACGTAGATAATGACCGGATGCTTTACGTGTATAAATTCGGTGAGCGGCATTATCTTGAGGCTCCGAGATTGTCAAACGGGTATATCTATGACAAGGTCAACATAATCGAGAAATATCCTGTGTTCATATTCCCGATCCTGGCATCATATACTACGGCATTGTCAAGACTGAAGCTATTCAGGAAAATGTCCCAGAACGAGGATAAGATGATATATACAGATACAGATTCCCTGGTGACTACGGAAAGCCTCTATGAGAACAGCACCGATCTTGGGAAACTCAAGCTTGAATATCGGTTTACGGAAGGTATCTTTGTCTGCCCCAAGCTTTACATGATCGACGGGAACGTGAAAAGCAAGGGTGTCGGGAAGAGAATGACAAGATCCGATTTCGAGCGTCTCCGGAGGAAAGGCATAAGATACAATCATTTCATAAAGATGAAAGAATCCGGTGTCAGGAAAATCCCGTTCGCGACAATCCAGACAATAAGGAAGCATATGAGTTTCGAGGACAATAAGCGTGCCTGGCCGGCGAGATATGACGGGTTCATGCAATGCAGCGAGCCTCTCAGGATAGATATGTTCTAAAACAACAATCTTTATATACTTACACTTAATTTTATATGTTTTAATGATGCCTTCATTCTTGATGCTGGATCTGAGAAAAAATGTATTTCTCATGATAGCGGACAAGCCATATAGTACGGAGATATGGCGGGAGATCGGCAGCTCGACCCAGGTATATAAGATCATAAGCATGTTCAAAGATGCTGGGGTTGTGATGACGACCCAAAGAGGCGCGAAAAAATATTTATCTTATACTCCCAAAGGGAAGAAAATCCGGGAGATAATCTTGAAACTAGAGGAGGTATTAGGAAAATGAAAGAATTAACATCAGGCGAGATAAAGAAATTCGAGAAAAAAGGCGATAGCATATCAGGGATATTCATATGCTACCAGGAATCAAGGCAATATCCGGGAAGCTATGTCGTGAAACTGGAGAATGACGGGAATGTTATAGGCGCGTTCGTCAGTGGGATCGTTGTCGATCTACTGACAGTCAACAATGTCAAGAAAGACACTCCGATAATGGTCGAGTACCAGGGGACTGTCACGTCAGCGAAAGGCCGGGATTACAAGGATTATAAAGTATACCTACTATGATCAGAAACATCCTTATTTTAATTTCTTTTTTTGGATATGTTTTTACGGTTTTTGCGTTCATGGTCGGGTTCCATAACACGGATCTCGGCCAGAACCTGAGATGGTTGAATGCGATGGAGCATACTGATTATGTAGATTATTCAGACAAAAGCAGTGAAATGTCTGCACGTGATCTTTATATAAAAGGGTGTTCGCAGATAATATGGTCGTTTTTCGCGTCAATGTTGTTTTCGATGTCTTTCATGATGGCTCTGATGATGGAGAATGACAATTACAATACATAGAGGAAATAAAGAGCGTTCGTTGCTGTACAACGCTCTCGGAAAGCGGGGTTATCCGTTACGAGCGCGATACGGTTACGTGACTGGTCAAAAACAAAGATTAACATGTATCTGAAGAATCATGGGTTAAAATTGATTGATATGAGATTATCTTCGATATATCACAAGATGGAAAAATAATGTCAATACAGAGAAGGCTTGATATTTTAGAGAAAGAGCATCGTGGCCTCAAAAAAGATTTCGACAGGCTGCTGAAAATGCTGATCAAGCATTTCAGGATAATGAGAACGAAAGGTGGCCATATATGAAATTACAGATAAAGAAAGAATTTTTCGACAAGATCAAGAACAATGAGAAATATACAGATTATCGTGATGCGCATATCACATTCGTGTGCGTAGAGACGGGCGAGACGATCCGAAAGGAAGTGTGCTATGTCGGAATGATAAAAAGGGACAGTCTTCCGGAATCGCTGAGAATCAGGGATGATCTGTTCGAGGATGAGGATATGCTTATCGAATTCAATTTAAAAACTTAAAAAATACGCCAGACCTGGAAACACATTCCCTGTCGGTATCAACCCGCTCGGTGTTCATTGTCGTCGGGAATGTGTTTCGGGGCGTGATATTTTTCCAGAGGAAAATTATGCCAGACTTGGTATTGTTTAAGGGATTTTTGTTTGCTGTGTCGATCGCCTCCAAAAAGTACCTAACAGGATTCTTTTTCCTCGAGCAATGCCAGGGGCAACATATTATGAGAAGGTGATTCGATCATGGTGAGTTTGTTAAGCAAGATAATAAATTCGTTCAAGAGTCAGGACGAGAAAATAGCAGAACTGAAACAGAAGATGGTATACGAAGATAAGAATACCGAGATCAAGAAGCTTGAAGAGCAGCTGAGGAAGAAACGTGAACAGAACATATAAGGATGGCTGCTTTTCGATCTTAATGTTATTTGCAGTCATATTGATCTTGATCATAGTTGTGTCATCGGGATTGATCAAAGCGTATAATATAAACCGGTCTTGTGACGGGAAGATAATGTCTGATGATCTTACAGAAGACGGATATTTACGATGTTGCAGGCTGATTGGTCATAGAGTGAATGAAAGCGATTGTGATGTGTATAAAACCAATAACATGGGGAATCGGGTATGGGAATAAAGATAGAAGAAGAGGAAAAGATGCCGGATTTCGGCACGAACGGGATCATGAACGTGAACGAGCCGACGGAAATTGGCGATGCCCTGGCACATCTTAACGACGATCGGCGGGATCCTGAGCATAAGATGTCAAAGATCGATATGAATACCCGCCTGCATCCTATAGAGATATCCGCGCTTCTGGCCATTGATTTCCTTGTCGCAAGCAAATTCCTGCCCGGAAGGACATTGAACCTGACATTACAGAAAAAAAGATTGAACATCTCATTGAACGGGAAAGGAAGGCAGGAAATAGTTGATATTGTCGCTGGTAAACGTGAGCAGGATGTCAAGCGAGGGATGAATATAGGCGATAGGTTCAATGCGTTCATGGGGAAGAAATGATCGATTACAATTATTTCGGGACGATGGGAGATATGCTTGGTGTAAATACCAGATATGCCCTTAAAAAATTACGATATATCGGAAAAACAATAAATGTGCGGGTGTTTTATTAGATGCCAGACGAAGAAATTTCTACACATTTGGATCCGAAGACAATAAGATTGATATTTTTCTATATTATGATCTCTGTCATTGTAGCGTGTGCGACAGTTGTATGGGTTTCATATCATCCGATACGTTTCGATTTCACTCCGGCAGCTAAGCAGATGCTTGAGGCATGTATGGAGAAATGCAATCCACAGAACCAATTTATACGGAGTTGATCTTGAAAATGCCAAAAAAAGAGTTCTATAAGGAAGTTGACCCGTTCAAGCTCAAAGAGGGTTTTGTATATACCGATAAATTGAGCCCGTTGATCAAGGATGTCGAGGATAACATAGATAATCTCCCGCGAAAATGGAACAATTTCCTGGGCACTATGATACGGAACTCGAAAATCAGGAAACTCAGGAGATCTGTCCGTGATGCTAAATCATTCAATGAAAGAAACAGGCTGGTATATGATGGCCGAGCAATGAAGATGCTTGTCAGGAAAAGCATCAATCTCGTCCGGAAGAAATCAATGCTTGACATGGCAGGATGGAAACGTGAATGGAACGACCGGAAAAAGCCGGGTAAGACTTTCATGGTCAACATGGAACTGAGGAACGGGTTCCACACGCATTTTTTCGTGCTCCTGGAACATAAATATTTCGATTATGAAGACGGAAGATATCTCATTGATGATAGTTTCAAGTATTACAACGTCGCGACAAAGATATACTGCCTTGATTATCATCAGGACATCTGCATCCCGTTGAAACGGAAGATCGACGTCAACGGGATCCAGAAGAAACTGATGGATAATAATGAGATCGAGACAGAGACGAGCATAGATCCCAAGAGCCTTAAGATATTCATCGAGAGTGACATAATCCAGAAAGCCATGAAAGGGGCGGAGATGGATGAATGGATCCGTTTCATCAAATCCATGCTGATCATCATAACGGTGATATGCGGAGCGATACTTCTCGGTATACTGAAGATAATGTTCACGAAGTGAGGCTGTTCATATGAGACGGTTTTTGGCAAAAGGAGATAATAAATTTCATGGTAAGTATTGCAGCACTATCTTATCTGGCTATGGCTGGTCGTGTTGTTTAAAGCATATAAAAAACGCGTGGTTCATAATCGGGTTTGTTTACTGGATAATTATATTGGGGATCGTTCTGAAATGAAGATCCGATTGCCTATGCATGATAACTGGGAAACGCCGACATATCTGTTAGATCAGATCAGACAGGAATTCGGAGAATTTTTCGATCCATGCCCGGCAAATCCAGATTTTGACGGCCTTGCCATATCATGGAAAGATGTAAATTACATTAACCCGCCGTATAATAGGAAAGATAAAGAAGCTTTCATTAAAAAATCCTTTGAGGAATCCAAACACGGGAAGACGTGTATCTTGCTTCTTCCTGTCTCAACAAGCACGAAAATATTTCATGAGATTATCTATCCAAATGCTGAAATAAGATTTTTAAAAGGACGCGTAAAATTCATAGGGATTAACACAAAAGGAGAGAAAGTATCTGATAAATGCGGACAGACTGATTCAATGCTTGTTATTTTTCAGAAACGATAAAGAACCATGAAAATCAATTACGGGATGCTGGCATTCGGGTTAAGCATGATATTATGCGCTATCTTGTTCTATCTCCCGCAGAATTATAATGACCCGGACAGTTATTCTTACCTGAGCATAGCGAAGCATATCGAGCAGAGCGATAATACCGCTCTCGGCAATATCCTTTATGATCAAGGCCTTTCGGCAGGAAGGGGATTCTTATTCTTTACTTATATTCTCTGCGTGATCATAGTCTTGGATATCACTGGCTGTAACTGGTGGCTTGCTGCGATTTTCGCTCTCATGCCATTGAACCTTTTCATGAACGGGTTCTATTCACGGCTGGATAAGAATATCCTTGAGGTTTTCCTTTTCCTGGTTTTCATCATGATCCATTTCGGGCTGTACGAGGATTACAACAAGGAACATGTGATATACGGCAGGAAAATCAGTGTCCGTGTCCCCGGCGAGGTTTTTTATGTTGTTTACATGATCCTGTTCATGCTAGTGGCTAGGTATATGTGGCAAGGGAGCATGATTTTCATGGTATATGCTTTCCCATACCTGATTTTCATGTGCTGGAAAAAACTGTTGAAACCTTATGTGTTCATTCCGCTGCTTGCTCTCGGTGCATATTGCGTCGTGCAGATGGCATCTTATTGGAGTTTCATAAACCCATTCATCAACGAGACATCATTATCCATATTCCATCTGATGATACCGGAATTCATCCTGTTCATTGTCTTATTATATGCTTTTCACAAGGATCTCCCGCTCAGGTACCTGGTAATGTCCCTGATAGTATTGACTTCGATTTTTTTCTTGCCGCGCCTGATAACTTTCGTTTCTGTCTTGTTCGTCGTCGGTATCAACCAGGTCTGGGACCGGATAAATTGGAAATGGCTCTGGATCCTGCCGTTGGCTGTGATCTGGATCCCAGAAATGGCATATTTCCACACAGATGCTTATAGCATGATAAAAGACATGCCGGATCCCTGCGATCACAACTGCACGATAATATCAGACTGGAGCTATGGGCATATATATCGGTATTACTGGAACGAGACCGTGAAATACAGGGCATCGCCGCCGGATATCCATGAAGAATTGTATTACCTGTATTATCAGAATCTCACATGCGATGATTGCGTGTACGTCATCCATCCGGACGATTATGACAGGTTCGATAGTTATGCCAAGGTGTTGCATATGCCGATCCTGAACCTTACCAGGCATGATGAGATAATAGTGACAAGAAGATGACCGGTGACATCCTCCCCACCCTAAAATCATAGATTTTGAGGATGGGGCTTCCAAACAACTTGAGAAGGAGATGAAACAATGAACGATTTTATTTCCATGATAATCCTGCTTGCTGGGGCTGTAGCGATCCATGAGATCGGCCATCTGATTGCCTTGAAAATCTATAAGAAGAAATACAAGATGAAGCTGACATGGCTCGGGATCATGATTGATTTCGATATGTATTCATGCCGACCGATAGAAATCTATCTGATCTCAATTGCCGGGATCCTGGCCGGGTTTATTGTCTTGACCCCGTCTGCATCGTATGAGACTATGCTGTTATATCTCATCATGTGCCCGATAGATATCACGAATTGCATCATGATGATGAATTACGGTAAATACAAGGACATGACAATGAGAGAGATAATGCTCAAAGAGCTCTCAATAGTTGTTTCTGTTGATAAAGGTAAATAATACCAATATCACGACCCACGACAAAATAAGCACGATCCATATATATAATGGTGTTTTATAGACGATTCTTTCTTTATATTCGATTTTCGGCGGAGATGTTATCCTCTGGATCCGGATCTCCGGCTGCTTGTTGATGCAGACATCTTTCGTGACATTGACATACACGATCTTATCTCTGTAGCCGATCACTCGGCTGTTATTGATTATTATGTCATGTGTCTTATTGACTTCTGTCCTTGTTATTTCCAGGGTATCGCATCGATACCTTTTAGTGTCGATCACTGTTGGGACAGTGATATCGCATAGTGTATACCCTTTCGGGAGATTGCTCGGATAACAGATCTGGGTGTCATTAAGATAGCATGGCTCTGTCACGTTTATGATGACAGGCAGCCCGCTCTCGGTGCAATTATCGGTATAGGCTTTTTGCATGAAACATAAGATAATCACAAGTAGCAACAGTATTTTTATCGGTTTCATTGTGCTTTTTGATATTCATTCATATCTTATAAATATTATGTCGGGATTAAAGACGACATGATCGGCACATCTCATAGTGCCTAAGGTTCTGCAATTTCGCTCCGCTCCGTTCCGAACTCTTCAAGGGGTTTGATTCATATCTCTGTAATGAAATTCTCCCATTGAAGAGTGTTATAATGCCTGAAGACTTTCTCGATGTCTGTGATGTAGTAATGCTTGTAATATGTGCGGTGCTTGCCCAGGTATTTCCATTGGACGAACTGCATGTAATCACTGAAATGCCAGCATTCGATCAGGTGCTGATGCTTGATCATCCTTGTCATGCATCTCGGACAATTCTCAAGAGGTTCAGGCATTTCGTTATTTTCCCAGAAACTCAACAGGCACATAGGGCATGTCTTCCGATAATGGCAGATATGATACCTTGCCTCTGTAGCCTGCTCCTTTGCCACTATATCAAGCCTTCTCTCTATCTGGGTCACCAAATACAGCCTGCCGAATCCCGCTGATGTTGAGCCTACGACACGCCTTAGCATCGATATCCAGTCAAGGATCACCTGGGTTTTCTTTGTCATTGATCGGCGGGCATTCAGGATCGTATGCGCTTCGTCAAGGATGATGTTCAAACCCTCATATTTCCTGGCAGCCTCGATCCAGAAATCCTTGTTTACTGTCAACCGCATGACAGGCTCGCCATTGCTGATCACCGGCAGCCCGTTATCCTTGATCACCGGGGTTTTCTTGATTATCATGTCCGGTGTGATGACAATGTTGCTCTTGACGCCGTACGTTATGATGTTCGAGAAATATTTCCTGCCAGTGTACGGGAGCATCATCTCACGGACACACGCAGCGGATTTACCACTTCCTTGAAGGCCTAAAAACATGCATATCATATTCTGATTATCTCCTTTGTTGTAAACAGGATCTTATATGATCGTGCCGAATAGTCATCAGGAAAATATCTGTATTGTGTACCGATCTGGTAGAAATTATGCTGGTCATCTAATTTTGTATAATCACATTTTTGGATTTTCCCGAATAATATCATTGTTTGTCATCATCCTTTCATCAAGAACAATACCACGAGCACGATCATCACAATCCCCGCTATCACGACATAAAACCACAGGCTGTTAACGATCTCTTCTGTGAATTCAATGGCTCGTTCGATGTATTGATCAAGATCTGGCAGTTTCATTTCATGATCGGATAGGCATTTTCCACTGGAGCTTTTGCATATAATTCTCACAGAGCTTTCGCATGATGAAATTCTCGCTTATGAACATCCCATTGAATTCCGGATGTGTCTTGATGAACATTTCCCGGCATTCCTGGAAAAGCTTGTGTGTATCATCCTGTATGCTCAATCGATAATATGACATTATATGCACATAAAAGAGCAATAATATTTAAATATTTGGGTGTTCTGGCATAATACCGGCTTTAAGCCGGAGGTAAAAACCAAAATGGATCTAATCCACGGATTTACAGCAGAAAAGATGAAGAGTGCGCTTGTTGGCATAATCATTGCCATGATCACAATCGCAGTCGTTCTGCAGGTATTGGCCGGATTAGTACCATCAGTACTGACATCGTTTCTGTGCCTTGCTGGCATACAGAACCTGTATTTCGCGAGCTTCTACGCAACTAACGGCGTGGCTCAGATCATACTAGGCGCTGTGATCCTGATACTGGTGATACTGCTATTACTCCTACTGATCCCAGGCGGAGAATCAAGATAGCACTGGTCATGTGCTGCTGAATCAAGCAGCTTTTTTATTTTTTTTTATTTTTCTTTCACCACAAATTTTATAAACTTCTGGCATAATAGGAGAGAATATGATGAAAAAAAATGTGTTATGGCTGTTGTCATGCGTCTTGTTCTCGATATCTGTACTGGCGAACATGTATTGTCCGGACGAATTCTGCACGAACCAGTATTATCAGGCACAGACAGTGCTTACATTATCAGCTTCTGGATATCCTGCCTATGGCTCTCAAAATTATTTGAGCATAAACATCGACCCCGGATTATATCCTCCGATCATTGGAGATGTTGACGGTGACATGTACAACGAGATTATCACAGTGCCGTCTAGCCAGACAGTCGAGATATGGAATAATCTAGGGATCCTGGAGAATTATTTTTTCACATCACAGCCGATCGTGTCAAGGCCGACATTGGTCAATCCGGATTATTACAATCATATGGGCAACACATTCCAGTATGATATCGCTTTACTGACGAATACAAGTCTTGAAGTCTGGAATTCAACATCGGTGAAATATTCGTTTAATTTCCTGAATTTCACGGGCGGGTCATTGTCGGCAAGTGAGGATGGGGGATTGACATGCACAGACCATGTGTGCTGGATGTATGCAGGAGCGTTAAATATCTATACATACTCACTTGTTTTAGGAATAACAAACACATCAAAGACGTCTTATTCATCGACTTATGCATATGGGCCACAGAAACCTGCATATGGATATGGCCAAGAAATAAAATCTGGAACTTTTACAGGCAATTACGGAACAATTTGTGGTGAGGGCGCATATTATAATTCATATATGATATGTCACACATTCAATTCAACGGGCGGATTATTTCATCAAGAGCTTATTACTTATTCCGCATTGATGACTGCAAGCAGAAATGCATTTGGAGGTTTTGTTTTTATGGATGGATTATATAAAATAATTTATTCTAGTCATGGCACTATCACGGGCGCAGGAATTGGTACGAAAAAGTCTTCACTTAATGTCTATAATACTGCATTTACATCTTTATTATCATTAATTAGAGGACAAACAAACACTACGAACATTTATTATTATTATTATTCTCTTCCCGCTGTCGGTGATTATGACAAGGACGGATATTCGGAATTGTGCTATTTCATCGGAGATCATTATACTGATATCAATAACCGGCTGACAAATTTCACGTGTTACCCGTCGAATTTCCTCGCCCCGAAATATCAATTTGAAGTCAATCTTTCCGCGATAAACATGACATTCCCAGACACGTTCTTCATGGCAGATTACAACGCGAGCGATAATTATCTTTATATTGGCGTGAAAGACGGGATCTATAAGATATCACCATCTGAATCATACCAAGCATATGCATCCCCGATAGCATCTACACAAGCCACCAGATACACAGATTCGGTCCTTCTGTCGGGGCTCGACACTACTTATTTCGATCCTCTAAATTCAAGATGGAATGGCAATCCTTTCGGTGTCTATGTTGATAATACTAATGCTTTCATCATGTTAACATTGAATGCGGCCGCATATTGTGGAGATGGTAGATGCCAGCAGACAGAATCTGTCTTTACATGCCCTCAAGATTGTATCTTGAGCAATGAAAGCGGAGTATTAACTGGCATATGTAATCTCGATTCTCAATGTCCTGTG
>Ga0315288_10006658_pt1 | contig 14646 bp, 15 predicted proteins | sample YL17G11_20_MG_FD_203454 | JGI IMG/M metagenome (GOLD analysis project Ga0315288, IMG submission 203454) | Sediment microbial communities from Yellowstone Lake, YNP, Wyoming, USA - YL17G11_20 | ecosystem: Environmental > Aquatic > Freshwater > Lake > Sediment | place: USA: Wyoming | collected... | reverse complement strand
TAAACTTTGCGGCCGATTATTACTTCCTCAAAATCAATGGGGAAAAAACCATCGTGATTATCAAAATATAAGCTGACACTCGCCTTGCCTTGAGCTGATTTTACTGCCGAACCGGCCCAGATTAAATCAACGCCCGATTTAGAGCGTAGATTCTTAAAACTTTGTTCCCCTAAAACCCACCGCACCGAATCAACCACATTGGATTTGCCGGAACCATTGGGGCCGACAATGGCGCTGATATTGACCGGAAATTCCAGCGCTGTTTTATGGGCGAACGATTTAAATCCTAATATTTCTAATTTCTTAAGCCGCATAGCTCAATTTAACAAAAAATGTTTACCAGCCTTTTAATTTTAGAGCGTTTTCAGCCGCTTGCTGCTGGGCTTCATTTTTGGAAGAACCGTCTCCTTGGGCCACCAATTCTTTGCCCAAATAAACACCGATCACGAATTTTTTGGCATGGTCGGGACCGTTTTCCTTTAAAACTTCATAATTAGGAGTGATGCCAACCCGTTCTTGCGCCGCTTCCTGAAATAAGCTTTTGTGGTCGCGCCACAATTTATTGTCTATGATATTTTTAAGTTCCGGAATTAAATTATTATAAATAAAATTTTCGGCTGCCTTATAGCTCTGGTCTAAATAAAAAGCGCCAATAAAAGCTTCAAAAGTGTTAGCTAAGATATACTGGCGGCCGCGGCCTATTTCCTTGGTCTCGCCTTTTGACAAATACAAAAAATCATTAAACCCCAAGCGATCGGAAACTTGAGAAAGCATTTGGGAATTAACTAAAGCCGCCCGAAGATTGGTCATCTCTCCCTCGGCCAAATCAGGATAATTTTTATAAAGATATTCCGTCACTATAAGCTCCAAAACCGCATCGCCTAAATATTCAAGGCGTTCATTGTGCCCCAATTCAAAAGCCGGGTTTTCATTTAAATAAGAGCGATGGACAAACGCCTGTTTTAAAAGATTTACGTTTTTAAATTTTATCCCGAAATTTTTTTGTAATTCTTTAAAATCTTTATTCATTTTTAATTTATTTTCTTATCATCATTTCTTTTTCTCGGACTGCCCTCTTCTTTCCCGGGCTCGCCAATCGCCCGGTAGATCGTTCCTAAAACGCCGTTAACAAATTTGCCCGAAGTTTCGCCGCCAAAACTTTTGGCCAGTTCAATGGCTTCGTTGATTGCCACTTTTGGCGGCACTCCGTCGCGATTGCCAAATAAAAGTTCATAGATGCCAAGGCGCAAGACATTTCTATCAATTAAATTAATTTGTTCAAGTGGCCATTCGGGCGCGGTTTTAACAATAATGGCGTCAATTTTTCCCCGATTTTCAAGAACTCCCTTTATCAAATCCCGGACAAATTCATCGTCTTCCAACCCGGGCCCGAATTCCTGGATATTACGCTCCAAAATTTCATCAATTTTTGAATCGTCACGGTTATTAAAATCCCACTCATAAAGGGTCTGCATTGCGATTGACCGTGAAAGGTGTCTATTGGCCATATTAAATAAATTTTTAAAGCAATTTTGTTATATTTTTACTATATAATTATTACCACAACTCCCCTCAAAAATCAAAAACTAAATTTGATTGTTTTTGATTTTTTCTCTGATTTTTTCAACGAAGGTGTTGAAGAAGTAAAGATTGTGAAAAGTTAAAAGCCGCATCGCGGTAATTTCTTTGGCTCTTAAAAGATGGGCAATATAGTTGCGTTTGTAATTCTGGCAAACAGAGCAGCCGCATTTTGAATCTAAAGGTTTTTTATCTTTTAAAAAAATAGATTTATTTAGATCAAGCAAGCCCGTATTAACAAATGCGATCCCCCGCCTTCCGTAATGCGTCGGTACCGTGCAATCAAATAAATCAATTCCCTCTTTTATAATATCTTCTATATTTTTTATATGCCCTACTCCAAGCATATGCCTCGGTTTTTTTTCGTTAAGTATCGGAATAATCCAGCTTAGAATTTTTCTTGTTCCCCCTCTTTCGCGCCACAAATCGCCGCCTATTCCAAATCCGTTAAAATCCAGCGAATTTATAAAACTCGCGCTTTTCTGGCGCAATTCTTTAAATTCTGACCCCTGCACTATTCCGAAAATGGCTTGGTTGCTTTTTTGGGATTTTAAGCATATCTTAGCCCATTTATGAGTTTTCTCTAAAGATTCTTTGACGTAATCGTAATTAGCCGTCGGAGGGGTGCATTCGTCAAAAGCAAAAATAATGTCAGCTCCTAAAGATTCTTGAATTTTTATAGATTCTTTCGGCCCTAAAAATAATTCCTCTCCGTTTAGGGGGGAACGGAAAAAAACGCCATCTTGGGTAATCTTTACCGATTTTGGCTGTTTTGACTTGCCAATGGTTTTTTTATTTTTTAAATTTTTTCCTAAAAATTTTCCAAGCCCGAAATCTTTTCCAAACCCCAAACTGAAAACCTGAAAACCGCCCGAATCCGTCATTAACGGTCGGTCCCAATTCATAAATTTATGAAGCCCGCCGGATGTTTTAACAACTTTTTCGCCCGGCTTTAAATGCAAGTGGAAAGTATTGGCAATAAGAATTTGGCATTTAGCCGCTCTCGCCTCTTCGCTGGTTAAAGTTTTAACAACCGCTTGGGTCGCCACCGGCACCAAAGTTGGCGTTTCAATTTCACCATGCGGCGTTTTTAATATCCCAATCCTCGCTCCGCTCTTCTTTGAATTTTTTAGCACCCTAAACTCAATCATTCTTTTATGTGAACATTGAAAAGCCGCGCAGAATTCAAAATCGGGGCGAAATCGGTCACAAAATTAAACGCTGCGGCAAATGTTGGTAAAATTATAGCCGGAATAAAACCGCTAAAAACCAAAGAAAGACCGATGCCATTGGTAATTCCCCAAATTACAAAATTCTGTTTGGAAACTCTTGCCGTGTACTTCGCCAGGCGCATAGTTTCCGGCACTTGAGACAAATTATCCTGCATTAAAACAATATCGCCGGATTCAATGGTGACATCAGCCCCGATGCCGCCCATAGCAATGCCAATGTCAGCCGCGTTTAAAAGCGCCGCGTCATTAACCCCATCGCCAATGGCCATTACTTTGTATTTATCGTCTAAATACTTTTCAAGATATTTTAATTTGTCTTCCGGAAGCAGATTGGCATGATATTCGGTTATACCTACTTTCTCGGCGATTCTTTGGGCGATTTTTTCATTATCGCCGGTCAGCATTATAATTTTTTCTATCCCCAAATCTTTTAATTCAGAAAGAATGTTTTTAACGTTCGGCCTTATTTCATCCGCCAGCGTAAAAAAACCGATGAGAGAGCCGTCATAACCGATTAACGTTGTATTTAATCCTTTATTTTTTTCGTTTTGGATATCGCGCTTTTGATGTTCGGATATTTTAATTCCTAACTCTTCCAAGAAAGACTGCTTGCCGGTCGCAATTTTTTTCCCTTTATACGCGGCTTCGGCGCCTTTGCCGCTTTTCTCTTCAAAATTATCGGGCTGTTCCGGTTTAATGCCGTTTTCTTCCACATATTTTAAAATCGCTTTTGCCGACGGATGCGATGAAAAAAGTGAAGCTGCACCGGCAAATCGCAAAACATCGTTGGATTCCCGGTCGTCAAAAATAAAAATATTTTCAACTTTCAATTTACCGCGAGTCAAAGTGCCGGTTTTATCAACTACCAAAATCTTGACTTTGTTTATCCCTTCCAAAAAATCGCCGCCTTTAATAATAACGCCCTTTTTAGCCGCGTGGCCTATGGAAGCGATAAAAGCCAGCGGAACGGCTATAGCGATATCGTCGGCGCAAACAACCAAAACAACTGCTAAAACCAAAGAAAGGTCGCGAGAAATAAAATATAAAATTCCGGAACCGATAAGCATTAAAATCACATACCAGCTCGTAAAAATCTCAACAAAAGTGGTGATTCCCGGCTTGTGCCGGGCCGCCTTTTCAACTAATTGAATCATTTTTTCCAAAGTGGTTTCTTCGCCTATTTTTTCTGCTTTAATAATTAAATTACCCGACACAACAATGGTGGAGCTGTAAACTTGGTCCCCGATTTTTTTATCAATCGGCAAAGATTCGCCCGTAAGCGATGACTGGTCGACTTCAGCTTCGCCTTCTATTACGCCGCCATCAATAGGGATTCTGTCCCCCAATTCCACAATCACTAAATCGCCTTTTTTAATTTTATCTATCGCCACTTCAACTATGTCGCCGCCAACTTTGATTTTTGCTTTTTCGGGTTTCAATTTTAATAAACTTTGGATGGCTTTACGCGAGCGATTTTTCGTATAGGCACCTAAGATTCTCGCTGAAGTCAGCATTAAATTGATAAATACAGCCGAGGTATACTCTTTTGTAAGAAGTGAAAAAAACAGAGCAATACTTGCCAGAAGATCAATACCAATCTGTCTTTCTTTCAATGCCTTAATGGCACTCCAAACAACCGGCAGTGTCGCGATTAAGGCAACTAATACCAAGACAAAGTTGTCCAAATCAAAGGGGAAAACTTTTAGATAATAAACAATTAAAATAATAATCAAAACAACTAATAGAACCAGGTCAAGATTCAGCCACTGCCAAATTTTTGTCTTTTTTAAATTGATTTTCACAGCTCTTTTTTAGAAATTTTGGTGATAATATAAGAAATTAAAATAAATATAGCTATGCCTAAAAGCAAAGTTAGTTCGGTGTATCTCAAATAATGTTTAATGGCCAGAAATGACGCGCTGGATAAATATCCTAAACCGCCGACAAGAAAAATCCATATAAAAGTCGCTACCAGATCCGCTTTAATAAACTTCCCAAAAGATATTTTCATAGCGCCGGCTTTCAGAAGAATCGGCTTGCAAAGACCATAAGCAAACTTTGAAATAAAAAGAGTTCGGGCCGTACGATTTTTTAGATGTTCATCAAAAGGGCTGGTCGCTTTTTCTATAAATTTTTTAACCTTCAAAAATAACTTTTTTTCGCCCAACAGCTCGCCTAAAACATACCAAATATTATCGCCGATAATTGTTCCCAAAAACACCAAAATAAGCGCAATCCCAATATCAAAATAGCCCTGATGAGTTAAAAATCCGGCGGTAAAAAGTAAAATATCACCTTCAATCATCATGCCAAAAAAAATAATGGCATAGCCGAGCATTTGGTGAGCTACCAGATAATGATGTAAAATCATATTTAAGCGGCAAGCCAGCCGCCATCAACATAAAAGGTGGCGCCGGTGACATAACTGGCTTCTTCCGAGGCCAAAAAAACAACCGCGGCTGAGACCTCTTCCGGCTTGCCGATTCTTTTAAGCGGTACTCCAGCCAATAGCGCATCAGTGGCCTCTTTAGTAAGAGCCCCCGAAACCATGGGAGTATCAATAGCGCCCGGGCCGATAGCATTAACATTGATTCCCATTGGCGCCCATTCATCCGCCAATGTCTCCGTCATTCCAATAATTCCGCCCTTTGAAGCGGTGTAATGCGCTCCGCCGGAAATACCCACACCAACACCGCCCGAAGCGATAGAAGCAATATTAATAATCCGACCCCAATTGTTTTTGGCCATTTCTTTTGCCGCTCTTTGGGCGCAGAGAAACTCCCCTTTAAGATTTATACTAATTGTTTTGTCCCAATCTTCTTCGGTTAACTCAAGCGCGGCCTTTGGAGCAAAAATCCCCGCATTATTAACTAAAATATCCAATCGCCCGAATTGTTTTAAAACTTCATCAAAAACAGCATCAATGTCGGCCTTATTTGAAACATCCATTTTGAGAGCAATAGCTTCGCCGCCCATGGACTTTATTTCATCAACCACCAGTTGGCATTCTTCCTGATTAATGTCGGTTACCGCCACTTTTGCACCTTGTTTTGCCAAAGCCAAGGCATGACTCTTGCCCATTCCTCGGCGGGCGCCGGTCACTAAAGCGACTTTATTTGTTAAATCAAACATAAATTTTATTTAATTCTAAAACTATAGCTTGATTATATCTTAAATCGCTTCAATCGCAAAGAATTTAAAACCACCGAAATTGAAGAAAATGCCATGGCGCCGCCGGCTAAAATCGGATTTAAAAGAATACCAAAAAACGGCCACAGGGCTCCGGCCGCCACCGGAATTAAAATGGCGTTGTATATATAGGCCCAAAAAAGATTTTGTTTTATGTTTCGTAAAGTTTGCCGGCTTAATTTTATCGCTTCGTAAATCCCTATGGGATCGCCGGAAATCAAAGTAATATCGCTTGATTCAATAGCAATGTCAGTGCCGGTACCAATGGCAATGCCGACATCAGCCTCGGTTAAAGCCGGCGCGTCATTGATGCCGTCGCCCACCATGGCAACCTTTTTGCCCTCGGCTTGAAGCTCTTTAATTTTTTCCGATTTTTCTTGAGGCAATACTTTTGCCATAATATTTTCTATGCCGACTTTTTCGCCAATGGCTTTAGCCGTTCTTTCGTTGTCGCCAGTAATCATCCAGACCTCCAAACCGAGATTTTTTATCAACTTAATTGATTCAGCGGCGGTTTCTTTGAGAGTATCGGCAACGGCAATAACTCCCAGCGGCTTATCAGACGCTAAAATCATTGCGGTTTTACCGGCTTCTTCAAGTTTTTCAAGTTGTTTTTCGTGAAGGTCGGTAATTTCTATATTTTTTTCTTCCATCAGCGCCCGGTTGCCAAAAAATAATTTTTGCGGTTTGCCGCTTATACTGACATCGCCTTCCAGCCCCTTGCCGGGAGTGGCTTTAAAATTATTTACTGGAAAAAGCTCAATTTTTTCGCTCTCGGCTTTTTCTCTTATGGCTTTATCAAGCGGATGGGAGGATGATTTTCCCAAACTTGCCGCGAACGCCACAATGGCCTTGGCAATGGGATGCTCGGAAAATTTTTCAAGCGACGCGGCGTATTTTAAAACCTCGCTTTCTTTAGTTTCTTCAAAAGTAATGACATCGGTTACAGCCGGTTCGCCCTTGGTTAAGGTGCCGGTCTTGTCCAGCACCACGGCATTAATTTTACCCGCCAGTTCCAAGGCCTCGGCGTCTCTGATAATAATTCCTTTTTCCGCGGCCTTGCCGGTGCCGACCATGATAGCAGTCGGCGTGGCCAGCCCTAAAGCGCAAGGACAGGCAATCACCAAAACCGCCACAGCATTTATCAAAGCGAAACTTAAAGACGGCGCCGGGCCCCAAATAAACCAGATAATGAATGAAGCGATGGAAATCAGCAAAACAACCGGCACAAAATAACCGGTTATCTGATCGGCTAATTTTTGAATCGGCGCTTTAGATGCCTGCGCTTCTTCAACCATTTTGATTATTTGAGAAAGAAATGTTTCTTTGCCGACTTTGGTCGCCTTAAACTTAAAAGCGCCGGTTTTATTGATTGTTGCGCCAATAACTCCATCGCCAACTTTTTTATCAACCAGCATTGATTCGCCGGTAACCATTGATTCGTCAATTGCCGAGTTGCCTTCAATAATCATGCCGTCAACCGGAATTTTTTCTCCGGGTTTAACTAAAATAATGTCGCCGGCTTTCACATCCTCAATCGGCATTTCCATTTCCTTGCCGTTTTCATGGATAACATGCGCGGTTTTTGCCTGAAGCTTTAAAAGTTTTTTAATCGCTTCCGAAGCCGAACCTTTGGCTTTGGCTTCCAGATATTTTCCAAGAATAACCAGGGTGGTGACCACCGCCGCCACATCAAAATAAACTTCAAATCCACCCTTGTTGGTAAATTCTAAAACCATAACGACTGAACTATAAAAAAATGCGGCGCCGGTGCCCATCGCCACCAGTGTGTCCATACTGGCCGTGAAATTTTTTAAGCCGTAAAAGGCGCCGCGCCAAAATTGCCAGCCAACTAAAAATTCAACGGGAATAGTGATAAGAAAAAGCAATAAAAACCGCCAAGTGTCCGGTATTATTTCTCTAAGGGATGGTATGTAATCCGGAAAGCTTAAAATAATTACAAAAACCGATAAAATCGCGCCTATAACAAACTTATTTTTCAAAAGCTTGATTTCCGCTTCTTTCAACATTCTGTGATGATCGTGCTCGCCTCCTTCCATTTTCGCCATATTTTTCGTCATATCGTGTCCCGCATGCTTTTCAACCGGAGTTTCATTTTTAGAAATTATCAATTTATAGCCGGTTTTGGCCACGGCGGCTTCCAACAATTCTGGAGTTGCCGGTTCTTCATATTCCACAATCGCTTTTTCCGACATTAAACTAACCGAAGCGTTTTTAACTCCCGGCGCTTTTTTCAGCGCCTTTTCAATAGTCAGCGCGCAAGATACGCAATCCATTCCCTGAACCGAAAAAGTTTCTTTTTTCAATGCCATATTTTTATTATAACTCAATCTGCTAAACTCCGCAGCTGCCGCCTCCCTGATTTTGTTCGCGAGGAAGCGAACTCTCAACTTTGGTATAGCCGGAGGCGCTGGAATAATTAATGCCTAAAATTTCTTTAGGGCCGACATCCTGCAGCTTTAGTCCCTTATTCCCAAAATATTTCGCAATCGTCGCGTACTGATCGGGAAACCAAAATGAATTCATTTGGAGCGCCACTTGGTACATTTGATCTTCGCTTGCGTTTTGCGAAGCGAGAAGCTCTAAAAGGCCAAGCATCGCCATGCCGTGATTGCAATCGGGAAAATAAGTTGAGTTGTTACAGCACGGCCGGTAAATATTCTTGCTCACTTGTTCAACCAACGCCTGCTGTTGCGGGGTAAGAACAACAAATAAATGCTTGCTGTAATGATTCATAGTATCCCCCTTCGCCAGCGTCCAACCTCCGGTTGAAGCAAATTGGGCAGGACTGCCATACTGCGGATCGGCCATCGGCCCCTTTTCAAGAATTTCGTTTTTATTGCCAAGCCCGAACGCCCAAAGTAAATTAAGCAGAAGACCGGCATTTTCCTGATTTACTTTAAGATTGCCGCTCTGAAAATCTTCAAGAAGCCGTTTATCTGAATCGTTTAACCCTCCCCGACTCTGATAAAGCGCCTCAAATTGGGAACGATCAATCACTCCGGCGTTTATCATTTGAGCGCCAAGATTGCCCCAAACAATCGGCAATTCAATTGTTTGATTGGCAATTTGCGAACTTTCATTATTATTTTTACTACTCGGAACTAATTTTTGATTTCCATTTGTCCAAGCGTAAACAACAATAATTGTTGAAAGTATTATGCTCGCGGGTATCAAATATTTTGTGTTTTTATTATTTTCCATTTGTTTATACAAGAAAAATTATAATTCCTAAAATAACCATAACAATGCCGCTCCAGAATTTCATATTGCCCTTTTCCCGATTCTGCCATTCCTGAACCCTATCCAGTAAACTCTTATCGCTGGCGATAAAAAGCAGAACAATCAAAGGCAGAACAAAAATAAAATTATACAAAATCAGATAGCCAAGCCCCTGCCAATAAGTAACCTTGTCGTGAAGAAGCCCCAACACCATAACATACGGGCCGCCACTGCAGGGAAAGGCGCAGATGCCGACCAAACTGCCTAAAAGAAACGCGGCGGCCAGCGAACTTTTTTCCATAAGCTCACCCATCTTTTGATGAGCGATTTGCGGAACGCCAAGCTTTATCGGAAAACGCGGAAAGAACGCGTTAATCAAGTTTATACTGCCGAGCGCGATAAGCACCGCGGCTCCGACCTTTGCCATAAAATACGGCACATCAAACAGATGAAACGCTTGAAGAACGCCAACACCGATTAGAATATATGCCAAAAAAATTCCAAAAACATACATCCCTCCGATTTTAAGAATATTGGCGCGCAATTGACCGACGCTGAAAAGAAACGCGATGGTGACAAGCAGTATGGAGAAGGCGCAAGGGTGAATGCTGTTCACGACAGCTGAAACCAAGACTAGCGGGAGCAAAAATGTTCCTCCGCGAGACATTTCCCAAATAAGCGGCGCGCTTTTCATTGAACCAAAAAAGAACGCCGCCAGCCCCAACAAAACCGCTACAGAAATTAATAAGAATAATTTGCGTTTCATATTACGGAGTTACAACCGCTTTAAAATCTAATACTATCGGATCATTGCCGGCGCTGGTATAAATCGCAATTTGCCTTTCAATCGGGCCGACACCGGACGGGCCGTGAGCCGCGGGGTCAAAAATTGCTTTGACAGTCATTTCTTCGCCGGGCTTAACGATCAAGTTGGCACTGCTCGCCAAACCATGCCCCTGCATGCCAAATGGTCCGGCAGTTTTGTCGCCCACTTTTAATTCGGCCTCGGTGCACATACAGGAGGTGAAAACTTCGCCAACATTGACATCTCCTTGGCTTTTATTTTCAAGCGTAAATTCTTTGCTGACTTTGCCTTTGGCCATTGATACTGTCCCAAAATCGTATTGAGATTTATCATAGGTCAGAGCGCCGCTGAATTTTCCATTAATAGCGGCTGTCGGCTTTTTGGGCCCCGAACTATTGCCAACCCAAACAAGAACCGCGACAACCACCGCGATAAGTCCCAAATAAATTGATATTTGTTTAATTTGTTCTTTCATAATTTTGATAAGTAATTAATAACAAAAAATCCCTACATTAGGGATACGATAACGCAGACACAAAGCCGCCGATTTGCGGATTTTATATCTGCGTTTTATAAAACTGTCGGGCTATTTTCAAAAAGTGAAAGCCAATAAATTTGTCTATGTTTATTGGTATTATTTATTTCCGAAAATCGGCTCTTAAAATTCCTGCTTAAATAAAAATGATTAGAATAAAAAACAAAAGAAACAAAAAGCGTCAAGCCGAAAAGAGTCGCCAAAATCATCACTAAAAAGGCCTCGGAAAAACTTCTAAGAAAATTAGCGTGGATTCCAATATATGCCAAGGCGTTAAGTGGACAAACTATGCCAGCCGCTTGAGACGCAATGCAATCGCCATGGTGACCCATGGTTAATAGACCAATCACAGCGCCGCCCATAATGCCGGCAATTAATAAAATTGTTAGAAGCGATTTCATAGCTTTTTTAATATTATCAAAAACTTGCTTGTTTTGCAACAGAACGTTATAGCTCGGCAATCGGCTCTTTCTTCTTGCTGAAAACATAAATGTACAGAATTTCCAAAATCCCCGCCGTGTTAACTACCAGCAAAACGATAAACCATCTTAAACTATCGTTCTTGGCCGCTTTCCATAAAGCGAGCCCTTTCCAAGCAACCGACCAAATCATCAAAACGATAAATCCGATGGCCAACGGTAAGCCGTAAGTCGGAAGAAAAAAATTAAATGTCGGAGGCATATTTTTATTTTATTTTAATAATAATTTTTTTATATTTACGCCTAAAAATCAAATAACCATATAACAATATTAACACAATCCAGTTGATTGTAAAGAATGGCTGGCTTGCCCAAGATATGCCGTCAAATGAATACGAGGAAAACGGGAAAAGAAATGGCGTTGGGAAAAAGGCGTGGCTGTGAGTCGGAATGTCCATCAAAATATGGAGTCCCCACGCCAGCATTTCCAGTATTGGTTTTTTTAGAATAATCCAGACAATTATAAAAACAGCGGCAAAAATAAAAATACTGTGCGTAAAATTATAAATCGTATGAACATATTGCGGCGCGAAATCTCTTGTGGGCGGTTCAAATTTGGTAAAGTCAATTTTTCCAAGACCAAGATTTATGAAAAGTGTAACAAAAAATAAGCCGAAGGCGGCCACGTCAGGAAAAATTCCGAAAGCAAAAGCCGTCCAAAAACTTTTTTTTGATTTGTTATAAAATCCCGCCCCGCCGTACAATCCGTGAGAAAATATATCCATAAATTCTTATTTTAAAACTGAAAGAGGATCTATCCAATTGTTAAGTTCGGATGCCGCGGCGACATAGCCGCGCGTGTCTATTCCATTCCCCTTATGAACGCCAAGATGCAGATGCTTTCTTTCGTAATCTGTTTCTAAAGTGTAACCCTTGCCCAAAATACCCAAAACATCGCCGGCATTAAGACGGTTTCCCACGGCCGCTTTGACGCTTGTTAATTTCAAATGGCCGTAAACAACCGTTACCGGCTGATTATTGATATCGCACGCCTGCACCAGCGTGCCTCCATAACCGCGGCCAAATTCTTTAACCTGCAGTTTGCCACTGCAAATTGCAAAAACTGAAACATCTTTATTTTCTTCCCCCAAGAAAATTTCAAAATCAGCGCCAGTATGGTATCCGGTAAATCTTTCGGGATTTACCGGGGAATTACCGGGAGAAATATGGATGCCGAAAGGTTTTTTAGTTACGCGGTTCAACGCTTCACTAAGCGGCAAAATTAAATTAGTCATTGAATTTCGTAGCTGATTGGCCGTATTTTGAATTTTATCCGCCGGCCGGTTAGCTATGTTCCCGCCTTTCCATTGCCAATAAAACAAAAATATCCCGCCCAGAGCTAAAAACGCAACTGCTAACAGGATTGTTTTTAAAAAATTTTGATTTTGCATAGGCAATTCGCCATCTGGCCCATTTCATCTGTCGTAATCACAGCAATTTTAACCGGTGATTCATCTTTATTAACAAGACCATCAATGCTCACTGTTTTATTGTTTTTCTCATCATCTAAAACGATCCCCAAATTTTCAAGATTAGCGCAGATTCTTGACCGCATAATTGCCGAGCGCTCTCCGATTGTCGCCGAAAACACTAAAACATCCAGCCCATTCAATGCCGCGAAATAAGCGCCGATATATTTTTTAATTTTATAAACCATAACCTCCAATGCTAATTTGGCGTTTTCGTCGCCGTTTTTTTCCATTTCCAGAAGTTCTCTCACATCATTGCTTTTTCCGGATAGACCCGAAAGCCCGCATTGGGTATTCAAATAATTTTCCATTTCATTCGGTCCGTAACCGAATTTTTTGGATAAATAGACAATCGCTCCGGCATCAATGTCGCCCGTTCTGTTTGCCATAACAACTCCTTCAAGCGGGGTAAATCCCATAGAAGTGTCTATGCTTTTGCCGCCTTTAATCGCCGCAATGCTTGAGCCCCCTCCCAAATGGCAAATGATAATTCTTTCCGGTAAATTGCCGCCGATAGTATTTTTTAGTTTACCGATAATGGACTCAAAAGAAATGCCATGATAGCCGAATCTGAAAATATCCAAATTTTCGGCAGTATTTTTAGGAATGCCGTAAAACCGCGCGCAATCGGGCATTGAAATATGAAATAAGCTGTCGGAAACGCCGACAATGGGAATGTCGGCTAACGTTTGTGAAAGCGATCTTATTTCAGAAAGCATAGGATTTATATGAAGCGGCGCCTGCTCTCTAGCCACCTCCAGTTTTTCTAAATATTCGCTATCTATTATTTTGTTTTCCAAAAAATAACTCCCCGGAGCTACAATTCTAAAACCAACGGCGGAAATTTCATTTTTGGCACTAATAAATTTTCGGGATAAAAGTTCGTTTATCACATATTCAATTGAATTTTCATATTCTCGCAGTGATAATGTCCGTCTTTCTGCAGTTTTATCAGTTAAACTCGCAATAAATTTGTCTTTTTCTTTTTCAATATGGGCAAAAAACAAGCGATCACTATTTTGATATAGCGCATATTTTTTTGATTCGCTTCCAGTATTGACTATAAAATATTTTGCCATGTCCATTTTTCTATTTCTTCCGGATCAACGCCGTGTTTCACAATATATTCGCGGTGTTCATCCAGTTTTTGTTTATATTTTTTAATTAAATTATCGGCCTTATCGTTATCCAAAAAATCACGCTCTTTCATTATGGCAAACGCTTCCATGGCCAAATGATACCGGCTGGTCTCGTTGCGCACCTGCATGTCAAATGGTGTTGTGGTTGAGCCGTTTTCAATATAGCCGTGCACTGAAAATCTTTCATCTTTGCCATAATCAAACAAAAATTGTTTCAGAGTGTGGGGATAGCCATGATAATTGAAAATCACCGGCTTATCACTTGTAAAATATTTATCAAAATCAACCGGCGCGCGACATTTACCATCGCCAATACCCAGAGCCGAAAGCTCCATTATATTAACAAAGCGAACGCGTATTTCCGGGGTCTCGCGCTTAACAATATCAATTGCGGCCAGCGCTTCTTTGGTCAGATAGTCGCCGATGGCGGAAAAAACGATATGAGGATCGTTTTCACTAGCAAAATCCCAAATCATCAGACCTTCATTAAGCTCTTTTTCGGCAAGCTCAGGGGTCAGCCACCGCGGTTCCAAGGTTTTTCCGGCTACTATAATATTTATTCCGTTTTTAGAAGAAAGACATTCTTTCAGCGCCGCCAACGTGCTGTTGCCATCCGGCGGGAAGAAAACCCTGACAAGACAGCCCGGCTTGTGGAGCATATTGGAAATAAATCCGGGATTCTGGTGCGAAAAACCGTTGTGTTCCTGGCGCCAGCCAGATGATGTAAGAATATAATTCAATGAAGGAATATCGCCGCGCCATGAAAATTCTTTCATAGTTTTTATGAATTTAGCATACTGGTCGGCCATGCTGGCAATAATTTGGACAAAAGCTTCATAAGAAGCAAAAATTGCGTGACGCCCGGTTAAAATATAGCCCTGCATCATCCCCTGAAGCGAATGCTCGCTTAATATTTCCATAACTCGGCCAATGGGTTCCAAATCTTTATCCCACTCTTTTTTTGGCATCATAAAAGC
>Ga0315288_10006657_pt1 | contig 14648 bp, 8 predicted proteins | sample YL17G11_20_MG_FD_203454 | JGI IMG/M metagenome (GOLD analysis project Ga0315288, IMG submission 203454) | Sediment microbial communities from Yellowstone Lake, YNP, Wyoming, USA - YL17G11_20 | ecosystem: Environmental > Aquatic > Freshwater > Lake > Sediment | place: USA: Wyoming | collected... | reverse complement strand
CGTTGTTACGCAATATTTTGATCGGCACCTTAAGTTGTTCTGCTTGTAACTGGGCAACTTTTATCTCATATTCCTGTCTTTCATTGAGGGTTTTGACGCTGTGGAGATGACGGTCACTTCTTGTAGAAAAATCTTTAATCCGGCGATCACAAATCACAGACGGATTTGCAGCCACTACCACTATAGCGAGAAGTTGTTTGTAATCTTCTAATTGAATAGGTCGAATATTATACTGACCAGTCTTGTGACTAAAGAAAGAAAAATGGCTATCGTGAATCCACAGCTGATTTGGATATACTCGATCCAACTGGTAGATGCGTTTTTCCATCTCCGGGTAAAATGAGCCTCGCGTTTCTTCTGGCAGGGCTCTATATTCTTCGATAGTTTTCACGCCAGCGAGCTCACGCAGAGTCTCTCGAACCGGTGCCTCTTTTACCAGAAATCCTTTGTCTTGAGTAATCGTGAGTAGTTCGTTGACTATGGTCGTTTTGCCAACGCCTGGTATTCCCCCGACTCTAATAATCATAGATTCCCCTCCTTTCATTTGAACGGATAAATCCGTTATTTGTTAATGATGCTTTTTGAGGATAAGTCGATCTTAACCCTTTTAATTTCTCGCTAAATCGTACTCTTTCCGCAAAAAATGTCGAATTTTTTGTGGCGATTAAAAAAGCGCCGGGTCGGCGCTTTTAAACTATTGGGTTATGAATATTATCTCGGCAATATTTCTCTTATCCAAGGAATAAAACCGACATTGACTTTTACATCGCCCGTCCACTGACCGTCAGAATTATTGCAGTTTAAAGTATAAATCGTGGTGTCAGAGGGCCGAACCTGTTTAGGGCCGCCACTGGTATCGACTGGGCCAATATCCTGATTAATAGAACAAGAATCAGGAGTGTTAAAACATTCCCAACTTAGAGTGGTGAAATTAGGCAGAATAATAGAAATAGAATTTGGCTTAGACGTTGAGTCAGGTAGACCAGCCCAAAAACTGCAATTTGGCGGACAAGAAACATGGCAGGCCTGGCTTTCAGTGGTAGAAGAGGTGGAACAATCAGAATAAATATTATAAACGGTCCGGCTCTGAGTGCTTGAAGCATGACAATCGCCGCTGCAAGTTGACCATTCGCTGTAGCTGGTGCCTGGAGTACAAGTAGATGGTGGATAGGGACAGCTAATTGGGTAATGACAGTCAAGTGGACAATTAGAACAGGTCTCGCTTGAACCGCAATAACCATTACCGCAATAATCACCGCTCCCGCAATTTTTTGTTCCCGTAGATGTTCTGGTAGTGCCGCAATTGCTGGTTTGGACAAAGGTGGTACCACTGCAGATAGTAGAAGAATCAGGAGACCAAGTGGTGGCAGTGCAACTTACTAAATTAAACGTCGCGGTCACGTTTCTGATTTGGGTCATGGTAACCGTACAGCTACTTATTCCAGAACATCCTTCGCCTGACCAGCCGGTGAAAGTGGAGCCGAAAGCGGGAGAAGCTGTAAGAGCGACTGAAGTGCCGGATGTGTAATTCTCAGAGCAATCAGAACCGCAATTGATGCCAGTGGGACTGCTGGTGACTGTGCCCGAACCTGTGCCGGCTTTGGTGACAGTGAGAGCGTAAAGTGTAGGAGCTTGCACTATCACCGAAACCGTATCAATATTTGAAACCGCTCCCGGTTTATCAATAATTCTTAAAACTTCGTAAGTGATAGTTTTAGAAGATTGGCCGCCGAGATCGTCGTTAAAAGTCTTTATTCCCAAATCAATGTCGCAAGCCGAAGGAGAAATGGGGTGAGAAATCGTTTGGTCCACCCTGCTTTGCCAAGAATGCTCCACAAGCTGGTCTAAATCCGCATTCCATTCGCATTTTCCCGGGTCAGTGGAAACCCCGTTAGTTGAATCTGTCCAACCATTGGGATCGGTACTGCCAGGAACTGGTTTGCCGGCTGAAAGATAAATTGTGACAGGAACGCCTTGGGTTACAGTAATAGAATTGGCGTAATTGGCGCCGTCTTTAGAAATGGTGGCAACAGCTACCGGAGCTTGATCAACAACTGTATTAAATGTCGCTGTTACGCTTCTCGCCTGGGTCATACTGACAGCGCAGGTGTCGGTACCGGAACATCCTTCTTCTGACCAGCCAGTGAAAGTGGAGCCGGTTGAAGCAGAAGCAGCCAAAGTTACCGAAGTGCCGGAGGTGTAGGAAGCGGAACAGGTGGTGCCGCAGTTGATGCCCGAGGGAGTACTGATGACTGTGCCCGAACCTGTGCCGGCTTTGGTAACAGTGAGAAGATAAGTGGGCAAACTGGAGCAAGTAAAACTGGCAGTAGCGGTAAGACCGCTGTAAACGGAAGTAATCGTAATTGGTCCGCCAGCTGAAACGCAAGCTGCTAAGCCGGAACTGATAGTGGCCACAGAAGTATTAGAAGAAGTCCAAGTGGCTGAAGAAGTTTTATCTTGTTGATTGTCGCTTGGCGGTCCATCTGGATCATACCAACCAGTAAATTGCTGTGTTTGACCGACTTGCTTGGAAGCGGAAGCAGGGTCAATGACATAAGTGAGAATGGGAACAGCGCCGCAACTCCCGCTAAAATCTTGAGTAACATTGCCGCCTCTTACCACTGCGACACTCGCGGGATTAGGCGAAAAAGTACAGGATGATTTTGAAGCGGAGACAGAGGCGCTGACGCATCTTGATGTGTCAGCAGCCACATTATCAGGAATGGTGATGGTGTAATAGCCGCTGGAATTTGTAGTGGCACTAAATGAAGGGGGGCAGGGGCCGGCAGCGCAAGCGCAATCAGCGACAACATCAACGCTATTTATACCGACACTGGAAGAATCTTTGACATAGCCGCTGACTGTGGTGACGCCAGGAGCTGGGGTAACAAATGTCTTGGAATCACAATTATTGGCTTCGCTGGATTCGGTGATTGCTTTACCCACATCAGCGCAAAAATAGAGAGTGTGGCTGCCGGCTGTAGCTGTCCAGGCCGGCGAAGTGATGGTGTTTGAAACAGCGCCTGCCGCTAGAGAAGAAACATTGTAGTTGCTGCCCAGACGACCGGTTGTCGAATTAAGACAATCTGAATTATCAACACAAAAACGCGCCAAAGAATTACTGGCGTCAGTCGCGCCTTGATTTTTTACTTTAGCGGAAAAAGTAAGAGCACTACCGGGTTTTAATTCGCCTGAAACAGCGAGGTCTTGAGGGATAAGGTCGCTAAAACCGCAATCCTTTATCACCACGTTCACGGGAGTAGATGTACAAACCTGATTATTATTATTATCAAAAAGTTTAATGTAGCGGGTGTAATTGCCTATATAGCTATTAGAAAAAGGCCCGTCAGTTAATGTAAAATTTGTTAGTTGGTCATAATCTTCTCCGTCCGCATCTTGGACTCTATCTTTGGTGCCGTACCAAAGAACTTTGTAACCCTGGCTCGGCGTGCTTCCACCTGCCCAAATTACAGTGTCGCTGTTTATGCAAATGTCATTTTTGGAAATAGACAAAGAACAAGAAACAGGCGTGGTAACATTAACAGTTGTCGGGCAGGTGGCCGATAAATTGTTAGTGCTGGTCCCGGTTAAAGTATAAGTAGTGGTGTTAGATGGCGATATTATTTTTGAACCGCCGGAACAGGAAACAGTTCCGACTCCCTGATTAATGCTACAATTGACGGCGTTGGGTACTGAGCCCCACGATAAGGTAGAAGATTGACCAGAAAAAATTGAAGACGGTGAAGCAAAAAAAGATGGCGAGGTAGGACAACTAGGCTCACTAAGAGGAGGCGGAAGCACTCCTCTAACGGTTGTTGAACCGAGAGTGGTGCCGGTAGACCGCTGAACGCACTCAAAAACAGCATTGGCGTTGCCAACAATCCAGGGCGCGTCTTGGTTGTGAGAACCGTCTCCTGTTGAAGCAAAAGTACTCCCGCCAATTTTTATATCAACGCCGTCGGTGTTAGCCGCGGTCCATTGAATATTTGAAGTGCAAGTTGAACCGCCCGCTGGAATGGCACAAGGATTAGGAGAAGCAGACATTAAGCAAGTGGGAACAACAGGAGGGGGAGGAAGATTTCCATAGAAAAAATCAGCTGTTACATAAGAAAAAATTTGATAATCGATGGTGTCCTGTCCGCCAAGAAAAAGTTTGTAATCCTGAATTATTAAGCTATATTTTTTCCCTTCGCTTAGGCCGGAAATAGGCAAATTAAAATTATAAGTGGCATTCCCTTCTCCATATTTCTTAAGCCAAAGTCCTTGGTCGGAAAAGCTCTTTACCAAAGAACCGTTTTGGTCAACAATATAGAAAGTAATCGCACCTCTTCCACCGAGTCCGCCGTTATTGCAATTGGGAGCTTGGTGAATTATCGCTCCTATGCCAAAGGATTGGGTGCCGGCCGGAACCGTAAAATAATTTTTGGCGCTATCGTAAGTATAAGAAATGCTGTAATCCAAGGCAGACCAATTTCCAAAACTAGTAGACCGAATATAGACAAATCTATTGGAACTAGAGTCCGAATCATTGGCATCATTAAATTTAAACCGCGGCCAGGAAACTGACCAACTTTGCTGGCTAGTCAAACTTTCTTGATAATGGCAAGAACCACTTATCCAAGCACAACCATATTCAGTGCACTGACCCCAATAGCCATAAGTACAAGTATTGGTTTCGATATCCCGAACGCCGCCCTCACCAGGACTACAACATTTATCGCAGGTGAGAGCATTGCAGTCCGAACACGTGTAGTTTAGTACGCCTGAGTAGCAAGCAGGCGAATTTAAGCTTGAAGCGCAAGTATAGCAATTATAAATACTGCATGCTATAGGTCCGGAAACACCAGTGGCATTAGCAGAAGCGACTCCTGTTAAAAACGACAAAGCAACGATAAAAAAGAAAATTAATAAACCGGCTAGCGGCGGCAACTTTCCTTTTCCTAATTTCTTAAAAACAAGGATAATGCCGATTAAAGCCACGATTATAATAGCCAAAAATATAATCAAACTCTGGGTCGGAGTTGTTGATTTTTTAACTGTTATGCCTTGTTGGTCTAATGATTGGCCGGCTTTGATTAGTTGGGCTGAAAAAACATAAGGCGAAGAGCAGTTTTCTAAGGTAAAAGGCGTTTGAACAATACCGGCGTTTTTCAAATTAACGTCGAACGCCTTAGACAAGCAAATTTTATTTGTATTTTCCTCTTTAACAGTAAAAATGACTTGAGCCAAAATATCTTTAGCCTGATTTCTTGTGGCGACATCAGCCGGACCCGCTAAAAGCACGTTTAAAATAAAATTATTTTCATCTTTTTTCTCCACCAGAAAATCGTAAATCAAGCCACTGTCGCCAGCCGTGATATAGCGGACGCCTAGTGGGTTGGAAATTTTTTCTTCAGCGTCAAAAAATTGAACAAAGGTCTCATATGAGCCGGGTTCTTGGAAAAGGGGCAAAGTTAAAACTATCGAGCCAACGGCGTCTTTAATAAAATTATTGGACCATTCCGTCTCACTAACGGATATTTCTTTTAGCGGCGCGCCATAACGATAGGAAATTAATTTAATTTTTGGTTTCTCTACGAGACCGCCTGTGTTTTTAAAAAAAACATTAACTTTCACCTGATTCTTTAGCGATGTCTGATTTTTCTCGTTTAATAGATTCACCGGCTTGTATTCCACGCCGTAGTTAAAAACCGGACCCTCCTGTAAAGAATACAGTCTGTCTTTTGTTAAAACTCCGCCTTTCTGACTATCCAGTAAAATGAATTTTTCAACATTGGCGGCATTATTAACAGTAATTTTTAGATAATCAACGGCTAAAATTTCCTCCCGCGAGCTAAAAGCTATAATCTGTAAATAATAATTACTGCCAGCCGGAAAATATTGGGGAATCTTGTAGGAAAAATTTATTTTTTTCTGCTCCTGAGGAGAAAAATTAATTGGCTCGGTTACTCTTAAGCGGTCATAAACCGTTGTCTCGTCCAAGGAAAAAACCGGTGCGGTTTCTGCGTCTAGCGGTTGACGATGAATTGCAATTTCAGAATAAACATCCTGGCTATAAAAATTAGTATTATTGTTTAATTGAAAACTGCCGTTAATTGTATCGCCGCTTTTATATTGGCCAGAAGTATTTGATAGTTGTAATTCTTTAATTGTTAAACTTAATTTTTGAAAATTGGCCGCATTGAAAGGGCTGGTGGCGGCATTAACCTTAAAGCCAAAAAAAATACTCGCCAACATTGCTATTGTTAGACAACTTATAAGAATAGTTTTTCTCTTTGGCATAAAAAACTCAACTGAGATTATTTAATCACAATTTTATTATAATAAAAAAATAACGGCGCGACAACAGAGGTTATCCACAAGTAAAAAAAGGCGGCAGTATCAAGCATAATGGGTATTATATTTGATATCTGCCGCGGTAATCTCCCGACTAATGTCGAGAATTATTAATAGATGACTTTTTGCCAGGATAATTTGGCTACAGCTCCACCACCGTTTTCATAGTACTCCAGCTTTAGAGTATGAGTTCCTGCTGTAAGGGGAACATCTACCGTATAGGTCGTCGGGGGTTGATCAAACCACTTATTAAGGGCTAACTGACCATCGACATAGAGCTTAAATCCATCATCACCCGTTACTGTGAACCGGTAGGTGTCAGCATCGAAATTGACTGTCCTTGTCCAGCGAACCGAAAAATGATCGGTCCCTATGGCGCAAGTACTGCTTGGACTGCCAGAGCCCCAGTCAAAGTCAGTAGACCCACTTCCATCATCCCTGACCATTACAGGAGAGCCGCTCAATATCATGTTGTTGAAATACTCTCCCTTCCAGCGGTCCGGGGAGACCGTTGAAATACAAACTGTTATAATTGCTTTAACATTCCACATGCGAGTGAAAGTTAAAGTATCTCCAACCATTGATGGATTTACCAACGACGTGGGGTCCTTGACCACAAGCTTAACCGTGTTTAATGTTTGGCTTGGCACAAACACAAACGAATTTGAATTCGCGCCCTGAACTACTTGATCATTAACCAACCACTCAATTTCTAAGGCCCCGCCAACTGGCTGAAGTAAACCAATACTGAAAGTTGTTTGACTAGCGATTGATATATCCCCTGGCGCCGGATTTTCACTTCCCGGCTCAATTAGGTCAATACCATCTTTAGGTACGCCCCAGCCGCCACGATATAAACGCAGAATATACTCCTGCGTACATATCGGGCAGAATGCTGCCCCGAGAGAACGCATCGTACAATCATAATAGGGACGGTACACCCCTGTCGTTGTGTATTGCGCTCCCTCAAATAATCCCACCACATCAAAATATGGATAGTTTGGGTAAGGACCAACTGGCCCCAGGGATTGATAATATTCGTCCAGCGACGGCGTCGGAATCGGCGTGGACGATAAAATCCACGAATTCCATTTGATTTTCTCGCTCTGAATCTCCGATGTTATATTTGCCTGACAACTAGGTTCCTGGCAAATGTAACAACCTGAGGAGCAGCCATAATCGTATTCATCAGCCAACCCGGTAAAGGAGTGCCCATACTCGTGTTGGGCAACCCCCACCATTTCATTGGTGGAAAAGGTGGAGGTGTATCCTCCGGTTCCTCCATAGGTGTCGTCATTAACGATGACCATAATGCTGTCCCAGTCAGGAACAGCCGCGGCTACCGCAAGCACCTTGGTCGTGTCAGAAATTAAAGCCCGGTGAATCTGCGGCGAACCGCAGAAACTGGAATCAAACGCCGTATCCACAAAAGTGCCATTACCAGCGGCTTTTGGATCATACAATGCTTCTGCGTCGCTGCAACACTTGAGATACTGTTGGCAGCTTGCGTCATAGGGCGGATGATCCGCCCCCGACTGATTCGATGCGACGAATAGCGCCGTAACCTTTACGAAATTTTTATATTCGCCGTATGGCGAAATGTTAAAAAATTTTTCGTAAAGATTTTGAACGTCGCTAAAAAATTTAGAACGCTCGCTCTGCTGATACCCATCACCCATAATAAGAAGATCAACCCTATTTCCAGAGTTGCCATCTCCGCCCAGCACCAAAGTATCTGGTGCTGACGCAGGAGCCAAAGATATTTGTGCCGCCTGCCCGCGAACCAAATCTTGTAGATTTAATTCATAAACAATTTTTGGTTCTGCGGTTGCGGCCAATATCTGCGGTGACTGACCGGATAATTTGGGACGGTGATTTTGTAATCTGAGCCGTTCGGCTCCGTCAATCGTCGGTATTCGAACTACAAACACTGGTCTTTCCGCGTCCCAAGAATAACCGTCAATCTTACCATTGCCATCAGCCGAATGAAATTCGGCCCGGACTTCTTTTTTCACCGCAACAAGGTCGCGGTGCAGAATTTCGTCAGCTGCTCCCAAAACATGAGCAACGAAATTTGACTCACCAGCCGATTTCTCAGCTAATGCCCCAATTTCATCATCGGTTTTTGAAACTAACCCAGTTACCTGGACTAACTTATGATGGAGTAAATTAATCTTTACTCCGTCCAGCTCAAAAACCAAATAATGAGCAGATTGAAGTTGAGCAGCCACTACTCTCTCCTTGGCGCCGCAAAGAGATGTGGCGCAAAAAAGAGAAATCACAATAGCCAACATAATAATCCAAGTTTGCTTTTTCATCTCTTTCCTCCTTTCCTTTGTTATTAACGGGTTTGCCCGTTGTTTTTCAAGGTACTCGGCTAACCCAATGTTAGCCTTCCTAAAATTGCTAGCTTTATTATACACCTAAAAGTTAAATTTGTAAACCCTCGCAGCCCCATCGGGATTCGAACCCGAGTTACCGGCTTGAAAAGCCGATGTCCTGGACCAGACTAGACGATAGGGCCAGCCCGCGGCTTCGCCGCGGGAATTTCTAATTTTTAATTTCTAATTTCTAATGAACGTAAGTAAGTGTTTTTGGAAATTCGCCTCGTTAAAAATTCAATGAAAATTGTAAATTGAAAATTTCGTTACACGTGTCTATCCGCGACTTTGGTGGCGGCGTAGCTTTCGGGCTTTGTTCGCGCCTCGAAATTATAAGCGCGAATCATTCCTGTGACTTCTTGCATCATCACTTTTGTTGCGCCATTCTCTCCGATATCAACATGGATTTCAAAATCAAATTGCGGCACTTCAAATGTTTTAAGATTAATTAAAACTTCTTTTGCCACTTCCAATGAAAGCAAAACTTCCTGAATAATTCTGTCTCTCATGGTATGAAATTTTGGCAGTTCAATTCTGCGCCAAAAATAACGGCCGCCGTTTCCTACTCGGTGAACAACAATTGCCGTCACAAAATCCGTCATTGCCTTGGCGTGCCCGTCAGAATCGCTGCCAATAATAATTTTATAATGGCGGTTTTTGTCTTTAAAAATAAAACGGCTGATTTCTGAAACCACCTGGTTAACATTCATTTTTATTCCCAGCGAACTGTTAAAAAAATCTTCATTCATGATAATTCTAATTTAATCTCATATGCCGTCTTTGTCAATTAATATTAATGATATACAATAAATAAGAACAACATGAAAACTCTTTTTCTTATTGACGCCAATTCTTTAATTCACCGCTGTTTTCACGCTCTGCCTCCATTTACCGGGCCCGGTGGAATACCTACGGGCAGCTTGTACGGTTTATCCAATATTATTATGAAAATTTTACGCGAGCAAAAACCTGATTTTGTCGCGGCTTTTTTTGACCGGCCAGAGCCGACTTTCCGCAAAGAAATTTTTGACGGATATAAAATTCACCGACCCAAAGCGCCTGACGAATTAATCTCCCAAATCATTGAAGCCCATAATTTATTTGACGCTTTCGGACTAAAAACTTACGAATTACCCGGTTATGAAGCGGATGATTTAATCGGCACAACTGCTCAAAAATTCAAAACAACGCCAGACACAAAAATCATAATTTTAACCGGCGATTTGGATTTGCTTCAACTGGTGGAAAACGACAAAGTGGTGGAGGAAACTTTTAAAAAAGGAGTCAGCGAGACAATAATTTACAACGAAGAAAAAGTTGAGGAGCGTTATGAGGGAATTAAACCAAAACAGATTCCGGATTATAAGGGTCTTGTCGGCGACGCTTCTGATAATATTTTTGGCGTGCCCGGCATCGGACCAAAAACCGCCATCCCCATAATTAAAGAATATAAAACTTTGGAAAATTTTTTGGCCAACGGCCAATTAGATAAAAATTATTCGAAAATTTTCAAACTTAAAGACCAAGCGCTACTTTCAAAAAAACTAGCGCAACTCAAACTCGACGCTCCTTTTGAAATAAAAGATGTTGATGAATTAAAATATCATGGCCTGCCCAAAGAAAATCTTAAGGCTTATTTTGAAAAACTTGGCTTTAAAAGTTTAATAAATAGAATTAATTAATGCTTGTCGTTTAAACCGGCCTAACTATAATGTATCTGCTTTTGCCTTCGCCTACGCTCTCTGTTTTAACATCGGGATGCGAAGATAATTCCACGTGGACCAATCGACGCTCATAGGCGTTCATCGCCGGCAAAGATATTTCTTCTTTGGTGGCGACTGATTTACGGGCCGCGGCTCGAGCCAGTTCCAAAATTAGATTTTCCCGCTCGCGGCGATAATTATTAATATCAACAAAAACAGTCTCAACTTCGCCAATCTTTATGGCTATCAATCTAAGCAGGTGGTCTAAATTGGTAACGAAAATCGGGATAAATTTTTTAAATGTTTCTCCTTCGGTGATAAAAATTAAAAAGCGGTTATTCTCGGCTTCATAATTAATTGAAAAATCATCAAAACCCATTAACTCAACAAGCTTTTTAAGTTTTTCAGTTAGTTCTTGATTCATAATTTATTGTTTTAATCTTTTCGTTAATTATTATTTGTTGAATAGCTGAAAAAACAGAGGTTGTCAACCAGTAAAGACCGACCGCCGAGGGCAGGTTTAAAAAATATAAAAACACAATTGTTAAAATCGGGCCCAGATAAATCATTTGCTGGCCCATTCTTTCGGCTGCGCTTAAATCCTTAAACGGTTTATTGGTTTTCGGCACCGCTAATTTTGTCTGGAAATATTGAGCTATGCCTGCGGCAAGCACAATAAAAATGTTCGGCTTGCTCAAATCTATTATTCCCAAAAAAGAATAATTGAAAAATTTCGGCGCTGAAATAAACGAGTAAAGAGCGCTCAACGTTTTTGACGAAAATCCGGCCAAAAATACGCGATAAAGAGCGATTAAAATCGGCAGTTGAATCAAAAGCAATAAAAAACCCGAAAACGGATTAACTTTATGTTCACGGTAAAGTTCTAACATGGCTTTAGTCTGTTTTTCTTTGTCGTCTTTGTGATTTTTTTGAATTTCTTTTATTTTCGGCGCCAGACGCTGAAGAATTGTCTGGTCTTTGGCGCCTTTATAAAATAAAGGAAATAAAATTAAACGGATGATAATCGTCAAAAAAATAATTGCTATTCCCAAATCGTGAAAGGATAGATATTGATATAAAAAAATCAACGCGTTAAAAAGGGGCCGGTATAAAATTTCATTAAATAAATTGCTCATTGATTTAGTGATTGGAAAATAAATAATATTTCTTTTTCGATTTGCGTTTTTTCTAAATGGGCGGCAGTCGGCAGAAGAATTAATAAAATATCTTTACCGCGAACGCCAAAAAATTTATTCAAACGGACAAAGTTAAAAATTGTCCTTTTCAGCTGGTTGCGCTTAACAGCGCTTTTGCTGACCTTGGCGCTGATGATTAAACCCAACCGGCTAAAATTCAAATCGTTGGCTTTAATTTTGGCAATAAAAAACTTGCCTTTTTGAACGACAAATTTTTTATTTTTTTCCCTCGCCCAATTTTGAATCGGCAAGCGGAATTTTTTAGCTAACATAACTATACGGCCAACTTTTGCCTATTTTTTCTTCTTCTTCTCCTTAAAACATTTCTTCCGCCGGCTGTTCTTGACCTTTTTAAAAATCCATGGGTTCTCGCCCTTTTTCTCTTTTTGGGCTGATAAGTTTGTTTTGGCATGATATAAATATAAAATATCAAAAATGAAATAGCAAATGTAAAAAATTGAAATAGTTATTAACAGGTAATTAACAGATTGTGTTGTTTTCAGACATTTGACTTGGTTTATAATTCAAATAGAATTAAAAATAAATTTCGGAGTTTAATATTTTATCACTATGGATCTCAACAATATTTGGCAATCGGTTTTAGCGGAATTGGAATTCCAGATTTCCCGGCCCAATTTCCTGACCTGGCTCAAGAACAGCCGTTTAGTTAAAAGGGAGGACGATGGCCGGGTGGTGGTCGGCCTGGTTAATAACTTCGCTAAAGAATGGGTTGAAAATAAATATCACAAAATGATTCTAGAGGCGCTTCGCTCCTTAGATGAAACAATTAAAAAAATTGATTATATTGTCATAGTAGAAGAAAAGCCGCGAGTTGAAATTAAACCGGAAACAAAAACTGCTTTTGTCAGGCAAACAAGTTTGCCCGAATTAAGAGTTGACCCCGATACAAATCTTAACCCGCGCTACACCCTAAATTCTTTTGTCGTTGGTTCTTCCAATGAGTTGGCTTACGCTGCCGCCTCGGCGGTGATAAAAGATGTCGGCAAAAAATACAATCCTCTTTTTATTTACGGCAGTACCGGACTCGGCAAAACACATCTCATCCAAGCTGCTGGCAATGAAATTAAAAATCTTTATAAAAATAAGGTAAGGGTGAGATATGTGCCTTCGGAAAAATTTGTTAACGATGTTGTTTGGGGGATTAGAAATAAAAGGATGGAAGACACAAAAGCCAAATATCGAAACGTTGATGTATTAGTGATTGATGATATTCAATTTGTAGGGGGAAAAGAAAGAAGCGAAGAGGAGTTTTTTCACACCTTTAACGTGCTTTATGAAAATAATAAGCAGATTATTATTTCATCTGACCGTCCGCCAGCTGCCATTCCCACGCTGGAAGCCAGATTGCGTTCCCGTTTTGAGGGCGGCATGATTGCTGATATTACTTATCCCGACTATGAGATGCGCCTCGCCATTATTAAAAACAAACTTCAGGAAAAGAACAGTGATTTGCCCGATGAGATTTGTGGATTAATCGCCAATAAAATTCAAAGGAATATCAGGGAAATCGAGGGAATTCTTAATAAAATTATTTTTTATCGCGAGGTAAAAAATATTGAACTTAATCAAAAGATAGTGGAGGAGATTATAGATAATATTATTCAGCAATCATCTAAAAATATTACCAGCACCCAAGTTCTTAAAGCGGTGGCTGATTTTTATGAACTTACCACACAAGACTTAATTGATCGTTGCAGAAAAAAGAGCGTGGTTGAGCCGAGACAAGTCGCCGCTTTTCTTTTACGGGATTTATTGGATATGTCCTACCCGGATATTGGGGATAAGCTGGGAAAAAGAGATCACACCACCGCTATCTACGCTTATGAAAAAATTTCCCGAGAAATCAATAAAAATCAGCATCTTAATCAAAAAGTTACCCTAATTAAGGAAGTTGTCTATAAAACTTGAGAATTATTATTCTTTGGTTTTCAACAGATAATTAATATATTATTAAAAATATAAATTGAATTTTATAAATTAGTTAGATGATTTAATTAATTAATTAACAAATTATTAATTACTACAACTACTAATTTTAATTATACATACTTATGAAAGTAGTAGTTCTAAAAAATAATTTAAGATTGGGTTTGGATGTTATCGGGAAAATTGGAACCGAAAATAGTTCCGTTACTTTGCCGATTTTAAAAAATTTTCTTATTGAAACCATTGATAATCGTTTAAAATTATCAATAACTAATTTAGAAATAGCGGCCACTAGTTTTGTTCCGGCGAAAGTCATTGAAAATGGCAATTTAACAGTGCCTTTTAATATTTTTAATTCAATTATTAATAATATTCAAGCGGAAAGAATTGATTTAGAAAGCGATGGTAATAAATTAATAGTAAAAACAGATAATTACCAGGCCAAAATTCAAGGGAATAAAAAAGAGGATTTTCCTATTATTCCCCAAATCAGCGATCAATTATTTTTTGAGATTTCAACGCCTATTTTTAAAAAGTCGCTTTCTATGGTGATTATCGCGTCGCAAATATCAGAAATTAAGCCGGAGTTGAGCGGCATTCTTTTTAATTTTGAAATAAATTCTTTAAAACTTGTTGCAACTGATAGTTTTAGGCTGGCGGAAAAAAATATTGTTAATACCCAATTTAAATCTAATCTTGAACAAAATCTTAAAATTATTATTCCATTAAAAACAATTCAAGAGGTGATAAGAATTTTTAAAGACGATGATGATAAAATAATTATTTATTTCGATAAAAATCAAATTCTTTTTAAAACCGAAAATTCACAACTTGTTTCCCGCTTGATAAACGGAGATTTCCCTGATTACCAATCAATTATTCCCCAGACATTTGAAACAGATATCACCCTAAATAGAGAACAGCTAATTAATGCCCTAAAACTTACCAGTTCTTTTACTGATCGTTTAAACGAAATAAAATTTTCCGCCAAAGAAAACGCTAAAAATATAGAGATTTATTCTTCAAGCCAACTTTTAGGAGAAAATCAGTATTTGATTCCCTCTAAAACCAAAGGAACGGGTGTG
>Ga0315288_10006656_pt1 | contig 14648 bp, 11 predicted proteins | sample YL17G11_20_MG_FD_203454 | JGI IMG/M metagenome (GOLD analysis project Ga0315288, IMG submission 203454) | Sediment microbial communities from Yellowstone Lake, YNP, Wyoming, USA - YL17G11_20 | ecosystem: Environmental > Aquatic > Freshwater > Lake > Sediment | place: USA: Wyoming | collected... | reverse complement strand
CGCGATGCCTCCTTCTGACGCATCCGCCGCTGGGCCAACGCCGCCATCACCTTCAACCGATCCCGTTCCCTGGTCGCCTCAGGCGACCTTCCGGCTCATCCGCAGTTCCATCCTCGTCCTCCTCCCGGCCACCCGGCCGGAAAGAGGACAATTCTACTTTGCGGAAACCGGACATTATCACTTTGCGGCGACACCTCGGCCGGTTTGGGCTTGGCAACCGGCCTGCCGTGTTCTACGCTAGAAGGAGTCGGCCGCATGGCGTTCCGCCGCCACCGTCGGCCGACCGGAAATCCACTTATGAGCAAGAAAGACTGGTTCCAGGCATTCGATTCCGAGTTGTGGCTCCAGGGCGACGAGGACGCCGAGGCCCAGGCCGCCTTCATCCGGAAGGTCCTCGGCCTGCGCAAAGGCCAGACGGTGCTGGACGCGCCGTGCGGCGAGGGGCGCATCGCGGTTCCCCTCGCCGAGGCCGGTCTGCTCGTCATGGGCATCGACCACAATCCATACTTTCTCGAGCGCGCCCGGGCGCGGTTCGACGAGGGAGAACTCGAAGGCGAGTTCCTCGTCGGCGACATCCGCGAAATCTCGCTCTTGGGATGTTTCCACGCCGCCTTCAACTGGGGCGGCAGTTTCGGATATTTCTCCGACGAGGAGAACCTGGAGACCCTTCGCCGGCTCGCCCGCGCCGTCCGCCCCGGAGGCCGCGTCCTCGTGGACCAGCCCAACCGCGAATATGTCCTTCGGCACTTCGTGAAGGAGCGCCGCCACGGACCGCTCACGGTCCTCAACCGTTGGAACGCCCGCCGCCAGCGCATCGAATCCCAGTGGACCCTCCGCCGGCGAGGCAGCAAGCACACCTACCCCATGGCCATCCGCCTTTACACGCCCGTCCAGATGCGCCGGCTGTTCAAACAGGTGGGCCTGAAGGTCGAGGCGGCCTACGGCAACCCGGACGGCAAAAAGTTTCGCCGCACCTCCCACCGCCTCATCCTCGTCGGGCGAAAAACGAAGAAGTAGCGCACCCGGCCGGCGAACGGTTCTACTCGATTTTTCCGCCCGCCTTTAGTATTCTGAAAGGCCGCATTCCAACCGGAAATCCAAGGAAGGAGATCGGCCGTGGCCAAAGCGAAAAAACTCACCCAGACGGTCCAGGAAAGACCCGAAACGGTCACCTTCGGCGTCTTCGCGACCGGCGACCCGCCACGATTTCCTGACGGCAAGAAGGGAAGGGTTTTCGGCTTGACTTGCTGGTAATACAAAGTAATAATACTCTCAGGGCGGCTGGACGCCCGGAAGAACGCCGGGAGAAACGCACGTGAAACGCCGAAGCAGACGGAACGTCCCGCCTCCGACTCTGGACGCTGCGCGGGGAATGCTGCGCAGAAAGCCCGAGGTCATCACCTTCAAGGCCGACCCGGCCCTTGTGGAAGCGATGAAGAACATCCCGAACCGCTCGGAGTTCATCCGGACCGCCGTCCTGGCCGCCATGGGCAACCTCTGCCCCCTGTGTCAGGGCACGGGCATGCTCACGCCGAAGCAGCAGGAACACTGGCAGGCCTTCACCGAAACCCACGCCGTTCAGCAGTGCAAGGAGTGTCACGAACTGCACGTAGTCTGCCAGCGGTCGCCCGTCAAACGGAAACCGCACGGCAGACGGAGAAAATAGGCAAAAACGAGGATGCTCCTATGACAGTCCTCCTCTGGATAATCGCGGCCACGATGATAGACGGGCTCGTGTCCCTGGTCGGCGCCGCGACCCTGGTTCTGAAGAAGGAGACGCTGGACAAACTGCTGATGGTGCTTGTGGCCTTCTCGACAGGCGCACTCCTCGGCGGTGCATTCCTCCACCTCATGCCCGAGGCCCTTGAGACCATGGAAGCCTCTGCCGCGTTCAGATACCTGCTGCTTGGCTTCATCCTATTTTTTCTGATAGAGAAGCTGCTCCACTGGCACCACTGCCACGAAGAGCATTGCGAGGTGCATGCCTTCACCTCCCTCATACTCTTCGGGGACGCCATACACAACTTTATAGATGGGCTGGTCATAGCCGCCAGTTTCCTCGTCGGCATTCCCTTCGGCATAGTCACGTCGCTGCTGATAATCGGCCACGAGCTGCCGCAGGAACTCGGGAACTTCGGCGTGCTCCTCCACGGAGGGTTCTCAACGCGGAAGGCGCTATGCTTCAACTTCCTTGCGCAGATGACGGCTGTGGCCGGAGGGGTTGCAGGCTTCCTGTTCTCGGGCGCGGCCGGCTTCACGGCGCTGCTTCTTCCGTTTGCAGCTGGCGGGTTCGTCTACATAGCAGCCAGCGACCTCGTACCCGAACTCCACAAGGAAAAGAGGCTTGCAAAGTCCATGCTCTACTTCGCGTTCTTCCTCATCGGCATAGGCTTCATTCTCGGCATAAAACTGCTATTCGGTGGATAGCTCGCCTTGGCGCGTGACAAACTTACATGCTCCATGAGCCCATGCCGTGTGAGCGACATCGTTTTCCCGCTGCTCGCGGTGACGCGCGACGGCCGGCCCGTTCCGCACCTGCATGCGCACGATTGACGCGCCCCGGCGTCCGGCGAGCGCGGTGGCGATGCCGTAACGTTTAGCCGTCGCCGGCACGGCGACGATAGTCCGGAGGTCCGCTTGATCATCGCCTACCACGCCATCTGGACGACCTACGGCACGTGGCTGCCGAACGATCCGCGCGGGTCTTACTCGGAGGCGTTGTACAATGCCGAACTGGCCGCTCTCGGCGAGGTGCGCTACGGCCGCCAGGACCCCCAGCCCGACCGCTGGACGCTCCGGCGGTTTCATGTCGCGGCGCGGCTGGCCCTGGCGCGGCCTGTGTTTCGCATAGACGGTGCGGCCCGGTCCGCCGTCGCCGGGGCTTTCCCCGACGTGGTGCGCCGCCTCCGCCTTGTGGTTCGCGCGTGTGCCATCATGGAGGACCACGTGCATGTGGTGGTCATGCGGGCCCGCCACCGCATTGAATACATCATGAATCAGTTGAAGGGCGGGGCGACGCGGGCGCTGGGGCTCGAGCGAACGCCCTGGACGCGCGGGGGCTGGAAAGTGTTTCTGAACGATGAGGCGGCGCTCGGGGCGGCGGTCCGATACGTCGAGGCGAATCCGCCGGCGGCGGGCCTCTCGCCGCAGCGTTGGGATTTCGTGACACCGCTTCCCCTCGGCCGGGACGCCCGCTGAAATTCCCATACCTCGGACGACTTGGATCGCGGCCGTGCCGGCCGCGGCTAAACACGGCACGGGACCGCAACGTTTAACCGTCGCCGTAGCAGCCGCGGCTTCGGTTGACACTGCCCCGACGCCCCGATAGAATCCTCCGCGGGTGCCGAAGTGGCGGAACTGGCAGACGCGCAGGATTCAAAATCCTGTGGCCCAAAAGGTCGTGAGGGTTCGACTCCCTCCTTCGGCACCACGTTTCTTGCCGCCCTCGGGCGGACCGGTATGCCAGGGAGAACGACTATGCGACGCGCGCCGACGGTCGGAGCACTGACGGCGGCCGCTTTGGCGGCGGCTTTCGCCCTCAACCCCCTCCTGGGCGGAGACGCCGCCCTGCCCGAGAAAAAAGAACCCGCCCCCGGCGCCCGCATCGAAATCCTCGACCCGGCCATGAATGCCGTCCTCGCGCCCGGCGCCGCCGTCCGACTCCTCGGCGACGCCTTTCAGTTCACCGAAGGCCCCGCCTGGCTCCCGTGGGAAGGCGGCATCCTGGTTTTCAGCGACATCCCCGCCGATACTCTCTACCGATGGACCGAAACGGCGGGACTCGCCGTCTTCCGTAAACCTTCCCACAACGCGAACGGCAACACCGCCGACCCCGAAGGCCGCCTCGTCACCTGCGAGCACGGCAGCCGAACCGTCACCCGCACCGCGCCCGACGGCTCCGTCGTCACCCTCGCCTCGACCTACAAAGGAAAGAAACTCAACTCCCCCAACGACGTCGTCGTCCGGTCCGACGGCACGGTTTGGTTCACCGATCCGCCCTACGGCATCAAGCCCGCCGAGCAGGAGCAGCCCGCGAACTACGTCTTCCGTCTCGACCCCGGCGCCGCGGAACCCGCCCAAGTCGCCGACGATTTTGTCCGCCCCAACGGCCTGTGCTTCTCGCCCGACGAGAAGTTCCTCTACGTCGCCGACAGTAACCGCAGCCACATCCGCCGATTCCGCGTCACCGATCCCGGCGCGCCGGGACTGGCCGAGGGCGAGGTCTTCGCCAAGATCCAGCCGCCGGGCCCGGACGGCATCCGCTGCGACGCCGACGGACGGCTCTACGTGACGGCGGGCGACGGCGTCCACATCCTCGGACCCGACGGGCGCCTCCTCGGGAAAATCCGCCTGCCCGTCCAGCCGGCCAACTGCACCTTCGGCGGCCCCGACCGCCGGACCCTTTTCATCACCGCCCGGACACACCTCTACGCCGTGCCCCTCGCCGTCCGCGGCCCGCGCTGAGCGGACCCCGAAAATGCGCCGCGGCCGGCCACGGCGCGTGAGAAGCACTGGCGGGCAAGCCGCCAGTGGCACCCGGCGTGGCACCCAGTGTTCGCCTTTTCCCCCAATTGAGTCGGCCTTGGCGATCTTTGCGGACTTTGCGGTTCAATACACGGTGTGCGCAGCGCGGAGAGCGCTAGGCGAGGAGCCAGCGGCGGCGGAGGAGCCAGTCGGCGGCGAGGAGGGCGATAACCAGCGCGAGAAATATCCGGCCGGAGGCGAGGGGCCAGCGGCGCTCGATGGGCTCGAAGACCTGCATGTCGGCCTGCGCGAGTTCCTTAATAAGATTCGCCAGACCCTCAATCGTGCGGAAGGTGCCGCCGCCCGCCTCGGCGGTCCGGCGCAGAGCCTCGTGGTCCGCCAGGAGCGTCGTCATTTCGAAATCCTGCTCCTGAAGGATGAACTCGGTTTCGGCGGTTTGCTGTTTGCCAGAGACCGTTGCCTCGGCCTCGAGGCGGTAGGCGCCCGGGTGGGCGGCGAGGAGGTCGGCGTGCCATTCGCCCGGGCCGGCGGCGACGAGGGCGATGTCGCGGACCAAACCGGCGGGCACGGTCAAACGAAGTCGTGGCACGTCGCCGGCCGCGCGGGCATAGACGGTCGCGCGGACGGCGGGGAGTCCCGGCGCGCCGGGATCGGGATCGGCGAGATGGTAGCGGAGACGGTCGGTGAGGACCGCCAGGTCGGCGCGTCCGGGGGCGGCCTGGTCGCGTCGCGCGGCCCAGAGGACGAGGCCGCGCCAGAAACGGGCGTGGCGATCGGGGCCCTGGGGGTCGGCGGCCGACAGGACCCAGAGCCAGGTGGAGTCGGCGGTGAAGGCGGCGGTGCGGAAGACGCCGGTGTCGCGGACGGCGAGGAGTCCCGGCGCGCCTGCCCCGTTGGGGCCGGGATCGGGCGCGGCGGCGAGGAGGACGGCACCCGGCTGGAGGGGTCCGACGGCGCTGGCGCCGGCAAGGGCGGGGAGTTTGTCAAAAGCGTCCCCGGGCACGGAGGGAGCACTGGCGGATCCCGGCGCGCCGGGATCAGTGGCACCCGGCACGGAGTCCCCGGGATTCGTCCCGATTGCATCGGGACTCATCCCGGGGCTTTTAGCGGCGTCGAGGTTGAGGATGAAATGGCGGCGGCCGGCGGGGGTCGGGACGAAGCGCAAGGGAGCCGTCACGCGGCCGTCGCCCTGGCGGATGGCGAAGGGCAGAAGGTCGGCGACGGGGGTTTTGTCCCATCCGCCCGCGCCGAAGGCCAGCGAGCCGCCGAGGGCCACCAGGGCGAGGCGGCCCGCGCGGACGCGCTCGGACAAGCGCGCGAGCGTCGCCGTGGGAACGGCAGCGGGCGATAAGTCGCCGAGGACGACGACCTCGAAGCGCTCGAGGTCGTCGGGGTTGGGTGCGGCGGCTTCGGCGCCGGGCCCGACGAGGACGCGGCGCTCGAGGTCGATTTCGTCGGCCTCCGCGAGGGCGCGGGCGAGGAACTTTCCTTCCGGCCGGAGGGCCCCGTCGAGATAGAGGACGCGGATGCCGCCTTCCTCGACGCGCAGCAGGGTGGCGGCGGAATTATTTTCGGCGACGAGTTCGCCTTCGACCGGCTCGGCTTCGAGTTCGAGGCGCACCAGGCCCGGCTCGGCGAGCGTGGGGGCAAAGACGACCTCGCGTGCGGCGCTCGGGGCGTCGGGGGTGAAGTCCTGGCGAGCGATTTCGCGGCCGTCGGCCTTCAGGACAAGGCGCACCGGCCGGCCTTTCATGCCGAGGGCCGAGACGGCGGCGCGGACCTCCGGCCGGTTGCCGACGAAAACGCGCTGGGGGCACCGCAGGTCGCGGACGGCGACGTCGCGGACGCGGTCGGAAGGTTCAGGGGAGCCGACGGCGACGGCGTGGATGCGGATGCCGCGCTCGAGCAATCGGGCGGCGGCGGACTCGGGCGAGCCGCGCGCGGCCCGGTTGGTGGCACCATCGCCGACGAGGACGACGGCGCGGAGCGTGGGCGCGGCACGGTCGGCGAGATCGGCGAGCGCTTCGCCGGGGTCGGTGCGCGGGTCAACGGGGGCGGGGGCGAAGTTGGCGGCGGGGCGGAAGCGCGCGCCGAAGGCATACGAGCGGACGACGGCGCGGCGCGCGAGGTCGGCGTAAGGGTCGGGTGCGGCGAGGAAGGCGCGGCGGAGGGCGGAGGCGCGGGAGAGGGCGTCGGGGGGGATTGCGGATTGCGGATTGCGGCCCGCCTTCGCCAAGGCTTCGGCGGGTAAAATTGCGGATTGAACGGCGGAAGGCGATCCCGGGGATTCGTCGCGACTGCGTCGCGACTCATCCCCGGGCTTTAGGGCGGCGGGGGCGGCGGCGTCGCGGATGGTCATGCTGCGGGAGGCGTCGAGGAGAAAGGCGACCTGGCCGGGGATGGGGCGGCGAGTTTGCCAGGAAATCTCGGGGCGAAAGAGGAGGAGGAAGACGGCGGCGAGGATGGTGGCGCGAAGGACGATGAGGATCTTTTGCCTCCGAGGCGAGACCTGTGGCCGGCGTCGCCAGAGGATGAGGCCCACGAGGGCGACGAAGACGGCCGCGACCAGGGCGCACCAGAAGAGCGGCAGAACCGGGCGGACGGCGAAATGGACGGCCAGGGGCGTCAAGGCGCAGGAACTCCCGGCTCCCGACGGGTCGGGGCTCTGCTTCTAGAATCGCCCTTGAGGCGGGGCGCGCTTGAAGAAAAGCGCGGGTGGGCGTATACTCGACGGTTCCCCCGCGCGGGGGAGGGGGGTGGACGATTGCGGATTGCGGATTGCGGAATGTGGAATGCGGAATGAAACGGCGACATCGCACATCGTCATGGTTAGCCGCGACCCGTAGGGGAGCGGGGAACGCTATCGCGGAGGGAACGGCAACAGCAAGGCGCAAGAAGAGACCGGCGCGGAGCGAAAAGGCGTGAAGGAACTGGCGGAGCGGGCGTGCGAGGTGATGGCGGGGTCGGGGGTCGCCTATGGCGACGTCCGGGTGCGCGAGGACCGGCACGAGTCGATTGCCGTCAAGAACGGCCGGCCGGAACAGGTGACGGCGGACCGGTCGGCGGGGTTCGGGGTGCGGGTGCTGGTGGACGGGGCATGGGGATTTTTTGCGTCGCATCGCCTGGAGCGTGAGGCGGTCGAGGCGGTGGTGGGCGAGGCGGTGGAGATCGCGCGGGCGAGCGCGCGGTTGCGGGGCGAGGCGGTGCACCTGGCACCGGTCGCGCCGGCCGAGGCGCGGTACGAGACGCCCCTGGCAAAGGACCCGTTCGCCGTGCCGCTGGAAGAAAAGTTGGCGCTCCTGGAGTCGGCGTCGCGGGCGATGAAGGGGGCGAACGTCAAGTTGGCGGAAGCGTTCAGCGCGGCGTACGAGATGCGGCAGTTTTTTGCATCGACCGAAGGGGCGCGGATCGAGCAGCGGATCGTGCAGACGGGCGGCGGGATTGCGGCGACGGCCATCGGAGGCGGCGACCTTCAGGTCCGGTCGTATCCGAACAGTTTCCGAGGGAACTTTGCAACCGGCGGATGGGAATATATCGAGGCGATGAACCTGGCGGGCGAGGCCCCGCGCGTGGCCGAGGAGGCGGAGGCGCTGCTGGCGGCCCCGCCCTGCCCCGAGGGGAAGCGGACGATCATCCTGGACGGCGGGCAACTCGCGCTCCAGGTGCACGAATCGTGCGGGCACCCGATCGAACTGGACCGCGTGCTGGGGATGGAACTTTCGTACGCGGGCGACTCGTTTCTGACGACGGAGAAACTGGGGACGTTCCGGTACGGGTCGGAGCAAGTGACCATCGCGGCGGACGCGACCGTGTCGGGCGGGCTGGGGACGTTCGGCTACGACGACGAGGGCGTGCCGGCCCAGCGGACACCGATCGTCGAGGCGGGCATCTTCGTCGGATACCTCACGAGCCGGGAGACAGCTCCGGCGATCGGGCGGACATCGAGCGGGGCAATGCGGGCGAGCAGTTGGAACCGGATTCCGCTGGTGCGGATGACGAACGTGAACCTCCTCGCCGGGCAGGCGGGGCGGCTGGAGGACCTCGTCGCGGACACGGACGACGGCCTATTGATGATGACGAACCGTTCGTGGTCGATCGACCAGAAGCGGCTGAACTTTCAGTTCGGCGTCGAAATGTGCCGGGAGATCCGGGGCGGCCGGATTGGTCAGACATATAAGAATGCGAACTACACTGGCCTGACGCCCGAGTTTTGGGCCTCGTGCGACGCGGTGTGCTCAGCTGAGGCGTGGCGCCTGTGGGGGACGCCGAACTGCGGCAAAGGCGAACCGGGCCAGACGGCGCGCGTGGGCCACGGGGTGGCGCCGGCGCGGTTCCGCGGCGTGCGGGTGGGGGTGAAGGCATGAGGCCCGGCGACAGTCCTTCGCCCGCCGCGGCGGGCTTCGGCCCGCGGGGGCGGGAAACGCGGCTCCTGGAGACGGCGGATCGGCTGGTGCGGACGAGTCCGGCCGACGAGACGGAAGTGCTCCTGGCCGAGGGGCGGGCGATGCTGACGCGGTTCAGCGCGAACCGGATCCACCAGAACGTGGGCGCGGAAGAGGCGTGGGCGGTGGTGCGGGTCATCGCGGGGAAGCGGATCGGGGTGGCGACGGCGTCGAGCCTGCGGGCGGAGGCGCTGGACGCGGCGCGCGAGGCGGCGCTGGCGATTGCGCGGGCGTCGGAACCGTCGGCGGATTGGCCGGGCCTCCCGGGACCGCAGCCCGCGAAGGCCGTGGATGCGTGGGACGGGGCGACGGCGGATGCGTCGGCGGACCGGCGGGCGGACCTGGCGGGGGCGATCATCGCATCGGCGCGGGCGAAGCGATGCGAGGCGGCGGGGGCGGTCCGGACGGACGACGGGTCGCTCGTGGTGGCGAACTCGCGCGGCGTCGCGGCGGCGGGGAGCCAGACGCAGGCGACGGTCCACGTGGTGGCGACGCGCGAGGACGGGGCGGGGTACGCGGAGGGCGTCGCGACGCGGATCGGGGAGGTGGACGCGGGCGAGATCGGCCGGCGCGCGGCGCTGAAGGCGGTCAGGAGCCGGCGGCCGAGGGCCGTCGAGCCGGGGCGATACGACGTGGTGCTGGAGCCGGCAGCGGTGGCGGAGTGGCTCGAGTACCTGGCGTGGATGGCGTTCAGCGGAAAGGCGTACGAGGAAGGGCGTAGCCCGCTGGCGGGCCGGCTGGGCGAGCGGGTGACGGGGGAAGCGGTTACGATCTGGGACAATGGTCTGGACCGTCGGACGATTCCGCAGGCGTTCGATTACGAGGGGATGCCGAAACGTCGGATCGCGCTCATCGAGGACGGGGTGGCGAAGGCGGTGGCGACGAACTACGCGGTGGCGCGGCGGTTGGGGAAATGGCGTTCGACGGGGCACGGCCTGCCGGCGACGAGCGCGGGCGAGTGCCTGCCGATGCACTTATTTTTGAAGGGCGGGCGTTCGAGCGCGCGGCGACTGGTCGCGGAGATGAAGCGGGGCCTCGTGGTGACGCGGTTTCATTACACGAACATTCTGGACCCGATGAAGACGGTCCTGACGGGGATGACGCGGGACGGGACGTTCCTGGTGGAGGACGGGGAAATTGTGGCTCCGGTGCGGAACCTGCGGTATACGGAGAACGTGCTGGAGGCGCTGGGTCGGATGGACGGGGCGTCGCGGCGGCTCGTGCTCGTGCGCGGGCCGTACGTCGTGCCGACGGTGCGGATCCGAGGGGTGCAGTTCACGGGCACAACCGAGTTCTGAGCCGTGTCGAGCATCGACGGACGCACGTCTCAACGCAGAGGCCGCAGAGAACGCAGAGAGCGACGAAAATTGGGGAAAGGCGACGGCAAACGGCACGGCAGTTCAACGCAGCCCAGAGGGCCCCTTTCTTACATGGGGAGAACGCTGAGAACGACGAAAATTGGGGAAAGGGGTTGGGACGATTGGGGATTGCGGAATGCGGAGTGGGGACCCTCCTTCGCCCGCTACGGCGGGCTTCGGCGGGCAGGCTGCGGAATGCGGAACTGACGGCCACGGAAAACAACACAGCCGCGAGACGAAAACAAACGCGGAACGCGGAGTGAACGGAAAAAACGGAACCGCGAGCGTTTACCCGCCGAAGCCTTGGCGGAGGCGGGCCAGCGAGCGGCGCAGTGAACGAGGACCAGCGAAGGAGAGCGGGCGATGGCGAAAATTGCGATGATCGGGGCGGGAAGCCTGGTGTTCGCGAAGACCCTCGCGATGGACATTTTGGCGACGCCGGCCCTCCGGGGCGCGGAAATCCGCCTCATGAGCCGCACCAGACCGAAACTCGCGCAGATGGAACGGTTCGTCGAGCGCGTGATCCGCACGAACAGGTGCGAGGCGAGCGCCTGGTCCACGCTGGACCGTCGCGAGGCGCTCCAGGGCGCGGACTACGTCATCGCGATGCTGCAGGTGGGCGGGCTGGAGGTGTTCCGCTCCGATTACGAGATCCCGCTGCGCTGGGGCGTGGACCAGTGCATCGGCGACACGCTCGGGCCGGGAGGCGTGATGCGGGCGCTGCGGACGATCCCGGTGATGGTCGAACTGGCGCGCGACATGGAGGCGCTCTGCCCGGAGGCGCTGCTCTTAAACTATGTCAATCCGATGGGTGCGGTGTGCGCGGCGCTGGGGAGGTCGGCTTCCGTCCAGTTCATCGGCCTGTGCCACGGTGTGCAGACGACGCTCGACCTGGTGAGCCGGTACGTCGGCGTGCCGAAGGGCGAGATCGATTTCCTCGCGGCGGGGATCAACCACATGGCGTGGTTCCTGAGGCTGCGGGACAAGCGCGACGGGCGGGACCTCAATCCCATCTTGCGCGAACAGATCGAGAAGCCCGCCTATTATGTGAACGAGAAGGTGCGGTGCGAGGTGATGCGGCACTTCGGGTACTTCATGACGGAGAGCACGGGGCACCTGTCGGAATACCTGCCGTGGTTCCGCAGCCACAAGCGGGCCATGGACCTTTACTGCGACCAGCCGGCCTTCGGCGGGGCGTCGGGGGCGTACTACCGCTACTCCACGATGCTGAAGGAGAAATACGAGGGCGTGGATTACCTGGTGGCGGAGGACCCGAAGATCCGCGGGCGGAGCGTCGAGTACTGCTCGTACATCCTCGAAGCGCACCAGACCGACGTGCCGTTCCGCTTGAACGGGAACGTGCGGAACGACGGGTACATCACGAACCTCCCCCAGGGCTGCTGCGTCGAGGTGCCGGTGTTCGTGGACGGGCGGGGATTTCATCCGGAGCGTGTGGGCGACCTGCCGGCCGGGTGCGCGGCGCTGAACCGCTCGAACGTCGCGGTACAGGAGTTGACGGTGGAGGCGGCGCTGGCGGGGGACCCGGAGCGTGCGATGCAGGCGATTGCGGTGGACCCGCTCACAAGCGCGGTCCTGACGCTCCGGGAGGCGCGCGAGATGACGGCCGAGTTGCTGCGGGCGGAGGCCCCGTGGCTGCCGCTGTTCGAGGGCAAGCGTCTCCGGCCGGCGCCGACGATTGCGATACCGAAGGACGTCCGGCCGGTCGAGGTGCCGCTCGACCCGGCGCTGGTGATTGCGCGGCGGTTCGGCGAGTTGGCCGAGAGCAAGGTCCCCGCGAAGGGGGCGAGGAAGCCAAGACCGCCCGTTAGGAAACCCGGGGCCGCACGCACCCGAAAGAAAGGCAGGAAGAAATGAAAGCCCTCGTGTTGCATGGAACCCACGACCTTCGGGTGGAGGAGCGGCCGAAGCCGAAGCCGGGCCGAGGACAGGTCCTGGTGCGCGTGCGGGCGGTCGGCGTGTGCGGGTCGGACGTGCATTACTATTCCCACGGGCGTATCGGGAAGCAGGTGATCGGGGGGCCGCAGATTCCGGGCCACGAGGGCGCGGGCGAAGTGGCGGGCCTAGGCGAAGGGGTTCGGGGCCTGGCGGTGGGCCAGCGTGTGGCGGTCGAGCCGGCGCACTCGTGCGGGCATTGCGAGTGGTGCCTGACGGGCCGGCCGAACCTGTGCCCGAAGGTGAAGTTCCTCAGCACGCCGCCGGTGGATGGCCTGATGTGCGAGTACGCGGTGCTGGAGGCGTCGCAATGCTTCCCGGTGCCGGACTCGCTCAGCCTGGCGGAGGCGGCGATGCTGGAGCCGTTCCAGGTGTCGGTGCACGCGGCGAACCTGGTGGGGACGCGCCCGGGCGAGACGGTGGCGGTGGTGGGCGCGGGCGCGATCGGCCTCGGGTGCCTCCAGATGGCCCGCGCGGGCGGCGCGGCACGCGTCATCGTGACGGACTTGGTGAACTACCGGCTGGCGATTGCGAAGCGGCTGGGGGCGGACGCGACGATCCACGTTGAGAAGGAAGACCCGGCGGAGGCGATGAATCGGCTGACGGACGGGCACGGGGCGGACCTGGTGTTCGAGTGCACGAACCGGGCGGCGGGGGTGGTGCAGGCGATCCAGGTCGCGGCGATCGGGGCGCGGGTGGCGTGCGCCGGCATCGCGGAGGAGGACACGATTCCGGTGGATCCGCACGAGGCTCGGCGGAAGGAGTTGAGCCTGGTGTTCGTGAGGCGATCGCGAGGGACGATGCGCCAGGCGCTCGCGCTGGTGGCGAGCGGGCGGGCGGACATCGCGAGTTTCGTCACGCACCGGTTCGACCTGGAGCACGCGGCCGAGGGGTTCGAGTTGATGGAGAAGTACGAGGATGGGATCATCAAGGCGCTGATTGAACCGTGAATGGAATGGCGAATGACGAAACCCGAAGGACGAATCAAACGACAAACGGCAAACAGCAATGACCAAACCGCGCGGGGTCGGCCGTCGCGGTAGGGGCGATGGGTGACGAGCCTTCGTCATGCGGACCCGCCACTGGCGGGTAAATTTCGGGCTTGATTCGGCATTCGGGTTTCGGCATTCGTCATTCTTCGGTTCGCTTCCGAGCCGGGGCGGATGATAAAAAAAAGAGGATCCGGGCTCGCCGTTGCCCGGATCCTTCAAGGCAGGCTGCCCCCGAATAAGTCGGGGTTGACCCACAGCCTCTGGCGAAGGCTATCGTCTGAAGTCGGAAATCACTTGAGGAAAAGCGGGCGGTAGAAGCACGGCCGGGCAAGACCGGCCGTGCCACACACGCGTTGGGTGATTCGTGGCGTGCGTCGACCGCGGTCCACGCATGCCCACCCGCGCGCGTGGGGTCGGCGCTGGGTGGCCGACGGCCTTTTTCGCTGGAACGCGCTTGGGGGGGCGGATAGACTGGGCGAACGGCGCGTGCCTCGGGAAGGGGCAGCGCCGGTGGTTTGCGCCGACGGGGGCACTAAGGGAGATTGGCGGACGTGATGACCCGAGGAAACACCTGTGTCGTGGGCCTGACGTGGGGCGACGAGGCCAAGGGCAAGATCGTGGACCTCCTGGCCGGCGAGCACGACCTGGTGGTCCGGTACAACGGGGGCAACAACGCGGGGCACACCGTCGCCTTCGGCGGGGAGACGTACAAACTGCACCTCGTGCCGTCCGGCATTTTCCACGAGAACGTGATGTGCGTCATCGGCGGCGGCGTGGTGGTGGACCCGAAGGTGCTCTTGGAGGAGATCGAGCGGCACGAGGGGGTGGCGCCGAGGCTGCGGGAGCGACTGAAGGTGTCGAGCCGGGCGCACACCATCTGGCCTTGGCACAAGCAGATCGAGGCCCTTTCGGAGAAGCACGAGGGGAAAGGCAAAATCGGGACGACGCTGCGGGGGATCGGCCCGGCGTACGCGGAGAAGGCGAACCGAGTGCACGCCATCCGGGCGGGCGAGTTTCTGAGACCGGAGCACCTGGAGCCGAAGGTTCGCCGGATCGTGGCGGCGAAGAACCGTCTCTTCACGGGCGTCTTCGGCGACGAGCCGCTCGACGCCGATGCCGTCTGGCGGAAATATGCCGCCTACGGCGAGGAGGTCCGCCCCCTGATTGCCGACACGACGGCCCTGCTCTTGGACGCCGTGGCGGAGGGGAAGCGGATCCTCTTCGAGGGGGCCCAGGGGACGCTGCTGGACATCGACCACGGGACGTATCCGTACGTGACGAGTTCGAACGCCTCGACGGCCGGCGTCTGGCCGGGCACAGGCGTGCCGGCCCGGGCGATCGACCAGGTGCTGGGCGTCGTCAAGGCGTACACGACGCGCGTCGGCGAAGGGCCGTTCCCGACGGAACTCGTGAACGCG
>Ga0315288_10006655_pt1 | contig 14652 bp, 10 predicted proteins | sample YL17G11_20_MG_FD_203454 | JGI IMG/M metagenome (GOLD analysis project Ga0315288, IMG submission 203454) | Sediment microbial communities from Yellowstone Lake, YNP, Wyoming, USA - YL17G11_20 | ecosystem: Environmental > Aquatic > Freshwater > Lake > Sediment | place: USA: Wyoming | collected... | reverse complement strand
TCGGCGACTTGGACGAGGTCGACGATCTGCGGGGCGACGGCGATGCTTATGCCGGTTCTGGAGTGGACGCGCTCTATTGTGCGGACGAGGCTGAGCGCCTTCTCCCCCATCCCCTCCCTGTAGGTCTTCAGGTTGACGAGGATCAGGGGATAATCGACTAGGATGCCCTCCATGGCTGTATCCTGATATGATCGCCTGATCAGTTTTTGAGCTTAACCCATCCACGGGGGTTATTTTTAAAGAAGGTGGAAGCTAATCCTAATCAAGTGGTATCTATGGTCAAGAAGCGTCTCGTCGAGGTCAGGGACCTCGCCAAGATCAGGGCGGTCTCCGACCCCCAGATTTCGCCGGACGGCAGAAGGGTGGCCTTCGTCCACACAACCGTGGACTTCGAGAAGGACACCTACGTCAACGACGTCTGGCTAGCCGACCCGGCGACCGGGAAGAGCGAGCCCTTCACCCAGGGGAGGGGGAAGGACAAGAACCCGAGGTGGTCGCCTGACGGTAAGAGCATAGCCTTCGTCTCCACCCCGCCAGCCAAGGAGGGGGAGAAGAAGAAGCCCCAGCTCTACGTGATACCCCTCGCAGGAGGCGAGGCCAGGAAGCTGACGGAGATGGAGGGCGGCGTCGAGGTGCCGAAGTGGTCCCCAGACGGGAAGAGAATCATGTTCACCTCCAACTACAGGGAGAAGGAGCCTGAGACGGACGTCAAGGTCATCACGAGGATAGGCTACAGGTTCAACGCCAAGGGCTACTACGACGGTAGGCGCCGCCACCTCTTCGTCGTCCCCGTGAGGGGCGGGAAGCCGAAGCAGCTGACTAAGGGCGAGTACGATGTCGACGCCGCAGAGTGGGTCGACGACTCGACCATCGTCCTCATCAGCAACCTCGAGAAGGACGCCGAGATAACGGGCGAGGACTACCTCTACGCCGTCGACCTGAAGGGAGGCGAGCCGAAGAAGTTGACGGACGGGCCGCGCTCCATCTCGGCGCTCAAGCCTTCTCCCCTGAAGGACATCATCGCCTATGTAGGCCACGACTACAGCCACGGTGCGGCGACCAAGCAGTCGGTGTGGCTAGTCCCAGTCGCCGGAGGCCCCTCGATCAACCTGACCCAGGTCTTCAAGCAGGACGTGGGGAACAAGCTCAGCTGCGACATCAGGGTGGCCTCGCCGAGCGGCGTCGCCTGGACCCCGGACGCCGAGTACATCATGTTCCTCACAACGTACAAAGGCGTCGCCTTCCTCCAGAGGGTGCCCGCCGCCTGCGGGAAGGTCGAGCCCGTACTGGGGGAGGTCGACCACAGCGTCGAGGCTTGGAGCATGTCGAAGAACGGTGTGGTAGCCTACACGACGCTGAAGACGACGGCACCCCCTGAGCTCTGGGTGCTGAGGGACGGGAAGTCGAAGCAGCTGACTAACCTGAACAAGGAGTACCTGGCGAAGACGGATGTCGTCGGCCACGAGAGGTTCGAGTTCACCTCCTCAGGGGGCCACGTGGTCGAGGGCTGGCTGATGAGGCCTCCAAGCTTCAGGAAGAACAGGAAGTACCCGCTGGTGCTGGAGATCCACGGCGGACCGAGGAGCGCATACGGGAACGCGATGATGCACGAGTTCCAGCTCCTCGCCGCCCAGGGCTGGGCCGTCGCCTACATCAACCCCTGGGGGAGCGGGGGCTACGACGAGGATTTCCAGACAGGGCTGCCCGAGCACTACGGCGAGCAGGACTACGCCGACATCATAGAGGCGATGGACTATATCTGCAGCAAATACCCCTTCATCGACTCCGGTAGGCTCGGCGTCACCGGCGGCAGCTACGGCGGCTTCATGACGAATTGGATAATCACCCACACCGACAGGTTCAAGGCCGCGGTCACCAGGAGGAGCATAAGCAACTGGCTCAGCTTCTTCGGCTGCAGCGACATCGGCTGGACGTTCAGCAAGTGGGAGATGGGGGGCCTGCCATGGCTAGATGAGGAGAAGTACTTGGCGAAGTCGCCGATCAGGTACGTGAAGAACGTGAAGACTCCGACGATGGTCATCCACAGCGAGGAGGACTACAGGTGCCCCATATCGGAGGGGGAGCAGCTCTTCACGGCTCTGAAGTACCTCGGCGTCCCGACGGAGCTCGTCAGGTTCCCGGGCGAGAACCACGAGCTAAGCAGGAGCGGGGCGCCGAAGCACAGGGAGCAGAACCTGAACCACATAATCAGGTGGTTCAAGACCTACATCTAAACACTCCTCTATTTTATGGTCCCACCAATAGACTTGGAGAGCTGTTCTGGTCTAGGCTGAGCCCGTTCTTCACGCTGAGGGCATACCTGTAGGCGCCGGGCTCGTCGAAGGTGAACGGGAATGTGTAGGTCGCTTCGGTTGCCGCCGCGACGCCGACCTCCTTGACTATGGTTAGCACCGGCTCCGCCTCCCCCTCCCTGTAGATGGTGCAGGTGACATTCTCCCTGATGGAGTGGATCCTGGTCGGGTTCTCCAGCCTGACCGCGACATGGCCGCTGGCGCCTGACTTGATCGTCGTCACCGGGGCTCCGTCGAGGCTCCTCCACTGGGAGGAGACATACCTGAGGTGGGGTACGACTACCAGGGGGTAACGCGTCATCAGGAACGGTAGCCAGGTCTCGAACCAGAGGAGGTGGGTCTTGACCCTGCCGGTCATTATGACCTCGACCTCTCCCCCGTGCAGAGCCGCGGCCTCCTGGATCAAGTCCCTGAGCCTCACGTCGTCGTCGGCTCTGAGGGCGACGTCTCTATTGAGGAACTTCAGATACGAGATCTTCTCCCTGGGGAACATGTAGGTCCCCTTCTGGACGGTCTCGCCCTCGACCTGTAGCTGGACCTCAACGTCTGAGATCTCTGGCTGCAGGACCGTCACAGGGCTTAGCGTCACCGTTATCAGCCACCGCCTGACGTAGTCGGGCATCTTGGTAACAGGCGCCTGGAGGCTGCCGTTGAAGCCCGGGAGGGTGATGGCGAGGCCTAGCCTGAGGTCACCGCCCGATCCGGCTAGGGTGCCCCTCAAGTAGTTGGAGAGGTTTTCCTCCTCCACGTTGAGCATGATCTTCAGGCTGGAGATCTCGCCGAAGCTGCTGTAGAGGTTGCCGACCTCGCGGCCGACTAGGACGGCGACGACTATGAGGCCGAGCTGGAGGACGCTGATGAGGTCGTCCCTTGAGACTGCCCCGTTCTCCTTCTTCGTCGCCATGTCTCCCCCAGATCGTGCTTGGGATATGCTGAATATTACGTTTCCCTAAGCTTCAGGGCTCCCGGTCAGTTTTTAATAGGGTAGGGGCTCAAGCTACCTCATGGAAGCCTCGCACCTCGCCTCCGTCACCCTCGGAAGGGCACGCAACGGTGAGGAACTCAGGAAGCTGCTCGCAGGCGGCGTCCCCACCTCAGAGACCTACCTCGTGAAGCCAAACTGGTATAGCCCTCACCCCGCTAACTTCACAGGCGCGGAGGCCCTAGGCATCCTCATGGATGCGCTTGACGGTCGCGTCGTCGTGGTCGAGGGCTACTCCGGCGACAGGCACGATGGCTCGATGCGCCTCTCCTCAGGCGGCGTGAAGGTGAACTGGAGGTGGCTCCTGAAGCACCCTGACTGGGGATGGGCCAAGGAGGACGGCACCTGGGACGAGATCAGGCGCCAGGACAGATGGTTCCTCGACCACCACGGCTTCACAGACGTCATCGGAGCGCACGACGCCGAGTACCTCAACATCACTGAGGAAATATGGAGCGGCAGGGTGGAGAAGCCGGAGGAGATGAAGGAACTCGTGGAGTCTCGCTACTCGCCTGTTCAGCATGAGCAGATATACGGCTTCATGCCAAGCAAGCTCTGGAGGCTTCGTGGCTCTCCTCTCGTCAGCCTCGGCAGGGTGAAGGGCTGCGGCGGAACATACCCGAGCCTGACGCTGAAGAACCTCTTCGGCCTCGTCCCGGACCCCTACAGGAGCTGGTGGCACGGTCCCAAGGACAGGGACCTGAGCAGGAGCATCGTCGACATCGCCAAGCTCTACGCCTCGGCCTTCATCATCCATGGCGTCTGCGAGGCGTTCAGCTCGTACACGGTGAACGACCCCGGGGGCGAGGTTAGGGTTCCCTGGGGTGCCTACAGGGTGATGAAGAGCGACGGATTCGTCGCCCACGGCCCGAGCCCGGTGGAGCTCGACGTCGTCCTCTGCGCCCTGATAAGAGTCGACCCCTCGAAGGTTGGGTACCTTCAGCTTGGCGAGAAGGAGTTCGGCCCCTACGACAAGGGCGCCGTGGCGGAGGCGTCGGCGTCCTCGGCGAAGTGGTTTCCGTCTTAGGCTATCGTTTGAGACCGGAGCATAACATTCCTTATCTTAACCCATTCTAGGTTTCCGTCGTGTCCAAGCTGAAGCGGCTCACGCCGTGTTAACTCCTGAAAAGGGGTGATTCCGTCGACCTGTCTGTAGTCGGCACCGTAATCGAATCAGTTATAAGCCTCTGAAAGCACCGGATACTGGGACTAGAACTCAGAGAAAGAAGTTTTTTTGACACCACGCGTGTCTTGGGAAGTGTGGGGCACGGTGCCCCCGATAGGCATGGTTTAATTGCTCCTCGGAGCATTCTGAATACCACTTTACGGAGGCGTCGCCCATGAAGGACCTGAAGAAGCGCATCCTGATAACGTCGGCGTTGATCTACGCCAACGGTCCAGTACACATCGGCCACCTGGTCGAGTACATACAGACGGACATCTACGTCCGGTTCCTGAAGCTGGCAGGCCACGACGCCTTCTACTGCGGCGCGGAGGACACCCACGGGACGCCGATAGAGATCAACGCGGCGAAGGAGGGGGTCAGCCCAGAGGAGTTCGTCGCCAGGTGGTGGAAGGAGCACGACGAGGACTACAAGCTCTACAACGTCAGGTTCGACTCCTACTACAGCACGAACTCCCCCGAGAACCGGTACTACACGGAGCTCATCTTCAAGCGGCTCCAGGAGAACGGTCATATCTACACGAAGGAGATCGAGCTCACCTACTGCGAGCACTGCGGGCGGTACCTGCCCGACAGGTACGTGAAGGGGACCTGCCCGAAGTGCGGGGCGAAGGACCAGTACGGCGACGTCTGCGAAAAGTGCAACGCCGCCTACGCCACCACCGACCTCGTCGACCCCTACTGCAGCATCTGCGGCTCAAAGCCGATCCGGAAGCCCAGCCGCCACTACTTCTTCAGGCTCAGCGACTTCGGAGACAGGCTGGAGAGGTGGCTAAACGGCAACAGGAACCTTCAGGACGAGATAAGGAACCAGATCTTGGCGTGGATCCACGGGGGGCTGAACGACTGGTGCATCAGCAGGGACGGCCCCTACTTCGGCTTCAGGATACCCGGCGAGGAGAACAAGTACTTTTACGTCTGGCTCGACGCCCCGATCGGATACATCGCGAGCACCGCGAACTACTGCAAGGGCCGAGGCTTCACAGCCGACGACGTCTGGCAGAAGCCTGACAGCACCATCATCCACTTCATCGGTAAGGACATCATCTACTTCCACCTCCTCTTCTGGCCCGCGGTCCTCATGGGCGCAGGCTTCCACGTCCCGGACAACGTCGTCGTCCACGGCTTCCTCAACGTCAGCGGGGAGAAGATGAGCAAGAGCCGCGGCACCTTCCTCACGGGACGGGAGTTTGCTGAGCTCCTCGACCCCGAGCTGCTACGCTACTATTACGCTGCGAACCTCCCCCACAGCATGACGGACCTGGACCTCGACCTGAAGAACCTCCAAGACAAGATCAACAACGAACTGGTGAGCAACGTAGCCAACCTCGTCTACAGGACGCTGAGCTTCCTGAACAGGAACTTCGACGGCCGCGTGGGCAAGACCCTCGACGATGCGCTCCTCGCCGAGGTCGCGAGGAAGGCGGCGGAGGTCAAGGAGAGCTACTACGGCTACAACTTCCGTGAGGTGGTCTCCAAGACGCTGGAGATCAGCAGCCTGGGCAACAAGTGCTTTCAGGACAACCAGCCGTGGGAGCTGGTGAAGACGGATCCCGAGAGGACGCTGAGGGTGCTCACGGACTGCGTCAACATCGTGAAGACGGTGACGATCCTTGTTAAGCCGATCCTCCCGGTCTTCGCGGCGAAGGTCGAGGAGCAACTAGCGCTGCCGGATCTCAAGTGGGCGGATGTAGACCGTGTCGTCGAGGACCACCGCATCGGCGCCGCCAAGATCGTTCTCAAGAAGATCGAGCCGATCATCCTGAAGAAGCCGGGTGAGAAACCGGAGCTGAAAAAGGAGGAGAGGGCGAAGACAATTGGCGCAGCTACGCTGGATCTCCGCGTCGCCGTCGTCACGGAGGTCCACGACCACCCCCAGGCCGACAAGCTCTGGATCCTCGGCGTAGACCTCGGGGCGGAGAAGCGGCAGCTCTGTGCCGGGCTCAAGCCCTACTATCCGAACAAGGCGGACCTGCTGGGGAAGCACCTCGTCGTCGTCACCAATTTGAAGGCGGCTAGGCTGCGCGGCGAGCTGAGCCAGGGGATGCTGCTGGCGGTCGACAACGGGGGCCAGATCGGGATCCTGGAAGCGCCTAACAGCCCGCCTGGCACGCAGGTGACTGCGGACGGTGTATCTGGGGCTGGCGCCCCCGAGATCACTGTACAGGATGTCGCCGCCCTAGCCATGGAGGCGAAGGCGGGGAAGGCCTACGTGAACGGGAAGGTGCTCAGGACCGAGATGGGGACCGTCCGGGTCGACCGCGGCGTGGAAGGGAAGATACGCTAGGCCTTCGCCGCCTTAACCTCTGGGAGGTGCCTCTCTCCCAGCTTCTTCACGAGGTCGACGAGGTAGTCGAAGTCGCTGCGTCTGCTTCTGTGGTTGACGTTGCAAGCGCGGAGCATGAATCGGCCCTTGATGGTGGTGTCGCTGACCATCCAGAACGATACCTGGTTTAAGCCGTCGACGATCATCCTGTTGAGCCTCTCCAGCTCCGCCTCGTCGAGGCCCTCGGGCTTGTAGCGGAAGCAGACGACGTTGCTGGCGACGGGTGCCGTGATCTCCATGTCCGGCTCCTTCTTCACCAGCTCGGCCAGGTAGCTCGTCTGGTCGATGTTCTTCTGGATCAGGTTGCTGTACTTCTTCCGACCGTAAGCTCGGAGAAGCATGTAGGCCTTGAGGCTCAGGAAGCTGCGGGAGAGGGGGAGGGCGAGGTTGTGAGGGTTACTCAGCATCTCTCCTTTTTCTTTCGCCAAGTCTAATCCCGCTTTTAGATACTGTGCTTCGTGGCCGTAAACGAAGGTGCTGTAGTGGGCGAGCCTGTCCCTGACGAGGGTACAGCCGATGCCGTAAGGCATGTACATCCATTTGTGTAGATCGACGGCGAGAGAGTCCGCTCGCTCCATACCGTCCGCCAGGTGACTGTGGGTCCTGGATAACTTCACCCAGGCGCCGAAGGCGCCGTCCACATGGAACCACATCTTCTCCTTGGATGCGATGTCCGCCAGGGCGTTGAAGTCGTCGAAGGCTCCGCTGTTCACGGTTCCGGCGCAGCCGATGACGCAGAAAGGATAGAAACCCTTCTCCCTGTCCTCCATGATCGCCTTACTGAGGGCGTCCAGCTTCATGCGGCAGTCACCGTCGGTGGGTACCCACCTCAGGGCCTCGCCTCCGAGCCCGAGGAGTTCGACGCTGCGCTCTAGGCAGTGGTGGCCCTCGTCCGACATGTAGAGCGTCATCTTGCGGGGGACGTTCTGGATGCCCTTCGCCTTCATATCCACCTCGGCCTTCGCGTTCCGGGCGACGGCCAGACCAGTGAAGTTTGCCTCCGAGCCGCCGCTCACGAGCACGCCGCCCGCCTCGGCAGGGTAGCCCAGCATCTCCTTGATCCAGTCGATCGCCTGCTGGTGCACGTAGCCTGACGCGGCGAGGGCCTCCACGTTGCTGTTGACGCCTCCCGTGAGCATCTCGGCGAGCATCCCATAGGGTGACCCCGTCCCGACGACAGCTCCCCAGAAGCGGGGCTCGGAGTTGTGCAGGAGGTAAGGCCTTATGGCCTTGAGGAAGACCTCGTACACCTTCTCCTCCCCCTCGCCCTCCTCGGTCAGCGGGACACAGATATCGCTCACAGCTTCCTTTGTGGTGAAGCTGAAGGGCAGGGAAGCGATGTTCTTCTGGTGGTCCATCATGTCGTCGAGCATCCTATGCCCGAGGGCCCTGATCCCGTCCCAGCTCTCGGGGTCAAGCGTCTCCTCGCGTATAGAACCCGGTTTCACCCTCCTCGTTGCCCGTTTCTTGTTCTGAGCACCCACCATCCAGTTCACCTTAAATTGATGTACAATTAGTAGAATGTTAGCCCCTGACCCGTGGATAAGACTTGCCGTGGCTCAGGCCGTTCCCCGGCTGGATGGCGGGCTGACGATTCCCTCACGACGGCTTTTCAACGGTCAGCTACCATTATATTCGACGGTTTCCCTCACAACCCAGTGAAACTTATTGGCCCGTGACCCAGTCTGCGGAATGCCCGTCGATGAGGAGCACGCCGCCTTCAAGGCCGAGAAGGGCGGCAAGACCTACTACTTCTGCAGCGAGGGCTGCATGCTCACCTTCCTCCAGCCCGACAGGGAGCTGAGGAAGCTCAGGAACCTCTCCGCCTTCAGCCTCATCCTGGGGCTGGCTACCTTCGTCGTGATGTTCGTAGAACTGCCCCTCCCCCTCCTCCCGATGGAGTACTGGGCGCTCCTCCTCTCGACGCTCGTCCAGTTCATCGCCGGCTGGCGCTACTACCGCGGCGCCTGGGGGGCGCTGAAGGCACGGACGGCGAACATGGACACCCTCATAGTCATCGGCTCCACAACGGCCTGGGGCTACAGCACCTTCGCCGTCCTCTTCCCCGATCTGGCGCCGAGCCGAGACCTCTACTTCGACGCCTCCGCGCTGATACTCGCCCTTATACTCGTCGGCAAGTACCTTGAGGAGGTCGCCAGGGGGCGCGCCTCGGACGCGGTGCGCAAGCTCCTAGACCTCCAGCCAGTGACCGCCCGCATCGTCAGGGAGGACGGCTCGGAGGAGGGTGTCGGCGTCGAGGTCGTCATGCCCATGGACATCCTACGCGTGAAGCCCGGCGAGAAGGTGCCCCTGGACGGCGTGGTCACAGAGGGCGCGAGCAGCGTAGACGAGAGCATGGTCACCGGCGAGAGCATCCCCGTCTCCAAGAAGGTCGGAGACCAGGTCATCGGCGGCACCATCAACCGCGAGGGGAGCTTCAAGATGGAGGTCACCAAGATAGGGATGAACACGACCCTCCAGCAGATAGTCCAGATGGTCGAGGAGGCACAGCTCAGCAGGGCCCCCATCCAGCGCCTCGCTGACACTGTCGCCGCCTACTTCACCCCTGCGGTGCTCATCCTCGCCACCATGACCTTCCTCGGCTGGTACTACGTCTTCAACCCGGGCGACTTCGGGTTCGCCCTCACCAGCTTCATAGCCGTCGTCATAGTCGCCTGCCCGTGCGCCATGGGGATAGCGACGCCGACCGCGATCCTCGTCGGAGCCGGGATAGGCGCCCAGAACGGCATCCTCATCAAGGGGGGCGACTACCTCGAGAAGACCCGTGAGCTCCAGGCCGTCGCCTTCGACAAGACGGGCACCCTGACGAAGGGCGAGATAGCCGTGACGGACGTCTCAGCCGAAGACCCAGACGACCTCCTCGCCAAGGCCGCGTCGCTGGAGAGGCTGAGCGAGCACCCCATCGGCGCCGCGATGGTCAAGCTCGCCGAGGAGAAAGGGCTCAGCCTCGCCGAGCCCGTGGGCTTCGAGTCCCTCGCCGGCAGAGGCGTCAAGGGAGACATCGAGGGGAAGCACTACGTCGTCGGCACGAGCAGGCTCATGGAGGAGATGGGCGTCGAGATGAGTCCAGCGATCAAGTCGAGGGCCGAGGAGCTCTACGACCAGGGCAAGACCCTCGCCTTCGTCTCCGTCGACGGCAGGGTGGCCGGGGTCGTCGCCGTCGCGGACCAGATAAAGGACAACGCGACGAGGGCGGTGAGGCGCCTCAAGGAGATGGGCCTCCAGGTCGTCATGATCACCGGCGACAACAGGCGGACCGCGGAGGCTATCGCCAGGCAGGTCGGCATAGACAGGTACCAGGCAGAGGTGCTCCCGGAGGACAAGGTCAACGAGGTCAAACGGCTCCAGGAGGAGGGGCTCGTTGTAGCCATGGTCGGGGACGGCGTCAACGACGCCCCAGCCCTCGCCCAGGCTGACGTCGGCATCGCCCTAGGAAGCGGCACAGACGTGGCCGTCGAGGCCGGCGGCATAGTACTGATCAGGAACAACCTCGAGGACGTCGTGACGGCCATCCAGCTCAGCAAGAGGACATTCAGCAAGATCAGGCAGAACCTCTTCTGGGCCTTCTTCTACAACACAGCCCTCATACCAGTCGCCGCGGGCGTCCTCATCCCCCTAGGCGTAAGGATGAATCCCATCTTCGCCGCCGGCGCCATGGCGATGAGCAGTATCACCGTCGTGTCGAACAGCCTCCTCCTCAGGAGGTTCAAGCCGAAGGAGTGATAAGAAGTGGAGCAGAGGAAGCTGACAGTCAAGGAGATACCCGTCAACAGGATGGACTGCCCGACATGCGTCCCCACCCTCGAGAAGGCGATTAAACGCGTCGAAGGCGTCACGGAGGCTAGGGGCAACTACCTCAAGCGGGCCATAAGGGTCATATACGACCCCGAGAAGGCCAGGCTCCAGGACATAGAGAAAGCGATAGAGGACATAGGCTACCAGATCAGCTACAAGAAGTACCCTAGCCCCCTGTCGAGGCTCATGGGTATGCTCAGCCGGGGTGAGTCGAAGGCCGTCACCACCATCGGCGACACCGACTTCCCCGGAAGAGTCCTCCACACCTCAAAGCCCGTCGCCGTCCTCTTCAGCAGCCAGACCTGCCCAGCCTGCCGGGTCCTAAAGCCCAGGTTCAGGGAACTCGCCGAGAGACAGGCAGGGAACGTGGACTTCTACGAGATGGACGTCGCTGCTACCGAGACTTGGAAGGACTACGACGTGATGGGCATCCCCACGGTCCTGGTCTTCAGGGATGGGAAGCCGGCCGAGAGGTTCGGGGCCGTGCTCAACATTGACGAGCTGGAGAAGGTCCTCAGCCCACAGCAACTTTAATTTTTTATTAACTACGACCGAAACATCAACCTATGTAGGCGATGGCAAGCTTCGATTGGGACAGCTACTGGGCGCATAAGGACGAGTCGCGAAGCGCCCAGGAGTTCGCGGTAAAACTCGCAAAGATGCTGAGGTGCTTCATAGAGGATGAGACGATTTGGCGTATGGCCGACTACGGCTGCGGCCCTGCTACAACGCTCTTCGCATTAGCCGCTGCTTTGCCCGATGTCAGCTTCTACGGATACGATGTAGCTGGGAGCGTCGTCGAGAAGAACACCTCCAAGGCCCGATCGTTAGGGTTGAGGAACCTGTTCTTCAGGCAGGATCGCCTCCCAAACCCGAAGAACGTCGAGAAATTCGGCTTGGTCACCTGTTTCTCGACCCTCCACTACACGGAGGACATCGAGCAGGCCCTGAGGGACCTCTATGGCCTAGTCGAAGGAGGCGGCTACCTGATCTTCAACTATCCCAATAGGTACACAAGGAAGATGTATGTGAGGGAGATTAAGCCGGGTGACGAGGAGATGAGGAGGCGCTTCTACCTAGTGCTTGAAGGGAGGAACCTTCTCTCCGTCAAGGCGATCGAGGGGATATTAGGTGTTCGACCTCTACGCTTCTACTCTTCTCGAAGGTCGAACCCCTACGTAGTAGCAAGTAAGGGGAAAAGTCGCCCCCGAGGTTTTTAACCTATTGCCTTATACACAAAATGATTATAGATAACCCCCCATTAATGGTTTCAAGTTCGGTGGTCCACCATGAACTCGATGCACCACAACGGCGTCCTCGTCCCACCAAGATACGTCGGCAAGGGCCTCACGGTCAAGGTCAGGGGCGAGACGGTCAAGCTGACCCCCGCGCAGGAGGAGATGGTCGTCGCCTGGGCGAAGAAGATCGGCACCCCCTACGTCGAGGACCCCAAGTTCGCAGAGAACTTCCACGACGACTTCTCGAAGAGGCTCGGAATCGAGGTGCTTCCCGGCGACGTCGACTACTCGGCGATCCACAGGCTCGTGCAGGAGGAGAGGGAGGCGAAAGCGAACCTTCCGAGGGAGGAGAGGAAGAGACAGGCCGCCGACCGCAAGGCCGTCAGGGAGGCCAACAAGGAGAGGTACGGCTGGGCGACCGTTGACGGTGAACGCATCGAGATAGGAAACTACATGGTCGAGCCGAACAGCATCTTCATGGGCAGAGGCCAGCACCCGAGCAGGGGGAGGTGGAAGGAGGGGCCGCGCCACGAGGACGTCGAGCTGAACCTGTCACCCGACGCCCCGAGGCCCGAGGGCGACTGGAAGGCGATCGTCTGGGAGTCGGACAGCATCTGGATCGCCCGCTGGAAGGACAAGCTCAGCGGCAAGATGAAGTACGTCTGGCCGAGCGACGCGAGCTTCCTCAAGCAGAGGAAGGATATGGAGAAGTTCGAGAAGGCACGGGACCTGAAGGAGAAGCTCGACGCCGTAAAGGCCCACATAGAGGCGAACCTGACCGCCGAGGACCTGAAGCGCCGGAGGACGGCGACGGTCTGCTACCTCATCGACCACCTCAAGTTCAGGGTCGGAGACGAGAAGGACGACGACGAGGAGGCAGACACGGTCGGCGCCAGCACCCTACGCCCCGAGCACGTCTGCTTCAACTCAGACGGCTCCGTCACCTTCAACTTCCTTGGCAAGGACTCGATCCCGATGAACATCACCGCCGAGCTACCGTCGACGGTCGTGGAGAACCTGAGGGACTTCGCGCGGGGGGCCGGCGAGGACAGCCTCTTCGAGGGCGTTAACTCGAGCCAGGTCGGAGACTTCCTCAAGGAGGTGATGGAGGGCCTCTCCGCGAAGGTCTTCCGCACCCTCTACGCCACCGAGGCGGTCGGCGGAAGGCTCACAATCGAGACCGTGAAGCCCGGGGACCCGGACTACGTGAAGCGTCAGGCCGCCCTAAGGGCGAACCTGGAGGCAGCCATAGTCTGCAACCACAAACGGACCATCCCCAAGACCTGGGCTCAGAGCCTCCAGAAGAAGAAGGACCGCCTGAAGCAGCTCAAAGAGAAGGCGAGCGCCGATGAGAAGGCGGCACGCCAGAAGCTCCTGGATGAGGAATGGAAATACAGGGAGAGGCTGAAGGCCGCGGAGGAGAATCTCGCGGAGGCCGAGAGGAAGCAGGATGCGGCAAAGGCGCAGCTCGATGAGGCGGAGAGGCAGGGGAAGGAGACGAAGAGCCTGAGGAAGCGCCTCGCCTCGGCGAGGAAGGCGGCGAAGGAGGGCCGGGAGCGGGTCAGGAAGCTCAAGAACGATTACCTGTCCTCCAGTCAGAGGCTAAGGAAGCAGTTAGGGGAGCGGAAGCAGCGGAACAGGGAGGCAGTAGAGCGTATGAGGCTCCAGGTCGAGGCGCAGGAGATCACCCGCGACTACAACCTCGGCACCAGCCTCAAGAACTACATCGACCCACGCATCTACCTCGACTGGGGGCGCAGGGTCGGTTACGACTGGAAGAGCTATTACCCGGCAACCCTCCAGAGGAAGTTCAGCTGGATTGAGCACGGCGGGCAAGAATCTTAAACGGACCACGCCCACCTTTAATCCATGAAGAACCTTGTCAAGAGGAAGCTGAAGGCCGGGAAACCAGCCATCGGCACCTGGGTGACCGTCGGCCACCCCGATATGACCATGTACCTCGCCGATATGGGCTTCGACTGGCTCGTCTGCGACATGGAGCACAGCCCCTTCGGGCCAGAGACCTACCACTTCATGGTCCAGGGGATGCTCTACGCCCGTGACAGGTGCATGCCCCTTGCACGCATCCCTTGGAACGACCTGATCTGGGCGAAGAAGGTCCTCGACGCGGGCGCAATGGGCCTCGTCATCCCGAGGGTCGAGACCGAGGAGATGGCGAAGGAAGCCGTTCGGCTGATGAAGTATCCGCCCATGGGTGAGCGGGGCGCGGGGCCGAGGCTTGCAGCCTTCCGTGACCCAGACTACTTCAGGACCGCGAACGAGGAGACTCTCGTCATCCCCATGATAGAGACCGTTAAGGGGGTCGAGAATATAGATGCCATATTCAGCGTCGACGGCATCGACGCCTGCTTCGTCGGCCCGTCCGACCTGAGCCTCGACATGGGCATCCACAGGCAGTACACGAATCCCAGATTCACGGACACCTTGGACAGGATCGTCCAGGCTGGCAGAGACCACGGTGTCGCGCCTGGGATGCACTGCTTCACGACGAACGACCCGACCAACATCAACGACGCCATCAGGCGGGGCTTCCTCTTCTGCGCCCTGGAGAGCGACATCTCCTACGTCAGGGCGGGGGTCAAGAACGCCCTCGGAGGCGTCGTCGGCTGGAAGCCCGGCGACATCGGCGAGAAGCAGGACCTGTGAATTCACTTTTCTTAATTTCCGTCTTTTCGGCGACATTTCCGGGCTAGGATATTTTAAGGTGTAAAACGGTCTCAAGTCAAGGGATGACCCTGGACCCGCTGGAGAGGCTACGGAGGAGGCTCAGGCGA
>Ga0315288_10006654_pt1 | contig 14653 bp, 12 predicted proteins | sample YL17G11_20_MG_FD_203454 | JGI IMG/M metagenome (GOLD analysis project Ga0315288, IMG submission 203454) | Sediment microbial communities from Yellowstone Lake, YNP, Wyoming, USA - YL17G11_20 | ecosystem: Environmental > Aquatic > Freshwater > Lake > Sediment | place: USA: Wyoming | collected... | reverse complement strand
GTTCTTGTGGTTCTTCGGAACCACGCGGTTGTAGTCCGGAAACTTGCCTTCGACCAGCTTGGTCACGAACTCCATACCCGAGAACGCGAACTTCGCCTGGTTGCCCGCGAAACGCATTTCGATCGGCGTATCCTCGTCCTTCAACAGACGCTGCAACTCAAGCACCGTCTTGCGCGGCAGGATCACCTCCTGCTTGGGCATGTCGACCTCCAGCGTGGCCTGGGCCAGCGCCAGGCGGTGGCCGTCCGTCGCTACCAGCGTCAGCAGTTTGCCTTCGGCGACGAACAGGATCCCGTTCAGGTAGTAGCGGATGTCATGGACCGCCATCGCAAAGTGGACTTGGTTGATCAAGGCACGCAAGGTCTTCTGCGGCACCGCAAATGTCGGGCCGAAATCGACCGCCTCGTTGACCAAAGGGAAATCATCGGCTGGCAACGTCTGCAGCGTGAAGCGGCTCTTGCCACCTTGCAACGTCAGCTTGTTCTGGCTCGACGAACTGAGCGTCACCACCTGGTCGGCGGGCAGAGTGCGCAAGATGTCGATCAGCTTGCGGGCCCCAAGCGTCGTTGAAAAGCTGCCACCGTCACCGCCCAGCTCGGCCTTTGTACGAACCTGGATCTCGAGATCGCTGGTCGTGAACTCGAGTTCACTGGCGTTCTTGCGCAACAGCACATTGGCCAGGATCGGCAGGGTATGCCGACGCTCAACGATGCCCGATACAGCCTGCAAGGCACCGAGCAGTTTTTCCTGCGCTGCTTTTAGCACGATCATGTTGTCTTCCTCTTTGCTTGCTGATCTTATTGGTAGTGCTAGTAGAGGCTCATTGCTTCTGTGGAGAAGCCTATTTTCGCCTGATCCATCAAGAGCTTAGGTCCCGATGAACCCTGTGCGCCGAGGCCTCTATTTCGAGCGGCTCGGGATACAACAACTCCAACCGCCAGCCTTGGCCTGTGGATGACCCCACGGTTGCAAGAAAGTTGTCCCCAGCGTTGTCACTTGACAGCATCATGTTCATTACCCCTTGAGCGTTTGCTCGAGCACGTGCAATTGCTGGTTGAGTTCGGTGTTCTTCTGCCGCTCACCGCCGATCTTGCGCACCGCGTGCAGTACCGTCGTGTGGTCACGGCCGCCGAAGTTGTCGCCGATCTCAGGCAGACTCTTTTGCGTCATTTCCTTGGCCAGGTACATGGCGATCTGGCGCGGCCGGGCGATGCTGGCAGGTCGCTTCTTGCTGTACATGTCGGCGACCTTGATCTTGTAGAAGTCGGCGACGGTCTTCTGGATGTTCTCGACCGAGACCTGCCGGTTCTGAATCGACAGCAGGTCCTTCAACGCCTCGCGGGCCAGAGCGATGTTGATTTCCTTTTGCGAAAAACGTGAATAGGCCAAAACCTTGCGCAAGGCCCCTTCGAGCTCGCGCACGTTGGCGCGGACATTCTTGGCGACGAAGAAGGCCACGTCTTCAGGCATCGGTGAGCCTTCGGCTTCGGACTTTCGGATCAGGATCGCAACGCGCATTTCCAGCTCGGGCGGCTCGATGGCGACCGTGAGCCCAGCGTCGAAACGACTGGTCAGGCGCTCGTCAATGTCGACCAGACCCTTGGGATAGGTATCGCTGGTCATGATGATGTGGGCGCGCTTGGCCACCAGAGCCTCGAACGCGTTGAAGAACTCCTCCTGCGTGCGGTCTTTGCCGGCGAAGAACTGCACATCGTCGATCAAGAGCAGGTCCAGCGAGTGGTACTTGGCCTTCAGTTCGTCAAAGGTCTTGCGCTGGTAGTTCTTGACCACATCGCTGATGAACTGCTCGGCGTGCAGGTACAGGATCCTCGCGTCGGGGCGGTCCTTGAGCAGCGCGTTGCCCACGGCGTGGATCAGGTGGGTCTTGCCCAGACCGACGCCGCCGTAGATGAACAGGGGGTTGTACATCTGGCCCGGAGCCCCCGCCACGTGCAGCGCGGCGGTGCGAGCCATCTGGTTGGCGCGTCCCGCGACGAGCGTATCGAAAGTCAGTGCAGCATTGAGTCGATGTTGTGGCAGCGTCACGGGCGCAGCCCGAGGGGCCGCCATGACAGCATGGCTCACAGCACTGCCGTTGGGGGCGAAAGCGCGTGCAGTCGAAGAACTTGAGGAAACTGCTTGGGGTAGCGACTCTCGCAGCGCCAACTGCAGGTCCAGCCGCACGGGTTTGCCGGCCAGCCCGCTCAGCACGCGTTCGATACGCGCGGCGTACTGCGAGCGGATCCAGTCGAGCTTGAAGCGATTGGGCACACGCAGGCACACCACCGTCGATCCGGCGGCGTCGCTGGCATCACTCACCTCAGCCGGCGGCAGCGGTCGGATCCAGGTATTGAATTGCTGTTCAGGCAGTTCCGCGGCCAGTTGGGTGCAACCGCGCTGCCAGAGGTCATCGCTCATTGTGGACAAGTTCTTCTGGAGCAGCAGGATTGTAGACCATGACAGGCTCGCCAAGGACTCTTATCCACAGTCTGGCGCTGGCCGTCAAGCCCCGCTGAAGACCAGCGCTTGAGAGGCAAGTCGTTGACCAGCAATGACTTTCTTGTTGTAATCGCGGGTTTCCCTGATCCTCGCTTATTCATTGTCCAGGCCCCGCCATGAAACGCACTTACCAAGCCTCGAAGACCCGACGCGCCCGCACCCACGGCTTTTTGGTGCGCATGAAGAGCCGTGGCGGTCGCGCCGTGATCGCTGCGCGCCGCGCCAAGGGCCGCAAGCGTTTGGCTGTCTGACGCCGGTCGCGTCGGCTGGTTTGCATGCCACTCCGAGCCCGATGGCCGGCAGTGCGCAGCCGGCGGCCCGTGGTCGTCAGGGAACCAAACCGCGCGCGTGGCGCAGTCTGAAGAGCGGCGATTTTGCTGCGGCTTTGGCTGCCCCCGTCGTGGCCAAGACCGCGCACTTCGTCATTCACCACCTTGCCGCGAGCCCGGCCTCGGCCGTTGGCCGTCTCCGCGGGACGGTTGTTAGGGAGTTATCAACAGATGGTGCACCAAACCCGGCGAGTTCTGTGGATAACAACCAATTGCCCATCGACTGGTGGCTCGGCGTCGTGGTGCCCAAGCGCCATGCCCGGCGCGCGGTGACCCGCAACCTGCTCAAGCGACAAATGCGTGCGCAAGCCGACGGTTACCGCCACCGCATGCCAGCTGGGCAGTGGCTGGTTCGGCTGCGCGCACCTTTTGAGCCACGCCTTTTCCCGAGTGCCGCGCCGGCTCGGCTGCGAGACGTCGCGCGGGTCGAGCTCGAAAGCGTCTTCACCGGCGCCGTACCGGCATGAGTCGCACACCGGCATATCGCCTGTGGCCTCGCCGCGCGCTGGCGCTGCCTGTGCGTGCGTACCGCCTCTTGCTCAGCGCATGGCTCGGCAGCGCCTGCCGTTTTGAGCCTACCTGCTCGCGTTATGCCCTCGACGCACTGGAGCAGCGTGGCGCCGCCGTCGGCAGCTACCTTGCGGCGAGGCGCATCCTGCGCTGCCATCCCTGGTGCAACGGGGGTCTGGATCCCGTGCCACCCGCTGTTGCGCCAGCGCACCCTCTGACCAAGAGTCTTTCATGACCGATATCCGTCGTACCCTGCTGTGGGTGGTGTTCACCATGTCACTCGTCCTGCTGTGGGACGCGTGGAACAAGCACACTGGCCAACCGTCACTCTTCGGCCCCTCGACAACGCGGTCGGCGGGCTCGGCACCGCCGCTGGCAGCGTCGGCGTCGCAGGTCGGCGTACCGGCACCGGTGGCGACCGCGGTGCCCGGCGCCGGTGGAGCCGCCGCCACCACGCCGACCGGAGCCTTGCCCGCCGCCGCCGCGGGCGCACCCGGTGAGCTGGTCGTGGTCACCACCGACCTGGTCAAGGCCAGCTTCGACAGCAACGGCGGCAATCTGGTGCGACTGGAGCTGCTGCGCCACGCCGACGTCGAGGACCGGCTGCACCATGTCGTGCTGTTCGACCAGAGTGCCGAGCGTTCTTATGCGGCGCAGAGCGGACTGGTCGCTACACAGCCCGGGGTCACGTTGCCGAATCACTACACGGCGATGAAGCGCGTGCCTGGCGCCACCGCGCTGGTCGAAGGCGCCAACGATTTGCAGGTGCGCTTCGAGTCCACCGGCGACACCGGCATGAAGCTGGCCAAGATCTTCACCTTGAAGCGCGGCGACTACAGCATCGGTGTGCGCCACGAAGCGCAGAACACCGGGGCAGCGGCGGTAGCCACCCAGCTTTACCTGCAGCTCGCTCGCGACGGCAATCCGCCGCGCGGCGAGTCGTCGTTCTACTTCACGTTCACCGGCCCGGCGGTCTACACCGAGGCCAAGAAGTTCGAGAAGGTCGACTTCAAGGACATCGAAAAAGGAAAGTCCGGCCACGCGACCAGTGCCAACGACGGCTGGGTGGCGATGGTCCAGCACTATTTCACATCGGCCTGGTTGGTGCCGCCCGGTACACCGCGCGAGTTCCGCACTGCCAAGGTCTCCAACAACCTGTACTCGGTGGCGATGGTGCTGCCGCTGGGGGAGATCGCTCCGGGCGCCACCAAGATCCACGACGCCACGCTGTTCGCCGGCCCGCAGGAGGAGAACAAGCTTGCCGCGATGGCGCCGGGGCTCGATCTGGTCAAGGACTATGGCTGGTTCACCGTGCTGGCCAAGCCACTCTTCTGGTTGCTCGACAACCTGAACAAGGTGCTCGGCAACTGGGGCTGGTCGATCGTGGCACTGGTGGTGCTGTTGAAGATCGCCTTCTACTGGCTCAACGCCAGCGCCTACCGCTCAATGGCCAAGATGAAGGCTGTCGGCCCGCGCGTGACCGACTTGCGCGAGCGCTACAAGGACAAGCCGCAATTGATGCAGCAGGAGATGATGCGTATCTACCGAGAGGAGAAGGTCAACCCGCTCGGCGGCTGCCTGCCGATCCTGGTGCAGATGCCTTTCTTCATCGCCCTGTACTGGGTATTGCTGTCGTCGGTCGAGATGCGCAACGCGCCGTGGATCGGCTGGATCGCCGACCTGTCGGCCAAGGATCCGTGGTTCATCCTGCCGGTGTTGATGACGGCTTCGTCGCTGTTCCAGGTCTGGCTCAACCCGACGCCGCCCGACCCGATGCAAGCCAAGATGATGTGGATGATGCCGCTGATCTTCGGCGTGATGTTCTTCTTCTTCCCGGCCGGCCTGGTGCTGTACTGGCTGACCAACAACATCCTGTCGATCGCCCAGCAGTGGTTCATCAACCGGCGGCTCGGGGTTAACAAGTAGGCGGGTGGCGACGGGCCGCGTGAAGACCGCACGCTCGCGGGGCACATGCCGCACTTGAGGGGTTGAGCCGCCGCGGCGTTACAGCGACGATGGCGCCATGCGGGGTTGAACCGGCACAACTCGCAAGAGCCCTGTGCCGATTCTGGAGCGTTTCACTTCACTCCCCCCGCGCCATCTGCCCGAAGGCACCACAGCGACAATCGCGTGGTGCCTTCTTTCTTCCCGTTGCCGCAGGATCCCATCGTCGCCATCGCCACTGCGCCCGGCCGTGGCGCGGTCGGGATCGTGCGCGTGTCGGGGCGCGGTCTGGAGGGCCTGACGGCTGCCCTCGTCGGGCGCCCTCTGACGCCGCGCGTGGCCCACTATGTCGCGCTGCGTGATGCCCTCGGCGAGGCCATCGACCACGGCTTGGCGATCCACTTCCCGGCACCGCAGTCGTACACCGGCGAGGACGTGCTCGAGTTGCAGGCCCATGGCGGCCCGGTGGTGCTGCAACTGCTGCTGGCGCGCTGCCTCGAAGCTGCGGCCGAGATTGCCCCGGCCTCGCAGCGGCCGCGCCTGACCCACCTGCGCCTGGCGCAGCCCGGCGAGTTCACGCAACGCGCCTTTCTCAACGGCAAGCTCGACCTGGCGCAGGCCGAGGCCGTGGCGGATCTGATCGACGCCAGTACGGAGGTCGCAGCGCGGTCGGCCACGCGCTCACTTGGCGGAATGTTCTCGCGTGAGATCGACGCCCTCTCAGCACAGGTAGTCGAACTGCGCATGCTGGTCGAGGCGACGCTCGACTTTCCCGAAGAAGAGATCGATTTCCTCGAGCGCGCCGATGCGCGCGGCCGGTTGGCAGCCATCGCTGCCGCGCTTGCGGCCGTGCTCGACCGCACGCGCCAGGGCGCGCTGCTGCGCGAAGGCATGACGGTGGTGCTGGCCGGTCAACCCAACGTCGGCAAGAGCTCGCTGCTCAATGCGCTGGCCGGGGCGGAGCTGGCGATTGTCACGCCGATCCCAGGCACCACACGCGACAAGATCGGCCAGACGATCCAGATCGCGGGTGTACCGGTGCATGTGGTCGATACCGCCGGCCTGCGTGGCGAAGCCGAGCCGAAGGACGAGGTCGAACGCATCGGAATCGCGCGCAGCTGGGCCGAGATCGAGCAGGCCGACGCCGTGGTCTTCCTTCACGACCTGACGCGCACTGGCGAGTCCGCTTACGAAGCCGGCGACGCGGCCATTGCAGCGCGGTTGCAGCTGAGCGACTCCTCTCGTGTGCTGCATGTCTTCAACAAGAGCGATGCCGTGCCCAGTGGAATGGTCGAAACCGATGGATTACGCATTTCGGCTCGCACCGGCGACGGCTTGCCCGAGCTGCGCCACGCCCTGCTCGAACGCGCCGGCTGGCATGCATGCCCCGAGGGCGTCTTCATCGCTCGCACCCGTCACGTCCAGGCCTTGCGACTCACGGCCGAACACTTGGCCCAGGCCCAGGCACTGGCGGCGCGGGCGGACGCTGCGCTCGACGTGCTGGCCGAAGAGCTTCGCCTGGCGCACCGGTCGCTCGGCGAGATCACCGGCGCGTTCAGCGCGGACGACCTGCTCGCAGAAATCTTCGGGCGCTTTTGCATTGGCAAATGAGACCCGCCCCCTGCTTCGGCGCTTGTATCGGGCCGTGCGAGTTTCGATAATGCGAGAGCCACTCAGGGTCTAGCCTTGGGCGGCGCCCTCATCATGGACATCCAGGAACTTTTCGACGCGGTGCACTCGCTCAACGCCGACGACGCGTTCAAGCCGCGGCTGTCCCTCGAGCAATGGCGATTTCTGCAGCCCTACCTGACGCGGCATGCGACCCGCGCTGGCGACCTGCTCGTCAAACAGGACGACCACGACCGCACGATGTACCTGCTCGAGAGCGGCACGCTGCAGGTCTTCGTCAGCCAGGCCAAGCCGGGCGTGTCCCGGCTGTCGATCCTGCGCGCCGGCTCGGTGGTCGGCGAGGCGGGGCTGTTCAGCGATCAGCCGCGCATGGCCAATGTCGAGGCCATGACCGCCTGCGTGGTCTGGGCTCTGCGCGGGCCGCGGCTGGAAGAGCTGTCGGCGCGCAATCCGGCCCTGGCGCTCGAGTTGGTCCGCGCCGCGGCGGCGGTGATGGGTGTGCGCATGCGCGCCAACATCGAGCACGGGCAGGCAGTCAGCTGACCAGCGCGCGCCGGCGGCGCACAGACTGCGCTGCCGGTCAATGCCCGGCGAAGTCGACCAACGTGAACAGCGGCAGGCCGGCAGCGCGCAAGCGCGCCGAGCCACCGAGCTCAGGCAGGTCGACGATCGCGGCGCCCTCGATCACCGTCGCACCCAGGCGTTCGAGCAGCCGCATGCCGGCCATCATCGTGCCGCCAGTGGCGATCAGGTCGTCGATCAGCACCACGCGCGTGCCGCGCTTCACCGCGTCGGTATGGATTTCGACCGTCGCCGAGCCGTACTCGAGTTCGTAGGTCTCGGCCACCGTGGTGAACGGCAGCTTGCCCTTCTTGCGGATCGGCACGAAGCCGACATTGAGCTCGTAGGCCAGCACCGAGCCGATGATGAAGCCGCGTGCATCGAGGCCGGCAATGGCCTGCGGGCGAGCGTCGAAGTAGCGATGCACGAACTGGTCGATCAGCACCCTGAACACATTCGGAGTCGCCAGCAGTGGCGTGATGTCGCGGAACTGCACGCCCGTTGTCGGCCAGTCGGGCACCGTGCGGATGTGGCGCCTGATGTAGCCGGAGGGGTCGCGCGTCGCCGCGTCTTCGCTGAGCATCGGGTGATTGTGGCCTGCCTCAGCCGGCTTCGGTGCTGCCGGCCTCGATCAGGCCCGCAACAGCTTGGCCTCGGCCAGCGCCAGCGCCTCGGGCAGGCCCGACAGCACCAGTGTGTCGCCGGCGGCGAGCATCATCCGGTCGTCGGCGACCTGAACTTGACCGGTGGCCCGGCGCACCGACACCACCTGCACGCCCATCGCATGCAGCGCGTGATCGGCCAGCGGTCGGCCCAGGCTCGGGACGGCGGCGGGCAGCGTCACGCTGTGCAGGCGGGCCTGCAGCAGCTCTTCGGCCGTGTCGTCGTCGGCGCCGTGGAAGTAGCCGCGCAGCAGCCCGTAGCGCGCGTCGCGCGCGTCGCGGGTGATGCGGATCACGCGCCGCATCGGCACGCCCACCAGCGCCAGCGCGTGGCTGGCCAGCATCAACGAACCTTCGATGGCTTCGGGCACCACCTCGGTGGCACCCGCGGCCTTCAGGCGGTCGATGTCGGCATCGTCGACGGTGCGCACCACCACGGGCACCTGAGGCGCATGCGAGCGCACGACCTGCAGGATCTTCAGCGCCGAGGGCGTGTCGTGGTAGCTCACGACGACCGCACTGGCGCGCGCCAGGCCCGCCGCCATCAGGCTGCGCAGCCGTGCCGCGTCGCCGAAAACCACGCTCTGGCCTGCCGCGGCGGCTTGGCGCACCCGGTCGGGGTCGAGGTCGAGTGCCATGTAGGGGATCTGCTCGCCGTCGAGCAGCCGCGCCAGGTTCTGGCCGCTGCGGCCGTAGCCGCAGATGATCACGTGGGCCTCGGTGGCGATCGATTTCCTGGCGATCGTGGTCAGCGCCACCGATTGCATCATCCAGTCGCTGGCCGAAAGCCGCGCCACGATGCGGTTGCTGAACATCACGATGAAGGGCGTCGCCAGCATCGACAGCACCATGCTGGCCAGCACCGGGCTGACCCACTGCTTCGCCACAAGGCCGCCGGCGGCGCCGAGCGCCAGCAGCACGAAGCCGAACTCGCCGGCCTGCGCCAGGTACAAGCCTGTGCGCAGTGCCGTGCCCGGCGCGGTGCCAAAGGCGCGCGCCAGCAGCGCCACCAGCGCGAACTTGGCGAACACCGGCGCGAGAGTCAGCAGCATCACCAGCAGCCACTGGTCGAGCAGCGGGCGGCCATCGAGTTTCATGCCGATGGTGATGAAGAACAGGCCGAGGAGCACGTCGTGGAACGGCCGGATGTCGGTCTCGACCTGGTGCTTGAACTCGGTTTCGGCCACCAGCATGCCGGCGATGAAGGCGCCGAGCGCCAGCGACAGCCCGGCATACTCGGTCAGCCAGGCCAGGCCCAGCGTCACCAGCAGCAGGTTGAGGATGAACAGCTCCTCGCTCTTGCGCCGCGCCACCAGCATCAGCCACCAGCGCATCACCTGCTGGCCGCCAGTGAGCAGCACCGCCAGCAACGCCATCGCCTTCAGCAACGCCCAGCCGAGCGCGCCCGCCATGTCGCTGCCGGGCGAGCCGAGCGCCGGGATCAGTACCAGCAGTGGCACCACCGCCAAGTCCTGGAACAGCAGCACGCCGATCACCCGCTTGCCATGCTCGCTTTCGAGTTCGAGTCGGTCGGCCATCAGTTTGACGACGATCGCCGTCGACGACATCGCCATCGCGCTGCCCAGCACCAGCGCACCGCCCCAGCCCAGTTCCCAGGGCCTCGCGGTGAACGAGAACAGCCAGGCCAGCAGCACGTTGCCGGCCAGCGTGCCGATGATCGTCAGCGCCACCTGCGACAGGCCCAGCCCGAACACCAGCGAGCGCATCGCGCGCAACTTGGGCAGGTTGAACTCGAGTCCGATGACGAACATCAGGAAGACCACGCCGAACTCGGCCAGGTACTTGACAGCGGCCAAGTCCTTGGCCAGCGCCAGCGCATTGGGGCCGATCAGCACGCCCACCGCCAGGTAGCCCAGGATCGGCGGCAGCTTCAGCGAGCGGCAGACCACCACGCCAAGGACCGCGGCCACCAGGTAGAGCAGAACGAGTTCGAGGGTTGAGGCCATCGGGTGGGTGACTTCACCGGCCGCGAAGCTGCGGCCTAGAATCGCGCGCCTAGTAAACCACGACTGCCGTGACCTCCCGCCCCGCGCCTTTCCCGTCGTTCGATGCCGCGCGTGCGCTGGCGCTGGCTGCGCAGACGCTGGACATCGAAGCTGCCGCGCTGGTCGGTGCCAAGGCGCGCCTGGGCAGAGGCTTTGCGTTCGCGGTCGAAACCGCGCTGGCCTGCCGCGGCCGCGTGGTCGTGATGGGCATGGGCAAGAGCGGCCATGTCGGACGCAAGATCGCTGCAACGCTGGCTTCGACCGGCACGCCGGCGATGTTCGTCCACCCGGCCGAAGCCAGCCACGGCGACCTCGGCATGGTCACCGAGCAGGACGTCGTGATCGCCATCTCCAACTCCGGCGAGAGCGACGAGCTGAATGTGATCCTGCCGGTACTCAAGCGCCTGCGTGTGCCGTTGATCGCGATGACCGGCAAGCCGGACTCGACCCTCGGCCAGCATGCCGACGCGGTGATCGAGTGCACCGTCGAGCAGGAGGCCTGCCCGCTCAACCTCGCACCGACGGCCAGCACCACGGTGCAGATGGCGCTTGGCGATGCGCTCGCTGTGGCACTGCTCGACGCGCGCGGGTTTCGCGAGGAGGATTTCGCACGCTCGCACCCCGGAGGCGCGCTCGGGCGCAAGCTGTTGCTGCATGTGCGCGACCTGATGCGCGCAGGTGACGCGCTTCCGCGGGTAGGCCCCGACGCCACCTTCATGGCCATGCTGCGCGAGATGACCGGCAAGGGCCTGGGCCTGACCGCCATCGTTGGCGAGGACGACCGGGTCCTCGGTATCTTCACCGACGGCGACCTGCGCCGACTGATCGAGCGCGGGGCCGACCTGCGTGCATTGATCGCGCGCGATGTGATGCACCCGAACCCGCGGCGCATCCGCGCCGACGCATTGGCGGTCGAGGCGGCCGACGTGATGGAGCAGCATCGCATTACCAGTGTCTTGGTGGTCGATGATGCCCAGCGCTTGGTCGGCACGCTGAATTCCAACGACCTGATGCGGGCGAAGGTCATCTGATGACAACCCCTGGTTCATGCTGCTCGCGTGCCCGACGGGGAGCCCTGGCCGCTTTGGGCGGCGCTGCGCTGGCCTGAGATGCCTGCCCTGACGTTTCCTCCCGAACTGCTGCTGAAGGCACAGGGCCGAGGCCTGGGCCTGAAGGCCGCGATCTTCGATGTCGACGGCGTGCTCACCGATGGTCGACTGTTCATTGGCGAAAACGGCGAATCCTTCAAGGCCTTCTCGGCGCTCGACGGCCACGGCCTGAAGCTGTTGGCGCAGGGGGGCATCAGGCCGCTGATCATCACTGGCCGTGACTCGCCGGCTGTGCGTCGTCGAGTGGCCGACCTCGGCGTGGCGCATGCCGCTTACGGCGCGCAGGACAAACTCGCTGCGGCCAATGCACTATTGCAATCGCTGGCGCTCGGATGGCCCGACGTCGCGGTGATGGGCGACGACTGGCCCGACTTGCCGTTGATGACGCGCGCGGCCTTCGCTTGTGCCCCGGCCAATGCCCACGCCGAGGTTCGCGCCGTCGCCCACCACGTGACGGTGGCACGCGGCGGCGATGGTGCGGCGCGCGAGTGCTGTGACCTGTTGTTGACGGCCGCCGGTCGTTACGCGCCATTGCTGCGCGGCCACCTGACCACGCTGGACGGCGTCTGAGTGGACATCGACGCGCTGCTGCAGCCGCTGGACCTTCCGCCGGCACGCGCCGTGCCGCCGCGGCCGCGCCAGCCCTGGCATTGGCGCCTGGGTCAACTGCTGTCGGCCTATTTGCCGCTGGTATTGATGGCGTTGCTGGCCCTGGCCACCTGGTGGTTGGTGCAGAACACACCCCGGGCCGATGCGCCCCGCGCGGACGCGCCGGCGCGCCATGAGCCCGACTACACCATGCAGGGCTTCATGTTGCAGCGCTTCTCCGCCGACGGCCGGCTACGGGTGCAGGTCGAGGGCCAGCAGATGCACCACTATCCCGATACCGACACGCTCGAGATCGACCTCGTGACGATCCGTGCCCTATCACCCGACGGCAGCGTGACCCGCGCCACTGCGCGCCGAGCGTTGACCAACAGCGATGCGAGCGAAGTGCAGCTGCTCGGCTCTGCGCGGGTGGTTCGCGAAGAGGCCAGCGCGGCGCCGAGGCTCGAGTTCCAAAGTGAATTCCTGCATGCGTTCTTCAAGACCGAGCAGGTGCGCTCGCACCTGCCTGTGCTTCTGCGCCAAGGCGCAAGTGAGCTGCGGGTCGGCGCGATTGACTATGACAACCTGACGCGCAGTGCGAGGTTCGGCGCACCGGTCAGCGCGCAATTCGACGTGCCAAAGCGATGACGGTGCCGCTGGTTTTCATCACCGGCGCATCGAGCGGCATCGGTCAGGCCCTGGCCTCGCGCTATGCACGTGCAGGCTGGCGCCTGGCGCTGACGGCTCGGCGGACCAGCGAGATCGCTGCATGGGCGCGCGCGCAAGGCCTGGCTCTCGATCGCTGGGCCGTCTACGCCGCCGACGTACAAGACATCGACAGCATCGTTGCTGCGGGCCAGCGTTGCATTGCCGAGCAGGGCCTGCCCGATGTGGTGATCGCCAACGCCGGGATCAGCATCGGCATGGACACGGCCCAGCGCGGCGACCTCGACGTGATGCGCGACACCTTCGCCGTCAACAACACCGGCATGGCCGCGACGTTTCAGCCCTTCATCGCGGGCATGCGCGCACGTCGCAAAGGCACGCTGGTGGGCGTGGCCAGCGTCGCGGCCATCCGCGGCCTGCCGGGCCACGGCGCCTACTGCGCCAGCAAGGCCGCCGTGGTGGCGTACTGCGAAAGCCTGCGGGGCGAAAGCCGCGCCGCGGGCGTGCGCGTCGTCACTCTCGTGCCCGGCTACATCGCCACGCCGCTGACGGCCGGCAACCGCTATGCGATGCCGTTCTTGATGCAACCGTCGGCGTTCGCCGATCGTGCCTTTCGCGCCATCGAGCGGGGCGCCAGCTACCGCGTCATACCGTGGCAGATGGGCCTTGTGGCCAAGCTCCTGCGGCTACTGCCCAACCCGCTGTTCGACCGCCTGTTCGCCGGGCGCGGCCGCAAGCGGCGGCGAAGCGAGTAGGCTCGCGCACGCCATGCCCGCGTACCCACAAGCACCGCGCCGGGCCGTTCTAGCGGCGGACACATTCCACCGCGCCGATCCGGACTGAAACACACCGGTGCGCAAGAACAAAAAGGGCCCCGGTGTTGCCACCGGCGCCCTTGGTTTGCAGTTTCGTGCGCTTTGAAGCGCAGTACTCAGTAGCCGCCGCGGCCACCCCCGCCACCGCCGTAGCCGCCACCACCGCCGCTGCGGCCACCGCCGCCGCCGCCGTAGCCGCCACCACCGCCGCTGCGACCACCACCGCCGCCGCCGCCGCCGTAACCGCCGCCGCCGTAACCGCCGCCGCCGCTGCGGCTACCGCCGCCACCGCCGAAGCCGCCCGGACGCTCTTCGCGCGGGCGGGCCTCATTGACGACCAGCGGACGACCGTCGAGTGCCTGGCCATTCATGCCGTTGATGGCGGCTTGCGCCTCGGCGTCCGAGCCCATCTCGACGAAGCCGAAGCCCTTCGAGCGGCCGGTTTCCCGATCCATCATGACCTTGGCCGACGTCACAGTACCGAACTGTCCAAATGCCGCTTGCAGCGACTCATCACGCACGCTGTAGGCGAGGTTGCCCACATAAAGCTTGTTTCCCATCGGGGAGCCCCTTTCAATCGCAGTAGCCCATGTGGAGCTTCAACCCGTCGTGACCCATTCAAGCGAAGGTGCCGCATCCAGACACAGAGTGCGGATTATCGAAGAACTGACCTCAAAGCCGCAGCCCTCCTGAAAGAAACTGTTGTTTTCTGTCCGCGGGGGCGCGCGCGAACCCCGGGTTGACCCGAGGTTTGCTCGCGATCGCCCAGGATCGCCGCCGTCATGACCCAAGCAACCCACGGGGCGCGGCCTCTCGAGGCCCTGAACCGGGTGCTCGAAAGCGTCGATTCGGTGCGCAAAGGCCGCGCTGTTTACGTGCTGATGTCCACCTTTGACGCGGCGGGGTTGCGGCTCTGGCCTGCCTGCGAGGCACGTGCTCGGTGTACCTGGCGCTCGAGGAGCGCGACGACGGCGCGCCAACCTGACCCCGGACACGAGCCTGACCACGCGCACGGGGCCCAGGCGCTGTGCCGCGGTGCGCACGCGCTGGGTTGCGCCAACTGCGCAGCCTCGTGGGCTAGCATTGGCCGATGGACCTGCTCAAGCCGCTGATCGCGCTGTTGGCGATTGTCAACCCGATCGGTGTGATCCCCTTCTTCATCGCTTTCACACAGAACTTCAGCCGTGAGCAGCGTCGCCGCACGATCTCGGTAGCCAGCTTCAGCGCTTTTGTGGTGATTGCGGTGAGCGCCATCGCCGGGCTGAAGATCATCGAGTTCTTCGGCATCAGCATCGCCTCGTTCCAGGTCGGTGGCGGAACGCTGCTGTTGATCAG
>Ga0315288_10006651_pt1 | contig 14656 bp, 17 predicted proteins | sample YL17G11_20_MG_FD_203454 | JGI IMG/M metagenome (GOLD analysis project Ga0315288, IMG submission 203454) | Sediment microbial communities from Yellowstone Lake, YNP, Wyoming, USA - YL17G11_20 | ecosystem: Environmental > Aquatic > Freshwater > Lake > Sediment | place: USA: Wyoming | collected... | reverse complement strand
CCAATTTGTCTCCCTTACCAAATGTAGTTGCGGTTCCAGATTTAACTCCCGAATTATTACCAAATCCTCCAGAATTTTTTTGAATTACTGCTTGTTGTAAATCCTTGCCATCAGTTCTATATCCTTATTGATCTATAACTGTTACGTCCCCCTTGGTTACTATTCTCTGTTCTCCTACTCTTGTTCCTAAATTTTTTCCATCATTTGTACCACTCATAACTTCTTTTGAATATGAAATTTTTGTTCCATCAGTATAATTAATGGTTTTTATTTCCGAACCAGTTGTGGTAGATTTTCCATTTACTGATCCTCCTTGACTTTCGGCAGCTTTAGTTTTAGATGTTGTGATGTCCGTCGCTTTTGCATTATTGGATGGTCCAAATTCTCCAGATTTAGTAGTTAATGGTGTTCCTTTTTGAGCAATAGGCGACCCACCGCTTACTATGTCTTCTCCAGTTTTTTTCGATGTCACACCACTACTAGTCGCACTCTTATCAGAACTTGCTGATGTTGAAGATAATGTCTTTTGTGTCGATGCGGTTGACGTTCCCGATTGTGTTCCCGATTGTGTTCCCGATTGTGTTCCCGATTGTGTTCCCGATTGTGTTCCCGATTGTGTCGTCCCTGTTGGTGCCTCTATGGATGTCGCAGATGGTGATGAACTCGAATCTCCACTTGCTTCTCCTATACCTCCTCCAGAACCTAGTCCAGAAATAAATGATATTGGAATATCTACCACTCCTCCAGAAGATCCTTTTCTTCTAGGAATATTTCCAAAAAATCCTCCAGGAATATTTGATAAAGATCCGGGAGGCGTCGATCCTGGAATTGATCCTCCATCTGAACCTGGTGCGTGACCGCCTCCTGTTACAAATACTCTCTGACTTAACAATTTTGGTAATTTTTGTTGTAAAAATTTTAGTTTTTGTATTTGGATAAGTGTAGGGCTAATTATTTCACAAATTTCTTTCATAACTTCTGCAAGTTCATACATCCATTCGATTGATGTTTGTCCCAATAAGACGGGTTCCTTTGTTTCATCGTACTGACCAAGATAAATAAATGGAGAATTTAAAACAGTTTTTGTATTGGTCGTCATTACAATTTGTTTATGAGCATCCACTGTATATTCATCATCGGTAGTTATCGCATATCGTTTCTTTGAAAAATGTAAAGTCTCATTGTTTCTAGAGGCTATTACTATTCTATCTGTGTTTATGATAATTTGTTCTCCACTTAATGTCGGAAACATAAACGGTGTAGACCCAGAATATTTGGGTTCCTCTTCCATTCCAAATAATTTCTTTTTGCAAGTAGTTATCCACTTCGATATTGTTAATCCACTTGTTATCTGTATAGAACTTCCATCACTATTCACGTCCTCTAATATATTCCCATTGAATAGAGATTCCGGAGATTTCTTATCTCTAGAAATCAAACGTTGTCTATTTCTTATCAAAATCATCGGATTACCTCGGCCATCCGAATAATCGATTGTAGGACCTCCTTTATCCAATGATTCGTTATTGACAAAACATCCAAATCTAATAGAACTTCCATTTCTACTTTCTATTACTGTATCTCCCTCAAAATGTTGTAGGGGTCGAATTCTGTCATTAGATTTAAAATATTGTCCAAGAGATCCATAGTGATCACTATCAGTTGCATTCGCCTTAGTCACTGACACAGTTTTTGTTAAATATGGATCGGTTAATCCGTATCTTTTTTCCCATCTAAAATCTGCATTATGATTAATAAAATTTTTTGCATTTAGTTTTCTCGAATAGTAAAAGTTGTTTAAATATTTGACAACAATTACCATTTCATTAATAAGAGGATATTCCTTGATATTAGTTTCTAATGGAAGTGCCCAATTCAATAAATCTTTTGAAATTCCTTCTTCTGTGATAATCTGTCTAATCTGAACTCTTCCAATCCAAGAATAATCTAGATCATCTTTTCCATGAGGAGCCCCAGTAGATGTTATTGGCCACTCCTCCGGATCTACAATGGCTTGTTTATTTTTAAAAATTTTATGATTTTCATCTAATATAACATCTACGACAGTCGCTGGCTCAAATTCATAAAATAAAATTTCTTCTGGTTGTCTAGACAATGTTTGTGCTCTAGAAACAAGTGTATTGTCCTGTTTCTGATATGTCTCTGTTCTTCCTACAAATCTTTTATATGACATCTTATTTTTCCTTCGAAATTATTTCTTTCTTTTTGGACTCTATGGTTTTCAATTCTGCAGATAATTTTTTCTCTTCATCTTTAATCATCTTCACTTCTCCACTGACTTCTCTCAGTAATTGATCCTTTTCTGATTCACTTAAATATCCATCAGATCCTTCGTCCGAATTTGAATTTATAATTCTCTGGACTACGGATGCTAATTTAACAAGGTGTTCATCATTTCTTACAGCTACGTCAAAATATTCTTTGATGAGAGGAACGATATTCATTGCTTCCGGAACACCCTTAATTAACAATCTCAATTCACTTATAAGAATGTCTATCTGGTCTCTTTTATTGGTGGAATTATTATAAATGTCTTCACATAATGAAGAGAATTTTTTGCCTTTGAAGATTTCTATATCGTTATCCATAAATGAAAATTTCCTGTATATATGATAAATATATACAGGAAATGTTTTCGAGTGACTAGATTGAAATTATAATTTATTAATAAGTGTCAAGGTGATGGTCTTTTTGGTGAAGACTATCCTTTTCCCTTAGATTTCCATACCATCTTTTTATTTTATCGAAATGAATCATCGATCAATTGATTTTGTAATATACCCCTTGTTAATATAGGATTTTGTAATATTGTTTTGTTGCATTTTCATCTTATTTATAACTTTCGTTATATGCTGCGTGCGACAGTCAGCAATTTCCCTGATATAAAGATAGAGTGCTTTTTTATTGAAATTTTCTATTCTATCCGATCTTCTAAATAATTCTACCACCGCATACGCTATTATTAAATCTCTTTTTTTTGTAAACAATACGTTTATATTTTTATCCCAATACTCAACCATCAATTTAACAAATTCATTCGACTCTTCTTTTTTACTATTTACAATTGGTTCTACGACTAATTCTTTTCTTTCGATGGGTTGATCAACGATATCTACATGTCTCTTGAATCTAGCATAGTTCGTATTATTTTGTAATATGAGATAGTGTTTAGCAACAATAGAAAAATAAGAAAATGCTTTCCCTTTTCCTGGCTGAAACTTATGAATATTACTTACTAAAAATGATACTACTTCTTTTTGTGCATCCAAGGGGCCTACTTCAAAATATGTAAATTTAAACGTGTTGAAAATATTTTCTACTAATTTATTGAATGGTCGTTCTATACCTAATCGGTAGATTTCATTTCTTTTGTCGTCATCGGTCTCTGCATTAAATTTTATAATTGCATCTTCTGTATCCTGTGTAAAATACATCTTGGATTTTCTGATCTTTTTCTTTTCTTCTATCTCATCAGATATTTCTTTTTCAGTCTTTTTCGGTATACGTATTTTCTTAACCTTTGTCTCAATGATTTCCGTATTAGATTTTTTTAGAGTTTTTTTCTTATTTAAGGCAATCATTTTATTTGATCCTATCGTTGAATTCTTTTGTTATACGTACTAGTTCAGAGAAACAAAATCCTACATCATCATCTTTCTCAAATAAATTTCTGTCATCCGTGGCTTTTAACCTAGCATATACAGTGTCGATTTCTTCTCTAAAAAATTCTACCCACTCTTCAAATTTTTCTAATTTCTTTAATGTATTTACACAACAATACACCAATGATATATTTAAAATAACAGATAGAATGAATAGTATAGTCCAGAACATAATTATCAATAATATACTAAATTTATTATCTTGTCAATAACAATCAATCGTTGTCTATACGTTCATCACCAAATTCTTCCATATCCTCTGTCAGACAATCAAAGGCTTCTTCGACGGAAGCCCAACTTCTATTCTCGATCCCGAACTTAATCAATTCTATAATTTCTTCCAATTTATCATTAGACATTTGAAATATAAGTATATAAATAAAAAATCAAAAATTTATTATTTTGATTCTTCTTCTATATTACCAAATGCCGATTCTATGCTTGTTGGATGATATCCAAGAGCAAAGGCCATTCGTATACAATTGATTTTAAATTCGTCTATATTTGGAGAGTCAAATTCAAATTCAATTTTACTAGGTTCTGTCATTGGCATTCCTTCATCACATCGAATATAGATCATTCTATCTTTTTCATTATTCATATTTTTCTCACTTTTCTAGTAAATGGGGAGTAGCTTCGATTTGTCCAGCTTGAGTAATTTGAACAAATTTTGCAACTTTTCTAAATTCCGATAAAGTATCTACACCCATATAACTCATTGAGGATTTTACTCCGTCTAAGATATCATTTATGATTCTTTCGACTTTTCCTTTGTATAAAATTAGTCTAGATTCGCCTTCCACATTCTTTTCTTCCAAACCATGTGTTAATTTTGTTTCCAAAGAAGCTGCTCCTCTATATTTCTTAAACAATTGTTCGTTTGGCCACTGACCTATTTTTTCTATTTTTCCTGGAGTTTCCTTCGTTCCGGCCAACAGAGATCCTAACATGACAGTATCCGCTCCACAAGCTAATGCTTTTGCTACATCTCCGGGATAGCGGATTCCACCATCTGCAATCACAGGAACTCCAAATTCTTTACATACTTCTACACAGTCAATAATGGCCGTGATTTGAGGAACCCCTATTCCTGTTCTAATTCTAGTGGAACATAAACTACCAGGTCCTATACCAACCCTAACCGCATCGGCTCCCCATTCACACAGGGATCTTGCCCCATCTTTAGTTGCCACGTTTCCGGCAATTATTTCTACATAGGAAGGAAGTGAAGATTTCAATTTTTCTATTGCTTTTTTTACATTATCATGATGTCCATGAGCTACATCCAATAGAATAATCTGAAAATGTCCTTTGACTAAAGCAGTTGCTCTCTCAAAGTAGTCTCCCTTGACTCCCACTGCACCGGCAGCCAGTGGTGCCGATTTACTAAAAGGAAAACATGATACTTGATCTTCGATGGATTGAAATCTGTGTACTATCCCCAATCCTCCTAATTCCCACATTCTCTGCGCCATTTCTTTCCCACAAACCGTATCCATTGGAGCAGCAATTATCGGAATATCAATGGATTTATTTTTTGTAACTTTTGTTTTTACATTACAATTGGATCTAGATTCTATATTTGAAAAAAGGGGAACTAATTGAACATCGTCGAAAGTTAAAGCAAGTTTTATATCATTCATAAATTAAATCATCTTCCATCCTTGTTCTTCGTGTTCGTATAATGTTTTATACTTTATCTGTTTTGTTTCGTCGTCCTTTTGAATCAAGACTTTATCATTTCTTCCAAATTTTATCTTGGATCTGGCTTCCATGACGAATCTGACATCCTTATCAATTATCAACTTCCCATTTAAATGATCTATTTCGTGTTGAACACATACACATTCTAGTAAACCTTGATCCTTGACGGCATTATCGTGAGTCAATTCAAAATCTCTTGAAAAAGTTCTTTCATTTGCTAGATTATCCGCAGTTACGGTAATAGAAGTGTGTCGGATGGTGCTAACTAATTTTCCAGGAATAGACAAACATTGTTCGGCATAAATCACTTTTTCTTCGCTCTTCTTTGTTATTTTTGGATTTATTAATACTATTGGATCTTTTACATTTATGACACAAACACAAACATCATTTATTCCGATCTGATTACAAGCCAATCCAACACCACCAAATTCTTTCAGAGAAGATAATAAGACGGCGGATATCTCATTATTTCGTTCCATATTCACACATGGTTTGCATGGTATCTTTAGGAAATCTTTATTTTTAATTATTTTCATGTATAACCTTTTTTAACTATTCAATGATACACTATTATGTAACCATTATCAACAAAAATCTAATATTATCCGGGATTGCCTCTCGTCGGAGCATTATAATATTCGTGTGGTCGGAGTCTACTTCTTTCTTTTTCTATAGAATCTTGAATTTGATCATATGTCATGATTGTTTTCTCTGCCTCAGATAATTTAGAGAATGGTTTTATATCATCCACGAGATCTATAAAATCTGCAGTCTGCGGTATAACAACATCTGTAACTGCTTCTGTAATGGTCTCTATTGCGTCCGTGGACGGTTCAGGAACTAACGAATTGTTTAAAGTGGGCAAAACTGTCTCATTAATTAGAGATTCGTTTAAATTTGTTTTTATATCATCATTATCCAACAGAACTACTTTTTTTTTATATCCTCATCTACTTCTGGAATTATCGGATTCGTATGAACTGGCAATTCTTCCTTTGGTTCCACCAAATGATTCATTTGTCCATAAACTGCAACATTATAAGATAAAACCAAACAAACAGCTAATGGATCAAAGACAAAAATTATTATTAAAATAAACCACTTAACGACTGTGTTTAGATCCATGTGAAACGCGTCTGCTATAAATTGGAATGTTAAGATGTCTTTGGATTGTTGTGATGACATTTTTAATTCTAAAATTTTACCATCATAATCTAAAGATTTCTTTGTAAGCGAATCTAATGAATCCTGTGCCTTCCGTATATCATCGATTGTCTGACGAATTAATTCCATGATACTGTCTTGAATTTTTTTAATATCGGATGCTCGACGATTTTGATTATTATCCAAACCATTTTTATTTAATCGTTCTTCTTGTTGTTCTCTTAGTGAATTCAAAGATGACAGCCGTTTTTTTGTTAATTCAATCTGGGAATTTATTTGGGATTTTTGAGATTCTATCGACTGGACCTGTTGGGTATACATCCCGAATTCGCTAGAACTTTTTTGGTATGCGGCAGACAAAAATCCGTATATACCTAAAGATGTGATTGTCATGAGAGTGAGAATGGACATAAACAAATATATTCTTAAAAATCTCGTCGTTTGATTCCAAAATCGGTATAAAAACGAGACTCCTACTAATTTTCCCAATTCCAAAGACGATGCCATAATCATTGTAGAAATCATTGCGCCAGAAAATAGCAAACCAATTCCTACGATTGAGAACCATGCGGCACACCCTGCAACAAATAATGCAGACAACCCCAATATAATATTGAATAATTTCATGTATCAATAAATAGTAAAAAATAAAATAATAATTCGATATTTTTCTACTTTTTTACTACTTTTGATAAAACTTCATGATATGTATTGGTATGGGAAGAGATATAAAATATAAGACCAAAAAAGAACAGAAATTGGCTCTCAGGGAGAGACAAATTCGGTATTACTCAAGAAATAGAGAATATATTAAACAACGAAATTTGAAAAGTTATTATGTCAAAAAAATTAACAATAAATAAATTTATTCGATACAATGAAAAATCAAATTCAATTTCCCTCTACTACAATAGATTTTCCAATTAAATTTCCTTCTGAATCCACAGATTCCATACAAACTTTATATCCCCACAAATAATTTATAAATTCTAATACCTTTTTAGCAGATCGCTCATCAATATTTGTATCCCGATACATCGTGTGCTTTAGATTTAATGTTCTATTTCCCAATAAATCCACATTAGAAATTTGTATATCCGGATCATTATAAATTAAATTGTGTTGTCTTGATAATGCTCGTCGAATAGATTTGTATCCCGATTCATCGTGGATATTTGTTACCGAGTATTCTGGATTATCTCTATCATCTTCTATAACAAACATTTTCCATTTCCTTATTAAATTAGGACTTAAAAATTGGAGAATAAAACTCTCATCTCGAAAAGATTTTACCGCGCCTGTTACAACGGATAACCACGGCAAACCATAAATTTCAGGAAACCATTCTCTATCTTCCTCTGTAGGTTCCTCACAAATTCTTTTAATATCTCTAAAAATATCCAGTCCAAGAGCGTATGGGTTGATTCCTCGATAATGTTTACTATCAAAAGATTGTTGAGATACTACACTGCTATGGCAATGAATAAATTCCATCATATGTCCGTCATTGACCAATCCTTTATCATACAAACGATTCATGATATAATAGTGAGTAAATGTTGCCCATCCCTCGTTCATAATTTTTGTCTGTCTTTGAGGATAGAAATATTGAGAAATATGTCTTACAATTCGTATTATTTCTCTCTGCCATCCTTCTAATTTTGGTGAGTATTGTTCCAAGAAAAATAAAATGTTTTCTTCCGGTTGTTCTGGGAATTTTTTTGTCTCTTCCGATGAAATATTCGATTCATTTTTTGGGATGGTACTCCATAATACATTCAAGGACTTTTGTATGTAATCATTTCTTTCTTTCTGTTTTATCTTTTCCATTTCCACACTTAATTTTACAGGCTTGACATATTTATGAACTCCATAATTTTGTAAAGCGTGGCAAGCATCTAAAGTTCTTTCAACTGTCTCAACACCGTATTTTTCTTCACATTCGGATATATATTTCTTAGCAAAGACCAAGTAATCTATAATTCCAGATGGATCAGTCCATTGTTGAAATAACCAATTTTCCTTGAAAAAATTATTGTGACCAAAACAAGCATGAGCTATAACAAGTGCCTGTTGCGTCATTGTATTTTCATCCATCAAATACGAGATACATGGATTGGAATTGATCACCAATTCCAATGCCAAATTGCTAAAACCTTTTTTATAACTACTAGCTTCTTGCAAATAATGTTTCCCAAACGACCAGTGATTATACATGATAGGCATTCCAATGGATGCATAAACATCGAGCATTTTACTACTGTCTACAATCTCAATTTGATTGGTGTAGTACGACATCTTTAATTCTTCTTCGGCAATTATTTTACATTCTTCATAAATTGCTTCGATGGTGGATGATGTCCACTCTTTATCTGTATAGATCAGTTTACTCATACAAGTTTTTTTGAAAATAAATCTCTAAATACTCCGAATATTTCTTTAGCAGAAAATACTTTCTTCATTGCTAAATGTTTATGGTCCGTTACTAATAATTTATACTGATTCCACAAATCGCTATATACTTCTTTGTGTGGAACACCTTCAAATTCATAAGTGTGTTCTCTACCTATTTCCATATAAGCCATATACTGCGCTTTGTTTAGAATTGTATCATTCAATAATTTTTTACATTTCTCACTGTCATCCGATCCGTTGTCTCCGTCACTACACTGTGCAATGTATATGTTCCAATCACCAATCGGGTACTCTTTATTGATTATTTTGTTTGTTAGTTCCAAAGCAGAACTTACAATGGTTCCTCCCGATTGAGTCGAATGAAAAAATTCATCTTCTTCTACTTCTTGTGCATCCTGTGTATGACTGATAAATCGTATATCAATTTTGTCGTATTTCTTTGTTAAGAACAAATAAAGGAGCATAAAAAATCTCTTGGAGATATCCTTCTCGGTTTCCCCCATGGAACCAGAAACGTCCATGATACAAAACATCACTGCTTGGGTTACTGGTTTTGGATGTTTCACGAAATTTCTATATTTTATATCCAAGTTATCCATCCACGGAACTGCTTTTAATTTCTTTTTTAATTTCAACAATTGGGTCATGAAAAATCCTCTTTTTTCGTCATCCTTTTCTTCCTCAATTTGTTTTTCTAATTCTTCTATATCACTCGGCTTTGGACGTTTGAGAGCAATTCTTCTTGCCAAAGCATTTTTACAAGACATTGTAACATCTAAATTGGAAGGATTCCCGTATGTAGAATATCCAGCACGATGCAATTTGAATACGGTTATTTCTTTCAATGATTTTTTGACTAGATCGGGTAATTCCAAATCCTCAAAAAAGAAATCAAAAAATTCTTCCTTTGTTAATGTAAAATAGAAATCATCTTCTCCTTCTCCATCTTTTGATGGATCTTTTCCTTTTTTCCCTGATCCAGAGCCAGGAGGTTTCTCTATGGAGTCTCCTTTTACATATTTCTTATTCCCATTAACGACCACTTCTCGAATTCCATCTTCCTTAGAATGGGAAAATCGCGGCTCGTCTAATTCCTTTACCGGAACCTGTATTTTACCATCCTTGATGTCCTGAATATGTTTAGACTGGATGCTATTTTTTACAGCATCTTTTATCTGAGCTTTTGCACGTCGAATAAATTTCTGTCTATTGGACAGATTATTATTCGATGCGTTCTTGCGGCGATCTATTATATACATTTAAAATATATATCACTGCGTTAAATGTCTATTAACTATTTTTTCTGAATCGGATAAACCATTCTACCAGTCTTCTGACCTGTTTGGGCGAATATCCTCTCTCGACCATTCTATCAACAAAGTCGTGATGTTTCTTGTCTGTCTCTCCATCCTTTTTAGATCCGAATGTAATCACAGGCATCAAATCTTCTGTTGCGCTGAAAATTCTCTTTTCAATGACTTCACGAAGTTTTTCATAACTCGTCCACGATGGGTTCTTTCCATCCTTGGTCTTGGACTTTGCTCGGAGAACGAAATTGACAACTTCATTTCTGAAATCCTTAGCGTTAGTGATTCCCGCTGCCCTTTCAGTTTTTTCCAATTCTGTATCCAATACTTTTCTATCGAATATATTTCCCGTATCAGGATCTTTATATTCCTTGTCTTGGCACCAGTGATCCGCGAATTCGATATATTTGTCGAATAGATTCTGGCCGTATTCGTGGTAACTCTCAAGATATGCTTTTTGGATTTCTTTTCCAATGAATTCTGCATATTTTGGAGCGATATATTCCTTGATGAATTCCATGTATGTATTCTCCGTCTCTTCACCGAATTGTTCACGTTTGATTGACTGTTCCAAAACATACATCAAGTGAACCGGATCAGCGGCTACTTCTTCACTATCAAAGTTAAACGTATTTGATAGAACTTTGAAAGCAAATCGTGTTGATACCCCCAACATTCCCTCATCAACTCCGGCGGTATCCTTATATTCACTGATTGCTTTTGCTTTGGGATCAACATCTTTTAGATTTTCTCCGTTATACACTCTCATTTTAGCGTATGGCGTTGAATTTTCATGATCCTTCAATCGTGTCAAAACAAAGAATTGAGCAAGTATTTTTAATACTTCTGGAGCACATGACGCATCTTTTAGTGTGGAAGCGGTCAACATCTTTTTATAGATCTTCTCTTCTTCGTCAACGCGAAGGCAATAAGGAACTTTTATTACACAAATACGATCAATGAATGCTTCATTATTTTTATTACCCTTGAATGTCTGCCATTCTGCTTCATTCGAGTGAGCTACAACAATTCCTTGAAATGGAATTGCGGAGATACCTTCTGTTCCCATGTAATTTCCCTCTTGGGTTGCAGTTAAGAGCGGATTTAGCACCTTCAGCGGCGCCTTGAACATCTCAACGAACTCCAAAATTCCCTGATTTCCCCTACAAAGTGCTCCAGAAAAACTATACGCATCTGGATCATTCTGAGAAAAATACTCTAATTGTCGAATATCTACTTTTCCTACTAAACTAGAAATATCTTGATTGTTGTCGTCGCCGGGTTCTGTCTTCACCACCGCAATCTGTCTGAGTTTTGATGGGTGAATTTTAATCACTTTAAATTTTGAAATGTCTCCATTCATCTCATCCAACCTTTTTACTGCCCACGGAGACATAATTCCTGTTAAGTATTGTCTTCCGATTCCATATTCCTTTTCCAGTGACTCCGCATACTTGTCAATATTGAACAATCCGAGGGGACTCTCAAAAACTTTCGAGTGTATAATTTCTCCATCATCCTTTTCTACTGCTAAAATATAGATTGGATATTTCTCCATTAGAACTTTAAGTCGTTCCGCAATAGAGGATTTTCCGCCACCAACAGGACCCAACAAATATAAAATTTGTTTCTTTTCTTCTAATCCTTGAGCCGCATATTTAAAATACCCAACGATCCTTTCAACGACCTCCTCATTGCCATAGAAATCTCGAAACGCAGGATAAATCTTTACTGTTCTGTTTTGGAAAATCCTACTCAATCTAGGATCAGAACTTGTGTCAACAATTTCCGCCTCTCCAATTGATGCCACCATTCGTTCTGCTGCACTCGCATAAGTCATCTTATCTTTCTTACAGAGATTTAAATATTCTTGAAGAGTATAAACAGTTTTTTGTTCGTTTTTGTATTGTTTGGAATATTGAGTAAAGATGTCCATATTTTATAACCTTTGATTTGTAGTAAAACTTACCGTTAATAATAAATATATCAGAATATTTGAAACTAGTCAAATAAAAACTGTTTCGTGTTAGACTTTTTATATAAAGATTTACCAATGTTTTACCAATTTGTATACTACTTATATAAAAGGAGAATTTATGGGAAGATTAAAAAAATATCACACAAAAGAAGAAAAACGGATCGCATCTAATAAAGCTTACATGAGATACTACGAGAGAAATAGAGAAAAATTACAAAAAGAAAAATTAAGAATGTATTATGAAAAAATTAACAACGGATGAATTTATTCTTAAAGCAAAGAAGATACATGGAGATAGGTATGATTATTCAAAAACCGATTATAAAAATAATGATACAAGGGTGATTATAATTTGCAAAGAACATAGAGAGTTTTTACAAATTCCACATAATCATTTAAATAAAAAAACTATCTGTCCAAAATGTAGTAGAGAAAAAAATACATCAAATACCAAAGATTTCATTTTCAAATCAAAAAGAATACACAAAAGAAGATATAACTATTCATTAGTAAAATATGTTAATAGTAAAGAACCAATAAAGATTATATGTAAAAAGCATGGGACTTTCTCACAAACTCCAAACGGGCATTTAAGGGGTAATGGATGTCAAAAATGTAGATCAGAAAAAATACATACGTGGTGTTCCTCGAATACAAAAGAATTTATAAAAAAATCCAAAAAAATTCATGGAAATAAATACGATTATTCAAAAGTAAATTATCATAGAAGTAGAAATAAAATAAATATAATGTGTAATATTCACGATTTCAATTTCTTTCCGACCGCAAATAATCATTTAAAAGGAAGTGGATGTCCATTATGTAAAGGAGAAAAAACATCAAAAATAAAAAAGAACAGATTTATATCAAACGATACCAAAAGAAAAATAAGAGAATCAGCATTAAATAGGCTTAAAAAAATTGGAGTCGTTGGAAAATATAACCCGAAAGCATGCAAATATTTTAATGAATTGAATAAAACAATGGGATGGGATCTTCAACATGCTCTAAATGGCGGAGAAATTAAAGTAATCGGATACAGTTTAGACGCATACGACAAAGAAAGAAACATTACTGTGGAATACGATGAACCACATCATTATAGATTTGGAAATCTGAAATCAAGGGATGTTTCTCGACAAAATAATATAATTAATCATATTAAATGTAAATTCTTTAGATACGACGAAAAGAAAAATAAATTATACGAAGTTAATTAGTTTCCGATTTCCATTGATCGAATTCGCATTTTGTAGAAAAATAATCTGCCGCATGCAATATGTAGGGTAGCGATGTTTTTAACACTTGTCCCTGTCTAAACACTTTTAAATATTTTTCATTGGATGAATCGTAGATGCCGTCTGTGCATTTAATTCCAATCTGTTCCTTCCAATCAAATTTAATATCATATTTTTGTAATAGATATACTGTCCTATCTGACACGGGCATATATTGGTTCTCATCATTCATCTTATACATCTCTCCGTTATTTTTCCTATGCCAGTCTGAATCCTGGCTAACATAATAATTTCCGTTGTTTTCCGGATCTGATGGAAACCCGCCGAGCTTGCCAAGATCGTGATGAAGTGCCGAGAACAACATCTGTTCGTCATTGAAATCGATTGTACCACCCATGAATCCGTACATTTTCTTCATCCCCACAGAAGCTTTACAGACGTTCATGACATGCTGACAATATCCACCATTATGTGCATTATGAAAATGGAGGAATGGTGAAGCTGGATTCGTGGCCATACGCAATCCCAATTCATCTTCCGAATACATGAAAAGTAATTTGTCCAACCTCTCTCCGACAAATGTAGTTTTGACAAAATCTATAAAGTAATTATAGTTTTCTTCGATTTGAGTCTCTGTTAATTTTGATCCGGTATTTAATTTCATAGTAGTATTTTTATTATACTACCACAAACAAACTGACAGATCAAGTTATAATAACCTTTTATACTTATCAAACTAAATTTTAATAGAATTCCAAAATTACAGCTTGTCCAATTTCATTTTCTATAGCAGTTTTGATGGAATCATTTATTATTGTAGAAGTGATATTATTCAATGGAACCATTATTTCTAAAAAATATTTACTATATGATACATCGTCTTTGGATATATAAGAAAAATCTACATACGCAAATCCCTCTTTGCCTAATGGTTTGATATTGTTTATAAAGACAAGAATATTCATAAATTTATATTATTAAGAGAATTGGTGTATTATCATTCCCAATGAGCTAGATATCGGAGGGTGTGCCGGATTTATATCATAATCGTAGTATAATTGATTTGCTCCGGAAGAAGCTACATCAAATAAATAAGTTTTAATAGATCCACTCAAAGTATCTACTGCATGAACCGTAGAACATGGATTTGCAGAAAATATATCT
>Ga0315288_10006649_pt1 | contig 14657 bp, 24 predicted proteins | sample YL17G11_20_MG_FD_203454 | JGI IMG/M metagenome (GOLD analysis project Ga0315288, IMG submission 203454) | Sediment microbial communities from Yellowstone Lake, YNP, Wyoming, USA - YL17G11_20 | ecosystem: Environmental > Aquatic > Freshwater > Lake > Sediment | place: USA: Wyoming | collected... | reverse complement strand
GATATAAAGAATGAAAGATGGTAACGGAAATAAGGAAGTATTGAAAGAGCTACAAGCCCTAAAAACACCCCCGATGGAAAAAGGGTGGGTTGCAGGTGTTTCAGGCGTGGTCGAAAAAGGTAGCGCTGAACAGTTGTCAGATATCATCCGGCAGGGCGATAAAAGTCAGGCTCTCTCGGAACTTCGTTGCGTGTTCCCGTCCCCCGTTGAATCCCTCCCCCCGCCACTTCCAAAAATCTCAGGTCGGGACTCGAAAAAAGAAGAAGAAGATAAAGAAGAATATAAAGAAGATCAGAAGGAAGATCGGAAGGAAGTAAAGAAGGAAGTAAAGGAAGAAGTCGTTAAGGTCGTTAAGGTTGTTTCAGAGATCGTTAAAAGCGAAGCTCAGGAAGAAGATCGGAAACAAGAGAAAAAGCTCACAGAAAAAGAAAAAGCGTTTTGTCAGGAATATCTGAAGGATTTCAATGGAACACAATCGGCAATTAGGGCAGGATACTCAGAAAACTCAGCTAAAGAGATTGCTTATGAGAACCTCACTAAACATCACATAGCCCAATACCTACAACAACTTATAGACAAAAGGGCAGAATCCTGTGAATTGTCGGCTCAATGGGTACTTAGTAACCTAAAGGACGTTGTAACCCGATGTATGCAAGCTGAACCTGTGCTTGATTCTAAAGGTTTTCCCACTGGTGAGTATAAGTTTAACAGCATGGGAGCAAACAAAGCTCTTGAATTAATTGGAAAACATTTAGGTTTATTCAAGGAAATGTCCGACAAAGAGCCAGACCAGGGCTTCTCATTAGTCATCTTGGGCGATGTACCAAAGAAGGTCGATGACAAATAAAAGGGATAATTTTGTTTTACATAATATAGCAAAGAGGACATATCTTGTTAAATTATACATTATACTTGACATGATATGCTATTCCATGTTACCTTACTTGTATAATATTTTACATAATGGAGGTAGGGTAATGTCAAAGCATAGTGTAATACCAAAAGAAGAGTTGGAAGATTTATATTTGATTAAACATTTAACACTTGCTGAAATTGGTAAAATATATGGCAAGTCAAGACAGCGTATTTGGCAACTAATCAAAATAGCAGGGATCGTGACAGATACGGCAGAAAGGTTTTTTGTTCAGTGTCCTCAATGTAATGTGGAGTTTGAAACCACACGAAAAAGATTTAGAAACACAGCCTTAAGATATTGTTCACCGAATTGTTATCACACACATAGAGCAAGTTGTTCTTCTTATAACCCGTCAAGGACAGGGCAACGACAAGCTAAGGCGATTATGGAAGCTCATCTTGGAAGATCATTGCACGGCAAAGAAACCATCCACCATTTAGATGGTGATTGTAAAAATAACAACATAGACAATTTAATTTTATTTGCTTCCCATGCTGAACATATGCGATATCATCATCAAATTAGGATAAAAGATAAGGAATTAGGCACAACAGAACACGCTCAAGCTTGTATGGTTGATAAAACTATTAATGGTGCTAAACAAGAGGCACGCCTTGTCATGTCTAAGCATATTGGTAGGGCATTACAGGCAGGGGAGATCATACATCACCTGGATGGTAACTGTCAGAATAACGATTTATCGAATCTTGTGCTATTTCCGAATCACTCAGCCCATGTAAAATGGCATCACTTGATAAGGCAGGTGCAATATGTTAAGTAGCCATACCATGTCAGGTAGGGAGGGACGTAATCCGGCAAACAATCGAGATCGTTTCTTCTTTCCTTTTGAGAGATCGGCAGGCAGGGACGAGATCGACACAGCCAGCCAGCCTGTCCTATCCACCCATGTACCCACCCCCACCCCCACCCCATACACGGACACCGCCACCCGTCAGTCTCCTTATGGATGTTACACCCCTTCGTCCACACACCGCACAAAAACATGGACCCGACCCCAACCGCGAATGAAAACCTCTAAAATTTTGGAGATAAAAATTAATGAAAAGGGTATGTAAGCACGTAAGAAAGACAGCAATAGACGGCTATAACGCTGATATGGAGATCTACTGGGACTGTCCTGATTGCGGTGCAGGTTGGAGGGCGGCGCCCCAGACGGATAAGGAGCGGGCGATGGCGGAGAAGATCTCGGCTGAGGTGGATAACTTAGATAAGCTGATGATGACACGTCCGAGCGCCTTCTTGGGGATGAAACTCTCGAATTTCATTGGGAAAACGGAGATGGAGCAGGCGTTAAGTTTCATGATAAAGAAGTGTGCGGAGGATGATTCCTGGGCGACACAGTTCAATGTATTCTCTTTTGAGCCGGATTCGGATGAGTTGCATGGCTTCAGTTATTTACTTTATGGCGGCTGGATGGAGGAGGATGGAAGCGGGAATCACTTTGTGATAGGCAGGGAACTCATTGAAAAACTTGATAAAAGAAGGGGGGAAGGATGAAAAAGAAGGACATTTGGACGAAGCGGGTAACGAGTACTGTAAGGAACTTCGAGTATGATGAGAAGGGGAATACCACGAAGATAACAGAGACGATAATCGAGACACAGGATATTGAAGATCAAACGAAAGAGGTAGAGAGATCAAAGCCGGAGTAAAAATCGAGATAATGCAAGAAAACCGAAAACGGAAATATGGCTAAAACGATAATAAAAACATACGATTACAGCGATGTACCAACGATTCTGGACTTTGCACAGGATAGGGAGAGCTTTATAAAAGCGTTAATGGGACCCTTTGGTTGTATTGCAGAAGATACGAAGATTATTACCGAACGAGGTCTGCTTCCCATCGCTGATATAACTGATCCAACGCATGTTCTATCTTGGAACGAGAAGAATAATCAATTCCAGCTTTCTTTAAGTGCAGGTGCGTTCCGGAAAGGTACAGACTATCTATACCGAGTGATAACCCAGCGAGGAGAATTTCTTTCAGCCGGATTTCACCACGTGCTCTGCGGAGACGGTAAATATCGATCCGTTCAAAATCTTCAGATAGGGCAGTCTTTGCTTTTATGTTCGCAAGTCCCCGAACAGATATTTTCTTCTTTTTCCCCTTTACGTGAGAAATCAAATGTTCGCCATTCTCAGGGAATAAAGAAAGATTCATGGGATGATTATGCAATTTTAACTCGTCGATATGATGCACCACCTCATTTGCCATCAGGTATCGTCCCAATTTTTGTTCCATTATCAAACGATGTTCGTACATTAACTTCCCCTTACGCTGACTGCGTTGACGTGCATGCGGATGCTCAACAGGAACAGATATTAGGACATACCCATCTCGATCAATCCGTCTGCCTGCAACAAACTGATGATTTTTCTTTCCCCGCTGAGCACCGCATCTCAATCTGTCAAGATTATGTCGGGTTGCCACCTTACGAACATAACGTGGGGATAGACCCACAATATCTGCAATATCTGTCGAAGAGCGAGAGCCATCATAAAGCGAGATTATCTTCTGAGTATTATCATTCATATCCTTCCTCCATATCCGAATGGACTATTATAGCCATAGAACGAGAGACTGTCAAGAAAGATTTTTGGGATATGCAAGTTTTAAACACCAATAATTATATTACGGAAGATGGAACGATACATCATAATTCGGGGAAATCCTCCGGCTGTGCGGTAGAGATCTTGAAAAGGGGACAGGAGCAGGTACCGGATGATCAGAGTATTCGGAGGACAAGGTGGGCTGTGGTAAGGAACAGCTATCCGCAGTTGAGAGACACCTCGATCAAGACATTCCACTACTGGTTCCCGCCGGAGAGGTGCGGGGTGTGGAGGTCAACGGATCATGACTATCGTATGAAGTGGTCGTTACCCGACAAAACGGAACTCAACTGTGAGGTATTGTTTAGAGCGTTGGACCGACCTGATCATGTGAAGAACCTGTTATCGCTCGAGCTCACCGGTGCGTGGATAAATGAAGCAAGGGAAATAGCCAAGCCGATTATAGATGCCATTCAGGGTAGGGTGGGGAGATTCCCCACAATACAGGACGGGGGGTGTACGTGGGCTGGGATAATTATGGATACAAACCCGCCAGATACCGATAGCTGGTGGTATAAGTTATTCGAAGAAATCAAGCCGGCGAACGTAAAGCTTTATAAACAGCCGTCGGGGAGATCGGATAAGGCGGAAAATCTGAAGAACCTTCCCAGGAATTACTATCAAAACCTGATGACGGGGAAGGACGGGGAATTTATTAAGGTCTATATCGATGGGGAATATGGATATGTGCAGGAAGGTAAGCCGGTCTATCCCAATTTCAGGGACTCAATCCATGTTGCCAAGGATGATCTGAAGGCGATTATCGGTATCCCCCTGATTCTGGGTTGGGATTTCGGGCTGACACCCGCCTGTGTTATCGGACAACTTTCGCCCATGGGTTGCCTGAACATTCTGCACGAGTTTATATCGGAGAATATGGGGATAAGAACGCTGGCAAGACAGGTGGTCAAACCGTACCTATTGACTCATCACAGGAGATGGTTCGAGCAAGGTCAGGTGGTATCGGTGGGGGACTGGGCAGGGAACGCCCGAGCGGAAACCGACGAAAAGACCTGCTTCATGGAACTGAAGGACGCGGGGATTCCCTCGATTATGGCAAGAACCAACAATATCGTGGCAAGGACTCAGGCGGTGGATGTCTTTCTGACAAGGTTGGTGGACGGCAAGGCGGGGTTCCAGTTATCACCCTCCTGCAGAATGCTAAGAAAAGGATTCAACGGCGCCTACCGGTACAAGAGGATGCAGATCGTGGGAGAGGACAGGTTCCAGAACACCCCCGAGAAGAATATCTATAGCCATGTCCATGATGCCATACAGTATCTTGCGCTCTCCGCCGATCAGGATATCCAGTCCGCAGAAAGGAATGTCAGAACTAAAGACCAGTACACGAATATCATGCAAAAAAGCTTTGTTAATTTTGGAGGACATATATGAGTGAATTTAAAGACAGCGGTACCACACTGGGAAATTCAAAGATTGTTTTCGGAAATAAAGAAAAGCTGAGGGGAATCAGGCAGTCCTATGAGGAGATCATGATGGCTGTCGAGTTTGAGTTGAGAAGACTTCTTCGCGCCATGGGTGCGAATATCACCCGTGAAACCACACAGGAACAGATGGAAATTCAGATGGAGCTCATGGGAGTGGAAATCTTTCATGTTAATTACAAAAAGAGCCCGAAATTCAGCGGGTGGCATATTTATCAGCACAAACAGCCGATTATGATTCTTTGCGATCCCAAGCTGGACCCGAAAGACAGAAATAGAATAATCATAGAAAGGAAATTGCCGAACGATGTTAATTGACGGGTTCCACGAACCTGAACAGATGGATGTCCTGCAAAGGGAGATTTTGAGAAATATAAAGATAACGCACTATTACACAAAAAAGATCCGTGGACTTCTTAACAGTACGGGCACGGGGGATATAAGGAAAAGACTATTCCAGGTCATGAACTTCGGCAGTTATGACCAAAAGGAGCAGGTTTAATGGAATTTAAAACGAATACACAGTTAGAAGAAGAACGAAAACAAGCCTTGAGCGTCACCAAGACCATCCCGCCGGTCATTGCGGGATTAACGGGATCGATCAGGCAGAAATGGGAACAGGCGAAACGGGCGAAGACCACGATTGAGCAGATCTTCCTGAAAGCCAAAAGACAACGGGATGGACAGTATGAAGCCCAGAAGCTTGCCGCCATCAGGGCTACCTTTGGCGGGGATTACACTCCCGTCTGGATGATGGTCACGGAGACAAAGTGCCGTGCGGCTGAAAGCTGGATTAAGGATATTCTTCTCCAGCCCAACGAACAGCCCTGGGACTTACAGCCGACCCCCATGCCGGACCTGCCCGAGGAAATAGACGCCCAGATCATGAACCATACCATGCAGACGCTCTATCAGCGGGCGCAGATGATGTCCCAGGAACGAAATATCCCCTTTGATGTCTATGAGTTCATTGCCTCGGTAAAAGAGCTTATGCCGGAAATCCGGCAGTATATCCGGAAACAGACCAAGAAGAAGGCAAGGCAAGCCGCCGAACGCATGAAGGAGAAGATAGCTGATCAGCTCGAGGAGGGTGGATGGACGGATGCCCTTGAGGAGTGCGTACACGATATCGTCACCTATGGGATCTGTTTCCTTAAGGGGCCCCTGCTCAGCAAAGACTTGCTCAGGAGAAGCACACAGGATGAGACAGGGAAATGGACAAGCAATATCGAAAGCGAGATCATACCGAAGTGGCAAAGGAGATCGCCCTTTAATGTCTATCCCGCTCCGGATGCGGTTGGTGTGGAGGATTCTTATGTCATAGACCTCATAAATCTTACCCCCAAGGCGCTCTCGGATTTATTGGGTGTTCCTGGGTATAGCGAAACGGAAATAAGGGCTTGCCTTACCGAGTATCGTACCGGAGGGCTCAGGGAATGGACAGCCATTGCAACAGAGAAGGCACGGCTGGAAGGTCGTGAGACTATGGCGGTCTGGGAGAGTGAGAAGATCGACTGCCTGCATTATATGGGCTCCGCCCAGGGACAACACCTCATAGACTGGGGTATGGACGCATCTGAGATACCAGATCCCGTAATAGAATACAACATAGAGGCTTGGATGATTGGCACGCATATCATCAAGGCGATGATGAATCCCGATCCCCTTCAGAAGAAACCCATCTGCAAAGCCTGCTTTAACGAAGATCCCGACTCCTTCTGGGGACGGGGCGGGGTGCCAGCGCTTATAGAGGATATCCAGACAATCTGTAATTCATTGGCAAGGGCAATAGTAAACAACGTAGGCATAGCCGCTGGTCCACAGGTCGAGTTTGATAAAGACAGGCTCGCCGGAAACGTTCCCCAGTTGGTCCCGTGGAAGGTGTGGATATCTACGGGAAATCAGATACGGCAGAATCCGGCGGTTTCGTTCTATATGCCGCCCCTGATTGCAGATAGGCTACATATACTTTACGATTTCTTCATGAAACTCGCCGATGAGGATAGCGGAATCCCAAGATACGCCCACGGGGAAACTCAGGTGGGCGGAGCTGGCAGAACAGCCTCTGGACTTTCAATGCTGATGACTCACGCCGCCAGGGGGGTAAAGATGTTCATAAAGAATCTGGATAAGGGCATTATCCAGAAATCAGTCCAGAAGCAGTTTTACTATAACCTCGATTATGAGGAACTGGACGAGGATCTGATCGGTGATGTCAAGGTAGTAGCCAAGGGCTCATCTTCCATGATTGCTAAGGAACAGCAGGCAGTCAGGCGCACGGAGTTCATGGGTATGACGAATAACCCCGTGGATGTCCAGATCATGGGTCTGAAGGGGAGAAAATACCTGTTGGACGAGACAGCCAAGAGTCTTGAGATAGACAGGGACGAGCTCTTTGAGGAATTTGAGTTTGAAAAGGATAGCTTCGATAGTATTGCGGGAGGGACTGGTCAGCCCATGTTGCCCTCTGGTCAGCAGGGGGGCATGCCCTCGCCACCAAATCCAGCAACAACTGATGTGGCGGGTGGTTTAAAGGGCGGTACCGGAGTAAAAACAATGCCAGGACAGGAATAAAGGAGGAAGAAAAGATGAAAAGAGCAAAAACAGTAAAGGCAGTAAGAAGATCGAAACCAACAAGGAAGTCAATGAAGCCAATGAATCCGGCTGATACCCTGCCCCAGATGCCACCGATGCCACCGGAGATGCCACAGTTTTGCAGGGGCGGAAAGGTGAAAAGGTAATGCCAGCTACATCAAAAAAACAACAGGCTGTAATGGCGATTGCGGAACATAATCCGAAGAAGCTGTATAAGAAAAACCGTGGAGTCCTGAAGATGGGGAAGAAGAAACTGCATGATTTTTCCTCTACTCCTACCCGCACCCTGCCTGAAAGAGCCGAGGTAAAAGGCTATCAGGAAGGCGGAGTAATTCATCCAGCGAACCTCGAACGCCCACCTATAACTCCACCTATCCCTCAAAAGGGATTTCTGAATAGCAATTACGGCGGAGGGGGAAGAGCCGCCACAATCTTTGGTCCGCATTCATCGAGAGGATCTCAGAAAGTGATGTCACTTCCTGATATTTCCAGACACATACCCAAGGACTGGGCAAAGGGTCCAAACATGACGCCCATGGTAAAGACTGCAACAAGAGGGTTAAGCGCAGTCCTGCCTGGAACAGCGGGTGCCTTAGCCTCAGATATGGTATTTCCGGAATCCGCTGGTTTGACTCCCAAGGAAGAGTCAGAAGCCATAAAAGCAAAGGGGTATAGAGGATTTCGCAAAGGGGGACGGGTATGAATCCAAATGAGAAAAAGATGACGTTCGAGTCTCCCACCGAGGAAGTCATACGAGCCTTCTCCGCCCTGAGGAGCGATCCAAACTTTATTACGATAATCGAGTGGTTAAGGGATTGCATGATCGTGAAGGCGATTGCATCAACTCAGCTGGAGAATGAGAAAATCAGGAACTGGGAAGACGGCAAGGTACAGGCAATGGAATGTCTGTCCAGATATCACAGCGAGTCAAAAGCTATGATGGAAAAAATGAGCGATAGCTGGCAAGCCCACGAAGCCAGTAAGGTTGGTGGATATTGAACATAGAGGAATATCAAAAGCAGACGGGCAATACCAACCGTTACCCGAAAGAGAAAATGCTTGAATGTCTTACCCTGGGACTCTGTTCCGAGGCTGGCGAGATTGCGGGGAAAGTCAAAAAATTTCATCGTGGGGATTACCAGCGGGGCGATCAGATGGACAACGGACTGAAGGTACTGCTCTTATCGGAAATCGGGGATTGCATGTGGTATCTGTCTGAATTGACAAACTGGCTGGGTTTTAATCTTGGAGATGTTTTAGACCAGAATATCTTCAAATTGCAGAAAAGAGCAGAGAAGAACGCTATTAACGGTTCTGGAGACGAAAGATAGAAGGAGGGGTTTTGAATTGCCAACATTATCAGAAATAACTACTTTTCAATTTGTTATGGCTATGATTGGAATACCACTTGTACTTGGATTTCTTACTGAGGCTGGTAAGGATTTGTGGAACATAATTAGAAAGAAACCAGATGCTTCTTCTTATATGACGATATGTGCTGAGCTCAGGAGTAACTGTAAGAACAAGGATGATGTTCAAAGGTTGATAAAAAGTGACGAGGTGATAGTTAATAGGCAAAACGTCTTAAGAGATAGGGATTTACCAGAGATGAAAGAATCATTGACACGGATAGAGGAGCAAATGAAATTTATGATTTTGAATATCCAAGAAATTAAAGCTGTGAACGTAGCTAACGCAGAGGCTTTAACGACTGTAGTTGCTACAAATGCAGATGCTGTGAGAATCGCAGTGGCTTTAGCGCAACAGAAAGTAGGATAAGCAGGCTGGAGGATTTATGAAATGGAAAAACTGTCTTGTAGGGAAGTTATAGATTATTTCTTAGATCGCAGGTGCAAAACCTGCGGTGTAGGCAGTATGCAAAATAGGTCATTATGTTTAGAGTGTATCAATGAATATTTTGTCCATTTTGATGAGAATATCGTCACACTTTATCCCAAAAAGGATACAGGACAGTGACTGATGCGAATATCGGGATAATCCTCAATAGGTTCAAGGAGATTTTCGAAATGAATCTGGGAAAAGACATAGACTTAATGATTAACAAACATATAAACAGTAATAGAGTAATGACTGTCTTTGTGAAAAGTCATAAACAGGTCATGCGGGAGTTGTGCTTAACCGGATGTCCTTACAGCAAGATCTGGGAGTGCAAATATGACAGAACGTAAATTTTTATATTATTTGATGCTTTATTTGGTTGTCAGCATCGGCAATGGAATTATGCATATCTATTGCTTATATATTCATCCATTAATCGCAGATAAAAGGAGGTTACAATGAAAAGATTAATGGTTTTAGCAATGTTCTTCTTATTCTTAATGACGGCTTGTGGAGATAGCGGACACAGTTACAATGGCAAGGGTAGCCTGCCACCTCCAGTTGACCGTTCATGCTGTCCGATCCAGTTAGATGCAAACTCATTGCTCTGTGGGCAATGTACTTTGGAAAAGCCTTGCAGAACAGAGAAACTTTTTGTTTCAATTGTCTGTGATGAAAATGTATTCTACTTCGTAAAAGGAGCTTTCCCGAATCAACAGGAAACCTTTGACATAATATATGCACCAACAAGGGGTAATCCCTTACCTCCGAATGCCTGTTGCCCTGCTAAGGAATGTGGCATATTGACAGCGTGGTGTACCTTTGATAATCCCTGCCCTATAGCGCCTGGTGCGCTTATCGGTAATCTTTCAATCTACTATCAACCCGATGTCTATGATATTCCCCCTGGAACTTTCGATTGGATATACAGTCCTGGCTGGAAGTTGAAAGAATGGTTGCCTTGCGAATTTGGTCCATGTCCGCAATATCCCGCTGTCTGGCCCATCTATCCCAATCAACTTGACGGTTCGACATGAAAACGGTCATCGGATTATTACTAAGCCTTTTACTTCTTTGTTTTATAACAGTAGAAGCAAAAGATAAGGATAAGAAGTATAGGGGCATTGATATCGAACCACCAACAGGAAAAATTCAGATTATCCCTCCCATAAAGGGAGAATATGTGAATTTTACGATTACTGCAACGGACTCAAACAGTGGCGTCTCTACCCTGTGCATAAGTAACTTTGAAACCACATCATGCTCTCCTCGGGTGGCATATAACGGCAGTCCCCGAACGATAAATTGGATGATGCTTCCTGGCACTGGGATGAGAACAATTTATATATATGTTATGGATGTTGCTGGAAAGACAGAACTGACAAAAATACTCATTTTAAAGGAGGAATAACATGGTAACTATTATCGTAGGCATACTCTGCTTCATTGCAGGCGCACTTGTGGGGATAGAAAGATTCAGAAAAATTATCGCTTGGATAAAGGAGAAAATCAGTGGCGCAAAGTAATTGGAGTAAAACACAGTTCAAACGTATTCGCCTCCAACTGGGGGTAATGATTATTATCGGGATTGCATTATTTCTCATGCCTCCTATTCCGAAGCAGGGGTTAGAGCTTTTCCTGTATAAGATACTCCTATTCAGCGCATCGCAGGTGCATGCTCATCTGGTGAGGTTGTTGATGTTTTCCTATATCGACTTCAGTACAGAAGAAGATAAGTATCATAAACTTATGGTAATCGCAATTCATGTTGCGGCGGCTTATGTCTATGGGGTGGGAGGATGAAAACGAAGAAAAGAAAATGGGGTTGGAAGCCGGATGTCCCCGATCAGCGAGACTTCCCGTTTAATAAACTCATGAGATTAGCCAGAAGGTTGCCTATTTCCGTTGATCTTCGGGAGGACTGTTCTCCGGTAGAAGATCAGGGAAGTCTTGGAAGCTGTACCGCCTGCGCCTCGGCTGGGTTGGTGGAGTTCCTTGATTTGCGAAGCGGGGTCGCCTTCGATGCAAGCAGATTATTTATCTACTACAACGAACGGGAGATGGAAGGAACGATAGACTCTGATTCTGGGGCTTATCTTCGAGATGCCATCAAGACATTGGTTAACGAAGGGGTCTGTGATGAGTATCTTTGGCCCTATACGATAAGCAAGTTTAGGGATCGACCATCAAACCTTTGCTATGCGAACGCACTCGATCACCAGATATTAGCTTACTATCGTATGCACACTCTCGGAGAGATGAAAACCTGTCTCGCTTCCGGATTGCCTTTCATGTTCGGATTCGCGGTCTATGAAAGTTTTGTCTCAGATACTGTGGATAATACGGGGAAAGTCCCCATGCCACGGCGTAACGAGCAGATGCTGGGAGGGCATGCTGTCATGGCTGTCGGGTATCGAGACTCGGATAAGCGGTTTATTATAAGGAACTCATGGGGTTCTGGCTGGGGAATGGACGGCTACTTCACCATGCCCTATGCTTATCTTGATAGCAGAAAACTTTCCGGTGACTTCTGGGCGATAACAAGACAGGAATGAAAAGCTTAATTGCGTTTATTGTTGGGTTTATTCTTGGCGTGCTCCTGGCGCTTGCTCTTAATGTTTATGCCATTGATCGCTGTCAGCTCTATGTGCCGGAGATTAGGTATTGGAATTTCTATTATAGGGGTTTGAATTTCCCTTACTGGTATGCTGTCGGGCAAGCGCAACAGGAGAGTTCCTGCCGTTCAAGTGTTATCAGCTTTGACGGAGGGCAGGGGTTGATGCAGTTTATGCCGGCTACGGAGAGGTACTGCGAGAGTTATATCGGCAATTTGAATATGATGAATCCCGCCCATGCGATTAAGGCAAACGCATGGTATATGAAACAGCTTCACGGGAGCAATGTGGACGGGGCGTTGTGGCTCGATTATATGTTTTATAACGGAGGTATCAGAATAGTCTTGCGTGAAGCGCAAAGAGCTGGTATTATGGATTACGATCTTATGAGATATTCATGCAGAAGGAATAAAATAAGGTTGGCATCTGGTCAACTTCTTGACCTCTGTGACGTGGCATATCAATATCCACAGCGGGTTTTTAAGTATGGACTGAAGTACAAAACTTCCTACGATAGGATGGTGTTCTGGTAATGGAAACAAGAACGGAGCCGAAAAGTATGATGTGGTTGCTCTGGGTATTTGGGGTCGCTGTTATTCTTGCCATAATTGTGTTCACTGTTATTAGTTTTACAGGAAGAAACTATGAAAAACTGATAAGCGAGAAGCAACAGCAGATCGAACTTTTACAGAAGCGATCAGCGGACTATGAATTAAAGATGCAGGAATATCGGGCGAAAGCAAAATATCTTGCAGAGGGGATTATTAAATCATCCAGCAAGATAAGTGCCATCAAGAAGGACATTCAGAGACAGAAATCAATACCGATTAGCCCTCCGGAAACAACCGAGGAAACCATCAGGAGATTAAAGGAGGCTGGATTTGATCCTAAAGTGGACTGTAAATAAGTCTTTCTGGGTAGGGCTTTTACTTGTTTTGGTTGTTCTCATTATCTCCATCTGTTCAGCGAAGGCTGAAGAACTTCCCGCTGGCGCCATGTGCTATTACACCTTTGATGAGCCAGAGGCAAAACGTATAGTTGCTCTGTATGAGCAGTTAAACCAATGTCGGGGGCTGGCAACCTCAGAGGGATTTCTGGCAGAGGAGTTTGACAATAAAGTTAAATTATTAGAGGAATCCCAGCAGATGTTGAATGAAGCTCTGACAAATTGTGAAAAAGCAAACGGGAACCTGAAGTCGATAATCGAGATCACCAATGCAGAAAGTAAGTTAAGGATGGCTCAATGTCTTCAGGATATTGAAGCCGCCAGCCCGAAGTTTAAAGATAAATTCACTTGGTATGGAAGTGGAGTAGTGAGTGGGCTGTTATTGTTTTTATTGCTGGGATTATAAAAGGGAAAGAGAGAAATCGATGCTTACAATAATTATACCCTCCAGAACTGAACGATTTTTAAATAACACGATTAGGGATATCCTTAAAAATGCACGGGGAGAATTTGAAATCTTTCCGGTATTGGACGGATACGAGCCGGACGAGTTGGTAGTTGATCCAAGAGTCCGGTATATCCGGCTTCCACAGGTGAAGTTTACACAGAAAAGACACGGTATTAACAAGGGCGTTGAAATGTCCAGTGGCGAGTATGTCATGAGCCTTGACGCTCATTGTATGGTGGCTGAGGGCTTTGATTTGCAGTTAGCCAAGGATCACCAGCCCGACTGGGTTCAGATTCCCAGAAGAAACAGGCTTGATGCAGAAAACTGGTGTCTACAGACACAGTCGGACGACAGACCTCCCATTGATTATGAATATACCATGTGGCCCCTCAAGTTTGATCCCTACGGGCTTCATGGGTTTAAGTGGGATGCACGAACGAGGGAAAGATGGGGAATACCAATCGACGAGACGATGCATTTTCAGGGATCATGTTGGTTCATGACAAAGGATTATTTCAAGCATTTAAAACTTATGCAGATCGAAGGATATTCCGGATGGGGGATGGAAGCTGAAGAAATTTTCATGAAAGTGCGTAGAGATGGGGGTAAAACAATTACAAACAAAAATACCTGGTATGCTCATCTGCACAAGGGACCAAAATATGGAAGGATGTATTTTATGACTCGTCAGTCCCAGCGGGATTGTAATAGGTTTGCATATAATTATTGGGTGATTGAAAACAAGCCTATTTTTATTCAGCACATAGAAGCATTTTGGCCATTACCTGGTGGGTGGCCACACGACTGGAAGAAACAGTTATGGGGATGAAGGGTAGCAAACATTCAGAAGAAATTAAACAAAAACAGCGGTTGGCTCATTTAGGTAAAAAATACAAGCCAATGTCTACCGAAGGCAGAGAAAATATCCGCAAAGCACACCTTGGACTTACACTTTCAACAGAGAGCAGAAAAAAGTTAAGTGAAGTTTTAAAGGCAAAAAATATGAAACGCTCTGACGAAGCGAAAAAGCATCTTAGTGAGATACATAAAGGAGAAAGAAATCCTCAGTGGAGAGGTGGTGTAACACCTTTACATGGGCATGCAGAATTAAGATTTGTTTTAGAAAACGGAAGGACATTATGTTTCGAATGTCACATACAAACACCAACATGGGGACTTAATAGAAAGCATTATTTTTCTAAAGATAGCATTCAACCAAG
>Ga0315288_10006647_pt1 | contig 14659 bp, 8 predicted proteins | sample YL17G11_20_MG_FD_203454 | JGI IMG/M metagenome (GOLD analysis project Ga0315288, IMG submission 203454) | Sediment microbial communities from Yellowstone Lake, YNP, Wyoming, USA - YL17G11_20 | ecosystem: Environmental > Aquatic > Freshwater > Lake > Sediment | place: USA: Wyoming | collected... | reverse complement strand
GCGGCCTCGAGCCGGACGAGGATCTCGCGTGCGGCGTCGGCGGCGGCACGGACCTCGGTGTCCGTCGGCTCGAGCAGCGTCGCCATGGTGATCGCCGTGAGGGCCACGCGCCAGGGCGAGCCGAGCTCGCGCCATCCTGCCAGCACCTCCCGGAAGGCCGACAGCGCATCTCCGGTACGCCCTTCGAGCGCCGCCAGCCCGGCCCGGATCGTCCGGCGGTTCATGTCGACGACCCGGCCATGTGCCTCGGTCGAGTCCAGGGCGGCCAGCGCAGAAGCCGCCCGCTCGCGGTCGCGCTCCCAGAGTGCGCAGATGGCGGCATACAAGTAGACGTGGCTCGCCTCGTCCGAGTGGACCTGCGCGTGCTCCATCGCCGCGTCGTAGGCGTCGGAGAGCCCGCCTGTCCCAAAGTCGACCCAGAAGCGCACATCCAGGACGGACTCGCGCCAGGCCTTCTCGTCCGAGCCGCCGAGAAACCGCTCCAGCCAGCTTGCCTCCTCCGCCAGGTCTTCCCCGCGCAGGGATCCGATCACCAGACGACTCCAGGTCAACAACGCCCGCTCGACGTCACCCGGCGCGGTCTCCATGGCAGTGTCGTTCTCACCCCGAGCCCACTCCCAGTCTCCCGTGTCCACGGCGGCCAGCGTCGCGTTCAACAGGGTGAAGGCGTATCCGGCCCGATCGCCGCGCCGCGCCGCCAGCGCGAGAGCGGTCCGTGCGGCTTCGAGCTCTCCCCTGACGTCCGAGTCGGCCAGGAACGCGCTGAGGTTGGTCAGGCCTCTCCAGGCGATCGCCATGAGCCCCTGCGCCTGGGCCAGGTCGATCCCCGCCCTGATCGCGCCGACCCCTTCGTAGCAGCGGCGGAGACCGCAGAGGGCCGAACCGCGGGTGACCAGCGTGTCGGCCACGATCTCGACGAGGTCCAGCCGCTCGGCGGCGGCAAGGGCTCGATCGGCGACCTCGACCCCTCGCTGATTCTGCTGGCCGAGGAAGAGGGCGCGGGCGAGCTGGCTGTCGAGGGCGACGGTCCCAGGGTCCCCGACGAGGTCGGAGAACTCCATGGCGGAGGGCTCGAGGGTCGCCAGCGCTCGGTCGTGACGCGAGCCGTGCATGAACGCTGCACCGAGCTCTGCGGTCGTGCGGGCGGCCGCCGAACGGTCACCGAGCCTGCGCTGGATCTCGATCGCCTGCACGAGGCAGCGCTCCGCCGCCTCGTGGTCGGCCGCGAGAGAAGCCGAACTACCGGCACGCTCGAGGAGGAGGGCCCGATCCCGCGGGTCGGTCGTCACACTGAGCGCCTGCTCGAGGAACGCGACGGCCTGCGTGTGGGAGCCCAGGGCGGTGGCCCGCTCGGCCGCCGCCCGCAGGGCGATGCGGGCCTGGGCGGCGACGGCGTTGGCCTCCGCTCCCTCGGGCGCGTTCCGGTAGGCGGCGAGGTAGTGACCGGCGAGGGCACCCGCGAGCTCATCGGACCCGAGGCTCTCGAAGAAGCGGGCGGCGGCGAGGTGGCGGGCCTTGCGGTCGCGCCTGGCGAGCGTGTTGTAGGCGACTTCGCGGACTAACGATTGGACGAAGGCGTATTGGCCCCGCTCTGGGCTGCGGGGGTCGGTCTCGAGGGTGAGGAGCTCGCGTCGCACGAGGGAGCGAAGGCGAGGCTCGAGCTCAGACGCCGGGATGCCGCTCACCGCCTCGAGCCCCGCGAGAGTGAAGCTCTGGCCGAGGACGGCGCCATCACATAGGAGGCTCCGATCCGCCGGCTCGAGGCCGTCGAGGCGGCTCGCGATCAGGGCGGTAAGCGTCTCCGGCACCGCCAGGGTCGCGAGATCGCCGATCGGCTTGTAGGCGTCGCCGTCGAGGGCAAGTCGCCCGCTGGCGAGGAGCATGCGGATCGTCTCGACGGCGTAGAGGGGCACGCCGTCGGATCGTTCGACGATGGCCTTGACGGCGGCTTCAGGGAGCCCCGGCACGAGCCCGGCCAGGAGCTCGCGCATGGCGGCCGCGGGGAGCGGCTCGAGGAAGAGCGAGGTAAAGCTCCGCTTGCCCGCGCCCCAGTCGGGGCGCTTATCGAGGAGCTCTGGCCGGGCGAGGGTGAGGACGTAGATGGGGAACGAGCGGCTCCACTCGAGGAGGGCGTCGATGAAGTCGAGGAGCCCCGGGTCGGCCCACTGGAGGTCCTCGAAGACCATGACGACGGTGCCCGTCGCCGCGAGCCGCTCGAAGAACGTGCGCCAGGCCCCGAAGAGCTGCTCGGAGACGACCGCGTCGGTGCCGATCCCAAGCAGGGCGAGAAGGGCCACCTCGATCCAGCGGCGCTCGTCGCCCTCGGGGACGTGGCGGCCGACGATCTCCGCGATCTTCGTCCGCGTCGTCCGCTCATCGTCGGTCTCGACGAGGCCGGCCCGGCGGCGGACCATCTCGCCGAGCGCCCAGAAGGTGATCCCCTCGCCGTACGCGGGGCTTCGGCCTTCGTGCCGCCAGATCGGCTCGACGAGCCCGTCGAGGTACTTCTCGAACTCCCAGGCCAGGCGGGTCTTCCCGATCCCGCCGATCCCGGTGATCGACACGAGCCTGGCCCGCCGTTCCCGCGTCGTCGCATGGAAGAGGTCCTTGAGCAGGCGCAGCTCGTCATCGCGCCCGACGAACGGGGCCTCGAGCACGTCGGATCGACCGCGACCGCCGACCTCGGCCACGACGCGCAGGGCGCGCCACGCGGGGACCGGGGCGCTCTTGCCCTTGAGGTGCCGATCCCCGGCCGGCGCGAAGGCGATCGCCTTCGAGGAAGCCCGCATCGTCGCCTCGCCGACGAGGACCGTGCCCGGGGCAGCGGCCGACTGCAGCCGGCTCGCGGTGTTGACCAGGTCGCCGGCGACCATCCCCTGATTGATCGCCCCGAGGGTGACGGCGGCCTCGCCCGTGAGAACCCCGGCCCGGGCGGCGATGCCCGGTCCGAGCGCCCGGACCGCGTCGACGAGCTCGAGCCCGGCCCGCACTGCTCGCTCGGCGTCGTCCTCGTGGGCGAGCGGCGCGCCCCAGACCGCCATGACGGCGTCGCCGATGAACTTCTCGACGGTCCCGCCGTAGCGGCCGATGACATCCCGCGCCAGGTCGAAGTAGCGGGACAGGAGTTCCCCGGTGTCCTCGGCGTCGCGGCCCTCCGCCAGCGTCGTGAAGCCGACGAGGTCGGCGAAGAGGACCGACACGAGACGGCGCTCGGTGACGGGTGCCGCGCTCGCGGTCGGGGGGCCAGGACCGGCGAGGGGGGCCGCGCATTCGCCGCAGAACTTCGCGTCGGCGCTGTTGGCCGCTCCGCAGGACGGACAGACCAGCTCGAGTCGAGCCGCGCATTCCTTGCAGAACTTGCGCCCCGCCTCATTCTCGGTCCCGCAGTTCGCGCAGACCACCCGGCACTCCAATGCGACGTGTAGGATCGAGGGTACTGCAGGCGGCCCGCAAGCGACAGGCGGTGCGGCCGCTGCGAGCGTTGTGGCACGCGGTTCGAGCCATTCACGTCAGGCAATCAGGAAGCCGCACGCGCAGGCAGCGTGTCGCGCTGAGCCCGGATGAGGCAGCTGGAGCGGGAGAACGGGGATCGAACCCGCGACGTGCAGCTTGGAAGGCCGGGACGTCTGAGCGTTACAGCACCGTGCTCAGGGGCCCGAGCGAACCGCGTCCAGTTATCGTGTCGTCAGGAGGGGCGCTGAGCCCCTTTCGCGGTGGGTGACGATGACCGCCTTTGGAACGGCCGGGCCCTGGCATGACGGTGAGGTGGATCGCCTCTGGACAGGCTGAACCCCTGTACCTCGGTGGGACAATGACCGTCGGCGGGAGGCTCTGACACGCGGCCCATGCCCTGGCCGCCGGGACCGCGCCGAGCCACTGGCGAGACGACCCGTCGCCATATTGGGAGGCGACCGATGGGCGCCCTGGCGATCGATGTCGAGTCCGCTGCCGTAGCGGACATGCTGAACCGCTACATCGAGGCCGTCGAGGAGCGGGACCTCGTCAAGTGCGCGACGGTCGTCGCCCACGATGACGATCTCGCGTGGTACGGCTCGATGCCCGGCCAGATCGTCGGCTGGTCAGGGGTCGGGCAGGTGATGCGGGGCATGTTCGAGGCCGGGTCCGACATCAAGATCACGCAGACCGACCTGCGCATCCACTTCAGCCCGGATCGCCAGCTCGCCTGGGCGACGTGCCTGTGGGACTGGCGCGAGAAGATGGGCGAGGAGCTCGCCGCGGTACCCGTCCGCTGCACCTGGGTGCTCGTCGAGTGGGCCTGACGAACGGCATCGGGCCGAGGGTCCGAAGATCGGCTTTGGGCTCGGAGGCGATATCAACCGGCTCGACAGAAAGGATCGTCATGGACCTCGCGGCGGTGGCGGAAGACGGCTTCGGCTATGTCGTGAACCGGCCGGGCGACGTTCGGGAGGTCCGGCCGGGCGTCATCGTCACCCACAGCCCCAACCCGTTGCCCGAGTTCGGCTCGGCGAGCCGGATCCGGCTCGGCAGCGACGTCGACGGCCCGGCCCGGGAGGTGCGGGCATGGTTCGCGGCCCGAGGTCGGGACCGCTTCGTCTGGAGCCTCGGCCCGAGCACGACCCCCACCGACCTGGCACGCCGCCTGCTCGATCTCGGCGCCGAGCCGCACCCGGCCAAGTCCGAGCTGACGGCGATGGTGCTCGACCACGAGCCGCCCGAGGCGCCCAGCGACGTCGCGATCCGCCGGGCCGAGTCGCTCGAGGACCACGTCGCCGGGTGGGAGATCATGTTCGCAGCGTTCGAGGTGCCCGAGACCGAGCGCGAGGCTGTCCGGGCGACGCTCGAGGCTCGCTGGATCGAGCTCGCCGCCGACGAGACGGGATGGACCTACCTCGCGCTGATCGAGGGCGTGCCCGCCGCGTTCGGGGTGGTCAGGAGAACCGAGCCGGGACCGCTGTGGCTGGCCGGCGGAGCGACGCTGCCGTCGTCGAGGGGACGTGGCCTCTATCGCGCCCTCGTTCGAGCTCGGTGGGAGGACGCCGTCCGGCTGGGTGCTGACGCCCTCGTCGTCCAGGCGTCGGACATGTCGCGCCCGATCCTGGAACGGCTCGGGTTCCGTGCGACTGGTGCCATGAAGCTGCTGATCGACCGAGCGGACTTCTGAGAACCAGTTGAGAACGGCCCGCGAATGAACGGGCCCGTCTGACCCGGCGAGCCCCGTCCGAGCGGCAAGGAATGGACTCTTGCCACGAGGCTGTGGCCCCATCTGGGTCTCCGAGCGCGAGGGCCGAACGGACCCCGTGGAAGCTGACCACGATGGCGAGCTTCGGCACTGTCCGCCGTCGCGACGCTGGAGCAGGCTCGCGGCGGGACACGGGGCATCCCCAACAAGAGACCCTGCCCGGGCATCGGTAGAGCGGCCGGAAACAGCTATCGTGTCGTTCGGAGCACGAATCAGGGGAAGTGGAGCGGGAGACGGGGATCGAACCCGCGACATGCAGCTTGGAGGTGGGCGTGATGCTGATCGGGAAGGGTCCGTCCGTGCCGGGCGAGTTCCTCGACATGCAGGCCAAGGTCGGCATCACCAAGCATATTGGGGGTCTCCGGGCGACGAAGGACCTCCTCGCGATGTGCCATATCGAGGACGCCGGGGAGGTCCTCGAGGTGGGCTGCGGCATCGGCGTCGGCCCAGCCTACATCGCCAGGACCTACGGCTGCCATGTGGTGGGCGTGGACGCCTCCGAGCGGATGGTCGAGTGGTCGCGGCAACGCGCACGAGAGGAAGGGGTCGAAGCCAGGGTCGAGTTCCAAGTCGCCGACGTCCTGGCGTTGCCCTTCGAAGCCGGCCGATTCGACGTCGTCTTCTGCGAGTCCGTGCTCGCCTTCGTCGGAGACAAGGAGCGAGCGATCCGGGAGATGGTGCGGGTCGCCAAGCCGGGCGGCCATGTTGGGATGAACGAGGGCCTCTTCCTCGAAGACCCGCCCGATGACGTGGCTCGAGTAGCTCACGAAATGGGTATCGCGGAGATCCCGAGCGCGCCAGCCTGGCGGGCGCTATGGGACGGATCCGGTCTCCAGGACCGGGAGGTGAAGCTCCGGCGGGTTGACCCCCGAGTCGAGGTCAGGAGCCGACTTCGGTGGATCGGCTTGGGGTGGATCGCACGGGCCTGGGCCCGCGGGCTCCGCCTCTATCTCACCGAGCCCAGGGTCAGACATTCGTTCAAGGTCGCCGCATCGGGCGGCAAGGCGCTCGAATGGACGGCGTACGGGTTGTTCGCCGGCCGGAGGTAGGGCGGCGACGACGTGCCGACATGCTGCGGGGGGCCGAGCGTTGTAGGACGGTCGCAGGCGCAGCATTGGGCCGACCAACAGCCCAGTTGTCCAGTTGTCGCCTCGTCCGGAGCACGAAAGGAAGAGATGGAGCGGGAGACGGGGATCGAACCCGCGACATGCAGCTTGGAAGGCCGGGACGTCTGAGCGTTACAGCACCGTGCTCAGGGGCATGAGCGTAGCGTGTCCAGTTATCGTGTCGTCGCGGGCAGTGTTGCGGTGCCGGACTCATCCAGTTCGGAGACCCGAACCGCTGATGGCTCGGTCGCCCACGCGCCCGCGGTGGCCGCGTCGAGCCGGGCGATGAAGGGCGCGGCCTCGAGCCGGGCCAGGGTCTCGCGGGCGCGCTCGGCGGCGGCGCGGACGTCCGGGTCGGCCCCACCGATCGTCGAGAGCAGCATGAGAGCGCCCAGGGCCTGACGCCAGGGCAGGCCGAGACGGCCGTACTCCCCGATGACGGCCCGGGCCTCGCGGAGCGCCTCCACCCGCCGGTCATCGAGGGCTGACAGGCCGGCCCGCAGGAGCCGCCGGTCGAGGGCCGTCAATCGAGCGTGGGCGCCGGTGCGCTCGTGGGCGGCGAGCGCGGCCGCCGCCCGGTCAGGGTCGCCCGTCATGAGCGCGGCCAGACCGGCGAGGAAGTAGGAGCGCGGCGCGTTCACCGCATCGCTTGGGCCGAAGGCCATCCACTCGTCGCAGGCGGCCAGGAAGTCCCCCGCGCCGAAGGCAACCTCGGCCCGCAACCCGTGGACGGCCTCCCGCGCCCCCTTCTCGTCGAAGCTCTCCGCCCAGGCCGTGAGGCGGTCGACCTCGGCCGCCACGTCGTCGCCCCGCCACGCGCCGAACGTCACCAGGAACCAGCTCAGGAGGTTGTGCGTGAACTCGTCCAGGCTCTCGTCGCGGGCGACCGTGAGCTCGCGGACGGCCCGCTCCCACTCGCCGACCTCGATGGCCGCCGCCGCCGCATTCTCGACGAGGGTTCTGGCCGACGACCGCAGACCCAACCGCATGGCGACCTCGAGCGCCGCCTCGGCGGTCTCGAACGCCGCCCGAGGGTCCGACTCCGCCTGGAACACGCCGAGGTTCACGCGACCCCGGAGGGCGGTCGAGACGAGACCGTGCTGCTCGGCGAGGTCGAGACCCGCCTTGATCGCGCCGATGCCTTCGTAGGTCCGGCCCAGACTGCTAAGGGCCGTACCCCGGGTGATCAGCACGTCGCTGACGATCGCCACCAGGTCGAGCCGCTCGCCGGCCGCGAGCGCCCGGTCCGCGACCTCGATGGCCCGTCGGTGCTCCTCGTGGAAGAAGTAGGCCCGGGACAACTGGCCCAGGAGGGCCACGCCGCCGGGCCCGACGCCGAGGCCGTCGGGGCTGACGGGCTCCGGCTCCTCGCCAAGTAGCTCCGCGGCGGCGGGCTCGAGGACCCCCAGCGCCGCCTCCGTCCGCAGGACGGTGACGAGGGTCTCACCGAGCCTGGCGATCGCGCCGGCGATGGCATCCGCGTCGCCGAGTGCGCGTCGCAGCTCGACTGCCTTTCGCAGTCGGTCTTCGGCGACCTCGCCGAGGCCAGCTTGCGACGCTTCGCTGCCGGCTCGCTCGAGGAGCTCGGCCAGCTCCGCCTCATCTCGGGTGACGTCGCGGGCCTGATCCAGGAGCGCGACTGCCTGGCCCAGGGAGCCCAGGCTGATCGCCCGCTCCGCCGCGCCGCGGAGCGCGATCCGGGCCTGGGCGGCGAGCGCGTCGGCCTCGGGGCCCTCTGCCGCGTTCCGGTAGGCGGCCAGGTAGTGGCCGGCCAGGGCCCCCGCCAACTCGTCGGTCCCGAGCGCCTCGAAGTAGCGTGCGGCGGCGAGGTGGCGGACCTTCCGGTCGCGCCTCGCGAGGGTGTTGTAGGCGACCTCGCGGACGAGGGCCTGGACGAAGGCGTGCTGGCCCCGCTCGGGGCTGCGCGGGTTGCCCTCGACGGCGAGGAGCTCGCGCCGGACGAGCCCCCGCAGCCGCGGCTCGAGGGCCGGGGCATCGATCCCGCTCACCGCCGACAGCGCCGCCGTCGTGAAGCCCTGGCCGAGGACGGCGGCGTCGAGGAGGAGGGCCCGGTCGGCCGGCTCCAGGGCGTCGAGGCGGGCCGCGACGAGCTCCGTGAGCGTCTCGGGCACGGCCATGGTCGCCAGGTCAGCGGCCGGCCGGTAGGCCCCGTCGCTGGCCACCAGCTTGCCGTCGGCGAGGAGCATCCGGACCGTCTCGACGGCATACAGGGGGACGCCGTCGGCCCGGGCGACGATTGCCCGGGCGGCCGCCTCGGGGAGGCCCGGCACGAGGCCGGCGAGCAGCTCGCGCATGGCGGGCTCCGGCAACGGCTCCAGGTGCAGGCTCGCGAAGTTGCGCCGGCCGGCGCCCCAGTCGGGGCGGCGCTCGAGCAGCTCCGGGCGGGCCAGGGTCAGGACGTAGATCGGCACGCCCCGCGCCCACTCGAGCAGGTGGCAGATGAAGTCGAGCAGGCCCGAGTCGGCGTGCTGGATGTCCTCGAAGACGAGTACCACCGGGGCGACCGCGGCTAGCCGCTCGAAGAAGGTCCGCCAGGCGCCGAAGAGCTGCTCCGGGCCGGCGGCGCTGGCCTCGATCCCGAGGAGCGCGAGGAGGGCCGGCTCGATCCAGCGCCGCTCGTCGGGGTCGGGCACGTGGGCCGCGACGGTCTCGCCGATCTTGGCGCGGGTCGTCGCCTCGTCGTCGGTCTCGAGCAGGCCGGCCCGCCCGCGGACCATCTCGCCGAGCGCCCAGAATGTGATCCCGTCCCCGTAGGCGGGGCAGCGCCCCTCGTGCCAGAAGGCATCCTCGGCGAGGCCGTCGGCGTACTTGAGGAACTCCCAGGCCAGGCGCGTCTTGCCGATCCCGGCCTGGCCGGTGACCGAGACGTGGCGCGGCCGGCGCTCGCGGACCGTGGCGTGGAAGAGGTCCTTGAGCAGGCGTAGCTCGTCGGCCCGCCCCACGAACGGGGCCTCGAGCGCCTCGCTCCGGTTCCGGCCGCCCCGCTCGGCCACGACCCGCAGGGCGCGCCAGGCCGGGACGGGCGCGGCCTTGCCCTTGAGGGTCTGCTCGCCGGCCGGCTCGAAGACGATCGCGGCGGATGCTGCCCGGACGGTGGCCTCGCCGACGAGGACCGCACCCGGCGGGGCGACCGACTGGAGCCGGGCGGCGGTGTTGACGAGGTCCCCGGCGACGATCCCCTGGCCGGTCGCCCCGACGGTCACGGCGGCCTCGCCGGTCAGCACCCCGGCCCGGGCGGCGGTCGCCGGGCCGAGCGTCCGGACCGCGTCGACGAGCTCGAGGCCGGCCCGCACGGCCCGCTCGGCGTCGTCCTCGCGGGCGACTGGCGCGCCCCAGACCGCCATGACGGCGTCGCCGATGAACTTCTCGACGGTCCCGCCGTGGCGGGCAATCACCTCCCCGGCGACGTCGAAGTACCGCGAGAGCGTGTCGCGGACCTCCTCCGCGTCGCGTTCCTCGGCGAAGGGCGTGAAGCCGACGAGGTCGGCGAAGAGGACCGAGACGAGTCGCCGCTCGGCGACGGGAGCGGGAGCCCGTGCGGGTGCTTCGGAGCGCCGCATCGCCGCAGGGGACGGCGTTGCTCCGGCGACGAGCGGGGTTGCGCATTCGCCGCAGAAGCGCATGTCCGGCTCGTTGGCGACGCCGCACGACGGGCAGAGCAGCGCGAGCGGGGCCGCGCAGCCACCGCAGAACCTCCGTCCCGGTCGGTTCTCCGTCCCGCAGTTCGAGCAGACCACCCGGCGCTCCGATGTGACGTGAGGGACCGAGCGTACCGCAGGAAGCACTCAACCGATAGGGGGTCCTGTCGCCGCGAGCGTTGTGGCAGGCGGTTCGGAGCGGTTCCGTCCGGCGATCAGGAAGCCGCGGACACAGTTATCGTGTCGTCCTGTGCACGAAACTGGGTGTGGAGCGGGAGACGGGGTTCGAACCCGCGACATGCAGCTTGGAAGGCCGGGACGTCCCAGCGTTGTGGCACCGTGCTCAGGGGCCCGAGCGAAACGTGTCCAGTTATCGTGTCGCCGAACCGGGTCTCGTGCCGGCCGCTACGGGGACCGCGTCATGTAGCGGGGCCTCAGTCCTTCGCCGCGGCCTTCGGGAAGGCGGCCAGGAAGACCTTCCAGCCATCGCGGCCGAGGGAGGCGTGAGAGGAACCGGGCATGACGTCGAGCGAGACGGGGTTCCCCTGCGCCTTCAGGACCGAGAAGAGGAGCTGGTCCGCGTCGGGTTGGCCGACCGTGCCGTCGGCGAGTGCCCCGTTCGCCTCGAGCTGCCTGCGCAAGTCACCCGACGGGTCGCGCACGGCGAGCCACGAGTCGGCGGCCCACGGGTCGCCCACCTCACGCTCAGGGATGCCCGGCTTGTCCGACACGAGCATCACGACCTTCTGGTCGTTGTGCTCGGCGAGGTACGACCACGGGGTGGCTGTGTCCATGATCCGAGGGTCGGCGGCGAGGGCGCTGTCCCAATCGGGTACGTTGTTGGAGAACAGCCAGTTGCCCTCCCAGGTAACGAGGGCGTCGATCTCGCCGAGCGTCGTGCCCCCGAGGCAGCCGGCAGTCGGCTCTGGCCGGGCGAAGGTCGCCGCCGCCGCGATGTGAGCGCCCCCCGAGTGGCCGAAGACGATCATCGTTCCCGGGTCGCCGCCGTACTCGGCCGCGTGCGCCCGGGCAAACTCGACTGCGCAGGCTCCCTGGGCATTGTTCGCCTGGAGCCAATCGTTGCCTGGAACCGCGGGCATGCTTCCGGGTAGGTGGCCCCAGGAAGCGTTGAACACGACGAACCCGAGGCCAGCCACCTTGCGGGCGGGCCCGCTCTCGTACCCACGATCCGTTGCCGGGTCGCTGCCGGGTGCGCCGTGGAACATCACCACCACGGGCCACGGCCCAGCGTTAGCCGGCGCATAGACGTCGAGCTCGCCCGGTACCAGCACCGGGTTGGCCGACTCGTAGGACACGTTCGCCGTCTTCACGATGCCCGGTGAGGGGCTGGGGGTCGCCGCCGGGGCCGACGGTGACGACTCGGCTGCCTCCACCGAGGGGCTGGCGGCCGGACTCGACGACGCCGGTGCTCGAGGCGAGCTCGCGCCCGAGGCGCAGCCGACGAGCAGGACCATGACGGCCAGGCCGACGAAGAGCCGGCCCAGCGAGGAGTGCTCGAGCATCCGTCATTCCTCCTGGGACGCAGTGTGCTGGTGAGCTAGGGTTGTGGCCAGACGCGCTCCCAGCGATCGCCGACCAACTGATACAGGCCGTCACCGTCCGTGCCGACGTACACGCCGTGCGCCGTGGCGACGATCGGCCTGCAGGTGGTGAGGCGAGGAGGCAACCCCACCGAGGTGTACGTCACCCACGCGCTGCCGTCGTAGCGCATGATCAGGTTGTCGAGGGGGGTGTAGGCGCACTGCGTCGCCCAGGCGGTCCCGTCCGCTGCCAAGGCGAATCGCCCGGTGTGGACCGCGGGAAGTTGCACCAGCCGCCATGCGTGCCCGTCGTAGCGCGCGAATTCCCCGCCACCGGCGGCCCATACGGAGCCGTCGGGACCGGCGCCGATCCACCACGAAGCGGCCACGTTCGTGAACGTCTCCCAGCGCGTGCCGGCGAAGCGCGAGATCCCGCCCTCCGAGCACGCCCCCGCGGCGTCGTAGTCGCAGTTGCCGACCCAGACCGCCCCGCTCCGATCGACCGCGAGCCCGGCCACGCCGGCAACCGGTCGCCCCTCCGGGCCGGCCGACCAGGATCTCCCGTCCCAGTGGAACAGTTCGCTGGTCGTGCCCGACCACAGCGACCCGTCGGGCGCCTCGGCGAAGTGATCCGGGCCGCCCGGAGGCGCCGGCACGACGTCCCGGAAGCGCTCGCCGTCGAACCATCGCAGCTCGTCGACGGACTCCGCCGACGGCACCAGCCATACGCCTCCCCCACGTGCGGGAACGATCGACACGGTGCTCGGGAAGACCGCCCCGTCGGCGACGGTCCAGGCGCGGACGGCTCCAGAGGTGTCGATCCGGACGAGGGCGTCGCCGATCGGGGTGCCGTTGACTTCGAAGGGGCGAGCCGCCAGAGCCCACACCGTCCCGCTCAGGTCGGCCACGGCAGCATTGAACGTCGAGCTCTCCGGGGCGTGCGTCTCGACTTCCGTCGGAACGAGCGCGGCGGGGTGGCGCGGCAGCGAGTCCACCGGGTGGCGCGGCGGTGACTCCAGGATCCGCGAGCCGACGAGCAGGGAACCCCCGAGCATGGCAAGCAGCAGCCCAGCGATCGCCACGACCCAGGCGAGCCGCAGGGATGGCGCCGGCCAGACGAGCCAGCCGAGCCGGGCGGAGAGCGGCGGGCGCGACTGGCCCGTCCGTGCGACGCCGGCCATGATCGCCTCCTGCAGGTCGTCGCTGGAGATCCGCTGAGCGCAGCGGCCCAGCGCGGCTTCGACGATGGCGTCGGTGAGCGATGTGTTCGTGGTCATCGGAGCTCGGCCTCCAGGGCCCGCTCGAGGGCCTTGCGGGCGGCGAACAGGCGGGACTTCGCCGTGCCGACGGGGATGCCCAGCCCGGCCGCGACGTCCGTCAGCGGCAGGTGCTGGAGGTGGTGGAGGACGAGGATCGTCCGCTCCGGGGTGGATAGCCGCCGGAACGCGTGCTCGACGGCGTCGAGTGAGAGCGACCCGCCTTCGCCCGGTGGGTCGTCGCCGACAGCGGGCTCGGCAGACTCCGGCAGGACGCTCAGGTTGATCTCGCGAACCGTGGTCCGCCGCCGGTTGCCCCGCAGGCTGCGGCAGCGGTTGACGAGGATGCGGTTGAGCCAAGCGTCGAAGCGGTCGGGGTCGCGCAGCCGGGGGATGTCGCGCCACGCCTGCAGGAAGGCTTCCTGGGTCGCGTCCCGGGCGTCGGCTTCGTTGCCGAGGATGACGAAGGCGGCCCGGAGCGACGGGTCGAGCCAGCGTTCCAGGAGAGCCTCGAAGGCGTCGCGGTCGCCGGCCTGGGCGCGCTCGACGAGCAGGCCGCGTGCCGTCACCGCCACCCGCGGCCCAGGCGCCGCGTCGGCCGCGGGCACCGTGGGAGCCGATCCCTGGCCCTGGAGAAGGCCCATGTCGCCGCCTGTCGTCCGCCGGCCTGCCGGCCCTGGCACCGCCCTGCGTGATGCCTCTACTGATTCAGGCTCGGCCGAGGGGTGCCCGGTTCACACAAGATTCGGCCGATCTGCCCGTGACGGGAACGCCGGTCGTCAGAGCTTCCCCGCGTGCGGCTGGTATGCGCCGTCAGCGATGGGCAGTCAAGAGAGCAGTGCCCTTCGGTCGAACGGCCAGCGGTTCCGTCACCCAAGGGTGGCCAGCGACTGCGTGTCGTGCGGAGCACAAGAGGAGGGGTGGAGCGGGAGACGGGGATCGAACCCGCGACATGCAGCTCGGAGGGCCGGGACGGCTATGCGTAACAGCATCGTGCTCAGCCGCCCGAGCGAAACGTGTCCAGTTATCGTGTCGTCACGACCGACGGCAAACCGCCGCGGGGCCGGCTGCCAACCTCGCTCGACGCCGTGTCCGTCACGTGGTTGTCCGCGCACCACATCGGGTAGGTCGGGCCGTTTGCCACTCGCCAAGCCGGCACACATCGGCCAGCGTCTCCTCTGCGGGAGGCTGTGACACGCGGTTCAACCCCTGGCCGCCGTCACAGTGTCGGGCCACTGGCGAAGCCGACCCGTCGATCGCGTTCCGAGCCATGCATTGAGTCGGGAGGGAGCGATGCGAGCCACGGCCCGTCGTCGGCGCCGGTCGGGCGTCAGGCGGGCGTGCTGGCGTGAGAGGCAAGCCGGTCAGCCCAGCCAGCGAATCGAGCAGACTCGGGGCTCGGAAGCTGTACGAGCCAAGAAGGCGGAGCCTTGCGCCCCACAGCTCATCCGCCCGATGTTTGACGGACGGATCCGGACCATTGCGAGCGAACGAAGCGGAGACCCATGAGAGCAATCGCGTGCACGGGCTACGGACCGCCGGATGTCCTTCGACTCAGAGATGTGCGGAAGCCGGTTCCGAGGGACGACGAGGTGCTGGTTCGAATCCGCGCCACGACGGTCAGCGCGGCCGATTGCGAGCTGCGGCGGTTCGACTTCGCTCCCTGGATCTGGGTGCCCATGCGACTTGGGTTCGGCATCCGCAGACCGCGACGACGAGTGCTCGGGCAGGAGCTCGCCGGTGACGTCGACGCGGTAGGCAAGAAGGTCACGTCGCTCAGGAGGGGCGACCGGGTCTTCGCGGCGACGGGCATCGGCTTGGGAGCCTACGCGGAGTACATCTGCCTGCGCGAGAACCCCCAGACCGGGGCGATCGC
>Ga0315288_10006645_pt1 | contig 14660 bp, 18 predicted proteins | sample YL17G11_20_MG_FD_203454 | JGI IMG/M metagenome (GOLD analysis project Ga0315288, IMG submission 203454) | Sediment microbial communities from Yellowstone Lake, YNP, Wyoming, USA - YL17G11_20 | ecosystem: Environmental > Aquatic > Freshwater > Lake > Sediment | place: USA: Wyoming | collected... | reverse complement strand
ACTCCTTGAACCGCTTCACCCGCTTCTTCGAGGGAGCAACCCCAACGTACGTCTTGCCCGTCCGGCGAAACACCATGGGGCCGAACGTGTAGCCCAGGAAGTCGAACGTCTCTCGCTCGGCGTCGCACACCCGGGTCTTGGCCTCGTTCAGGCTCAGACCCAGCTTCGCCGTGATCCATCTCAGCCAGGTCAGGGCTTCCTCGGCCCTGCCCCGGCACACGATCACGAGGTCGTCCGCGTAGTTGATAATCCGCGCCTTCAGCTTCGTCTCGAGGTCGAACTTCTTCCCCCCGGGAAGGGCGGGGGCTCGCTTCATTGCGGAAATCCTAGAGCTTGGTCGCCAAGAACACGACCGTCGTGGCGGCGGCCATGAAGACAGCCACGCGCGGCCCCAAGGCGCATCAGAACCCAGGCCAGAACCGCCCCCGGTCAAGTGGCCGGGATTGACATCGTCCGCTTCACCCGGTTGGCCAAGAGCACGGTCCACCACCGCATGGCGGCCTTGAGGGCAGCCGGTCTGGTCCGCGTCTACCACTGCAGGGGCGGTTCGGTTGAGCGCTACAGCCGGCGACCCGGAGCGCTCGAGGCCCTCAAACACGGGATCGAGGAGTCCCTGGATTCCTAGCAGGTCGGAAGCTTCCAGCCGGCGCCTTCCGCGGCCAGGATCAGGCGCTGCGCTTGATGAGCCGTTGACCACGATTTCCCTCTTGGCAAGAAGGCAGATTTCCTTTATTATACCAACCATAAGTATCTAGCTACTAGTAGCTAGCACTAATCCATCCGGCTACTAATAGCACTAACCCCGAGAGGCGGTCATAGCCGCTGTCCTCAAACTTACCCGTAGCCGCCCTGCGGGCGGACGCCGAAACCTCGCGCGCTCCTCTGGCTACCCTGACCGGGCTGGGGTCCGTCGTCCCCACCCGGGTTCTCACCAATCGCGACCTGGAGGCCATGGTCGACACTTCTGACGAGTGGATCGTCGAGCGCACGGGCATCCGCGAGCGGCGCCTGGTCTCTCCCGGAGAAGCCACCTCCGACCTCGCCATCGAAGCCGCCCGCCGGGCTCTCGCCGACGCCGGCGTCGCGGCCCGCGACGTGGACCTCATCATCGTGGCCACCGCCTGCCCCGACATGCTCTTCCCCTCCACGGCCTGCCTGGTCCAGAGAGCCCTGGGCGCCCGCCAGGCTGCGGCCTTCGATCTCGCCGCGGCCTGCACCGGTTTCATCTACGCCCTGGCCATGGCCGAGGGAACCATCGCCGCGGGCCGGGCCGAGACGGTCCTGGTCATCGCGGCCGAGACCCTTTCGCGCATCACCGACTACGCGGATAGGGGCACCTGCATCCTCTTCGGCGACGGAGCCGGAGCGGTGGTCATGCGCCGGGCGCGGCCGGCCGACCCGACGACCGGCAGTCCGGTCGGGCCCGCCGCGGACCGCGCGCCGGCCTACCCCGCCGGCCACTCCCCCGGCTCGACCCCGCCGGGCCTCCTCTCGGTCTTCCTCGCCGCCGACGGCGAGGGCGCGGACATCCTCAGCCTTCCGGCCGGCGGTTCGCGCCGCCCGGCCTCGGCCGCGACCGTGGCGAGCGGCCTGCACTACATCCACATGAACGGCCCCGAGGTCTTCAAGTTCGCCGTCGGGGCCATGGTCCGGGCCGTCCGGGAGAGCCTGAAGGCCTCTCCCCTGTCTTTGGCCGACATCGACCTTTTCGTCCCCCACCAGGCCAACGCCCGCATCGTCGACGCCGCCACGCGTTTCCTCCGGGTGCCGGCCGGGAAGGTCTTCCACACCATTGAGAAGTATGGGAACATGTCGGCGGCTTCGATCCCCATCTCCCTCGACGAGGCCCGTCGCCAGGGCCGGCTCCGGCCGGGCGATAGCGTGCTCCTGGTTGCCTTCGGCGCCGGCATGACCTACGGCGGCGCGGTCCTCCGCTGGGGGCAGGCCGCCTCAGCCGCCGGCGAGGCCCCCGGAGCGGGGGCCCGCCAAGGAGGTTGAAGAACACGAAGACCAAGCTCGGAAGGCGCGTCACCGAACTCATCGGCCTCGACTACCCCGTGTTCCAGGGTGGCATGGCCTGGCTGGGCACGGCCGAACTGGTCGCGGCGGTCTCGGCCGCCGGTGGCCTCGGCGTAATCGGGGCCGGTAGCCTGCCGGCCTCGTGGGTCGGCGAGCAGGTGGCCAAGGTCCGGGCCGCTACCGGCCGGCCCTTCGGGGTCAACGTCCTCCTCGTTTCCCCGCACGCCGCCGAGGTCATCGACCTCGTCTGCCGCGAACGTGTCCCCGTTGTCTCCACCGGGGCGGGCAACCCGGGCCCTCACGTGGCCCGGTTCAAGGCCGCCGGCATCAAGGTCATCCCGGTGGTCTCGTCCGCGGCCTTGGCCGTCCGGCTCGTCCGGGCCGGCGCCGACGCGGTCGTGGCCGAGGGGTGCGAATCCGGCGGCCACATCGGCGAGTCCACCACCATGGCCCTTCTACCCCAGGTGGTCGACGCCCTCACCGCCGCCGGCACACCGGTCCCGGTCATAGCCGCGGGTGGCATCGCCGATGGCCGGGGCGCAGCCGCCGCATTCGCCCTCGGGGCCGAGGGCGTGCAGATGGGAACCCGTTTCGTCTGCAGCACTGAGTGCATCGCCCACCCCGCTTACAAGCAGGCCATCCTGGGCGCCGGCGACCGCTCTACGGCCGTCACGGGCCAGTCGACCGGGCACCCCGTCCGGGCCATCCGTAACCCGTTCACCCGCGAGTTCGAACGCCTCGAGGCGGCAGGAACCCCCAAGTCCGAGCTGGAGCGTATCGGCGCCGGGCGGTTCCGCGCCGCGGCCATCGAGGGCGACGTCGCCCACGGCACGGTCATCGCGGGGCAGATAAGCGGCCTGGTCCAGAGCGTTGAACCCGCCGCCGCCATCATCCAACGCACCATCCGTGAAGCCGAGATAATCCTTTCGAGACTCGGGAGGGAGACCCAATGAACTCCACCTATCCTGCCAACTCCGATCCCGGCGGCCTCGTGGCCGTCGTGTTCCCCGGTCAGGGAGCCCAAACCCCGGGGATGGGGCTCGACCTCGCCCGCGCCTACCCGGCGTCGGCCGGGGTGGTCTTCGAGACCGCCGACCGTGTCCTGGGGTTCCGCCTCAGCCGCATCATCGCCACCGGTGACCAGCGCCTGCTGGCCCAGACCGAGATAACCCAGCCCGCCCTGCTGGCCGCGAGCCTCGCGGCCTGGCAGGCGCTCCGCGTCGAATTGCCGCGCCTTTCCCCCGCCTATGCCGCCGGCCTTTCCCTGGGCGAGTATTCCGCCCTCGCGGCGGCCGGGGCTCTCGACCCGGTCAGCGCCTTCCGGCTCGTCGCCTGGCGCGGACGTTTCATGGAAGACGCCGCCCGCGACAATCCGGGCAGCATGTGCGCCATCCTGGGCCTGGAGAGGGAACGGGTCGAAGGTATCTGCGCCGAGGCTCGCGCCGCCGGCCACGGTCACGTGGTCATCGCCAACTACAACGCCCCCGGGCAGAACGTCATAACCGGAGAGCGACTTGCCGTCCAGGAGGCCTCGGCCCGCGCCGTCGCGGCCGGGGGTCGGGCCGTGCCGCTCAAGATCAGCGGCGGCTTTCACAGCCGGCTGGCAACCGAGGCCCGGCGCCGCCTAACGCCTCTCTTGGCCTCGACTCCCTGGCATAGGCCCGATTTCCCGGTCTACGCCAACGCCACGGCCAAGCCGCACGGCGATGCCCTCGACATCGCCAGGGCCCTGGAGCTCCAGGTCACCTCGCCGGTGCTCTGGGAGGATATCGTCCGCGACATGTGGGCTCACGGGGTCCGGACCTTCGTGGAATGCGGCCCGGGCAGGACCCTCTCCTCCCTCATCTCCCGCATCGTCCCCGGGGCCGTGACCGTCAACGTGTCCGACCTCGCCACCCTGGTCCTGGCCACGGCAACCCTGGGCTCCTATGCGCTGGAGGGGGTCTCGTGATGACGGCCACCGTCCCCTCTGCCGCTCCGGCCGTCGATGGCTTCCCGTTCCGGGCCGGCCTCCTCGCCGGGCGCACGGCCCTGGTGACCGGAGGTTCGGGCGGCATCGGCCAGGCCATCTGCCTGGCCCTGGCCTCGGCCGGAGCCCGCGTGGCCGTTCACTACGGGAAAAACCGCGACCGGGCCGAGCAGGTGGCCGAGATGGTTCGAGGCCTGGTCCAGCCGGCTCGCACGGCGCCGGTCATCGGGCCCGCCACTCCGCCCACCTCCCTGGTTCTGGGGGCCGACCTCTCCGACCCGGCCGCCTGCCGGACCCTCGTGAGCGAGGCCGCCGCGGCGCTCGGGCGCCTCGATATCCTCGTCTGCGCGGCGGGCATCACCCGCGACGGTCTCCTGGCCCGCATGTCCGACGAGGCCTGGACCGAGGTCCTGGCCACCAATCTCACGGCTACCTTCGCCTGCTGCCGCGAGGCTCTGCGCCCCATGCTTCGCCAGCGTTGGGGCCGCATCGTCAACGTCTCGTCGGTGGCCGGCCTGACGGGCAACGCCGGTCAGACCAACTACTCCGCCGCCAAGGCCGGCGTGATCGGGTTTACCCGATCGCTGGCCCGGGAAATCGGCTCGCGCGGCATCACCGCCAACGTGGTGGCCCCGGGGTTCATCCCCACGGCCATGACCGCCGGCCTTCCCGACGAGGTTAAGCAAGCCATCATCGGCGACACCCTTCTCGGGCGCGCCGGCGACCCGGCCGAGGTGGCCTACGCGGTGACCTTCCTGGCCTCCGACGCGGCCGCCTACGTCACCGGCCAGGTCATCCAAGTCGACGGGGGGCTTTTTCTTGGATAGCCCAGCGGCCATCCGCCGTCGCGCCGTGATCACGGGCATCGGGCTCATCACTCCGGTGGGCGCGGCCGTCGACACGTTCTGGGACAACGTCATCGCCGGCCGTTCAGCCGTGAGGACCATCACCCGTTTCGACCCGACTCCGTTCGCCACGCGCATCGCCGCGGAAATTCCCGACTTCGACCCCTTGGCTTATCTGGACCGCAAGGAAGCCAGGCACATGGACCGCTTCACCCAGTTCGCCGTGGCCGCCGCCGGCCTGGCTTTGGCCGACGCGGGTCTCGACCCCCTGCCGCCGTCCCTGCCGCCCGATCGGGTGGCCACTTGGATCGGCACGGGCATCGGCGGAATCTCGACCATCGAGAAGCAGGTGGAGGCTCTTATTGCCGGGGGACCACGCCGCGTCAACCCTTTCACCATCCCGATGCTCATCCCTAACATGGCCGCGGGGCAGGTGGCCGTGCGCTGGGGGTTCGGCGGCCGCTGCGGCGGCCCGGTCACGGCCTGCGCCACCGGCACCAACGCCGTTGGTGACGCCCTACGCTTCGTCCAGCACGGTGAGGCCGACCTGGTCTTGGCCGGCGCCGCGGAAGCGGCCATCACCCGGTTTGGCATCGCCGCCTTCTGCTCGGCCGGGGCCATGTCAACGGACAACGACGACCCGACCCACGCCTGCCGGCCCTTCGACCGCAACCGGACCGGGTTCGTGATGGGCGAGGGATCGGTCGTGCTGGTGGTCGAGGAAGCCTCGCACGCCACGGCCCGCGGGGCGCGCATCTACGCCGAGGTCCTGGGCTACGGCACCAACGGTGACGGCTACCACATCGTCCAGCCCCGCCCCGACGGCGCCGGGGCGGCCAAATGCCTGCGCCTGGCTCTGGCCGACGCCGGGCTGGAGCCGGCCCAGGTGGATTACGTCAACGCCCACGGGACGGGCACCCAGGCCAACGACGCCGCCGAGACCCAGGCGTTCAAGCTGGCTTTCGGAGACGCCGCCCGCCGCCTGGCCATCAGTTCGACCAAGCCGGTCATGGGCCACCTCATGAGCGCCTCCGGGGCGGCCGAGGCCGCCGTCTGCGCCCTGGCCGTGGGCCGGGGAGCAGTCCCTCCGACAATCAACCTGACCGAACCCGATCCCACGTGCGACCTCGACTACGTGCCCCACCAGGCCCGCCGGAAGGACGTCCGGACCGCGCTCTCGGTCTCGCTGGGGTTCGGTGGCCACAACGCGGCCATCGTCGTCGGCCGCTGGGAGGAAGGAGGTTCCCCTTAGATGTCGGAGGCTTTGCCCAATCCGGCGGACATCATCCCGCACCGGCCGCCGTTCCTTTTCGTGGATCGCATCCTGGAGCTTGAGATCGGCAAGCGCGCCGTGGCCTCATGGACCCCGCCGGCCGCGGCCGAGTGGTTCAAGGGTCATTTCCCCGGCCAACCCATCCTGCCCGGGGTCCTCCTCATCGAGGCCCTGGCCCAGACCGGGGCCATCTGCGTTCTGGCCGACCCCCGGCACCGCGGTAAGCTGCCGCTCTTCACGGGCATCGACGGCGCTCGCTTCCGCCGCCCCGTGAGGCCGGACGAGACCGTCCGGCTGGAGGTCACCCTCACCCGGATGACCTCGCGAGCGGGGCGGGGCCAGGCTCGGGCCTGGCTCGGCGACGAACTCGCCGCCGAAGCCGAACTCATGTTCCTCCTGACCTCGCGCTAAATCAGCCCGAAAGCATCCGGCCCGCAACAGTCAGACCCCTACGTGAGAGCCGCGGTGCAGTGCGGGCAGAAGCTCCAGTCCTCGCGGACGGCCTGCCCGCACGACGGGCACCCCCGCTGGACTTGCACCCCGCAGTGGGGGCAGGCGCGGTAGGACGGTCTCAGGGCCGCCCCGCACGCCGGGCATGCCGCGCGCCGCCACCCGCGCGCGACCAGGTAGGTGGCCCAGCCGATGGCGTTGGTGACGAGGGTGAGCACGGCCCAGGCCGCCGGGGCGTCGACCTCCCGGCGCCGGGCGTCGGCGTAGACCCAGGCGGCTAGAGCCAGCGTGGCCAGAGCAAAGAGGGCGAGAGCGGCGTCCTCCATCAGCCCGGTCCAATCGTGCGAACTGATGCCCAGGAACTTCGGGTAGGCGACCACGGCGAAGAAGAAAGCCTCCGCCTCCGCCCTGCCTGTGACCGGTTGAGGCGTCGACTGCTGCAGGACGGCGTAGTCCCCGTCTCCTCCCGTCACTCCGAGGGCTCTGGCCAGAGAGGTCGGTCGCCCGCGATCCCAGAGGTCCACATAGGGGTGGGGCCTAAGCACCTCGTCGAACTCGGACCCCCGCATGGGCAGTTGACCTCCGACGGCGCCCGGCGGACTCGAGGCAAGGACAAGGCCCGAGGTATCGACGGCCGCGACGGCCACCCACCCCGGCAGGGCCGCCAGGTCGGCCAGCTTCTCCTCCGCGGCCGGAACCCCACCCGCCTCATAAGCGTAAGACAGGTCAAGCAAGACCAGGTAGTCCTCCCCGCTCGGCTCCCACCAGGCCGTGCATACCTGGGCCGCGAAGGCCAGGGCCAATGCGATGGCCAGCGACGACGCCGTCCATCCTAGCCACCGGACAAGGCGCTTGTCTCTCTTCACACCCATCACTCCTCTTCGTCGCTCAGGCGACGGGGGATTAGAACCAGAGGCACGGCCACGCCCGCGACCGCGGCGTAGGCGCAGGCCGCCAGCCACGCGGGGGAACCGGTCCCCGGCCGCGGGAGGCGGGAGACGACCGCGGCCAAGACGGCAAGGTAGACCACGGCGGCGGGTCCCACGCGCCAGGCCAGACCGCCCATCCCGGAACGGACGGGCCAGCTCGCCGGCTCGGCCGCCTGCGCGCGCGCCCCGGCGGCCCCCGTTTCGGTCGCCCCCGCCCGGGCCCCGCCCGCTCCCAGTCCGGTCGCGGCCGCCCGGCCCAGGCGATCGGCCAGGAGTTCCGCTGCCCTGGCCGCCACTCCCGGGGCGGCGCACCGGAGGTCGGCCCCGTCTTCCCGGAGAGCCAGGGCCAGCAGGTGGGCCTCCTCCAGCCGCCGGCGGCAGACGTAGCATCGGGTGACATGGCGCCTGACTTCCGCGGCTTCGGTTCCGCTGGCCACGCCGGCGGCCACGAGCGGGACCAACTCCGCGATCACCCCGCACCCAGTGAACTCAGACCTGCCCGTCACCCTGCTGTTCACGGCGAGCACCTTCCGTCTCTTCCACCTGGGCGGCCAGAAGAAGCCCCCGGAGCTTGCGCAAAGCGTAATAGAGACGCGACTTGACCGTGCCTTCCGGGCAGCCGACGATACGGGCGATCTCCTCGAGCGGCAGATCAGCGTAGAAGCGGAGAACGAGGGCCTCGCGCTGGCTCTCCGGCAACCGGGCAACGGCCGCTCCCAGGACCGCTCCGTCGAACCGGTCTAGAACCAGTTGCACCGGGTCCCCCGAGAAGTCGGGAAGATCGGCCAGGGCCTTCACGTCGGCCTGGGTCACCACCAGTCCGGACCGCCGCCGGGCGTCGCGGGCGAGGTTGAGAGCGATGCGGAAGAGCCAGGTCCTGAGGTGGCCGCGGTCCTCGTAGCGGGCAAGAGCCCTGAACGAGCGGAGGAAGGTCTCCTGGACGAGGTCATCCACGTCGCTGGCCGAAACGCATCCGTAACGGAGGAGGAGCGCCCGGAGGGCACCGTAGTGCCTTTCGACCAAGACCCCCAACGCCTGGCGGTCGCCGGCCCGGGCCAGCCCGATCAGGTCGCCTTCCCCGTCCCCCACTGGCAGGTCCCCCCTGGCGCTCGCTGCGCGCCTCCACCATCTACCCCATGAACGAACAGCCCCCGCCCGGGGTTCAAAGGACGGGGTCCCAAACCTTCGCGCGCTGATCAGGCCTCGGCCTGACCCCCTCCGCGGGGGCTCTATTAGGCAATCGGCTGGCCGATAAGTGGATCTCACTGAGAGCCTCGAACCCGGCTTGGGTGTGGGTACGCAAGGTATCGATACCGGCTGTGGTCTCGGCTCGCAGGGCCTCGAGGTCGGCCTTGGTGGTCATAGTGGCCTGGATTACCTGAAGCGTGTCCATGATGTCGGCAAGCTGGACCTGTCCCGACATCGAACACAAACCTCCTGGGGGGAGTTCTGGGCCTCCCGGGAATTGGTGATAAAGCGGTGGGGTTGCCCTACTTCGACGGGGCGGGGCTCCGGCCTGCCGGGTGCGCCCCCGAAGTGGGTGCGTTCCGAAGCTCGACCGCCCGCCGCACGACCTCGGCGTGCTCCCGCTCGTGCTCGACGAAGCGCCGGAGCATCTTGCGGGCCGTCCAGTCCTCGGCCGGGTCGGCCGCCTGGAACAGGCCCGAACTCTGCTGCCGGGTCAGGGCCTGCAGGGCCTCGACTGACCGCCCCACGACCCACTCCAGGCAGGCGAAGGTGTCCTTGGGCCATGGCTCGGGTAAGGCCCCTTGGGCCGCGTCCACTCCCAAGACGCGCGACAGGTAGAAGACTTGGGCCCGGCAGATGTGTTCGAGGTTCTTCCGGATGGTACGCTTGGGCGCCGCGGGCCGCAACGCCGGTCGGGCTGCGTCGTGGATCGAGAGACGCGCCGGGGGTTGCCAATCAAGGGCATCGGGCGGCAAGCCGGCCATCGCCTCGAGGAGGTCCCGGCGGGCGTAGCCGAGCCGCCGCACGGCCGTGTCTATGTCCCGATCGGTCGCGGGCTCCCGGTCGGGGCCGAAGATGCCGACGGCGCCTCCCGACTGGCCGAACCCAGCGACCTCGCGGATCTCCACGACCTGGGCCTTCACCGTCGCGGCCTCGACCGCCTCGATGCCGGGCTCGCCGTGGGCCTTCAGCCACCTGAGGAATCGGGCTATCTCGCCGGGCGCGCGCGTGATGACCTCGCTCTGGACAGGTCCTTGCCAGATGCAGCCCACTTCGGCCAGGGCGTGCCCCATCCACGGCCCGCCCGGATCACCGTCTAAGTAAACGTTTTGGCGCACGTTATCCTACCTTCCGGTATCCCTTGTCAGCTGGTCTATATCCATTATTGGTCGCCAGCGGTCGCAACCCTCCTTGCATGGGCCAAAAGAGCAACCTCTTGCCATCACGGCCCTTCGTGCCGCACCCGATGTCTGTGAGGATACGCCCGCGCGTGCCCAGATTGAGCAGAAGCACCACGACCAGGCTGAGGACGAGTTCGGGAACAAGGTAGGACGAGTTGTAGACCAACGAGTAGACCCAAGCGTTGACCCCGGCCGGAGCGTAGGCGGCGAAGAAGACCGCCCCGGAGACCACGTGGCTCGCCATCCGGCCGGCGACTCCGACAAGCACGCCGGCGTAAGGCCAACGCCTGAAAAAGCCCGCCAGTCCGAGCAGGGTGAACGGGAGCGCGTAGTCGAGGACCACCTGGGCCCAGTGGACCACCACCGGCTCGATGAGGAACTGGATCAAGCCGTAGACGGCCCCGGCCGCCAGCCCCACCTTTGGTCCGCGCCGGAGCGCCAAGACGAGGATTGGAACCATGCTGGCCGGGGTCACCGAGCCACCCTGGGGCATCCGGTAGACCACAACCACCGACAGCACCGTGGCGCCGGCCAAGAGCGGCGCCAAACGAAAGGCGCACGGGGGATTCCTCCCGCGTGCGCCCTGGCGCCCTTTCTCAGCCCCGCAGCAAGGGGCTTCCCGTCTTCAAAACCATTGTAGCATACTCCAGCCGGCCGGCAGACATCGGCCGCGCCGTCGGCAAGACGCCGGTCAGGCCCTCCGGGCCGCCGTCTGGCTGCCGCCGGATGCCGCCGGGCGCCTGGACGCCGCGGCGGGCGCCCGGGCGGCCCCCGCGTAGGCGTCGATGATGCCCCAAAGCCACAGCGCCGGCACCGAGAGCAGGCCCACTGTGGCGAAGAGCAAAACCAGGTTGGCCGCCTGCCCGAAGAACATCAGGAGACCCTTGCCCCACCGGCCACCGTACATCTGCCCCAGCCCCGGCCAGAGAAGACTCAGCAGAGCCGCCAGCCAGCGGTTAGGGTCGCCGGCCCTGAGACCGGAGGGGTTACCCCTGGCCCCCCTCTTCACGTTCAGCCCACCTCCGCGGTCCGGCACGCAAGGTCCCTCCCGCTGCTACCGGTGCTCCACCCACGGGTCGTCCAGGTCGAGATGGAGGTGGGCGAACGGGTTCGGTAGGAGCAGAAGAGCGCTCTTGGCCCCCAGCCACTCCTTGTAGGATGGGTCCCCGGATAGATCCCCGCCCCAGAGTTCGACCGCCGTGCAGGCCACCGCCGGCGCCGGCAGTGAACTGGCCGAGTTGGTCTCCTGGTAGTGATGCACGTAGAAAGCCTCCGGGCGCGACGGGTCGGGAGGCACGGCCACGTTCGGGTCGGGGACCTCGCCGACCAAGGCGCCGATGGCCACGCCGCTCGCGAGAGGCAACCCGTAGCTGTAGAAATCGTAGGACGGCACGATGTAGGGGGCGGTGGAGATCGTCTCCCGCTGGCAGAGGGCCTTCATGGTCGGCCGCCTTCTACCGGGTCCTCCGGCAGATCCTCGACGCCGTCGGCCCTAGCCGGGCCCCGCGCAGGCGGCAGCCAACGTGTCCGGGTCGGCCCGGTCGCCGGCCACGTGCCGCGCCCCGGCCAGGGGCGAGGATCGGTTCAGGATAGTCACATCATGGCCCCCCGTAACCATCATCTCTGCCGCCCGGCGTCCGGCGAAACGCCCGGCGCCTATGAAAAGGACCCGCACCCTGATCCCCCCGTCCATCTCCGCCCGGCCACCGACCGTTGGCCGACGTGGTTCCAGTGTAGCTGGTCGGAGGCGGGAGGAACAGTCTGGAAAGGCGGGGCGGTTGCTGCTATGCTAGAGATAGAGAAGCCCCGCCGGCCCGACCGGCGGGGCTCTCCGCCTTACGGCGCCAGCCAACTCTCGATCTGCCGGGTGTGGTAGCGTTCGTGCCAGGCTAACCGCCGCAGGACCTTGCGGGCCGTCCAGGTCTCGCCGCGCAGCTCGATGACCCGCCCCCGGTCCTCGTCGCTCAGCCGGTTAAGGCGGTCGAGGACCAGCTCACGGGTGCGGACCAGTCGCTCGACCGGGCCAAGCCCGAGGTCGCGGCCGGCGTAGCGCTTCCAGAGTTCGGCGGCCGCCTGTGGACCTTCGGGTTGCTCCGAACCACCCGGCTGTGCCGGATGCTCCAGCCGCACCGCGTAGAAGGCCTCCGCGTCGGCAATGTGACCCAAGACCTCCCCGATGGTCCTCTTGCCCTCCGTGGGACGCCAGTCGGCAAGCGCCGGTCCCAGCCGGTCGACCAGATCGAGCAAGGTCCGGCGCGAGGCCCTCATGTAGCTGAGCACATAGGCAAGGTAGGCCCCGTCGAGAGGCTCCAGATCCGGAGCGAAGGTCGCTTCCGTGTCGCCCGAGGCCACGGGGTTGTCTCCGGTCGCTTCCCCGGCGGCCACGAAAGCTGAGACCTCCGCACCGAGACCGGCCGCGGACGCCAGAACGGGCACGGCTATCCCCGCGCTCTGGACCCAGGCTAGCTCCGCCGCGAGCCTCAACGGCGCCAGCGCGAGGGCGGCCTCCCGCGACGGGGATTTGAAGCCGAGACCAGGAAGGTCCGGGCAGTGCACCAGGCACCAGCCATCCTTGGCGCCGAGCTCAAGGAAAAGGTCGAACGTGGGCAAGGTCGGCATCCCCTCCTACAGTCGCAGCCGGCGCAACCCCTTGGCGGAAGCCAGGAAGTCGTAGCGTGCCAGAACGCCCTCCGGCCCGCCCCGCAGGGCCGCCCCCCACTCGGTCTGGTCCGCGCCGGTCAGGATGGTCTCGAAGATAAAGGCACCGGCGGTTCCCCCAAGGTGACCCTGCCCGGCATCACCGGTCCACAAGTCGCTCCGAGGGAGGGCACTCCCAGCCTTGGCGGCGTCGAGGGCCTGCTGAACGACCTCGAAGCAGTGGCCGATGTCCGGGCGGTAGCGTCGGTCTTGGGTAGTGAAGCGGGCCAATCCTTCGAGGTAGAGCAGATCAAGGATCTGGGCGACCGGCGGCGAGCAGTTCTCGAGCCACCCGACTCGCCGGGACGGGTCGTAGCGATAGAGGTAGACCGCGGCATGGTTGTACTCGTGGGCGCACACCTTCACGAGGTCTTCCTCGTTGTCCAGGTGGAAGAGGTCGAGCGTGACGTGCACGACGGGGCCGAGTATCCACGCGCTTCCGTCGTAGAGTTCGGCCCCCAGGGCCGTGAACTCGATCCAAATCTCACCGCGGAGTTCCCCGCGCCATGGGACGTACCGGAGGGCAAGGTTGGCCGCGTGGTCGATCCACCCGAGATCCGTTGTCACGTGCCGTACGTAACCTTCCAGCCGGCCCACCCCATCGCGGACTCGGTCGAGACTCAGTTTGGGATGGCCGACCGGTTCGCCGCCAGCCAAACGCAGCAGGGCCGCCCGCATCTCCTCGGGAGGCAGCCCCACGACGGTCATGGCCCTCTCGGTCGTCGAATGCGTCAACAGAAGGGACACCAGGGCCTCAGCGGCCCGCCGGTTCCGGCCGGCCCCGGCGATCGGCGTTCGAGCCTCCTCCCGCCCACAGGCAAAGTCGCCCCGCGCCAGGCTCAAGACGGCTTCGACCGCCTCGGGCCTCATAGCGACTTTCGGTCCAGGTCCTGAGTTCATCGTTTCGCCTCCCAGACGCTCGACCTGCCACCACCCCGAGACTAGGTAACAGCCATATGTATGTCGTTAGTCGTTTCCTACCGGTTCACCTGCCCGTGACGGCAGGAGGCGGCCCGGGCGTCGATTGGCGGGATCGGGACAGGGTCGGCCGGCTCATCGCCGACGGGACTCTACCGGCTCTACAGCGCGACGACGGTTTTCGGAAGTGGCTCGCGGACGCGGTGTTCGGGGCCACGTACGGATAGGTGGAGCAAGCCGGGACTCTGGCGAGCCGGACTACACTACTTGCCCTCTCCTTCTTCCTACCACATCACCCAGCACTCTCCTCTGAGCCACCCCCGAAAACTACCCCTCACCTTTCGACTGTATATAGCGAGTGGCCCTGGCGCTGGCCGCCGGTCCCGCGCTCGCTGCCGCGGGTCCGCAGGGCCTGGACCTCGCCAAGAAGGGCGGAAACGGGCACGGCAAGGCCAAGGGTGGAGCGCCCTGGTTCTCGGACGTCGGTGGCGACGATTGGGCCTGGCAGGACATTGAGACCATGGCCGCCAAGGGCGTCATGCAGGGTTACGGCAAGGGTCTGTTTGGACCAAAGAACCACGTGTCCCGGCTGGAGTTGGTCGTCCTGGCGACGCGGCTCATGGGCTTCGAGGACGAGGCTCAGGCCGTGGCCCCGGACGCGGTGGCCGAGCTTCTTGGCGCCACCTTCGCCGACTACCGGGCCATTCCGGCCTGGCCGGGGGCCTGCGAGTGCGCGGCCTACGCTCTGGAGCAGGGCTATCTCTGGCCCCTGATGCAGGGTGGCGGCGGGCCGACCTTCCAGCCCAACGCTCCGACCAAGCGCGTGGAAGTCATCGTCGTCCTCCTGGCGGCTGCTGGGCTAGGCCCCGAGGCCGACGAGATGAGTGACTCGGCGCTCCCCTTCAAGGACGCCTCGGCCGTGCCGGCTTGGGCCTGGGGCTACGTCACGCTGGGTGTTGAACTGGGCATTGTCCGCGGCTCGGGCGGTACCCTCCGACCCAACCAGCCGGTCGTCCGCGCCGAGATCGCCGCGCTGCTGAGCCGCCTGGACGATTACATCGACACGGATCTCGACCGCGACATCGTCACCGGCGAGGTGGTCGAGGTCGACGTCTCCACCGATCCGGCGGTGTCTTCGACCATCACTGTCATTCCCGACAGCGGGCTGTCCGGAGACGAGGAGGACGAGGA
>Ga0315288_10006644_pt1 | contig 14662 bp, 8 predicted proteins | sample YL17G11_20_MG_FD_203454 | JGI IMG/M metagenome (GOLD analysis project Ga0315288, IMG submission 203454) | Sediment microbial communities from Yellowstone Lake, YNP, Wyoming, USA - YL17G11_20 | ecosystem: Environmental > Aquatic > Freshwater > Lake > Sediment | place: USA: Wyoming | collected... | reverse complement strand
CAAACGCAATCCTGTCATTGTCGGAAAAATGCGGCAGAGTCTTCATAACAAATTCCGGTGGGAGAATACCATCCGCGTCACAGACAGCAAAAAACTCGTAGCGCGATGCTATAAGTTCTAGAGCGTGATTTAAATTACCTGCTTTGAATCCTTCGCGCGACTCTCTGCGTATTACGGTTGTCTTGTCAGGATAGATATCGTGACAAGCGTCAATCTGGCGTTTGTATCGCTCCTCGGTGCTGTCGTCGAGTAGAAAAACATGAAATCGGGGGTATTCTTGTCTTACACATGACAAGGCCGCCGCCTCGGAAAAGTCATTCATTGTTGTATATAGAATTGCAACAGAAGGCAGCTTATCAGGAATTAGTCGTGGGCGGGAGAGTCGATTCTTACACGCTCTACGCGCAAATAACACAAGACAAAGTTGATAAATACCATAGAGCCATGCAAAATCAATCCATGCAAGGAACCACGCGAGAGACCAATACTGCCATAAGGACAATGGTCTGAGAAATACCTCGATTATGGGACGCTGTATCACAACGATTGAGGAAATCCATGCAACTAACACTACAATCCAAAGGTGTGGTTTCTTGCCATAAGATACCGATTTCTTGGTTCGAATACCCCTGAGATGATGAGACAATGAACAATCCATGCTGTTTACCTCGCTTAGCTTATCCGACGCCGTCGTGGGAATGTTGTTATACATTGCTGCTGATCCTTGTCATGGACTGAACTTGACATCGCTGAACCACAGCGTGCCACCGTTAGTATCGGCAGCGATTTGGGTATCTATGAAAAATACTAGCTTATTTATCGTGTTTTCGTCAATTCCCGGAGGCAGCGGACTAGCAAGTCGTATATTATCGAATTGATCCATGTGGACTTCGACGTCACACCATTTATTATTGATGATAGGGCAAAGCGACTTCACGGACGATAACTCATATACTACCTGTTCTTTGTCTATTGCCTTAGTTGGATCATCAGCTACTAAACGCACCCCTATGTCTGGACTACCCTTTATTACCACAGCTTTTATTTTGAAATGAAGGGTCCTCTGCCGAAGACGGTCTGCTGGAGTGTTGTAAAACATCACGTAACCACCTGAGCTAGCCCCAACAATGGGGATTACACTAGGATCAATTCTATACTTGAAGCCCGCAGTTATCCCGCTTGGAACTGGTATAATCCAGTTGTAATCTTTTTCATTCACTCCTTCAGCTATAATATAATCATTGTGCGGATTCAGATGCAAAGGAATCTTTTGCCAGGAGTTATAGAGGCTTCCTCTGGCTGGGTTGAAAGTAACTTGGACTGATGGTGAACTAATGCTCTCGTATATAAGACGGCTTTCTTGGTATATAAGAATGGTCATGACGAGGATACTTATTATAAATAAGAGCAATAATGTACCGTATATTCTCTTAATAATCGAAAAGATACTCTTCCTAACACCGGTGTTCTTAGCAAGTGAATACGCAATACAGAAGAGGCAAACAACTCCAACTACAATTCTTTGCCAGTCTAGTGATTTCGGAATAACTAATGATAGTATAAAGCTTAGCACACCTAGCAACGTAATAAGCAAATCTAGAAACGTAATAAGCCAATGATGTAAGCGCGATCGCTCGCTTGGATTTGGCGTCTTTCCATCAGTATTTTCGTTATGCTGTGGCGAAGTCATAATAGATTAAAACCAATGCTCCATTTATGGTAAGAATACGATCGAACCACTCGGAGCATGCAGAAATAATGCTCTTCTCTAAAACCTTCTTTCTCAAAAATGAATCCTCCAACATTGCCACCCAAAACCAAAATTCGTCATAATAGTTTTATTGGCAAATCAAACATCCAATAGATTAGTAGCCCAGCAGTCGTTTTGTCAATAGTCCAATATGGCTTTAAATGATCTTGCTCTTGCCTCAAAAAAAGTGGACACCACACTATACTAATGAAGAAAAGGTGTCCGATGAAAGGTATACGGCAGAATTCAATATTCCAAGTAAGAATTGATGTAATGTATGAAGAATGTTATAGTTATGAGAAACAAAATGCAAAACTAAGGAAGACTTTCATGACATATCCTTACCGATACCTTTTTTCTTCAATTATGCTAGTAATATTCTTCCTATCATTCTTTGGACGTTGCCTGGCATCTTCAAATGATATTCAGCCTGCACAAGTGTGTCTAAATACAGACGCCAAAAAAATCTCTGAATTACAGAAACACATCCTAAGCCTTTTGGATAACCACCGTGCAAAGGAAGCTTTGCAGGAAGCGCGGACAGCTAATGAAATGGCACCTAAAGATGAAGACATTAAGGCACTTCTCATAAAGGCAATTGTGCGTGTCGGTAATTATGAAGAAGCTGTAAAGATATTCAGCGAATTATCTCCTGAATTGCACAATGCATATGACTTGGTTGCATGTATTGATGCCGCTCGGCTGGCAATTGAAGGGCAGAATCATATTGCGAATGGATATGTCTCACAGAGACAAGAGGACTATCTCGCTGGAGCGGTTTTGTTTGAAGAGGCAGCACAACTCGATTCCGAAAATCTATCCCTCCTAAAAACTCTAGGCTGGATTTATCTAGATAGAATCTATCAGCCCAAGAAAGCTTATCCTTACCTCAAGAAAGCCTCCGAATTGAATCCAGGCGACTTGGATACAAAGAAGATGTATGCAGTTGCGTGTTCAGAAACCGGTCATGCCAAGTTAGCGATTGCATTATATAGCGATGTATTGTCTCGAGATCCCAACGATCTTTGGATGCAGACTAACTTGGCAAAATCAATTGCTCAAATCGGGAATTATGGGGAAGCACATAGCATTTATAACAGAATACTGGAAACTGATCCGGAGAATTTCTCGGCGAGACTGGGTATTGCAGAGCTCCTAGCCTGGCAAGGTGAAAAAAAGCATGCTATTCAAGCCTGCAAACTCCTTCTTACGAAAGCACCCGAATCTCCTGCTATTCATAGCCTGCTCGGGGATCTGCATCGGTGGGATTTCGAGTTGGGAATAGCAAAAGAGGAATATGAATCAGCAATAAGCGCCCAATCCAATTATTATCCTGCCATATTCGGACTTAGCGAGATTGAAAAGTTACACAATTGTCAATCATCAGCTAAATATTACGCATCTAGATCTTCCTTTGATTCCAGAAAACAGCCCTCTTTTTCACTTCGCACGCCGCTTTCGGATAAATCATACGTAGCATTATGGCTATCACAATTGCAATTCAAGAATAATGAGGCTCAAACCAACTATCGAATACGGCAAGATAAAGGAATAGATTTTGATTACCACCACAGTAGGAAGAATGAGACCCATGTCGGCATTTTCTCCTACAGTAGTAAAGGTAATGATGACCATCAATACCTTATTCTTTCAGCAAGATTATCGCCCACACCCAAGACTGATGTATATTTGCATCATGCAAACCGTGAGCCAGTGGTTGATAACATCACAACAGTTACAGACGGCCTTTCCCAAGATGCCTATGGATTGGGCCTTGACATAAAGATTCGAAATGACATTTCAGCACAAGGAATGTTTAACTTGGCTCAATACTCAGACGGTAATAAGAGAAGGAACTTAAAAGCGCAGCTATCTTATAGATTACCGCGTGGTCAGGAAGATTTCCTTCGCTTGAGCTATGAATCACTCAGTTATGATAGCGAAAGGTCAACCTATTGGACACCCCAACTATACCAGAAAATATGTCTTCTTCTTGAGACCAGCTATGGATTAAGGGAGGGAGAAGTCATTGCCCTTAGCTCTGAACTTCCTTATATATTAGAAAAGAATAAATTTGCATGGGGCATCAAGCTAAAATCCACCTTGAAACTCTCAAGTAAGCTTAAACTTGGAACAACATACTCTATTTGCCGTATTCCTCCCAATAAAGCGTCTAGTTGGTCTGGAGAAGGTTTCGAGATTGAATTGCATGGCTTGTTTTAGACGGTTGTTTCGTCAAATATAAGCACAGTAGGATGCTGAAATACTCAAAAGAAGAAGCCTTTTCACTGTATTATTGAGAGTGTAGTTCTTGCGAATCGGTTATTCTCTATGGAACCTTTCGGCCCGAGTATAAGTCTATATACAAAAAGCTAATGGGAGGCGATAGCGATGAGCAAGACAATCCGCATTCTCGTGCTGTTACTGGTGTTGGGACTGGTCGCCGGGATACTTTTGCTGCCCTCTTCCAAGGATAAGGCCGCGGCCGCGCCGGCGCTGACCTCTCCCGGCAGTTTGGAGGTCATTGTCAAGCCGGGGGAAAAGCTACGCTCCTGTCCCCTGGAGCATACCGATGTGGAAGGCTGGATTACCGGCGATATTGCGCGCGTGCGCGTGACGCAGCGCTTTTCCAATCCGTATGAAGATCCCATTGAGGCGGTCTATGTCTTTCCGCTGCCGGAGAATTCGGCGGTGAACGACATGCTTATGAAAATCGGGCCGCGCACCATTCGCGGCTTGATCAAGCAGCGGGAGGAAGCGAAACAGATTTACGAAGAGGCCAAACAAGCCGGCAAGACGGCCAGCCTGCTGGAGCAGGAGCGGCCCAATATCTTCACGCAATCGGTCGCCAACATCATGCCGGGGAATGCGATTGAAATAACCATCTGGTATCTGCAAGACTTGCACTACGACCGGGGCCGCTACGAATTCACTTTTCCCATGGTGGTTGGGCCGCGCTATATTCCGGGCGAGCCGCTGCCCGGGCCGGATACCGGCGGCGGCTGGGCGCCGGACACGACCCAGGTGCCGGACGCTTCCCGCATTACACCGCCGGTGCTGAGGCCGGAGGAGCGCACGGGGCACGATATCTCGCTGGCCTTGCACCTGGATGCCGGCGTGCCGGCCTATGAGGCTGATTCGAAATCTCACGACATTGTCGTTCAGTCGAAGAGCGGCATTCCCTCCCTCGTCAAGCTCGCGCCGCACGATACGCTCCCGAACAAAGACTTTTCCTTCTCCTGGCGGGTGGCCGGCGAAAAGCCGGAGGTGGGATTGCTGGCGCACCGCGCCGGCGGTTCCGGCTATTTCACCCTCATTATTCAACCCAAGGCGGATTTCACGCCGGAGGAGATCACGCCCAAAGAGATGGTCTTCTGCCTGGATACCTCGGGCTCGATGAGCGGCCTGCCGGTTGAGAAATCGAAAGAAGTGGTAAAGCGCTGCCTGAACGAGATGGGGCCTAAGGATACATTTCAGGTAATTCGTTTTTCCGGCGATGAGTCAACCTTTGCGCCCGCGCCGGTGGCGGCGACAAAAGCAAACATCGCCAGGGCGCTTGAATTCATTAACAATTTGGAGGGCGGCGGCGGCACGGAGATGCTGAAGGGCATCGAAGCCAGCCTGGCCTTTCCGGCGGATGCGCGCCGGCTGCGCATCGTGGCCTTTCTCACGGACGGCTATGTTGGCAATGAGAGCGAGATCCTGCGTCGTGTCGAGCAGAAGCTGGGCGCGGCGCGCATCTTCTCCTTCGGCATCGGCTCATCGGTAAATCGCTATCTGCTGAACAAGCTGGCGCAAATGGGGCGGGGCGTGGCGCAGTTCGTCCGCTGGGATGAGAATCCCGATGCCGCGGTGCGCAGTTTTGTGGACCGCATCTCTCGGCCCTATCTGACGGATATCGAGATTGACTGGGGCGGATTGGAGGCGCGAGACCTCTTCCCGGCCTATGTGCCGGATCTCTTTGCCGATCAGCCGGTGATCCTGCATGGGCGCTACGAGCAACCCGGCGCGGGACAGATTGTGATTCGCGGCAATATCGCCGGCAAGCCGTGGCAAACGAGCTTTGATGCGGAACTGCCCGCGGACGAACCGGAGAATGAGGCGATTGCGACGCTTTGGGCGCGCGCCAATATAGAAGATCTGATGGATAATATGTATGGCGGCGAAAAGCCGGAAATCGTGGCGGAAATCACGCGCCTGGCCTTGGCGCATCGCCTGATGTCACAATACACCTCCTTTGTCGCAGTGGAAGAAAAAGTCGTCAATGAGGGGGGCAAACAGGTTACCGTGCAGACGCCGGTACCCATGCCGGAGGCCGTGAGCTATGAGGGAGTCTTTGGCGAAAAATCAAGGAAATTTGGCGGCGCTCTTGCAACGCTTGCCTATGGGGGATCTAAAGCCGGACCTAGATTCGCAATGAAGGCGATGCGCTCGGCAAGAAGCGCGAGAATGTCGGTATCAGCCAGGTCAGGGGATTTCGGTGGGGGGGGAATGTCGTCCGGCTACTATCCGTTGGCAGATGCCTGGATGGCGGTTATCTCCACCGATTCCTCGGAAACCGCGTCTAAGGCGGCGATGAATTTGAAACGAGCCGCGCAAGCTGTAATCGGTCTGCCGGCCGGCCTAATCGCTGCGGGCACGTCGGAAAGGCTTGCTGAACTGCAGGACGCGAAAGGACTGCGCGTCTTGTTCCTGAGCGGATCAAACCCACTCACGCTGACTCAACAGACTCGCGAGGCCTTGGCCAAATACCTCCAGAGCGGCGGCTTGCTCATTGTTAGCAGTGGGAGCGACGGCTTCTATCAGTCCGTGGTCGGCGCGCTGCAAAGTTCATTGCCGGAAGCAAAATTAACAAAGCTTTCGGGCCGCCAGGCCCTTTTCCAGGGTGATGCCATGCCCTATAAGCTGACCGACAAGAGGCTAGAGTCGGCCCAGGGAGTATTCGTGAAAGGCCGATTGGCGGCGCTTATCATCCGCTATGATGTTATAAAATCCTGCAGCAAGCCTTTGCCTAAAGACATTTCATTTGATCTTCAGTTGGGTGTGAATGCGATCGCCTATGCGCTGCAGAATGCGCCCTAGCCCGCTTTATTCATGTTGAGATTAAATTATTAACAGAGTGTTTTGTGGGAGTCCGCCTCAGGCGGACAAACTCGGCTTGAGAGGCATTATTGCTTATCTCCGGCGGGCTTCTGTAAAGCCCGCCCGCCACAAGTCATTGGCGGGTCGCCTAAGAAGGGTGGTGACCGGCGGGGTTCACGAAACCCCGCCCCCACTAGATCAATGTCTTGTGAATAATGCGGGCTAATCGTGCTTGGCAGGCCCGGGCGGCGAGTTGCTCGCCAGGATCTCCTGTAATTCGCCATCATATCCGCACTGCTTTAAGAGCTGTAAGTGGGGCGCGAATTCACCCACTTCATACAAAGCATGCGCATCGCTGCCAAAGGTGAGTTTCACCTCCGACTCGAGACAGAGCCGCACGAAGTCCGGCGGAGGCGCATCCGTATGGAAGTTGATTTCCGCGGCCACGGCATGGGCGCGCAACAGTTGCACGGTGGGCGCAAAAAGCGCCGCGGGCGCCTCCAAGCCGCGGCGGCGAAATACGCGGAAGGGATGGGCCAGCGCCTGCAGGTTGAATTTCAGGAGCCGCTCGAGCAGCGCCAGAAATTCGGCGGCGGCGCGGTCCATTTCCGGCGCCGGTTTCTCCAACTCCGGCAAGGCATGGAGGGCCCCCAGCAAAACGGAAAGCTCGCGTTCATCGCCAGGGCGGATAACCGGCCGGCCGGCGTAATCGCAGTCGGCTTCCAGTCCTAGAAGCGCCGGTGGACAGTAGCGCTTTGCCGCGGAAAGATACTGCGGCATACGGTTGTCGGAACCAAAGGGATAGTTTGCACCCTCACGGAGGAAATGGCCGCCCCAGTAGGTGTCAGCGTCGAAATAGAGCTGTCCCGAGTGTTCGGTAAATGCCAGGCCGGCGAGTCCCAAATCATCTGCCAGCGTAGCCGCACGCGCAAAGTTCATGTCCCGGGCGCAGTATGCGAACGGGGTATGCACGTGCCAATCAACCAGCCTTTTTTCCGGCGGCATGCGCAATTCATGACGTTTGACGCTCACCTTGCCGCCATCGAGTTCAATTTCCAGAAAGGCGAAAGGCGCTTCGCAAAGCGCCGGAGCAATGGCAAAGGCGCCGGCTTGATGGTGGAGCAGGTCCAGTCCCGGATGGAAATGGCCGCTAAGGGCCAGCGAGATGCCATGTTTGTGCATGCGAGAGATGATCTCGTCTGCATTCGTGTAGTTAAACGGACAGGCGCTCAAGCCGGGCGGGAACAGGGAGCAATGCTGGAGCATCACGACCGGGCCGTCATGGCCCTCGGCGGCGGACATGCGGGCCAGATCTTCCGGGGTCCGCCGCGCGTTCCAGCCCGGTTCTTCGGGATCGAGGAAGACCAGGAAGCGCACGCCGCCAATGTCAATAAAGTCTCCCGGGTGCGGGAAGCAGCGGTAGAAAGCTTGGAGGTTTGCATCATGATTGCCCGGAAGACTGATGACCGGGCCGGCCAATTGGCCGGCGATGGAACTCAAACGCTGCCATAATACCTCAGCCTCGGGGCTGTTGCCGTCGTCAACGAGATCTCCCAGCAGCACGGTAACATCAGGCGCGAGGGAACGGTTGATGCGGTGCACGGCGCGTTCGAATAGGATGTCGGCGATTTCTCCGCGCCGCGCAGGCAGTGGATCTTTGTTGGCAAAGTGCAAGTCGGAAATGACCGCGATCCTAAATCCCATCTATTCTAATCCCCGTCTCTAATCTGATCCCCGTCATGCGCATATAGTCTAGGCGACATCGGCTTCAAAATATCCCACCAGCGCGGCCTCCGGCTTGGGCACTTCCAGGGGGATATTGCCGTTGCGCAGAGATTCCGTCGCCTTGCAGCCCGCGGCCACGCTGTTGCGCGCGGCGATGGGCGAGGTGGCGATCTTGCCGCCAAAACGCAGGTAGCGGATGAATTCCGCAACGATCCTGGGATCGGCGCCGCCGTGGGAGCCTTCGGTCGGCGGGATGATGATTTCGAGGTCGCCTTCGGGTTTGTAGCCGTGACGTTTGTTCCACACGCGAAGGACCGCCGCGCCGGGTTCATCGCCGAAGTTTTCGAGCCGGCCCTCGTCGCCGATGAAGGTGTAATTGCGCCAGGCGTCGGGGGTATAATGGCATTGCTGGTAAGAGGCGAAGACGCCGTTGTCCAACTCCATCAGCATCATGCTGAGGTCTTCAACATCAATCACGGGATTGAGCGCCTGCTGGGAGCGCGGCGGCCAATTTTCCATATGGAAGTCGGCATTCCCATACTCGCCGGGATCATGCCGGTCGGTGATGCCGCCATACAGGGTCAGTCCGCCCATGGCGGTTACGCGCCTGGTGTAACCTTTGCACAACCAATGCAAAACATCAATATCATGCGCGCCTTTTTGCAAGAGCAGTCCGGTCGCCTTGGTGCGGTCGGCATGCCAGTCCTTAAAATAGGCGTCCCCGCCATAAGAGACAAAGTGGCGGCACCAGCCCGCCTTGACCTCGCCGATGGCCCCCTGGTCAATCAGCTCTTTCATCTTCGCGATGACTTCCATGTGCCGCATATTATGGCCCAGGTAGAGCTTGCGCTTATGCTCGAAAGCCGCGCGCAAAATGCGGTCACAACCTTCAATGGTGATGGCCATGGGCTTTTCGAGATAAACGTCCTTGCCGGCCTCCAGCGCGGCCACGGCGTGTTCTTCATGCAAAAAATCGGGGGTAGTGATGAAGACCGCATCTATATCCGGGCGCGCCAGCAGCACCCGATAATCATTGGTAGTCAACGTATCCGGCCCGTAGGTTTCTTTATAATGCGCCAATACTTCGTCATTTATATCCGCACCGGCGACTATATAAACGCCCTCTTCCGGTCTGTGCGCATGACCCGAAAGCCAGCCCCGCCGTCCCGCACCGATTACCCCGATCCTCAAGTCTTTCAAATTATTCATTTCAAGGCTCCTTCATAAACAGGAACATCTTACGCGACAGGGAAAGGTTAATCAAGTCGGCAGTTGCGGGGGAAGCCGCCGCTTGCGGGCGATCAATGCGCCCAGCAATCCCCGGCCGGCCGAGAGCGTGGAAAAATATTTTCAACTTTGTCTTATTAAGGGGTTGACAAGCCGCCGTCAGCATGGTATATTGTAAATAATAGGGCATCCCAGGGAGCTACGCGAGTAGCTGCCATAAGTAACGTGGGAGGGAGTATGGTAGTGCAAAATCGATGGCTCCGACAGGGTTTCATTTGTCTGGGGGCATTGCTTTTCATCCTCATTAGTCTAAGCTGCTTTTCTGCTATTGCGGCCGAAAAGCCGGCTGCGCCGGCGCAGATTACCTGGAACATTCCGCATCTCGCTCAACCGCCCCAAATTGATGGCGAGTTGGGCGAATGGACGAATATAATTCCGGTCTGTCTCGGCGTGGAGAAGGATCAAATCCGCTATTACAGCCTCCGGCCCTGGGCCGGGCCGCTGGATTCTTCCGCAAAAATCTGGATGGGGTGGGACAAAGACAACCTTTACTTCGCGGCCGATATTCGCGACGATACTTTTCACCAGACCTGTTCCTCATCTGATTTGGCTGAAATTTGGTCGGAAGACAGCCTCTGGCTGACAATCGCATCTGCAGATAAGACCAAACAAAATGGCACGGTAGTACTCTTAAGCGAATTCAACTGGGCCATAGTCTCAACAGACAAAGTTGCGATTGCTGCAAAACGCGACACGGAAGGTCAGAAAGCGGGCGCGTTTCCTGTCGCGGCGCGCAAGAAGAGCGATGGAACCGGCTGCATATACGAAGGCGCAATTCCGTGGAGTGAGATCTCCTTATCAGCGCGTCCGGGCACCCTTATGCGGCTCTCTTGGGCTGTGGGAGACAGCGATACCGGCTTACAAGCTTTGTTTACGGATATTGACGCTGACGTTGACCCTAAGGATTTATATACTCCGGACTTAATTGCATTACTCTGGCCTCGCTCCATTGGAAGTTTCTACAAGACGTGGAACTTCGCTTTGGCTACGCTCTCAGACGCGCCCCCGCCGACTGACAGCGGCATCGTTCAGCAGGCCGCAAAGCGGGCCTATCAAGACCTGCTCGAAAACGCCAAGGCGCTAAAAGGAGGTGAAGCCTTGCTCTGGACGGCGCACGTGCAAGCTTTGTTAAATCAAGAGAATCTTGCCCAGGAAAGCTATCTACGAGTGCTGAAAGAATACCCCAAAGGGATGGTCGCGGAGCAAGCGAGCGCGTCTTTAATGCTATTGACGGAAAAGACACGAGACAAGCAGGCCACTTTGGGCATGTGCGAACAGATATTGATAAATTACCCGCACTCGATCCCCGCGGCACTTCCCGCGGTATTTGAGATGGCCAAGTTAAAACAAGGAGATGAAGGATTTGAGGCCGCTCGCCAGGAGATGCGACGATTGATTGGGAGATTCCCGGGAAGCGAAATTGAGGTCGCGGTGCATTATGTAACAGGCTGCCTCTACCAGAGGGAGGGCATTCTCAAAATGGCGGAATCGCAGTGGGTACATCTAGACACAAGCCACGCGGGAAGCCAAATAATGTCTCGTACTCGGAAGGAACTTGCCCAATTGCGTTTTAAACTTGCCATAGATGATTATTATGCAGGCCATCGCGAGGCCGCCGCACGATTGTTTGCACTGGCAGTGAATGAACCAGGCTGGGATGAATCTCGCCAAGACACACTTGCAATATATGCGCGTTGGTGTTGTGACCTTGCGCGTGACAAGGACCCGGTATGGTTTGATGAGGCTTATAAGGCGAATAAGAAACTCATTAAGCTGAGAACAAAACCGAATGACAAATTGCTGGCGCGCTACGATTTAGCGATTTGCCTGCAAGGACTTGGCCGTGATAAAGAAGCCATCAAGGAATTTCGCGCCATCCTCGTAGCAATGAATCCAGTTGATAAAAGCACTAAAGAACTACAAGACAAATGCCTAAAGGCAATCGCCGAGAACGAAGCCATACTTTCCGGTAAAATACACAAGCTTGAAAATCACCCACGTATGGTGGAGCGCTAGAGCGCATTTCAAAAGTAATTTGTTAGGGATAATAGCCAGAGGCCACGTTTTGAAATAGCTTCCAGGCTCATTTTCAAAGATGAAATTAAGTTGTAGTAAAAAAGCATGGCTTCCTTTTTTGGGGGAAAGATCGTTACCAACACTGCTTTTGCAAGGAGAAAAAACGATGATACATTGTAGTCTAACAGGTCAGTCGGCTCGATCTAGAACGGGCCGTATAAGTTTCATTGCCGCCCGCGTGTTGCTGATGATGGTAGCTTTAGTCCTTGCCGGCGCGACAAAAGCCCGCGCGGCGGACAGTAACAACTCGGTGGACGCTCAACTTGCCCTAATCAGTGCGGAGGTCATAAAACAATTGGGGAAAACAGATGTTGACGCAACCCGCGCAAATGCCGCGGCAGTTGAATTTACCAATGCTTTAAGACCTGTTCTCAGCCAGCCTTTGACTGAAGAACAACTGAATGCTGTAATAAGCAGTCTGGCTTTTCAGCATTACTCACTTTGGTATTGCTACCTTGATTTCACCGACCTTGAACTTCGGTATTATGGTGTTCAATGGACGGAGATGATTCGGGCGTATGTAGCGCGGAAGCCAATGACCTCAGAGGAAACAGCAATATTGGCTTTGCAACTGGATACCATTTTTGCCGCTGCCCAGTCCGCCATGAACCGCGCCCTTGATGGGCGGCCGGATATTTCGGAAATCCCTAAATCTATAGAATACGGGCGCAGCTTGCTGAGTCGGGATTTAAATGATCCTCTCATGCCTGTAATGAAGCGTCCCTTTACGCAAGCAGAGGTGAATGAATTGTGCTCGTGGCTTGATCAAGGGATCACCAAAGGGATAGCTCAATGGGTAATGATCCCCGAAGATAAAGGTGGAGGTTATGTGCGCCATGCGCTTGATCCTATCATCACGAATCTGTGGGCAAAAATATGGCATATGCAATATACGGCCCCGCAATTGTCCCCGGAATTAATGCAACAAATGCGCGAAGAGCGTCATAAACTGGTGACCGAAAGAGGTAAAAGATTCGATACCCTGTCAGATGCCGAAAAAGAAGCAGAACAAGCTCGTATGGAAAATTTATATGGAAAAAATCAAGGAGCTACAGAATGAATAACTACCACGCGCGATTGTTAACGACTTGTGTCATGTTCCTTGCCGCGCTGTCTCTGTTGATAATCAATGCATGGGGTTGCACCTATTATGCAGAAGACAATCCCACTTATGGCAATGGAGGGGATGCCAGTGGAGACATTTGGCGCAATGGTCAGTTGGTAGGAAGGCGCATCATTACAGTGGCCCAGGGGTATGTCATGGTGCAGGTCTGGGCTTATGCCGTCGCAAATCCACTCGACACAAGATATACATTGGATCATTCGGAAACCGCATATGCCAATGCTACTCGGAATTGCACCATACACTTCCACTCCCCGGGTACATTTACCCCAAAGCCAGCAGGCATGAATGTCGTGGGGCACTGTTCCGCTACTGGAAGATATTATCTTTTGGAGAATGGTGGCAATAGCAACTTCGAATGCTGGACGACTTTCACTGTCCATGGCTTATCCAATCCACCCAGTTCTATGACTATGAACCCAGATGAACTTAATGAGAATTCTGATGACGTTTCTGTAGCTGGTACAGTTCCCCTTTCAATCACTGGCACAGGTTGGGTTCAAGAGGGTGAAAATGTTACTTTTGAGGCTGCAAGGCTATCTTCAACCGCACATGCTCATCAAGGAGTTAATGCAAATAGTGGAGATTTAGGACTATTAACAATATATGCGGAAGGGATATTTCCTTACAGCGATTTGAATTGGTATCCCATCTTTGGAGCAGCCTACTATTGATAAATTACCTTTATACGAAAATATACAGAGCGTCATCAGTTTTTGGGTCGGTTACGATGAGGGTTTTACTTGATGGGCAACTTGAAACGAGGGGCCGAGAGTTGCAAGTGCCACCTGCGCCTGGAACTTTCACAAAACGGTTAATGACACTTGGCCGAGCAACTGGCCGAATTTGACTATAGAGTGGAAGTTGCAGGAGCACTCAGCATCCGGCCCCGATAGCAATCATAACCGAATATTTTCATATAGCGAGTCCACATACCTGTCCAACTCCTGGGGTGAAAATAATCGGGATTATAGTGTGGCAGGCTTGCATAGGTTATATGCCACTGCAAAAATGCATCCTGGAACTGCGTGGGAGCAAAGTGTAAAATCATATGAAAAGGAATATGCTATTCGCATTTGCTGCAAAAGGTGAGCTTGCTCGCATCGCTAGGGAGTCAAGATAACTTGTTATTTTGAAATATAGATCGGCAACCTAGTGCTTTTTTTCATGATGGGCATTGACATGCCCATCATGAAAAAAGAGCACGGGAATACCCAATAATCTTTCCGGTAAACACAATATTAAATACGCAAAACTGCACTAGATTCCAGCATTGTGCGATTAGAATATTTTGCAGTCAGAGTGAATACCTCGCTCTTGAATAATACCGAATCCCGCGCCCCGGGCGCGGGATTTTCGCGGCGGCGTTCATAAATATATCGGGACAAGCAACCTCATTCCTTATAAATCAGTTCCTGCGAAATCCCCCTATCAAGGAGTTTACACAGAAAGCTTGACACTACCGTTGCAGGGGAACCGCCGCTTGCGGGGGGATCAATGCGCCCAGCAATCCCCGGCCGGCCGAGAGCGTGGAAAAATATTTTCAACTTTGTCTTATTAAGGGGTTGACAAGCCGCCGTCAGCATGGTATATTGTAAATAATAGGGCATCCCAGGGAG
>Ga0315288_10006643_pt1 | contig 14662 bp, 11 predicted proteins | sample YL17G11_20_MG_FD_203454 | JGI IMG/M metagenome (GOLD analysis project Ga0315288, IMG submission 203454) | Sediment microbial communities from Yellowstone Lake, YNP, Wyoming, USA - YL17G11_20 | ecosystem: Environmental > Aquatic > Freshwater > Lake > Sediment | place: USA: Wyoming | collected... | reverse complement strand
CGCATGGCCAAGTATTCATGCCAAGATGTGCCGCGCGACATGGGGACGATATCCCAAGGCAGCCATTCTGGCGACGGCGCTATGTACTTGGCGGATTCCGTGGTGTGGTCATTTGCCGGACAGAATCTACGACACGCTGCGGATTACCTAGCCCTTGTCGCAGTGAGGGCGTAGAATCCTTGCCAGGGTGGCCTTCCTTTCAGTGTGAGCCTAACAACGGATCGTCTCCTGTCCTCCATCCACGAGGCAGCGAAGCATGGGTCAGGATCTTGCTTGGCGATAGTGAAATCGGGCCTCAACCCCAAGTTGACCCCATGAGCCGGAAAGAGCGGATCGGCCCGCTGCATCCGAGGATGCTAGTGTAGTGCGTCATACGCTTCTTGGCATTTGGCGATCTTGGCCAAGATGCGCTCGACTGAGGCGCTCCACACAAAGATCTGAGGGTTTTGGTTGTGATAGTCCAGGTAGTCGCGGATCGCCGCAATCAAGGCGGGCACACTCGCGAATGACCCTCGGCGGAGACGTTTGTCGGTCAACTCGCGAAACCAACGTTCCACCAGGTTCAGCCAGGAACTGGAGGTCGGCGTAAAGTGGAGATGGAAACGAGGCCGTCGCCGCAGCCAGGATTGCACGCGGGAATGGGTATGAGTTCCATAGTTGTCGACGATCAAGTGCAAGTCCAGTTCGGATGGGGTCTCGCGGTCGATCCGTTGCAGGAAGCGGATGAACTCTTGATGCCGGTGGCGCGGCATGCAGTCGCCAATAACCTTGCCATCCAGCAGGCTGAGGGCCGCAAACAAAGTGGTGGTCCCGTGGCGTCGGTAGTCGTGCGTCAGGGTCCCGCATCGACCTTTCTTCATCGGCAAGCCCGGCTGCGTCCGATCCAACGCTTGGATCTGCGACTTCTCGTCCACGCACAACACCAGCGCCTTGTCCGGAGGGTTGAGATACAAACCCACCACATCGCACAGCTTGGCGACAAAATGCGGGTCGCGACTGAGCTTGAAGGTCTTGGTCAGATGCGGCTTGAGCTGGTGCTGTTTCCAAATGCGACGAATGCTGGCTTCGCTCAGACCTTGAACCTTCGCCATGCTGCGGGTGCTCCAATGGGTGGCCTGGGGAGGCATGCTGTGCAACGTGGCTTCCACCACCGCGCGAATCTTCGCTTCCGAAATCCTGGGTCGCCGACCCGGACGGGGGGCATCCTTTTTCAAACCTTCCAAACGCAGGGCCAAGAATCGCTGCCGCCACAGCTGCACCGTGGGGCGCGATATCCGCAGCCGACGGGCTATCTGCTGGTTCTGCGCCCCGTCGGCCGCCATTTGAACGATCTGGGCCCGTTGCACCCAGCGACGCGGCAGGCTTCGAGCCCGTGCCCAGGTGTCCAGGGTGGATCGCTCTTCGGGGGAAAGGATGATCGGTGCCGCAACTCGGCTCATGACCCACAGCATACACCCGAGCTAGATATATGTCAAGCTATTTAGAACGCAGTGCACTAGTCCTCCTCGTCCACGGCCGCTCCGCTTCTTGAAGAGGTCGGTTGCGAATGCCGGATAGCACATTCGTCTCCCCTGACATGCGCACCTAGACAGGCCGCAGCGCTTTTGGGTCGCACAGGCGGATCCTGCGCCCGAATCGGCGTTGATTAGCCAGATTCCGGTGGTATCATAGGTGTGTAGACAGGCTCATGCGGCATCCTGAGGCGCTTGTCTCACGCACGATCCCGTCTTCTGGGATGAAGTCCATTATCGTTCATCCGCGGCTTGCGCGCGCCGGATCAAGACCCCGCTGCGCAATCAGGCTCGCACAAAAACGACACCCACACCTGGAGATGCTCCGTGTCCAAGTCCACCGACGTGCAAGCGCTCGCCATCAATACCATCCGATTCCTCTCGGCCGATGCCGTCCAAGAGGCCAACTCTGGTCATCCCGGCCTGCCCATGGGCTGCGCCGCCATCGCCTACACGATCTGGACGCGCCATTTGCGCCACAACCCGCGCAACCCGAAATGGCCAAACCGCGACCGTTTCATCCTTTCAGGCGGGCACGGCTCCATGCTGCTCTACTCGATGCTCCACCTGAGCGGCTACGACCTTCCGCTCGATGAGCTCAAGCGGTTCCGCCAGTGGGGAAGCCTGACGCCCGGTCATCCCGAGGCGGGGCTGACCCCAGGCGTTGAGGTGACGACCGGCCCGCTCGGCCAGGGCTTGGCCAACGGCGTCGGCATGGCGCTGGCCGAAGCCCACCTTGCCGCCGAGTTCAACAAACCCAATTTCCCGGTTGTTGACCACACGGTCTACGCGATCGTCACCGACGGCGACCTAATGGAAGGCGTTGCCTCGGAGGCCGCCTCCTTCGCCGGACACCAGAAGCTGGGCAAGCTCATCTACGTGTACGACGACAACCGCATCACGATCGATGGAACCACCGACATCGCCTTTACCGAGGATCGCCCCGCCCGATTCGCCGCCTACGGCTGGCAGGTGCTGACCGTCGCCGACGGCAACGACGTCGAGGCGATCGACGCCGCGCTGCGCCAGGCCAAGGCCGACCCCCGTCCCTCGTTGATCGTCGCCCGCACGCATATCGGCTTCGGAATGCCCAAGAAGCAGGATACGTCCAAGGCGCACGGCGAGCCGCCCGGCGACGAGGAGCTCAATGGAGCCAAGACCAGGCTTGGCTGGCCGCTGGAGCCGCGATTCCTCATCCCCGATGAGGCCCGCGATCATATGCGCGGGGCAGTGGAGCGAGGTGCCAAGCTTGAAAGCGAGTGGACGGCGCTTTGCGCCAGGTACCGCTCCGCATTTCCGGATCTGGCCGCCCAGTTCGACCGCCGCATGACCGGAAAACTTCCTCCCGGGTGGGAAGCCGCGCTGCCCAGCGTGCCGGCCGACCCGAAGGGCGTCGCGACGCGGGTCTCGTCCGGCGCGACGATCAACGCCCTGGCGCCGGTCCTGCCCGAACTGATGGGCGGTTCGGCGGACCTGACGCCCTCCAACAACACCTGGATCAAGTCGAGCATCGCCTTCCAGCCCGAGGCGCGCGAGGGCCGCAACATTCATTTCGGCGTTCGCGAGCATGCCATGGGTTCGATTGCCAACGGAATGGCGCTGCATGGAGGCATCATTCCTTACGCGGCCACCTTCTTGGTTTTCTCGGACTACATGCGGCCCGCGGTGCGGCTCTCCGCCCTCTCGCATCTCGGATGCATTTGGGTGTTCACCCATGACAGCATCGGCCTGGGCGAAGACGGACCGACTCACCAGCCCGTGGAACATGTAACCGCGCTGCGCGCCATTCCTAACCTCGTCGTGCTGCGCCCGGCCGATGCCAATGAGGTGAGCGAGGCATGGCGCCTGGCTATTGCCCGGCGCAACGCGCCGACGGTGCTCGCCCTGACCCGGCAGGCGCTGCCAGTGTTCGACCGGGTCCAGGTTGCCCCTGCCGCTGGCCTGGCCCAGGGCGCTTACGTCTTGGCGGATCTGGGGCAAGTCAAGCCACAGATCATCCTCATGGCCTCGGGTTCGGAGGTGGCCTTGGTCATGGAGGCCGGCGCGAAGCTGGCCGAGGGGGGCATTGCCTCGCGCGTGGTCTCCTTCCCCTCATGGGAATTGTTCGCAGCGCAAGACAAAGACTACCGCGACTCGGTCTTGCCGCCGGCGATCAAGCCGCGTATCGCCGTCGAGGCGGGCATTGCCCTGGGCTGGGACCGCTGGGTGGGCGAGGCAGGCGAGATCGTCGCCATGACCCGCTTCGGCGCCTCCGCGCCGGCCAAAGTGCTCTTCGAGAAGTTCGGATTCACCGCAGCCAACATCGTCGAGACGGCCAAGCGCGCGCTCAATCGCTAGGCACGCCACGCCAGGACGCAAGAGGCCACCCGCGACGGTAGGTGGCCTCTTCTCTTCGGACGCAGTGCACGCGCTTGGCCGATGCAGCTAGCAAACAAACGGCACGAACCTCTTCGTCGAGCGCATATATTCGCGGTAGCTTTCGCCAAACCTCGACTCGTCTTCCCGTTCTTCAACGTAGGAAGTGATCACCAGGCCGGCAACCGCCACTCCCAGCAGACCCCCAGCCAACATCCCGGGTGACGTGAGGTACGCGCCCAGCGCGAAGAGCGTGAGCGAAAGATAGAGTGGATGACGGATGACCCCACAGGCGCCCCGCCGCACGACCACAGTCGTTGTCTCGATGCCGCCCGTGGTTCCACCGTGCAACTGCAACAGCGAGAAGCCGTGCACTGCAAGCAGAAGCGAGCCTGCCAGCAGCCTCCACGAAACGACTTGCCGCACGCCGAGAGGGCTTGCCAACCAGGCGGTCGCGTTCGCCCGGACCAGCCCCAAGATGGCTTCGAAAGCAACCAAGCGAGGCAAGGCAGGCGTGCGCCCGCGCCGTACCACATTTCCACAAACCCGCGATGAGCGCGCCCGAGAGGACGCTGTACGCTCCAAGACGCACGGCCACGCTCGCATCCAATAGGTGCCTCCACTCGCATTGCGTCGCCGCTGTGTCGGCACCCTCGCCGCCGGCCACCATGGCCTGCGACGCCTGCGAGCCGCATCTCCCACGGCCATCCGCTCGCGTTCCCGCCCATGATACTCGGCATGCCGAATCCTGAACCCCTGCGCGCCCACCCATCTCGAGCTTTCCTCACGTCTCCATGTGGGTCGCCGCGCTGGCCGCTGGGACCGGACGTTCTTCTTCCACGCGGGTGCCGCGCCCAAGTAGCGCAGCCTCTCCGAAGCGTTTTGCGCTATGATTGACTGATGAGAGGCGGTTGTGAGCCTGCCGTGCAGGCCTCCCGCGCGTTTCTCAGAACACCCTGCCCAACATTTCACACCCAGGAGACTGTAGAGATCCTATGCGAATTGCCATCGGCTGTGACCATGCCGGGTTCCCGCTCAAGGAGACGGTCGCCGCGGTCGTCAAGACGGCCGGCCACGAACCGCTCGATCTGGGCACCTATAACCGCGACCGCGTCGACTACCCGGACTACGCCAAGAAAGTGGCGAAAGCAATCCTCGAGGGGCGCGCCGAACGAGGGATTCTGCTGTGCGGCTCAGGAGTCGGCGTGTGTATCGCCGCAAATAAGATCAAAGGCATCTATGCCGGCGTGTGCCATGACACCTATTCCGCGCACCAGTCGGTTGAACATGACGCCATGAATGTCCTGTGCTTGGGCGCCCGGATCATTGGGCCGGAGATCGCCATCGAAATCGTGCGCGCATTCCTTGGGGCCACCTTCTCCGAGGAGGAAAGGCACAAACGCAGAGTGGGCCTCATCCGCGAAATCGAGGCCGGGACGCCCTAGAGGTCCGGCCGGAAACCTCTCCCGCCGGGTCCCGGTGGGACAAAGTGTGCGTTTCTGGCCCTCACTGGGCCATCCGGTCCCGCGGAACTGCCTTGTCCGAAGCGCTTTGACAGGTGCCATCCCAAGGCTTTGGTCCGGAAGGGACTTTCCGGCCGGACCTCTAGCGCCCTGCCCCCTGGGGCACGACCTTTGACAAGGTTGGGCCTAGCTGGTAGACTCGGATACTGTCAGCCAGTCGTCCGGCCCGCGAGGCCGGACTTTTTTCGGGGCGACGGCAGCCCAGCGTGGGCAAGAGGCGCCCCCAAGGATGATCTCGTGGCCAGTATTCGCATCAACGCTGAACCCCGTACGACTATCGGCAAGGGCATGTACGCGCTGCGCCAATCGGGCAAAGTGCCGGCCGTCATTTATGGGCCGGCCGTCGCGCCGACGCCCATCCAGATTGACGCTCGCGAGACAGCCCGCGTGCTCTCGCGAGTTGCCGGCTCGCAGCTCATCGACGTGATTCTCGACGGCCAGGCACATTCGGTGCTGCTGCGCGAAGTGCAGCGCGACAGCATCCGCCGGGACATCTTGCACGTCGACTTCTACGAAGTCCCCACCGACCGCGTCATTCGCGTGCGCATCCCCCTCGAATTCGTCGGTGTTTCGCCTGCGGTGCGCGATTTGTCGGGCGTCATGGTCCACCTGATCGACCATCTCGAAGTGGAATGCTTGCCCCAAGACCTGATGAGCCACATCGAGGTCGACGTCAGCATCATCGCGAAGATCGGCGACTCCATCGCTGTACGCGATATCAAGCTGCCGGAAGCCATCCGCGTCTTGATGAGCATGGACGAGTCCGTGGCCACCGTACAGCAACAGGCGGCTGAGGAAGTCGTCGAACCGGTTGCCGTGGCGGCTGTTCCAGCCGAGCCGGAGGTCATTGAGCGCGGCAGGAAGGAAGAAGAAATGCCCGAAGAGGGCGAGGCCCCGAAGAAGTAATCCGGTGCAGTCACGGCTATGCGAGGGCGGAGCTTGCTCCGCCCTCTACGTTTCAGCCCTTCGCCGCATTCTTTAAGGTTTGCGTAGGGGAAAGTTGTTGAAGTTATCCACAGGCAGTGCTAGAATTGCATTCCCATAGGTGTGGGCGGGGCGTTGTGAAACGGGGCACATCTGGCGTGAAACACTAGTTCGGGGGATCCAAGAATATGCGCTGCCCCTACTGCGGCACTGAAGATACCAAAGTCGTCGACACAACTCACGATGTCCGCGGCGGTGTGCGCCGGCGGCGCGAGTGCCTCAAGTGCAAGCAGCGCTTCAGCACCTATGAGCGGGCTGTGCTCTCGTCGCCGCTCGTTGTGAAGCAGGATGGCACCCGCGAGGAGTTCGACCGCGAGAAACTCGCGCGCGGCGTGCGGATCGCGTGCGCCAAGCGCCCGGTAACGGCGGCGGATATCGACCGTCTGGTCGGCGAGGTCGAAGCCTCCGCCCAGAAACTGGGCAAGGCCGAAGTCTCCACCCGCGTCGTCGGCGACATGGTGATTGCCGGGTTGAAAGAACTTGACCACATCGCATACATCCGCTACGCCATCGTCTACCTGCGCCTCGACGACCTGCGCTCTATTCGCGACGAAATCAACCGTCTTCTGCGTGAAAGTTAGCCCGCACACCGCACCGCGGGGTGCGCGTGCTATTGGTATTCCACCAACAGTCGTGGTCGGAGGTCGGAGGATCGGATGTCCACTCGAGAGACGACGAGCACGCCCACCCGCAAGCTCAACGGCAAAGGCTGGTTGAAACCCGTCGCACTCTCACCCAACGCGCGCGTGGTTCTCGAGAAGCGTTACTTGCGCAAAGGCGCCCAAGGCACACCCGTCGAAACCGTGGAGGAGATGTTCTGGCGCGTAGCTTCAAGCATCGCCGCGGCCGAGCAATCCTGGGGCGAGGACCCGCTGCCCATCGCCGAATCCTTCTACGATCTGCTGACCTCCCTGCGCTTCTTCCCCAATTCGCCCACCTTCACCGGAGCAGGCACGCCCCTGGGCCAGTTGGCGGCGTGTTTCGTCCTTCCGATTAGCGACGATATGGGCCGCAACTCGGCCGGCATCTTCCAGACCCTGCGGGATGCGGCGCTCATTCAACAGACCGGCGGCGGCAACGGCTTCTCGTTTTCGCGGCTGCGACCCAAGGGCAGCCTGGTCAAATCCTCCTCCGGACGCGCCACGGGCCCGGTGGGCTTTCTGCGCGTTTACGACGAAGCCTTCGGTGTGATCGCCCAGGGCGGCACGCGGCGCGGCGCCAACATGGCCGTGCTGCGAGTCGACCATCCGGACGTCGAGGACTTCATCACCTGCAAGATCGATGAGAACGCCATCACCAATTTCAACATCTCGGTGGGCGTCTTGGATGCCTTCATGCAGGCGGTGCGCGCCGACGAGACGTGGGACCTGGTTTTCCCCGACGTCGATTCGCGCGAGTACCACGGCTTCGGCGGGACGCTTGACCAGGCACGCGCGTCGCAGGTCCCTCTCCGGACCTACAAGCAGATCCGCGCGCGCGACCTGTTTCAGAAGATCGTCCGCCAGGCTCATCACAACGGCGAGCCGGGAGTCCTTTTCCTGGATGCCGCCAACCGGTCAAACCCGGTGCCCCACCTTTACCCTCTGGAGGCAACCAACCCGTGCGGCGAGCAATGGCTCGGGCCGTACGAAAACTGCTGCCTCGGGTCGGTCAACCTGGCCCAGCACCTCGCGCCCGACCATGGCGTGGATTGGCACAAGCTGCGCGAGAGCGTGGCCCTCTCCACCCGCTTCCTCGACGACGTGGTAACGGCCAACGCTTACGTGCCCGCTGTGCCGCAACTCAAGCAGGCCGCCGACCAGGCACGCCGCATCGGCCTGGGCATCATGGGCCTGGCCGACCTGATGTACCACCTCGGCATCCGCTATGGGTCGGAGGAAGGACAGGAATTCGCCAGCCAGGTCATCGAATTCGTGCGTTATCACACGCTGGCCGCCAGCATCGAATTGGCGCGCGCACGCGGCGCCTTCCCGGCCATTCGCGGCAGCCTCTATGATGCGAACAACTTCTCATGGACCACGCCGCGCCCCATCGTGCCTCACATCCATGATTGGGGCCGCCCGGCATTGGACTGGGACTCGCTTGAGAAGGATCTGCGCCGCGACGGCGTGCGCAATGCAGCCCAATGTACCATCGCACCCACCGGCACCATAGCCACCGTGGCCGGCTGCGAAGGCTATGGCTGCGAACCTGTCTTCGCGTTGGCCTACGTCCGCCACGTCAACGACAACGGCCAGGACCTTCAATTGCCGTACGTCAGCCCGCTGTTTGAAAACGCCCTGGCTGAGGCGAACCTGGAGCCGACCATCCGCGCGGCGCTCGTCGAGCAGGTGATTGCGCGCGGCACTTGCCAGGATATCGAAGACCTACCCGAAGCCATCCGCCATGTGTTCGTCGTGTCCCAAGATATCTGCGCCGAAGAACACGTCCGCATGCAGGCGGCGATGCAAGCCTTTGTCGATAACAGCCTGTCCAAGACGATCAACTTCCCACCCACAGCTTCCGAAGAAGAGGTCGCCAAGGCGTATCTCCTGGCGTGGGAACTGGGCTGCAAGGGCATCACGGTGTACGTCACCGGTTCGCGCGAGAAGGTGGTGCTCGAAACACTCGAGACCGCCAAGGCCAAGGGCAAGAAGGTGACCCTGGCCGTGGCGCCCGCGACGGAACCGGTCGCCCCAGCCGAAAAGCCGATGCCGCTCTGGAAAGAGGCGAAACGCCCGCGGCCAACTCGCCTGGAGGGATGCACCTACCAAGTCAATACCCCCCTTGGCAAAGCCTTCGTGACGGTCAACCAAAACGGCGGCGGGCAGCCTTTCGAGGCCTTCATCAACACCTCCAAGGCCGGGTCCGAAACCGCCGCCGTGTCGGAGGCGCTGGGCCGATTGATTTCGTACGTGCTGCGCGTCGATTCGCCGATCATTCCGCGCGAACGCCTGGCCGAGATCGTCCGCCAACTGGCGGGCATCGGCGGCGGACGGCCGTTTGGGTTCGGACCCAACCGGGTGCTCTCGCTTCCGGATGGCGTGGCGCGCGCTCTGGCCGAGTACCTCGGCCAGACACCGCCGCCCGTGCTCGACTCCGCGGCCCGCGAGGCCAAGCTGCCGCTGACGCAGATACACATGCAAATTGGAGATCTGTGCCCGCAATGCGGCGAGGCGGCAGTGGTCAACGAGGAAGGCTGCCGCAAGTGCTACGCCTGTGGCCACAGCGAGTGCTAGCGCGATTGGCCGAAACCGCGGATAATACCCCCGCTGCGGCCCGCCAGCGGCCCTGGGAGCCTCGCAGCCGAGCCTGTTGAGGTTGCAACTCATGGCCAAACGCATCATCGTGGTCGCCGGCAATATCGGCGCCGGCAAGACCTCGCTCACCGAGCGTCTGGGCGCTCGCCTGGGCTACTTGACCGCCTATGAGTCGGTTACCGACAACCCCTACCTTGGCGACTTCTACGCGAACATGGCGGCCTGGTCGTTTCATCTGCAGGTCTTCTTTCTCGGCCACCGCGCGCGACAGTACTTGGAGCTGGCGGCCAACCCCAAGTCAGCCGTCCTCGATCGCAGTATCTACGAAGACGCCCACATTTTCGCCCGGGCGTTGCATCATCTGGGCAACCTCAGCGAGCGCGACTACCTCAACTACCGGCGTGTGTTCGACCTGGTGATGGCCCACCTGCCGCCGCCCGACTTGCTCATCTACCTTAAGGCACCGGTTGGGGTGCTCATGCAGCGAATCCAGCGCCGGGCGCGCGGCATGGAAAGCGGCATCACGGCCGACTACCTGAGCCTGCTCGACTCCTTCTACAACGAGTGGCTGCAGAGCTACGACATGTGCCCGGTCCTGACCATCCTGAGCCACGACTTGGACTTTGTTCACCGCGCCAAACACCTGGACCTAGTCTTGCAACGCATCCAGGACAAGCTGTCCGGAAAAGAGGAAGTCGTCATTCCGGCAGGCAGCTAGCGCCCCGCCCGCGTCGACCCGCAGGGCTGCCGCGCTGTCCGCATTCCGAACCCAGAGGGAGGCGTTCATGTCCCCACAGTCGTTTCGCCGATACACGCTGGTGGCCGGGCTCATGGTCATCTCGCTCGTGCTAACCTCGTGTTTAGGAGGCACAAAGACAACGACCTGCTCGCCGGAGTCGCTCAAGGCACCCTCGCTCATCGTGCCCATGGACTTCTCGGTGGTCAGTGAGCTCGCCCCGGCGCTCACCTGGTCCTACACCGGCACCTGCGCGCCCTCGAGCTACCGCGTCGAGATCGCCTCGGACAGTTCCTTTGCCGAGACCTCTCTCGGAGGCAGCTCCGCGGGCACAGCCACCTCCTTTACGCCCTCGACGCCGCTCGCGCCTGGGCACGAATACTGGTGGCGTGTGGCGGCTGTCAGCGGCAGCAACACCGGCCCGTACTCTTCGCCAATGCGCTTCTACACCGGGCCCCTGTGCGACGCCGCGGCACTCACCGCGCCTGGCCTCCATTCGCCGGGGGATGGCGCGCCGGTGACCGAGAATCGCCCCACCCTGCAGTGGTCGTATGCGGGTGGTGGGTGCCTGCCCCCCTCGTACCGCGTCGATCTCGCGACCGATGCCAGCTTCGCCGATACGAGCCTGAGCGGCGGCACGGGCAACCCCTCGATGCGCCGCACTCCGGGCCGCGACCTGGCCGACTGCACGACCTACTTCTGGCGCGTGGCCGGTACAGTGGATTCGAACGTCGGTCCGTACTCGGCAACACGCAGCTTCACCACCGACTTCACCGGCGCGTGCGCCTCTGCGGGCGGCACCGGATCGATCGCCGGTTTGGTGTGGCATGACTTGTGTGCTGTGCCCGAAGGCACCCCGGCTTCGCTGCCGGCTGGATGTATCGCACTGCTCGGCGGCGGTCTTGCAGCGAACGGCATCTTCGAACCCGGCGAACCCGCCATCGCGGGAGTCGCGGTCAAGCTTGGAGCCGGCGCCTGCCCGGCCAGCGGCCTGGCATCGACGGTGACGGGTGCCGACGGGGCCTTCTCCTTCGGCGGCTTGAGCGCGGGCCCGTACTGCGTGTCCGTCAACGCGCAGACCGACGGCAACGACGGCGTGCTCATCCCCGGATCGTGGACCGCGCCTGTGCGCAACAGCGGGCCCGACCCAGAAATCGTCGAACTGACTCTGTCCGACGGCGAGGCGGAAAGCGGTGTCAATCTTGGCTGGGACTTCCAGTTCCTCCCGGAGCCCGTCACCGCGGCCACACCCACGCCCACTCCCACCAGCGGGACCCCCGCCCCAACGCCTGAACCGACGAAGACTCCGTTGCCGGCCGGCTACTCCTTCGTGCCCGACATTTCCGACTCGCAAATCTGGTACAAGTCAGAGAATTGCGGGACGATGGTGGAGACCTTCCGCGTGGCGGTGACCCCCTCTCGCGATGTGGATAGCGTGGTCCTGTTCGTGCGCCTGCGCGACAAGGTGACCGGCAACGTCACACGCTGGAACAAGGGCATCGCCATGAGCCCGCTGACGGGCGGCTACTACTACATCAGCGTCTACAGCCACAACATTCCAACTTACACGGCCTTCTTCGAGGCGCTGGTCAATTACCAGTTTGTGGCCACCGACCGTGCCGGCAATGTGATCGCGCGCAGTCCGGTTTACTTCAACATCAACATGAAGATGTGCACCCATTAGCTGGGCGGGTCTTCCGCGTCACGAACAATGCGGGTCATCATCTGGATGACCCGCATTGATTCCCAGGTGCCACGCGCCGAACGATCATGCGGAGGGCCTCGCACGCCTTACGCTCGCCCGCACACGCGCGGCATGGGCATGAATGCCGAGTGGGTGTGTCGCCCAAGTTGACTCGCCGCGACCCGCCAAAACGTGCGGCACATCAGAAGCCCTTCCAGCAGATGGAGGGGCTTCTATTCAACGCTGCTTGCCTCGCCATGCGAAACGACAAGGGGCCTAGGCCCCTTGTCCTTCACCCTCTTCGCCTACCCCTCAGAGCAACAGGCCAGCGGGGTTCTCGATGTACTGAGCCAGCGCCTGAAGAAACCGAGCCGCCTCGGCCCCATCCGTCACGCGATGGTCGGCGGAGAGGGTCGCCTTCATACGCCATCCGGACTTGACCACGCCACCCTCCGCGACCGCAGCTTCCCGCACCGATCCGACGGCCAGGATGGCCGCCTCGGGCGGATTGATGATAGCGATGAAATCCTCGACCTCGAACATGCCCAAGTTACTGACCGTGAAAGTCGACCCTTCCACGTCAGCCGACCGCACCTTCCCCTCGCGGGCGCGGGCAACCATTTCCCCCGTCTCGCGAGCCAGAAGGCGCAGCGCTTTGCGATCCGCCTCGCGGGTCACGACGGTGAGCAACCCGCCTTCCACGGCAACGGCAACGCCCACATTCACTTCGGCGTGCTGGACCACCGCCTCGCCCGCCAGTGAGGCATTCAGATTCGGGAATTGGCGCAGGCACAATGCGACGGCCTTGACCAGGAAATCGTTGACCGAAAGCTTCTCGGCCTCGGCCAGGTAGGCATTGGCTTGGGCGCGGACGGCCATGAGCGCCTCCATCCGGTACTCATGGGTCACGTAGAAGTGAGGCACTTGTTGTTTGGCCTCGGTCATTCGCCGACCGATGGCTTGGCGCAGGCGCGTGCGCGGGACCCGCACCTCTTCCCCGGCAGGCCCAGGCGTGAACGGCAGCGGCGGGAGCCAGGCGCTTGGGCCAGCGCCCGCAGCCGGTCGCGCCACCGGCGCGCGGCGCGCCGCCTCGACGTCCTTGCGAGTGATGCGCCCTCCGGCGCCGGTTCCGCGCACCTTCGCCAGATCGAGCCCGGCCTCTCCCGCCAGGCGGCGCGCGAGCGGCGAGGCGGACGAGCGCCCGCCAAAGGCGGGTCCGGCGACAACGGCGGCGGGGGTTTGGGGCGCCGGGGCGGCGGCGCTCGCTGCCCTCACGACCGGGGCCCCGCCCGAACTCGAGGCGGCAATCCTCGCCAGGTCGATCACCTCGTCGGCCGTGCCGATGACCGCGATCGGCGAGCCGATCGGCACGCTCGTCCCGGCCTGGACGAGTTGCTGCCGCACAACACCACTGAACACGGACTCGACCTCTACGGTCGCTTTGTCGGTTTCAATCTCGGCCAGAACTTCACCCTTGGCCACGTTCTCGCCCACCTGTCGCACCCAGCGCACGAGTGTGCCTTCCGCCATGTCGAAGCCGAGCTTGGGCATGATGACGATGTCGGCCATCAGAGCACCTCTCGCACCGCCTGGATGATGTCCTGCTCTTGAGGCAATGCCATCTGTTCCAGGCTGCGGTTGTACGGTAGCGGTACTTCCTTTTGCGCCACGCGCCGGATCGGAGCATCGACGTAGTCGAAGGCTTCTTCATAGATGCGCGCAGCTATTTCGGCGCCCACGCCGTACGATCGCCAACCTTCTTCCACAATCACGGCGCGGTTTGTTTTGCGGAACGAGTCCAGGACTGGCCCCATGTCGAGCGGGCGCAGCGTGCGCAAATCGACGATCTCGACTTCGACGCCATCTTTGGCCAACTCCGCCGCTGCGCGTTGAGAAACTTCTAACATCTTGCTGTAGGTCACCAGAGTCACGTCGCGCCCGGGCCGTTGGACGGCTGAGCGACCAATGGGCACGAGATGCTCCCCCTCCGGCACCTCGCCCCGCGACTGGTAAAGGGTCGCGTGTTCAAGGAAAAGCACCGGATCATCCGATCGTATGGCGGACTTGAGCAGCCCTTTGGCATCCGCCGGCGTTCCCGGTGCCACCACTTTGAGCCCGGGGAAGTGTGCGAAGACGGCATCCGGGGTTTGCGAATGTGTCGCTCCCAACTGCCTCCCCCCACCCCCCACGGCGCGGATGACAAGCGGCAGAATCATCTGGCCGTTGAACATGTAATGGAGTTTGGCCGCCTGGTTCACGATCTGATCCATCGCGGCGAAAGCGAAGTTGATGGTCATGAGCTCCGCCACCGGACGCGCGCCCGAAAGCGCCGCACCGATCGCCCCGCCGATGATCGCCGCCTCGGCGATGGGCGTATCGCGCACGCGCTCGGCCCCGAAGTGGTCGTAGAAGCCTTTGGTCACCGCGTACGTCCCGCCCCACACGCCCACTTCTTCACCCAGTATGAAGACCCGCGGGTCGCGTTCCATTTCCTCCCACAGGCCTTGCGAGATGGCCTCGCGCATTGTCAGCTTCGCCATGGGAATCCCTCAAGCCGAGGCAGGCCCGGTTCGCCCGCCCTGCAGACTAATCTAGCTGTCGACGTAGACGTTCGCGAAGAGCGCCTCGGC
>Ga0315288_10006642_pt1 | contig 14664 bp, 10 predicted proteins | sample YL17G11_20_MG_FD_203454 | JGI IMG/M metagenome (GOLD analysis project Ga0315288, IMG submission 203454) | Sediment microbial communities from Yellowstone Lake, YNP, Wyoming, USA - YL17G11_20 | ecosystem: Environmental > Aquatic > Freshwater > Lake > Sediment | place: USA: Wyoming | collected... | reverse complement strand
GTATCTGGGACGCCGGCGATGTTCGGGCGACGGCCGGCTGTTATCGCCGGGTTGGTCAAGTGAATTCATACACACTCCGGACAAATCAATTTTGGTGCATACCCCTGCCTGTCAACAACTCCTTAGAGGTCTGCTTCGAATGGTTTATATAAAGTCCTGCACCAATTGTCAAAGGTTAATATCGGCCGGCCCTTGTTGCTGCAGGAAACAGGATACAGAATTGTGAGTTTAGAATTTAGGTTCAAATGCAAAAAAGTTGAAAGCTGGTGGGCTGATAAGAAATAAACCCTGCAACTCTTTTGGATTTAACGCTTTAAGGCAACAGCATGAATGGGTCTAAGACCGCCGTCATCGGGGCCGATAGGGCAACGCTGGGAAGCGACCCGGGCGCCCTGATGGTGGCATACAGCTTAGGGCGGTATCTTTAACGGTGCCGCCCACTTATGTTATTATGCTGGTGCCCATAAAGCGATAAATCCTTTTATAATCATGTGTTAATCAACCAACTATTTTGCATTTGAACCAAAAAACAAAGCCGATTTCAAGAACTTGCAGCCGCGAAGGGCGGGTGAAATGAATTTTACACGTTCGGTAAAAATGAAGAAAGCAGCGGTTGAAAAATGTCTGTAAGCAGCAGTGCTTACAGCCACTGTCACGTTCATATTCTGATAACAGGACTCCCGGCCGGGCTTGTTACTCTTTGAGCTTGTCCTGGAGATCGACAATTGCCGTTTGAGCCTGTTTTAGCTGGCCCTGAAGCTGAACGACCCTTTCCGTCTCAGACTGCAACTGAGTTCCGAGCTTATCCATTCGCTCCTGGGCAATCACCGCCTCGGCAAGAGCCGCCTGGCGTAACCTGGCAAGCTCATCCTCCCGCTTTTGCAGCTCTTCGCGGAAGCTGACGAATGCGTCGATCTGTTTCTGAAACTCGCTGAGCGAGCCGTCAAGTCCCAGGACCTGTACATTCGACTGCTTAGGAGTTCGCATGGCAGTTTCCAATTTAGCCTGCAGATCGTTTTTTTCCGCGCGGGTTCTGTTTAATTCATCCTGAAGGCTTGCCATTTCGACTCTGCAGCAACCTGTCAGGGCCAAAGGAAAAACCAATGCCAGCATACATGTTAAAAGCACAATTTGTTTACTCATATTACTACTCCTTCTTTTCGGCGGCAGATATATTTACAGCCATATCGAGAACGATCGACTATATGAATGGGGAAAGCACTGAACGGGCCTCCTGCGGGCTTTCCACCACCGCTCCTATTAAATTAAAAATATCACATCAAAATGTAAAAGTCAACAAAAAAAGGTAAATTCTGGTATTTCTTTAGGGGATTTAAGAGTCCGGGGCTTGCTGAAAAATCCGATTGCAGCTACCGTTGCATAGCGTAAAGCCTGATTTTTGTGCCTCCGCACGGGAAAGCTTGAATTTTTAAACGGATTTGATATTCTGTGGAAAACTTTTTGAAAAGAGGCTCAGCTATGCAGCAGAGCAAGAATATACGATTGTTTAGGAAATCACAGGCTAAAATCACAGTTAAAGGAACCAAAACAGGTGACAAAAAAACAAAACCACGAAGAAAATACAGAATTTATCCCAAAATTCGATGAAAACGGCCTGATACCGGCAATTGCTCAGGACGCACGGACGGGCCAGGTACTCATGGTCGCTTATATGAATCCTCAGGCGCTCGATGTTACAATACAATCAGGATACGCAACATACTACAGCAGATCACGCCAAAAATTGTGGAAAAAAGGCGAAGAAAGCGGCCACCGGCAAAAAGTACAACAGATACTTGTCGATTGCGACCAGGACTGCCTGATTCTTAAGGTATCCGTTGACGCCGGCCAGTGTCATGTGGGCTATCAATCCTGTTTTTACCGGGCATTGAAGAAAAATTCCAATAAAGAGCTGGTGTTTATTGAAAAGAAGGTCTACGACCCGGAAGAAGTCTACAAAAAATAGCACCAAACTGCACACCCTAAGCAGCATATTCGTCTGATAAGCAGAAAAAATGCAGGTTGACGTATTTTACCTTCAAACAGGGCAAAAAATGCTATCCTGCATTTTTTTCTTGTTTTTACTTTAATAATGCGTTACAATTTTGCCGATACTGGCACTGTATGTATTAGTAGTGAGGAGTGGCAAGGACGCTTTTTTCTCTCATTTGTTAGTTGTTGCTCCTTCACAACTTGTGATAAGTCCGTAAGGAAAGTTACAAAATTGACAACCATTTATTGTTTTTGGAGGATTAAATTATGAAGTGGCTTCAATCGAAATTAGCGCTGGCTTGCGTGTTGATATTACTGTTCGGCGCTGCAAACGTTGCCTTGGGTGTCGTGCCGTCCAACGACAACTGCAACAGCGCAAAGGCGGTCGGTAATATAACAAACATGGCATTCGACACAACAAATGCCACATTCGATGGCCCCGGGCACTACATTAGCAGCCCAAACGTATGGTACTGCTATACCGCCACGTGTACCGGATGTGCCACCGTCAGTCTGATCGGCAGCACCTTCGACACCAAGCTTGCCGTCTATGACGGATGTGGTTGTTATCCAATCCTGAGTGACCTGATTAAAAGCAACGACGACTTTAATGGTCAACAATCACAACTCACTTTCCCCGTAAAGGCCGGCAGCCAGTACCTGATCGAGATTGGGGGATTTAATCCCACCGTCAAGGGCCAGGGCGTGATCAGTATCAGTTGTGACGCGCAATCCAGTCAGCCGACCAACGACAACTGCAGTAAAGCCAAGCAGGTCGGCAATGTAACAGAGCAGCCGTTCGACACCACATGCGCCACCTTCGATGGACCGGGCCATTTCTTTACCAGTCCGAACCTTTGGTATCTCTATACTGCCGGAAGCACGGGTGACGTCACTGTCAGTCTCCTTAACAGCGAATATGACACGGCGCTCGTCGTCTACGACGGCGGCGATTGTTACCCGGAATCGGGTGATATAATCGAGCGCAATGACGACTTCGGCGGTTTTCTTCAGTCTCAGATCACCTTCCAGGCAACCGCCGGCAACGACTATCTGATCGAGGTTATGGGTTATAATTCCGACGAAGTCGGCCAGGGAGTGTTAACTATCAGTTCCGAGGTTTCACCTCCTCCTTCGGGATCCAACGACAACAGGACTCACCCACAACCGGTCGGCGATGTAACGAACCTGCCGTTCAACACGACGAGTGCGACCCAGGACGGCCCGCACCACTGCATGTACAGTCCAAATATCTGGTACTGCTATACCGCCTCGTGCACGGGTGAGGCAACCGTCAGCCTGGCCGGCAGCAGCTTCGATACGATGCTCGCCGTCTGGGAAGGATGCGACGGAGCTGACTTGGTTTATGAGGATATGATCGAGTGCAACGATGACTTCGGCGGTACTAGTCAGTCAAAGATAATTTTTGATGCAATCGCAGGCAATCTGTACATGATCGAGGTCGGAGGTTATGGCCTCGAAACCGGCCAGGGCCTGCTGAGCATCAGTTGTAACGGAGTTACGCCGCCTCCTGCATCCAAGGACAACTGCAGTAACGCAAAGGCAATTGGCAATGTAAATAACCTGGCGTTCGACACGACTGGCGCGACCTTCGACGGCCCGGGCCTCTGCATGACCGGTCCGAATATCTGGCACTGCTATACCGCCACGTGCACCGGCAACGTCACTGTCAGCCTGACCGGCAGCAGCTTCGATACGATGCTCGCTGTCTATGACGGATGCGAGTGCTACCCAACATTGGATGACTTGATCGAGTGCAACGACGACGCCGGCGGTGGTTATCAGTCAGCGGTCACCTTTGCTGCGACCGCAGGCAACCAGTACCTGATCGAGGTTGGCGGCTACGGCTCTGAGAAAGGTGAAGGTTTGCTGACTGTTAGTTGCGCGGGAGTCGTACTTCCAGGAAAATCGGACCTTGGCGACGCCCCGGACAGCACCAACAATTTAGGTAGGACTATGTACGCATATCCATCCCCGTATAGTGTTCGGGCCAATTTCCCCGTTATCTACAACGATGGCAGCGGTACGGGACCTTACGGACCGTACCACATAAACGATAAGGTCGTGGCATATTTGGGCAAAAAGATCACACGGGAAACCGAAGCCGACACCGGCCCCGATGAGGATGGCGTCAACAATGTTGACCCATCGAAAAACTCGCCGAACCATGATGATGAAGATGATGGTATTGATTACCCGCTCAGTCTGCCCAGTTGCTGCTGGACCACATTTGAATATGAAGTTACTGTGGTCGACCCCAATACCGACCTCTGGTTCAACGCATGGATGGACTGGAACCGGGATGGCGACTGGGACGATACTCTTGATTGTCCCGAAGGTCCCGCGCCGGAGTGGGCGGTACAGAACCAGTTCCTGTTCAACCTGCCGGTAGGAATTAATAAGATCACCTCAACGGCATTCCTGCCCTGGCATCCGGATGTCGGCGAGGAATCTATCTGGATGAGAATCACTCTTTCAGAACGGCCATGGAAGACAGGCAGCAATCCCGGCGTGGTAGGCAATGCCGGCTCCGGTCCCCAGGAAAAATACCAGATTGGCGAAACGGAAGATTATCGCTTCATCCCGAACACTACCTGCTCGATATGTAAAGATTACAACGGCGACGGCGTAATCGACATGGATGACCTGGTAGTTTTCACAGCCGATTGGCTGGAGAATTGTCCGTAATACACAGTAAACTCTGTAGAATATACAATTCGGGCTGTGGGCACTTAGTTGCTCACAGCCCTTTTTATTTCAGATGCGTGTGAATGCTCCGAACCGCCCTGCCCAAACGTATGCCCGGCAGGTTTTTTTTAAGTTCGGTCACGGGCTAAAACACCGCCGGTCTTTATGACAAGAGTTTACCCAGCTCTTTGGCGAAGTATGTGATAACAATATCCGCCCCGGCTCGCTTGATAGCGGTCAGTACTTCCATCATTGTCGATTCTCTGTCCACAAGGCCTTGGGCGCCGGCAGCATTCACCATCATATATTCGCCGCTGACGTTGTAGGCGGCAATCGGGCAATCGAAACGCTGCCTGGCCCTGCATATGATATCGAGATAAGCAAGCGCCGGCTTGACCATAACGATATCGGCGCCTTCCTCGATATCGAGAGCAATCTCGGCCATCGCCTCGTCGGCGTTGGGAGGATCCATCTGGTACGTCCTGCGGTCGCCAAAAGCAGGCGCCGACTCGGCGGCGTCCCGAAACGGGCCGTAGAATGCAGAGGCGTATTTCGCCGCGTACGACATAATAGCAACATTCTCGAAGCCATTCTCTTCAAGCGCCTCGCGAATGTACCTTACCCGGCCATCCATCATATCCGAAGGGGCGACAATATCGGCGCCGGCCTGGGCATGCGACAGGGCCATCTTTGCCAGAAGTTTACAGGTCGGATCGTTATCGACCTTGCCGTTCCCTCGACCAGGCTCGGGACAAGCTTTGATCACGCCGCAGTGGCCGTGGCTGGTAAACTCACAAAGGCAAACATCCGTAATAACAAGTAGCTCCGGCGTCGCCTTCTTGATTTCCCTAATCGCCCGCTGGACGACGCCGTTCTCGGCCCAGGCTTCCGAACCGATTTCATCTTTCCTGCCCGGCAGGCCGAAAAGCAGCACGGCTGGTATCCCCAGCGACGCCACCTCGGCAGCCTCGGCGGCAATCGTGTCCGGCGAAAAATGATAACACCCCGTCATCGATTTGATCGGCTTCTTAATCCCCTCGCCCTCGCGGACAAATAACGGATAAACCAGGTCATCCACGCTCAGCCTCGTCTGACGCACCAGCCTTCGCATCGAAGGACTGCTCCGCAATCTTCGCATCCTTTTTTTCGGAAAACCCATTATGGAACTCCTGTCTCGTACTCGATAATTCGGGACTTACAATCCATGATTTTCATTTTTTATTTTCCGCTTCTTCTATTGCATCAAGTAATCCGTCGAGGGTGTGTTCTTTAGCCGTGACGTCCACCGTGACACCAAGCTCTTTCAAGCGTTCGGACGTCACCGGTCCGATCGACGCGACTTTGACTTTACCTGGATTTACCGCCTCGGTACCAATTTGTTCGAAAAACCCATCGACCGAAGAAGGGCTCGCAAACGTCAGCCAGTCGATTGTCCCTTCGCCGATTCCATCGGCCAGCCAGGCGGATTCGCTCTTTGCCGCTATAGCGGTATAAACCGAGATGTTGTCAACTTCCGCCCCGGCTCCGGCCAATATCTCGACCAGCTCGTTCGAAGCAAGCTCCGAACGCGAAAGCAGAATCTTTTTGTTCCGCAAATTCGTAAACCCGACCAACTGCTTGCCAAGCTCCCGGCTCGTAAAGATGCCCGGTACAAAATCCGCTTTTATGCCAAACTCGCTCAATCTCTCCGCGGTACTGCCACCTATGGCGGCAATTTTCGAAGAACCGAAAACCCGGGCGTCTTTACCCAGCTTTTCCAGTGCATCAAAAAACGTAGTCACACCGTTGCCGCTGGTAAAGATGACCCAGTCGTATTGCCCTATTTTCGCGAGGATGCGCAGAAAATCGTTCGAGTCCGTCAAAGGTTTGATTCGTATTGTATCAAACTCCAGCGGATTGCCGCCCCGCCGAACGATCTTCGCCGCAAAGTCGGCGTTACCGGCAGCGCCCCGTGTCATGACAATAGTCCTGCCGAACAACGGTCTTTTCGTGAACCAGTCGAACCTCGTATCGCTGGCCGCTGCGGCGCCGATGACCACAATCGCCGGCGGCTTTATCTTCTGCTGTTCGCAAGTCTCATTGATTCGCTCAAGCGGCGCCCTGACCACCCGCTGCGTCGGAAAAGTGGCGTTGGAGATGACCGCTGCGGGTGTGTCCGCCGGCTTGCCATTGTCAATCAGCGACCGGGCGGTTGAATCGAGCGTGCCCATTCCCATGTAAAAAACAATGGTGCCGGGGAATTTGGCCAGCACCTCCCAGTCGATATTGGTGTCCTGCTTGCCCGGCGCTTCCCGGCCGGTCACGAAAGTAACCTGTGAGCTGTACTGCCTGTCGGTCAGCATAATGCCGGTATAGGAAGAAACCGCGACGGCGGCCGTTACGCCCGGCACTATTTCAAAATCGACGCCCGCCTCGATCAGGACGGCAAGCTCTTCCGCCACCCTTCCAAAAATGCACGGATCGCCGCCCTTCAGCCGCACGACCGTCTTGCCGGCCAATGCCTTTTCGGCCAGCACTTTATTAATCTCGTCCTGCGTGCACGAGCCTTCACTTATTCTCTTGGGCACGTGGATAATCTCAGCGTCCTTTCGGGCAAATTGCAACAGCGCCGGATTCGCCAGCTTATCGTAAATCACGCAATCGGCCGCCCCGAGCACCTCGGCCCCGCGAACGGTAATCAAATCCGCCCTTCCAGGCCCGGCGCCAACCAGATATACAAAACCTTTTTTCATGGTATTCGGTAAAGTGGAGTTCGCTCCACCAATTCGCCTGATAATGGCAGCCTTTGATTTTTCATTCAACACAGCATACCACAAACAGGCAGGAAATACCACCGATTTTTCTTGACGGTCACCCATGGGAGCTTAGGATACACACAGATTAAGCACTGTTTTAATGAACATACTGCTATTGAAACCACCGCGTACAGGAGTGTATCCGGCAAAGTCTTATGAGAAATCCGAGTTGAGAGTACACAACATATTTTGAAAGGAACTGTCATGAAAAAGCGAACCATCCCAATCTTGCTGGTTCTGTTGGCTTCGACCACAATGGCTGGTGAGAAGCCGGCCGAAAAGGACGAGCAGCAGGCAAAAATATGCGATCCCGCCGCTAAACTGGAAGGTCTTCAGTGGATAAAAGGCGGACCGGTCGAGCTAAAAAAAGACAATATTTATGTCGTGGAGTTCTGGGCGACCTGGTGTCCGCCGTGCCGAGTGAGTATCCCGCATTTGACGAAACTTCAAAAAAAGTTCAAAGACAAGAAAGTCACTTTTGTCGGCATCAGCAGTGAGAGCCCCGATAAGGTCAAACCGTTCGTCGAGGACAAGGGCGACACGATGGATTATATCGTTGCGATCGATCCGCAACGCAAGATATCCGACGGTTATATGAAAGCATACAAGCAGCAAGGCATACCGACTGCTTTCATCGTCGATAAGCAGCTCTGCGTCGTTTGGGTGGGCCATCCGATGAGCGATCTCGAAGCTGTTCTTGAGAAGGTCGTCGCCGGCACATTCGACGCCAAGGCCTACGCGGCGAAGAAGGAACTGGAGAGGAAAAAAGAAGAGAAGGCGATAGCAGCGTTGCGCGAGTACTTCGAGGTGATCAAGAATAATGACCCCAACAAAGCCACGACATCGGCAAATACGATTATCGAGAACGGCTCCAGCGAGTTGATCAACGCCTTTGCCTGGCGCATTTTGACTGAGGTCGAGAATACCAAACAAGACCTGCCGATTGCACTGAAGGCGGCAACCAGGGCCAACACGATGACTGAGGGGAAGGACGCCGCGATTCTCGATACGTTCGCCCTGGCACTGTTCAAGAACGGCAAAGTCGAGCAGGCGATCAAGGCCCAGACCGAGGCGCTTAAGCTGGCCGCGGGAATCGAGCAAATGGAGAAGGAATTCAGGGCCAGACTCGATGAATTCACCAAGGCCGCGAAACAACAGTAGCTATATCGCCGGCAAGGTGTCAATCCGGTCTCGCTTCGCACACAATACCGTCGGCAGATCAGCTCTCAAGCGATTCGAGGATTTCTTTGCCGCCGGCTTTTAAGAGTTCATTGGCGATTTTTTCGGCGAGTTTTTCGGCATCTTTTGCCGGGCCGGCAAGTTCCCGGCTGATAAAGTTTTTGCCATCCACCTCGGAGATAAAGGCGCGAATGTGGATTTCACCACCGCTGATCTCGGCATAAGCCCCGACCGGGGCATGGCAGCCACACTGCATAGTGGTCAGGATTTTTCGCTCGGCGGCGGTTGTTGTTCTGGCGTTTTCGTCGTCGATGGCGGCAATTATTTCGTTCGTCTGGTCGTCATCGGCCCTGGTCTGAATGCCCAGCGCGCCCTGTGCCGGGGCAGGGATGAATACCGCCGGGTCGAAAACGAAGGAGATTTTCCCGGCCAGGCCGAGCCGTTCCAGGCCGGCCCGCGCCAGCAGAATCGCATCGAATTCATCGTTATCGAGTTTTCGCAATCTCGTGTGCACGTTACCTCGAATCGGCGTCGGAACAAGATCGGCCCGCAGGTGTTTGATCTGGGCGGCGCGCCTCAGGCTCGAAGTGCCAATTTTAGCATCTGTTGGCAATTGAGCGATAGAATCGACGGGCTTTTTTGCCACCAGGCAATCCTCGACAAAATTTCTATCGAACACCGCCCCGACTGCCAGCCCTTCTCGCTGGGCGGTGGGCAAATCCTTGAAACTGTGGACGGCGAAGTCAGCCTCGTGAGCAATCAGGGCATCTTCTACCTGCGACGTGAAAAAGCCGGTCTCTTTAAGAGTCCACAGGGCGGTTCGCCTGTCCTTATCGCCCGTGGTAGTGATTTCTTTGATCCTGATTTTTAGGCCGTGATGGATTTTTTTCAGCGTGGCGATGACGTGCTCGGTCTGAGCGATGGCCAGTGCCCCGCCGCGCGTTGCAACTGTAAGAGACTTCATGCAAATCTTTCTAAAGGCACACCAATGAATTTGGGGGCTCAGTATTTTCGATTATCATGCTTCGATAGCGGTGTATTTTAAGTGCCTCTATGGCAAATATCAACTGTAAACTGGGTTAAAATCGAACCATCGAGCACCGGAGGCCGTATATAAATATTCTTGAAAACAATGTTCTTTTGGGCATAATTGACCTTATAAAGTCAATCGGTTGATATTAAGGAAACCAGATGCATAAATATAGACGCACTATAATGTGGGTGGGTCTGCTGTTGATTATTGTGTTGATTGCCCTGTCCATTTATGGTGCGTTTATCGGCGCCGAGCGGGCGGAGCAGTTATTCAATCAGCCTCCACTGGTGGTTTACTGGACGGCGCTGGCGATACTGTTAATCGTCGGGATCGCGGCTTTTCGCCGGCTTCTTCGCGTGCCCGGGTTGCTGCTGATTCACGCCGGCTGTGTACTGATTCTTGCCGGCGGAATGTGGGGCTCGCGAGCCGGACACAACCTTCAGAACAAGCTTTTCGGAATCGACAAAATCCGCTCGGGCCGAATGGCGATCTACGAGGGCAAAAGTGACAATCACATCGCCGTGGACGGCAGCCGCCAGCAGAAAGAGCTGCCCTTCTCCCTGAAGCTGAAAGACTTCCGAATCGAATATTACGAGCCTGTATATCTGCAGATCGAAACACGCCAGGGCCGGCAGTGGAAAGTACCCGTCGAAGTCGGCAAGGAATTTCCATTGGGCGATGAAGCCGGCACTATAAAAATCATAAAAGCTTACGAGAACTTCAAGATAGGAATGGAAGAAGGCAAGAGTGCCCCCTTCGACGATCCGTCGCCCGGCTCTAATCCGGCGATCGAAGTTCAGATTACCGAACCGGGCGGCCAAACGTCCACCCAATATGTCTTCGAACTTTTTCCCGGACACAGCCACGGCCAGGACAAATTCTCGTTTAGTTATCACAGAGTCATCAGCGATTACATAAGCGAGCTGCAGATTATCGAAGGCGACAAAATCGTCGCAGAGAAGGATATCGAAGTCAATCACCCGCTGCGCTTCGGCGGCTACCATTTTTACCAGAGCTCATACGACGACAAGGCCGGGCAGTATACCGTTCTCCAGGTCGTTTCCGATACGGGCCTGTACATCGTTTATGCCGGCTACTGGATGCTCTGTCTCGGCGTCATTTGGCATCTCTGGCTGAAACATATATTTTCAAGGTTTAAAGCAAAAAGCACATAAATGCAAATTAAATACACAATTCAAGGTTTACTGATTTACATCACCATCGCCACATATCTGTTGGGATTCGTTCCTGCTCTTCTAAGCACGGCTATGCGGCTGAGGGAATACCTAAGAGCCCTTGGGAAACGAGCTATTTTCCTCGGGATCGGATTATTCGTTACTGGCATCGCTGGCTTCGCGATAGTACTTGTTGCCGGTAGCTATTCATGGATGCGAGATGGGATATTTATTGTGTTACCCCGAATATTCATAGTATCGCTCGCACTGGTCGTATCGGCAGTGTGCCCGATTTTGATAGGCACAGCCACCATCGTATTACAAATCAACTTGTCGAAGCGTTTCCCAGAAAAATCAAGGCTTGTTCTCGCGACTGCCGAAAGGCTCACTAAGATTGGCGGGCGATTTTTTCTCGTAGGATCTGCGTGTGTATGTCTGGCCTATGTCTACCGCTGGTATCACGTTCGGCACGTGCCGCTGCAGAATCTTTTCGAAGTATTCTTATGCCTGGGCATGATTTATCCGGTCTCGCTGTTTTGCCGGCGAGTTCTGCGAGTGAGAGGTTACAGCACCGACATGCTCATCGGTGCGATTGTGCTTTTCCCCGCTGGCTTCGTATTCAACGCTGAGCCGCAGCAGCTCCCGCCGGCCCTGCAGAGCTGGCTCTTTACGCCACACGTAGCGGTGTATATGCTTTCGTACATCTTCATGTTGAAGGCGACATTTGAGGCGTTGTTTCAGATATGGAGTTCTGGGCTTGTTGAGAACAATCTCGAGTACGAACAGTCAACGTATCGCATCATCTGCGTTGGCTTCCCTCTACTGACGCTCGGCCTTATCCTCGGCAGCTACTGGGGCAAACTCGCATGGGGCGACTACTGGGGCTGGGACCCGAAAGAACTCTGGTCGCTGGCGTCGTGGCTTGTTTTCCTCGGGTATTTCCACTTCCGCTACATGTTCGGCAAAAAGCACCCGCGAATTAACAGCCTCTGGGCCATTGCCGGCATGGTCGCCATTATCATAACGCTGCTATGGGTGAACCTCTCCCGCCTCTTCCCCGGCCTGCACAGCTACGCAAGCTGAAATCCGGCCTTTTACTCTCTGAGGAAAACGGGTATACTATTGATTTTATTGAATCAATGAATATACCTATGGGTAAGGAGAGCTATGAGAACTTCAGTTGTAACTACGATGTGTTTATTGCTGGCCTGTATGGCGGGTTGCGTGGCGGTCAGGTACCGGCACACAACAACTCATAGCGTAATGAGCATCACGATTGACAACGGCATTCTCTGCGTGTCTTACAATGTAAGTGACGGCACGTTTTCCGCCCGCCGGGGCGAGAAAGTGTTCGTTAAAGAAGCCCGTTTTAGAGAAGCCGCCGGCGACGACATTCCCAAGGCCCGTGCGGCAAGGATTCAGGATGCGATTGGATCCGCCCAGGCCATCGAAGTCAAATACCCATCCGGCTACGTCTATACGCTCGCCCTGTACAGTAATCTGCCGTTCGTCTGCATCAAATCGCAGATGCACAATCCGACCAATGAAAGGCTCATCATAAACAAGGTGGTACCGGTCAGCCTCCAGGTCGATCTGGGCAAGGCCGCCGAGGACCTTCGCATCCTTGGCTGTGACGGGCTGACCACCGCAGAGAAGGAAAGAACCAGCTATATGTTCATGGCTATGGCCGAGCCTGACACTCGCACAGGTCTCGTAGCAGGCTGGCTTACGCACGACCGCGCGAGCGGCATTGTCCTGTCGAAACCGGCCGAGTCCTACGTGCGTATCGATGCAAGGAGCGAATACGGCAACCTGCTCGTCGAGCCGGGCGAAAACGTCGCCGGCGAAACTTTCGTAATCGGGTACTTTGACGATGCACTGGTCGGGCTCGAAGAATACGCCGGAGCAATCGCAAAAAGATACAGAATAAAACTGCCCGAACAACCGTCAGGCTATTGCACCTGGTACTCCAAACCGAACGGCGGCGCCTCCGACGAAGAACACATGGCCGAGCTTGCCGAATTCTGCGGGCGGGAGTTGACAAAGTTCGGCTTCAATTTGCTGCAGATAGACGACAAATGGCAACTGAGCCAGCGTGACTTCACCAATTACAATCCGACCGGCCCCTACCCGAACGGGATGAAGCCGACCGCCGAGAAGATTAATGAGGAGGGAATGACGGCCGGCATCTGGTTCATCCCGACCGGCTGGGACCCGAACAGGCCTGTGTTCGACAACCACCAGGACTGGTTTGTCCACAAAAACGACGGCTCGATTTATACCGTGTACTGGGCGGGAAGCTGCCTGGATATGACCCATCCCGAGGCCCGCGAGTTCCTGTACGGAGTCATAGCACAAATGACCAGAGACTGGGGCTACAAATACATCAAGATCGACGGGCTGTGGACCGGGATGGCCACAAAGATATTGTATCCGAAGCCGGACTACCGCGACGACAACCTCGGCGACGCCGTCTTTCACGACCCGGCCAAGACTAACATCGAGGCCTATCGTGACGGCCTTAAACTCGTTCGCAAAGCCGCCGGCAGGGATGTGTACATCCTCGGATGTAATATCGCGCAGAACATGCGAACGCTCGGAGCCTCGATAGGACTGGTAGACGGGATGCGGATCGGAAGGGATATCCAGGCAAACTGGCGGAATATAGTGCCCTGTGCCGAAATGGGCAGCAGGTTATACTTCATGCACAACCGCCTCTGGCACAACGACCCCGACTGTTTGATGCTGCGCGACCCTCTGACTCTCGACCAGGCCCGCGCCTGGGGCTCGTGGATCGGCATAAGCGGCCAGTTGAATATCGCCAGCGAATGGCTGCCCGGCCTGCCCGACGACAGGCTCGATATTGTCAAGCGTTCCATGCCGAACCACGGCCTGAATGGCCGGCCGATCGATTTGTTCGAATCGGACATGGCGAAGGTCTGGCATCTGACGGGCGGCACAGGCAGGCAAAGAAAAGATGTCATCGGCTTGTTCAACTGGAACGAGGAGAAATCTGATACGGTCCGCGTCGAACTGGAAAAGCTCAACCTGCCCGCCGACAGAAACTATGTCGGCTTCGATTACTGGGCCAATGAGTTTATCGAGCCGTTCTCGGGCACGCTCGAAGCAGAACTACGGCCTTCCTGCTGCCGGATAATCAGCATCCGCCCGCTCGGCGACAGACCCGTGCTCGTGAGCACATCCAGGCACGTAACGCAGGGCATCGTGGATGTTGACCAGGAGGACTGGAACAGCAGAAAATACGAGATGCGTGGCAAATCCAAAGTCGTCGGCGAAGACCCGTACGAGCTTCGCATTTATGCTCCGGGCGGCGGGCCATGGCAGATCCGGTCGGCTGACGTTTCGCAGGCCGATAGCCAGGCCGGTGTCACTATCGAATCGGAGCAGGCCGGGCCGGAAATCCGAGTCACCATAAACAGCCCGGAAAATCGCACGGTGTCATGGAAGGTTGTATTCAAAAAAGATTGATGATAATCTGAGAATAAAGGTGTAAATCGAACCGTCTTGAACTTTATGCTCTTTAAGGAGGCCATACAATGATGTCACAAAGAACAAGAATCGCCGTGTTGCTTGCAGCTCTGTCATTTACTCTTGGATACGTGCGGGCGGCAACAGACGAGACAGTAACAATTGCACAAAATGGAGAGGCGAAAGCCGTCATAGTTCTTACCGACGATGCCGCCGAACCGGAGCGTCACGCTGCGAATGAACTTGCCGGCTTTCTCCGGCAGATTACCGGAGCGACTTTCGAGATTAAAGC